>JAABVA010000034.1_pt1 | contig 160623 bp, 149 predicted proteins | sample 5560331 | NCBI WGS metagenome assembly JAABVA01 (sample SAMN12812661, study PRJNA571458) | rock metagenome | isolation source: Antarctica rocks | place: Antarctica: Victoria Land, Mt New Zealand sud | collected 2016-01-07 | reverse complement strand
ACACGGGTGAGTGTCGCAAACTCGCCCGAGGCCCCCCACATCGCCCCGGACCCATCCCAATCCAGCCAAAATACCCGGATCGCACAACCGCCCCCAACCAGACGAGAGCTATTTCAACAAGCTCCTAAAGGCAATGGAAGTACGTGCTCGGCGCTTCTGCATCTCGCGCAAACCAAACAGTGATATATAGGAATGCGGGATTATGAGACGGTTTGCTTCTTCCTGAACAATGTAAGGCAACGCACAAAAAGGCTAAGTACCGCGTGCACTCCGATGGGGATAGAGATGACGCCAGCATCTTCAACACGTAGCTTGTTCGGAAGCTGCGGTCGGGCCCGATTTGCCTCGCGATTCCGACGGGTATTCCACAGCTCTATCCGGCTTGAAATAGGCAGCTCGGAGAAGCCTGAATTCGTCCTATGCTAATTCATCTTTCACCCATAGGCGAAACCGAACTTAGTGTTCTGCTGCCAGAGCGCGCCACCTTCAGCACTCAACACAGCCTTACGACCGACCCCTCGGCAGCCGATCTGATTCTCCTCACCGGCAGCTTCGGCATCTCGCCTCAGCTTCTTCTGGATCATCCTTTATTCCGGGCCTACCCGGATAAATGCACTGTATACACCGAAGACGATAACTATCTACCCCTCATCCCGGGTGTCTACTGCTCCGCTCACATTGACATTCACAGCCGTGCCGGCCGCACCTTCAGTTATTCCTACGTCTCCAGCGCGGGAAAATATTCTAATCCGTTTGTAACAACATCAGATTCAGCCGCGCCAGAGAATGAGACAGAACCTAAATCCTTCTTGTTTTCCTTTCAGGGGGGCAGCACCTCACTCCTTCGTAAGAAGCTGTTCAACCTGCACTTCCAATCGCCGGGTAACGCTTTGTCGATTCTTATCGAGAACACCAGTTCCTACTACCACTGGGACCTTGAGCGGCCAGGGCGTGAAGAGTGCCAGCGTACCTATGCCGAGACAATATCCGCCTCACACTTCGTCCTTAGCCCTCGCGGCGCTGGTGTCGGATCCATACGCCTCTTCGAAGTGATGGCAGCCGGTGTTGCGCCTGTTCTCATCTCTGACAAGTACCTTCTTCCTCCGCATATAGATTGGGATTCTTTTCTTCTGCGCGTTCCGGAGAAGGACATAGCCCGTCTGCCGGAGCTTCTCGAGCCTTATCTCGCCAGCGCTGCCGAACGTGGCCGCTTAGCCCGCAAAGCCTGGCTGGAACACTTCGCTCCATCAAAGGAGTTCGATGCCATCGTCTCCTTCTGTAACGCGGCCCTGAATCACGGCCCACCCGCGGAAGCCACCTTTCGCCGGCAGCAAAGTAAACTTATTCGCCGCGCCGACCGCCGCCGCCGACTTCGCTCGCTCACTAAATCCGCTGTGCTGAACCTCCTCAAGATTCTCCACTTGAAGAACCCCTACCAGATGAACCGGTAGCCGCAATAAAGTTAACGCCTGCTTCCTCAAAAAGCGCATGACCCTATTACGTCGGCAGCAAGGCTCTACTCTTATGCTTCTGTCCACCCGGAACTTGGCTGACCCGGACGCATTGTTCTTACTCGATCGAGGAGCTTTCGTAGGCCACTTCCAGCGGTCGGCATGCTTGAATCAGAGTTCCTATTGCTGGGCCAAACCCTGAAAATCGAGGGTGATCGAGGAAAGGAGGTCTGGTAGCATTGCCAGGATATGGCGGGCATCAGCTACGAGTACAGAGCGGCGAATTATGAGGTCAGTCATACCTATCTGAAGCCCTCAGTCGAATACTTCCTGCGAGACATTCCGCCCGGATCGGTAGTGCTGGATCTGGGATGCGGCAACGGAAGTTTTCTCTCTCTCTTCCGGGACAGGGGCTGGCGGTTGTATGGTGTGGACTTCTCACCCACTGGCATCGAGCTTGCGAAACAGAGTTTTCCCGAAATTGATTTCACGCTTGCGGACGCGGAGTTGCCTGCGGGCGATCTGCTGAAACGGGTCGGTCCGATGGACCTCATTATCAGCACCGAAGTGATCGAGCATCTATACAATCCAAAGGCATTTCTTCATAACGCCTACAGCCTGCTAAAACCTGGCGGTATTCTGGTCTTAACTACCCCTACCACGGATATCTAAAGAACCTGCTGCTCGCCGCAGCGGGAAAACTGGATCAGCACTTCACTGTTCTGTGGGACCACGGCCACATTAAATTCTGGTCCCGGAAGACGTTAGAGAAAGCCCTGGCCGAAGCTGGTTTCCTCGATGTCGCGATGAGGGGTGCCGGGCGGCTTCCGTGGATGTGGAAGAGTATGGTGATGAGGGCGAGACGGCCAGCGTAAGTCACTTGGTTTTACATGAAACGACGCCACTTTAGACCAAAATGTAGAGCACTTAGACGAGTAGCAGGACAACCTACTTCTAGTAGACCACTCGCTCAATCGATCACTTTGCTTCCTCGAATAAGACAACAATGGCGCGGGCTGTCTCCTGCGTATCGTAGTGAGCGCGGAAAATGAGCGAGGCATTTTCGCCTATCTGTCTTCGCTCATCCGGTGACATCGCCTGCCATTGCCGCAGAAGCGTTACCGTACCCGCTAGCGTGTCCGGCGCAACGATGCCCGCACCCCCCTCCTTCACCTGACCACAGATATTTACCTGGTCTGAAATCAGCACCGGCTTTCCACAACTCAAAGCCTCGGCGACCGCGATGCCAAAGTTCTCCTGGTGTGAGGGCAGGACAAACGCCTCACAGGTCCGAAAAGCTCCCCATTTCGCATCACCCCTCAGCATCCCCGGCCAATAAATTCTGTCCGCTATTCCAAGCTTCTTGGCTCTTGCCTGCAGAGCCCCCCGCATCCCCACTTGATCGGGCCCAGCCATAACTAATGGCGGAAGCTGCGCGGTCTCGGAGACCCGCGCGTATGCTTCAACAAGCAGGTCACACCCCTTCTTCTCATGGATTCTGGCTGCAAACAGAAGAAACGGTCTGCTCCTCACCTCCGGGCAGGCCTCGTAGAACGAGTCGCATTGCCTCTCTGCGTTCGGCGGAGGTCCCGATGTCCCATACGGCACAACCTGCCCCTTCCAATGCGAAAACGGAAAGCTCTGGGGTGCGAGGTCGCGCTCCGTCTCTGACGTGAACAGCACGCGGCACGCCCGGCTTAACACCTGTCGCTCCACCAACAGCCAGTACGGAAGCTTCTTTACATACTTCAACGGGTACGTGCGGTTGAACCACGGGTCCAGCATCCCGTGCGTAAACACGGCATACCGTTGTGACGGCAGGAGAGCTCGCATCGTCGAAAGTCCCTGGTACTGCCACAACCCATGCACGACAACTCCGCCGAAGCGCGGTACGTTCGACCGCAGCCAAGGAAGCGCTTTTGCCGTATAGCCGTACTTGCCTCGCGCCGGTCCGATCGCATGCACCGGGACCGGCAGATCCCGAAACGCCATCGCGTCAGGCGCATCAAGGGTCAAGATCTCTGCACTGTGCCCATCCCGCAAATATCCATCCACGATACGCCGCAGACTCTCCGCCGGACCGCCGGACTCGAGCCGTAACGAGTTCATATAGTGGAGAATGTGCAATGGTGTGCTTTCTAAGCAAGTGCCTGGAGAATGTGCCGTGCCCAACCACGCAGACCGCGTTCCGCACCTTCGCGAGGTTGACCGTTGCTGTTGAGCAGCCACTCCCGTACCGGCACTCCGAAACCCGTCTTCGACCGCTCCAGAACAGCCGCCGGCAGGCGATGCTGCGGGGCCAGCGCCATTTCTATCTTGCTCGGCGCGCATCGCCCGGCCAGCAGCGGAGCAAGTTGCTGAAGCAGCCGAAAATCCATCAACGGCACCCGTATCTCGACCGAGTGCGCCATCCCCGCCCAATCCGCGTCTCGCAGCAGCTGGTTCCGCATATACTGCGTCATCTCCATCGAGGAAACACGCAGCCGGTCTCCTACCGCTCCGGCTATTCCTTTCAAAGGCAATAGGACCTCACGCATACGCGCAAGCGGCTCCAGCTCTCGCCAGCCTTCACGCACGATCTCGGGATCTAGCACCGATGGAAGTTCCCACGGCATATACAGACTCCGGCGCAGCAGATAGGCTCCCTCCAAACTGGTGCCATACTCCAGAATCCCCGCGTATTTCGGGGAGGTAAACCTCTTCACCAAACCCGCTGACATCGATCGGAAGCCGCGTCCTATCGCAGGAAAACCGCGTAGCGGCTTCAACTTATTCGCGACCTGCGGAACCAGTTTAAAACTATTGTAGCCCGCAAAAATTTCATCGCCGCCGAGCCCCGAAAGCGCAACCTTGTAGCCGGCTTGGTGCGCCATCCGGCTCACGAAAAAAACATTCACCCCGTCGATCGTCGGCTGGTCCATAGCCTGCAGCAGAGCATCGTGCTCGCTCGCAAACGCTGCTCGTCCGATGTACTCCGAATGAAACGGAATCCCATACTGTGACGCCACCTGAGAGGCCAATCCGCTCTCGTCCAGAGGCCCGCCTCGCATCTGGTCGAAGCCCAGCGTCAGCGCCTTCGGCTGCGCACCCGGGATCTCGGAGACAAGTGCCGCAATTGTGCAGGAGTCTAGGCCCGCGGACAGAAAGAGCGCCACCGGAACGTCGGACACCATGTGTGCTTCGACCGATTCACGCAGTGCCTCGTGCAGAATGTCCTTGGCTGCGTCAGCCTCGATAGCGGCGTTCTGTTCGCCATCAGCCAGCGTCTGCGCTATATCGGCGAAACAGGAGATAACGGGCTCCGCATCCCGCTTCACCAACATGGTGTGCCCTGGCGGCAGAGCGCGTATCGATCGGAACAGCGTATGCGGCTCGGGCACAGATCCCCACAGCAGAAATCCGACCTGCCCCGCCGGATCCGGCTCCTTGCACCGTGTAACCGCCTGCAACGCCTTCACTTGCGACGCGAATCTCAGAACCCCGTTCTCTCGGGAGTAGTACAGAGGCTTGATGCCCAGCGGGTCGCGCGCAAAAAACAACGATTGCTCTTTCGCATCCCAGATCGCGAAGGCATACATGCCGCGTAACTCATTCACCATGCCGCCCCCATACTCGCGGTAGCAGGCCAGCAGAACCTCTGTGTCCCCTGTCGTTCGGAACACATGCCCTCGCGAAACCAGCTTTTCACGAACCTGTCGGAAATTGTAAATCTCTCCATTGAACACAATGACATAGCGCTCGTCGGGAGTGATCATCGGCTGGTCCGACCGGGCCGTCGGATCGAGAATCGCTAGTCTGCGATGTGCAAATCCAAGCCGCCCACCTTCGCTACGCCATGTCGCCCATCCATCGGGTCCCCGCAAACGCATCGCGTCCGCCATGGTGACTAGCTCAGCTTCAGAACACGGCGCGCCGCTCGCGTGGTGAAAGACCCCAGCTATTCCGCACATACCTTATCTTAGCCGACGCTCGCGCAACCTCTGGGCAGCGCGACCTCATCGCGAAGACCGGTCTCCGCACACCTTCTTGTGACAAGATAAGCGAGGTGCCGGCCGCACCTTCCGGTCGAGAAGAGGTGTGTCATGACCGTGGTCGCAGGTGTTGATTTTGGGACGTTGAGCGTGCGAGTTACCTTGCTTGATAGCTCTCGCGGCAGGTTGGGCACCGCCGTCGCGGAGTACCCGCTCAAGCGCAACCGGCAGGATCCCGACCAGGCCACGCAATCGCACGACGATCAGATGGCCGCACTCGCACAGGCCACCCGCGAAGTCATCCAGCTCGCGAAGATCGACGGGCATTCGGTCGAGGCCATTGCGCTCGACACCACCGGATCCAGCGTCATCCCCGTCGACGCGGCAATGCAGCCCCTCAACGACTACTACCTCTGGTGCGATCATCGGGCCAAGCACGAGGCCCAGGAGATCACAGCCCGGGCCCATCAGCAGAAGCTCGAAGCCATCGACTGGTGCGGCGGCGTCTACTCCCACGAGTGGGGCTTCGCCAAGCTCCTGCACTGGCTCAGAAACAACCCTGGAAAGCGAGACCAGTTCGCCTCCGCCTTCGAACACTGCGACATGGTCGCCGCCACGCTCTGCGGCATCACCTCGCCCGCGCTGGCCAAACGCAGCGCCTGCGCCATGGGCCACAAATGGATGTGGAATCCCAAATGGGGCGGCCTCCCGTCCCAGGCCTTTCTCTCCTCCGTCGATCCCCTCTTCGACGGCGTACGCGAAAAACTCTCCGGCCGAAATTCAGATAACGTCCTCACCTCGGATCACCTCGCTGGCCACCTTTCGCCCCTCTGGGCCGAGAAGCTCGGCCTCCGCGCAGGCATCCCCATTCCCGTCGGTGCGTTCGACGCTCACTGGGACGCCATCGGCGCCGGCTGCCGGGTCGGCGATGTCGTCAACGTCGTCGGCACCTCCACCTGCATCATCGCCATGGAAGAAAAGCCGTCGCTCATCCCCGGCATGTGCGGCGTAGTTCCCGGCAGCGTTCACCCTGACTTCGTCGGCGTCGAAGCCGGCCTCTCCGCCACCGGAGACATCTTCGACGCTATCGCCCGCCGCGCGTCTACCTCCGTTAAAGAGCTTGCCAAGGGTCTCGAAAGCTACCGACCCGGCCAGACCGGACTCCTTCGTCTCAGCTGGGATAACGGCGACCGCACCGTCCTCGTCAACGCGGCGCTCGGCGGCATCACCCTCGGCTGGAATCTCGTCCACACCGCCGAGGATGAGCTCTTCGCCGCCATCGAAGGCACGGCCTTTCACACCCGCATCATCCTCGAGCGCATGTCCGAGGGCGGTGTCCCCATCGAGCGCGTCATCAACGCCGGCGGCATTCCCCAGAACAACTCCGTGCTCAACCAGGTCTACGCGAACGTCCTGAACAAACCCGTCCTCGTCCCTGATGGCATCCCGACCAGCCTCGGTTCGGGAATCTTCGCGCTCATGGCCACCGGCACCTTCCCAACCATCGAAGACGCACAAGCAGCCATGTGCCTCAAGCACCGCACCTTCTCTCCCGAGCCAGAAGCAGTCACAATCTACAACGAGCTCTTCGCCCTCTATCGCAAGACCTACTTCGCCCTTGGATCACCCACCGCCCATCCGGCTCCCCTGGGAGACGTCTTACCTCAGCTCAAGGAGATCGCCGCTCGGGCCTAAGACCGTTGCCCATCCCTCACTCCTCCCGAAGCACCTCCAGCGGCTTCTGCCCCAGCACCCGATGGCTCGCGACCCACCCCGTCGCCACTGTCAGCAGCGCCGTCGCAACCAGCGCCTCCATCGTCCACAGCCAGTGGAACTGGTACCCCACTGTCAGCCGGTGCAGGATCGCTCGGGCAATCACGTTGGCGAACACGAGGCCGACCACCGCCGCTACCAGCCCGAGCACCGCGAACTCGATCGAGAAGATCGTCGCAATTCGCAGCCGCGTTGCCCCCAGCGTCTTCAACACCACCACCTCCCGAACCCTCCGGTAGCGCGTCCCCGCGATCGAACTCGCCAGGATCACAACGCCCGCGAAGATGGAGAAGGCGGCCAGAAACTGCACCACGTACGTGATCTGGACCACGATCTGCCGCACCGTCTCGAGCGCCTGAGCGACATTGATCACCGTAACCGTCGGATACGCATGGTAAAGCGCCCTCTGTAGCTCATCCACGCGGCTCGGAATCGCATGGACACCGCCATACCAGATCACCGGAAGTCCCCCCAGCGCGGCGTGCGGCAAAATAAACTCCGCCCGCGAATAGGCATGCTGGCCATTCGTCTTTGTGATCGCTGCCACCGTCGCCGTGAACTGCGTATCCTGTGCGGCGAATGTGACCGTCGAGCCCAGGTGAACCCCCAGCCGGTCCGCCTGCGGCTTGTTGATCGCGACCAGCGGATGCTTGCCGGCATCCGCTGCCTGCGCCGCATTCCACCAACTCCCTTCCACCGCCGTCGTTCCCGGTGGAGGCGCATCCGCCCACGTCAGCGAGATCGCCTGCAGCATGCGCTTCGGAAAGTTCTTCACCTTCGCTCTGTTCGCCTCCACGCCATCGATTCGGAGAATCCGTGAGCTCACCACCGGCAGAAACTCCGGGCTCGCCGTCACCGTCGGCTGTTCTTTCAACAACTCACGAACACCGCCGATCTCCTCGTTCGTAATGTCGATCAGAAACACATTCGGCAGATCAGGCGCGGAAGAGATATGCAACTCACTCACAACCGCCTGCTGAACCAGGTATACCGTCATGATCTGCATCACACCCAGCCCCAGTGCAGCCAGCAGCGCCGCAGAAGGATTGCCCGGACGATACAGATTCCCGAGCCCATGCCGAAGCGATGACGGCAGACTGAAACCGCTCCTCTTCAGCAGCAGTCGAAGCAGCGTCAGCACCCCCGCTGAAGCCAGCAGAAGCACGGCCAGCACCGAGACCAGGCCCAGCGAGAACAGTCGTCCCACCGTTGCCGAATCGGAAAGCGTAGTCGCAATCGCCGTCAGGCCGATCAGGATCAATACAGCCGCGCCCCACTGCGCAGCATTCTTCCTGAGCTTCTTGAAGAGCGCCGAAACAAACGGATCGTCGGCATCCTCAACAGCGCGCCGAAAGATCAGCACCGGGCGCACGCTGCGGATATCCAGCAGCGGTGGAAGTGTGAACAGCAATGTCGTAAGCACACCCGCTGCCAGCCCCGTAATCACGGTCCGCCACTGTAAATGCAGCGTCGTATCGATATTCACCAGCTTTGCCAGGAGCCACGGAAACGCAAGCTGCACCCCCGCGCCAAGGCCGACCCCCAACAGGCCTCCGAGCAGACCTAAAAAGAGCGTCTGAATCAGGTAGATCTTGATGATCTGTGAAGACTGTGCGCCTAGCGATTTCATGATCGCGATGCTGTCCATCCGCTGCTGCAGGTGCGCTCGCATCGCCATCGCCACACCAACCGCCCCCAGCACCAGCGCGACCAGCGACATCAGCGACAGCAGACTTGTCGCTCGATCAAGCCCCTGCGTCAGCGCCGGATTCGTCTCGCGGTAATCGATCACCTGCGCCTCGGGCAGCAAATTCTGCAGGCGTTCCTTCAGACCGGCGACAGCCGCATCCGAGATCCCCGTTCCGTTCGCCGGTGCCGGCACCTTGAATAGGTATCTCTGGCCCGCATGCGACCCCGGAGCCAGCAGACCCGAGGTCTCCAACCCCTCTCTCGAAATCAGAACGCGTGGCCCCGCAGCGAAGCTTCCGGACAGGCGGTCCGGCTCGTTGATCACCACCGAAGCTATTCGAAACAGCCTGTTCCCGAGCTTCAACTCATCCCCAACCTGCAGATGCAGCCGCACCAGCAGATCGTCCGCGACCGCAACCGTATCTGGCCTCAGCACAGCCCCGAGCTTGGCCGTCGGCTGGAGATCGACGCTGCCGTAAAACGGATACTTTGACGGATCCACCGACTTCAGGCTCACTAGCAGCGGATCCATGGTCTTCGGTGACGAAGCCATCGAGAGCAGCTCCGTCACCGGCGTAATCTCCACCCCCGCATCCGACATCTCATCCAGCCCCCTCTGCTCTTCCGCGGTCGGCTGCTGAAACATGCGCGCGGAAAGATCCGCCGCCATGATCGATCGCGCACGCGTCAGCAGCGTCGACCGGAACGACGCCGAGAAGCCCCGAACACCCGTCAACGCAGCCACACCAATCGCCACCGACAAGATCACAAATAGAAATTTGCCGCGGGAAGACCGCAGCTCGCGCGATGCGATTCGCATGGCAGTCGCGTACGAGAGATTCGCCATCGCCTATCCCCGGCCGTTAGCTCGTCGCTGCAACCGACGCGCTCTCAGCGGTCCGCCCCCGCAAATAGATCCGGCCGCAGATCGCCCGCCCGCGTCTGAGAAGATTCATCCGAGAGCAGAAGGCCATCGCGCAGCGTGATCCTGCGGTCCGCCAACGCCGCGACCGCCGGATCATGCGTCACGAGCACCAGCGTCGTCCCCTCCACACGATTCAGATCCAGCAGCAGGTTCAGCACGTGTTCCCCATTGACCGAGTCGAGATTGCCCGTTGGCTCATCCGCTAAAACAATTGGCGGCCGCAGAATAAAAGCGCGTGCCAGCGCCACCCTCTGCTGCTCTCCACCAGACAACTGGACCGGATAGTGGTCCATCCGGTCCCCCAGCCCCACCGAATCCAGCAGCGAGCGAGCCCGTTCTAGACCCGCGCCAGAGCTCTTGCGCTCGGAGTTCAACTCGTGCGGCAGCAGCACATTCTCAAGCGCGGTCAGCGATGGGATCAACTGGTACGACTGGAAGACGAAGCCGATCGTCCGCCCGCGAACCTGCGCCAGCTGGTCCTCGGGAAGGTAGGAGATCGCCTGTCCCGCCAGCCGAACATGCCCTGCGGAGGGCGTATCCAGCCCGGCCAGAAGTCCCAGCAGCGTAGACTTCCCGCTGCCCGAAGATCCCATAATCGCGGCAAACTGTCCTGCCGGAATCACAAAGTCGATTCCCTTCAGAATGTCCACGGAACGCGTCCCCGTGCGCAGACTCTTGCGGAGACCTTCGACCGCAATCATCGGCTCGCCTTTCAACGTCTGCACTCGGCCGGCCTCGTCCACTCGATCAACATCCCCTCTCCAGCCTTTGTTACTGTCAAAGCATGCGCTCGCTCTGGCTCTCTCTCATTCTAGTGGCAGCAGCGGGAGCGGCTGGCTGCCGAGCGAAACAACCCGCCGACAGCCCACCAGAGTCCGCCCAAATTTCAGTGACACCACAGAGCAGCCCCCAGAACGCTCCGCCCTCGACGCCCGAAGAGACCGACAAACGCCCTCTCCTCGTCTGCTTTGGCGACAGCCTCACCGCCGGCCACGGGACCGATCCCGGCGAGAGCTACCCCGACTACCTCCAGAAGGACCTCGACGCTCGCGGATTTCACTATCACGTCGTCAACCAGGGCATCAGTGGAAACACAACAAAAGACGGCCTCGATCGCGTCGACCACATCATCGCCTTGCACCCCGCTCTTGTTGTCGTCGAGTTCGGCGGCAACGACGGCCTCCGCGGCCTTCGCGTCGAAGACTCCCGCTCTAATCTCGACGCCATACTCGCGAAGCTGAAAGGGAGCAAGATCCCCTTCGCTCTCGCCGGCATCAGCCTCCCGCCCGACTACGGCCCTGACTACATCCACCAGTTCCAGCAGACCTACACCCTGCTCGCCAAGAAGTACTCCGTCCCTCTTCTCCCCTTCCTCCTTGAAGGCGTCTACGGCGTTGATGGCATGATGCAGGAGGACAGAACCCACGCCACCGCCAAGGGCAACAAAGTCGTCGCCGAAAACGTCCTCCACCTCATCACCCCGATGCTCAAAAGCAGGTAACGCCGATACCTGCACGCAGCAAACTCTCGCTCATAACTCATGGTTCAAAGCTCACCAGCAAAGCTGCATCTGCCTACCCCAGCACAACCATCGGTTGCATCCGCGTTCCCGCGATCCGCCGGGCGATCGCCAGCAACTCCGTCGGCGTCGTAAAGACCTTCACCAGCGGCTGCTCCCCGAACTCCGGCAAGTTCACCTGCATTCCGTTGCGAAGCTGTCCAGCCACTCGCTCGTCCACCGTCACGCTCGGCATCTGCGGAAGCAAGGTTCGGGGATGCGGAAGCAGAGCAGACAGCGCATGCTCGTCGCCAGCCAGCCCCTTCAGATCTTCAAGCGAGATAGCATCGGCAAGCTGGAATACCCCTGCCTGAGTTCGGCGCAGACTCGCCAGGTGCGCTCCGCATCCCGCCTTTTGCCCAAGCTCATGGGCTACCGATCTCACATAGCCTCCGGCTGATATATGGATGCGGAACTGCACCTCCCCCCGCTCCGAATCGAGTGACATCAGCTCGAAGTCATGGACCGTGACCTTCGCCGTTTTGACCGGCACCTCGGCCCCCGCACGCGCCAGCTTGTGCGCCGGAACACCTCCGATCTTTTTTGCGGAATAGACCGGGGGCAGCTGGTCAAGTTCGCCATGGAACTGCGCAGCCAGCACGCGCAACTCGTCCATCGAACACCCTAGTGCCTGCTCGGCTGTCGTCGCCGTGCCCTCAGCATCGTACGTGTCGGTCGCATACCCAAATCGGATACTGCCTGTGTAATGCTTCTCCGCCGTCCCAAAAAACTGTGCCAACCGCGTGTATCGCCCCAGCAGCAGAGGTAGAACACCCGTTGCCATCGGGTCCAGCGTGCCCAGGTGCCCGATCGATCTCTCCCCGGTCACACGGCGCACCAGCGCCACAACGTCATGCGACGTAAACCCAGCAGGCTTGTCCAGGATCAGAAGTCCGTTCATAAGGTGTCGGCGCGCACATCTTCAAGCTGCAGCAGAAAATTCAAAACACGCGTTCGGCTATCCGCGACGTATTAGCGACAGGAACTCGGTGCGGGTCTGCAGCTGAGTCTTGAACACACCCAGCATCGCCGAAGTCGTCGTGTGTGAGTGCTGCTTCTCCACTCCCCGCATCATCATGCAGAGGTGCTGCGCTTCAAGAATCACCGCCACTCCTTGGGGATGAATCGCATCCGTAATCGCATCCGCAATCTGTCGCGTCAAACGCTCCTGCACCTGGAGACGTCGCGCAAAAACATCGACCAGACGTGGAAGCTTGCTCAGCCCGACCACCTTTCCCTGAGGAACATAGGCGATATGAGCCTTCCCGAAAAAGGGCAGCAGGTGATGCTCGCATTGAGAATAGAACTCGACATCTTTGACGATCACCATCTCGTCGTAATCAACGTCAAAAAGCGCTCCATGCAACACCTGCTCCACCGTCTGCGCGTACCCCTGCGTCAGAAAGGCTGTCGATCGTTCCATGCGCTCCGGTGTTCGAGCCAGGCCGTCGCGATCAGGGTCCTCTCCCATCCTCCGCAGCAGCTCGCGATACAGATCCGGTGTTGGAACATCCGAAAGGTGGCCCTCCATGGAAGCGGTCGCAGGCCGTCGATCACCCGGAGTTACCAGGCCCTCTCCACTCGCCAACTCCGCGGCACTCCTCTCTTCGCCGCCTGATCCACTGCTCAAAACGTCCGGTGTAATGCAATCGATGGTCGTCGATCGTGTCATTTATTTGCCTCTCTCCCTCGGCTCGTACGCTCCCCCGCCCGCATATTCGAAGGAGTTGTTCGAAGTCTCGTCAACGTGAACACGCTCCATCCGGGCATGCGGATAAGCCGAGAAGATACGGTAGATCTCGATCGCGAAGTTTTCGGTCGTCGACACAGTGGCAGCAAAGCACGGCAGGGTGTTCAGGTTCTTCTCATCGAACACCTCCAGCAAAACGCGCTGGGCAAACTGGTCCAGGTCGGCCAGGTTCGTCACCATCCCTGTCTCCGCGTCCACAGCACCGGAAAACGTGACCTCGACAATGTAATTATGCCCGTGGCCATGAGGATTATTGCACTTGCCAAAGACCTCACGGTTGCGCTCCGCGTCGTACCTCTCCGTATGCAGGCGGTGCGACGCGCTCAGGTGATATCGCCTCGAAAGCTGCGCCAGAGGCCGTTCCCCGATCACGCCGTCTCCCCAAAAAAATCAGCGAAAAGATCGGCCGTCTCGTACACGCGCACCCGATGAAGCCGCGCATTCGGAATCTTGCCCGAGAGTCGGCCCCATATCGAGACAGCAATGTTCTCGACCGTGGGCTGCCGCCTCGCGAACTCAGGGACCTCCAAGTTCAAATGGCGGTGATCGTAGACACGCACCACCTCGCGCTCGAGTATCTCCTTCATCTGCTTCAAATCCACAACAAACCCGCTCTCCGCATCCACCTCGCCCGCCACCGTTACCTCAAGCGTGTAGTTATGGCCATGGCCATTGCGGTTCGAACATTTGCCAAACACGCGCTCGTTCTCCTGGGGAGACCATCCGTCGTTCCAGTAAAAATGCGCGGAGGAGAATTCGGCTTTGCGTGTCAGAAGAACCATAGTCGATCTATAAGTTTAGACGATGCGCCTCGAGACCCGGATGCAGATCAACGCCCCAACTCAATTCGCCCGTCGAAAGACTGCCACCAGACTTCGTTGCGAAACTCGACTTACTCCGTCTTTCACGCACACGCGACCTGCTTGCGACCTCTAATACCGGTTCGGATTATAGGTCCGCCCCTTCCATGTCACCGCTCTCTGCAATCGGTGACGCATGCTGCTTCGGACCAGCAGAAACACAAACATCGGTATGCCAAAGATTGAGATCGCCACATCCACAGCAGCGAAATTCGACCTCGCAACCCGGCTGTAAAACCGGAAAGCCGTGCGCACCCAGAACAGCAGAATCGCCCCTCGCTGCCAACCTGCGAGATGCGGAAGCCCCAACGCTAGCGCAGGCAGACCGAAGAAGAGCAGCAGATCCAGAACCCGCCAAGCAGCCAGATACACCGGCATCGGCATCAGCAGGGCCAGGTTCTTCGTCCAGCCCTCAACCATCTGAGGCAACGTGCGGTACATCCGCGTCCGCAGCATCTCGGGAGCGTACCGAAAACGGATCGTCCGCTGAGCCCGCTTCAGGTTTCGCGCCAGCGCCACGTCTTCGAGCACACTCGGACCCACCGCCCGATGCCCGCCCAAGTCGAAGTAAGCCACGCTGTCGAACAGCAGAAACTGTCCATTCGCAGCCGCCACCCGCCGCTTCGGATCGTTCACCTGCAAGGGCGGATACACGCTTGCCAGCTCCGAAAAAATCAGCGGCATCAACGTGCGCTGCGCCAACCCCATCACGACCTGCCGGGGAGAGTAGGACAGCAGCGCAGTCCCGTGCCGCTCCGCCTCCCGCAGGCTCCTCGATAGAGTTCCGGGCTCGTAAACCGTGTCCGCGTCGGTAAACAGAATCCTCCGCCCCCGCGCTCTCTGCGCACCCGCCCAGCATGCATTGTTCTTCCCTGTAAACCCTCCGCGAGGACCCGTGTCCAGCGGCGGCGCCTCGATCACCGTCACCCCCGCTCCCATCTCGGTCGGCGGGTGCTCGCTTGCTGCGGCTTCGGCGATCTCGCGCGTACGGTCCGTCGAAGCATCATCGACGATGATCACCTCCCACTCGAGCCCCAGTGCGAACCCGGGCTCCGTCTGCCTCAGCAGAGATTCCAGGCAGCCCGGCAAGTTGAACTCCTCATTCCGGGCCGGCAGCACCACCGTCAGCTCCAGCGCAGCCGAGTCGTCATGTTGAATCTGCCCAGGAACGGCCGTCCCCCGCTTTGGGCGTCCCTCCTCGTCATCCGGATCAATCAGTCCAAGAATCGCTTCCACAGCTCCGTATTATAGGAACTGGAGGCCTCGTGCGTAGATTCCGGTCTTTCATCCCCGGCGCAACCTGTCTCGCGCTCCTGCTCTCCGCGGGTTGTGATCGCGGAGATCACCCCAATCACCTCGGCCGCTCCGCCCCCCTCTTCACTATCGGCGATGGCGTCCAGACTCTGGACCTCGCCCGCCTTCACGGCCGTGTCGTCGTCCTCAACCTTTGGGCCACCTACTGCGCCCCCTGCGTCCAGGAGCTGCCCAGCCTCCTCGCCCTGCAGCGCTCCATGCCGCAGCTCGCCATCGTCGGCGTCAGCACCGATCAGGATGAGGACGTCTACCGGCGTTTCCTCGTCCAGCATCACGTTGATCTCGTCACCGTTCGCGACAGCGATCAGCGCATCAACTCCCTCTACGGAACCGTCCAGATCCCCGAGACCTACATCATCGACCGCAACGGCATCCTCCGGCGAAAGTTCATCGGCGCCCAGGTCTGGACCAGCCCCGAGATCATGGACTACCTCAAAAGCCTCTAACCAGCCGGTTACATCGTTGTCCCGGCGCTTCGTTGGTTGTCATCCTGAACGGAGTGAAGGGCCCGCTTCTCTAACCCCAGCCCCTTGCCCTTTCAAACACTGCGCTATCATCGCCCCTATGACCCAGCTCGACGTCCTCTATCGCTACGGTGTCCCGCCCACCGAAGCCGCAACCATTGCTATCGCCCGCCTGCGTGAGGTCTACGGCATCCGGCGGGTTGCTCTGAACGAAGCCGAAACAACCATAAGAATCGAGTACGACGCCAGCCGCCTCACCGAGCCCGGAATCAATCAAATGCTTCGGCGCGCGGGCCTCGACCTCGTCGAGGAGGTCTCTCTCGTCAACCCTCCTCTCCCCGATCCGCCCCCCAACCAGCAGCCTGAGCAGCTCCCCGCCAAATAGCCCGATCACCACCATCTCCCTGCCCGTTTCCGAAGCTTGTCCTTCCCGCCCAGCTCCGATATCGTAGAGCAGTTCGATCTTCACCAAAGCGCCCGTAGCTCAGCTGGATAGAGCATCTGGCTTCGAACCAGAGGGTCGGAGGTTCGAGTCCTTCCGGGCGCACCATCTCATCCCCACTGATCTCCTCACTACAAGAATGTAAGCGCGCCTGCCTGGGCGCCATGGGCCTCGATCCTGAACCGCCGAAGGGTCGGCGTTCTAGAAGCCCCGCTCGGCTCCAAATCTTCCGACCATCCTTGTAAAGGCACGCTTCCTCATCGCCGCCATCGGTGGAGCCATCGTTGGCCTCTTCAACAACTTCACCATCTCCCAGGGGGCATCGATCCCGCCCCTCGCCCTTGCTTTCCTGGTCGGTTACGCCGTGGACGTCTTTTTTGCCTTCCTTGAAGGTTTGCTAAAGGCATTCACCAAGAGCACCATGCCCTCCCTTTCGCCCCCACCGCTGCCGCCACCCCCAGGGCCAGGGCTTGCCTGAATCACTGCGATCTTGTTCGGCGTTTGCTCTGGCCCACTTTCTTGGATATTCTTGACCAATTGCATCCTTTGCAATGTGCGCCCGTAGCTCAGCTGGATAGAGCAACTGGCTACGAACCAGTAGGTCGGAGGTTCGACTCCTTCCGGGCGCACCATAACACTCTCCGCAGCAGATCCATCACCCATCTTCGAGGAAACCCTCGCTATCCGGCACTCCCCGTGCTCGGCCCTTTCCATCGTTCTTGCCGTTCTTTCTGAGCGCAGCGAACGAACCTGCTTGTGGTCCCATCTTCCCCATTGCGCCTTGCATCCGATTGACGACCGGTTTGGTCCGCATTACACTGGACCAGTGAACCTCGACCGGCGAAAATGCCCGGGGGAGGGGGATCGCGACGCTCTGAAGGCCTTCCATCCGTCCGGGACTATGAGGTAAGTCGAAATGCTGCAGGCATTTATCATTACGCTTCGAGAAGGGGTCGAAGCGTCTTTGATCGTCGGGATCATCTTCGCCTATCTCTCCAAGATCGGCCGTCCCGAGCTCAAGCGCACCGTCTTTTACGCCATCGGATCAGCCCTCGTCGCCAGCGTGGTCGCCGCAGTCATCGTCGCCAAGCTCAACTTCAACTCCGACATCCTTGAAGGCTGGGTCATGCTTGCGGCCGCCGCCTTTGTCGTCAGCATGATTTGGTTCATGCACCGCACCGCCCGTTCCATGAAGGGTCAGATCGAAGCCCGCGTGGCCAGATTTACCAGCGGCGAGGCAAGCGTCTCCCGCCTCGGCCTCTTCTTCTTCGTCTTTCTCCTCGTACTCCGCGAGGGCGTCGAGACCGTGCTCATCCTCTCCGCCGTCAGCCTGAACTCGAGCGAAATCCTGAGCTTCACCGGAACCCTCCTCGGCCTCGCCGTTGCCGTCGTCTTCGGCGTCCTCTTCATCCGCGGCAGCGTCAAGATCAACCTCCAGCGCTTCTTTCGCGTCACCACCGTTATTCTCTACTTCGTCACCTTCCAGCTCCTTGTAAGCGGCCTCCACGAGCTCTCGGAAAATGGCGTCCTTCCGTCCAGTCAGGCCGAAATGCGCCTTATCGGTCCCATCGTCCGCAACGACCTCTTCTTCTTCGTCACTATGCTCGCCCTCGCCGGCCTCATGATCCTGATGGAGCAGAAACGCCGCGGCCCGGCCGTGATGCCCGCCGATGCGACGCCTGCGGCCCGCCGCAAACTCGAGTGGTCCCAGCGCCGCGAACGCCTCTGGATGTCGGCCCTCGTCACCACCAGCTTCCTCTTCATCTTCCTTTCCACCGCCGAGTTCATCTACGCCAAAAGCTCCACCGCCCTCAGCCCCACCACCGCCGTCACCCTCGTCGGATCCCAGGCAACCGTCCCCCTGGCCGACATCAACGATGACAAGCTGCACCGCTACGGCATCCACGTGGAGGATGGCAAGGGCGGCACGGTGGAGGTCCGGTTCCTGCTCTTCAAAAAGCCGGACGGCAACATCGTTAGCGTTGCCGATGCTTGCAGCATCTGCGGCCCGGTCGGCTTCTACGTTGGTACTCAGGGCATCACTTGCAAGATGTGCGCCTCCCCCCTCGTCCCCCAATCGATGGGCCAGGCCGGCGGTTGCAACCCCATTCCCCTCAAATCCACCCAGGCCGGAGGCATCCTCCTGATCCAGTCCGCCGACCTCCAGCACCTCGCCCCAGTCTTCGAGCGTTAACCATGCTTCCGCCGCCGATCGTCGCCCTCCCATCACCCATCCCCACCTTTCACCTTGTCAATCTGAGCGAAGCGAAGATCCGGCTTCTCTGCCTCAAACCTCCCTCCCTCCATCAACTCGCCTCGGCACCTCTTCTCAGCGCAGCGAAGATCTCCCGCACCTTGAGCGAAGCGCCTTCCCCCGCTTCAGAAGGCCGCTAGATGTTCTTCCGCCTCCTCCTCGAGTCCTTCCGCCGTCAGCGCCGCCGCAAGCTCCTGGCCGGCATCGCCATCCTCCTCGGCGCCACCGCCGTCACCGCCATGCTCGCCCTCGCCACCACCATCGGCGACCGCATCCACCGCGAGCTCGCCGTCTATGGAGCCAACATCGTCGTTACCCCCCAGGCCCAGGCCCTGGCCGTCAACATCGGCGGCGTCGACATCCACCCCCCGACCGGCAACGCCTTCCTCCACGAGTCCGACCTGGCTCGACTCCGCACCATCTTCTGGGCCAACAACATCACCGCCGTCAGCCCCGAACTCCGGCTCAGGTTGGATATCGGCAAGCCCAGACGAGTGGACTCCGAAGCCACGGACATCGCTGCACTCGGTCTCTGGTTCGACCATCATCTGACAGCCCCCGGAGGCCCTGCATTGACCACGGGCGCGCAGCAACTCCATCCGTCATGGAAAATCGCGGGCACCTATCCCGCAGCACCCGATCAGGCGGCCCTTGGCGCAAGCCTCGCTTCGAGGCTCGATCTTCACATCGGTGACACCCTCGATGTCTCTGCGGAGACAGCGGCGAACCTTCAATCCGCGATCCGGAAGTGGTCTCCCCTGCGCATCACCGGCATCGTCTCCACAGCCGACCCCACCGAAAACGAGCTTCTCCTTCCCCTCTTCACCGCCCAGTCGCTCGCTGGCACCCCCGACGCCATCTCCCGCGTCGAAATCACCGCCCGCACCCGACCCGAAGACGCCTTCGCCCGCCAGAACCCAGACACCCTCTCCCCCAAACAACACGAGATCTGGTACTGCCGCCCCTACGCCAACTCCATCGCCTACCAGATCCGCGAGGCCATCCCCAACTCCGACCCCCAGCAGGTCCGCCGGGTCGAACAGTCCGAAGGCAACGTCCTCAAACGCATCTCCGGCCTCATGTGGCTCATCTCCGCCGCCGCGCTCTTCGCCGCCGGCTTTGCCGTCTCCGCCGCCATGGCCACCGCCGTCCTGGAGCGCCGCGCCGAGATCGGCCTCATGCGCTCCCTCGGAGCCAGTCAGGGCTCCATCGCGCTCCTCTTCTACGTGGAAGCCGCCATCCTCGCCCTCGCCGCCGGTGCCCTCGGATACCTCGCCGGAAGCGCCCTCGCCGCCTGGCTCGGCTCCCGCATCTTCACCGGAGCCCCACCCTCCGCAGTCCTCAATCCAGTCCTCCTCCCCGTCGTTGCCGGCCTCGCCCTCCTCGTCGCCATCGCTGGCAGCACCCCGGCCATCCGCTCTGCACTGCGGCTCGACCCCTCCTCTATTCTCCGGGGTAACCAGTGATCCTCCGGCTCTCCCTCGCGCGCATGTTGACTCGTTCTCTCACCCACGGAAGGAGTTGCAGCCTCTCCGGCCTCGTCGCCCTCACCGTCTCCGCCGCTATCACCACCGCTCTCCTCACCCTCTACGCCGATCTCGACGCCAAGCTCCATCGCGAGTTCCGCTCCTTCGGCGCCAACGTCGTCATCACCGTCCCAACCGGTGCCGCGCTCCCTCCGGACGCGATCGAGATCGCCGGGCACGCCGCCGGTCCCGACGTCCTCCTCGCCCCCTTCGCCTATGCCGTCGCCACCACCGACCGGGGCACACCCGTCGTCGTCGCCGGCACTGACTTCGCCGCCGCCCGGCGCCTCAACTCCTGGTGGAGCGTCGACACCTGGCCCACGGATCTCCCCATCGGCGTCCAGTACGCACTTCTCGGCCAGAAGGCCGCCAACTTTGTCGCGAACGAACGCGACGTCCCTATCAGCTACAACGGAAAGACCATCACCCCCATCCGTGCAGCCGGACTTCTCCGCACGGGGAGCGACGAAGACAACCGCGTCTATGTCCCTCTCGAAACCTTCACCGAACTCACCGGCGCCGGCCCTTCCGTCCTTGAGCTTCAGATTCCCGGCAGCCCCGCCCGCATCGACGCCGCCCTCGTCTCACTCCGCAAGCAGCTCCCCGGCTTAACCGTCGCTCCCGTCCGGCAGCTCGTCGAGAGCGAAAGCCGCATCGTCGACCGGACCCACGCCCTCATGTATGGCGCCATCCTCCTCATCGGCCTCACCGTCGGCGTCAGCGTCCTTGCTACCCTCTCCGCCAGCGTCCTCGAGCGCCGCCGCGACTTCGCCCTCATGAAGGCTCTCGGCGGCAGCCAGCGCCGCCTGCTCAGCCTCTTTCTTCTGGAAGCCATCACCCTCGCCCTCGCCGGAGCAGCCGTCGGCTGGATCCTTGGCTCCTTCGCCGCTTGGGCTATCAGTGAGCTCGACTTCTCGACCGCCACCCTCCCCCGCCTCGGCGTCCTCCCCATCGTCCTCCTCCTGAACCTCCTCATCGCCGGTGCCGCCGCCTTCTTCCCCTCCCGCGTCCTCCGCTCCCTTCAACCCGCCGCCCTGCTCAAAGGAGAGTGACCCATCGTCACCATCACCACCGACCAGACCCGCGCCGAGTGCGCCGTCATCTCCCTCTCCGGCGTCACCCGCGAGTACGCCGGTCACTCCGGCACCGTTCGCGCCCTCGATAGCGCCAGCTTCTCCATCGTCGCCGGAGAGTGGGTCGCCATCACCGGCCCCTCCGGCTCCGGCAAAAGCACGCTCGTAAACCTCCTCGGCTGCCTCGACCGCCCCACCACCGGCGAGCTCAGAATCGATGGCGTCGACGTCTCGACCATGAGCTCCGGTGAGCTCGATCGGTTTCGTGCCGACAAGATCGGCTTCATCTTCCAGCAGTTCCACCTCATCCCCTACCTCACCGCCGTCGAAAACGTGATGCTCGCGCAGTACTTCCACTCCACCACCGATGCCACAGAGGCCAGCGCCGCGCTCAAGCACGTAGGCCTCGCCGAACGTGCCAGCCACCTCCCTAGCGAACTATCCGGAGGCGAGCAGCAGCGCGTCTGTATCGCCCGCGCGCTCATCAACGACCCGCCCATCATCCTCGCCGACGAGCCCACCGGAAACCTCGACGCCGCCAACCAGCGCATCGTCGTCGAGCTTCTCCAGGGCCTGCACGCCCAAGGCCACACCATCGTCATGGTCACCCACGATCCCGAGATGGCCGGCCTCGCCAGCCGCCGCATCGCTCTCAACCACGGAAAGGTCTTCTGCCACCCCATCGGCGGTCAGGTAGTCCGCCTCAGCCGCTAGCGTCCAGCTGTCTGGCCTTGGCCCTTCCCTGTTCTACCTTTTCCTTGTCTGTTCTATTGATTGTCATCCTGAGCACAGCGAAGGACCCGCCTCTCTACCCACAAGCCCAACCCGCCTTTACCGCTCGCCCCACTTCAACTTGGATCGCAGCACATTAAAAAGTCCATTCGGCTGGTGCCGCAGCAGCCGAACGCTGTACTCCGACTTCCGGCAGTGCACATGGTCGCCCAGTTCCATCCTCACCGCCTCCTGCCCGTCCACCGTCAGGTAAGTCTCGTTCGGAACCCCAACCACGTGGACGCAGACGGTCGAGGTCGAAGGCACCACGATCGGCCGAAGCGTCAGCAGATGCGGACAGATCGGCGTCACCACCGTCGCCGAGATATTCGGCATAACGATCGGTCCATTAGCCGCCAGGTTGTAGGCCGTCGACCCCGTAGGCGTAGCCACAATAATGCCGTCCGCCCGGAACGTCGCCACGATCTGCGAATCGATCTCGACCGAAAAATCGGCCATCCGCGCAATCGTCCCCTTCGCCACCACCACGTCGTTCAGAGCCTCCCATTGCTGCAGCAGATCCTCCCCCCTGCGATGCTCCGCATGCATCATCTCCCGCACATCGAACACGGCGCAGTTGTCGCACCAGGCCTGCAAAGTTCCATAGAGGTCGCTCAGCGGGATCTCCGTAAGAAAGCCCAGCGACCCCAGGTTGACCGAGAGGATCGGTGTCGCCGTTCGCGCAAACGCCCTCGCCGCGGCCAGCAGCGTCCCGTCTCCCCCCAGAACAATCACCAGGTTCGGCTGATGCTGCGGCATGTCGATCCGCTCGACACCATGGGAATCGCCGACGTAGGCCGCGCTGTCCGGATCGAGAACCGTCCGGTAGTGGTGATCCGACAGCCATTGCATCAACTCCGGAAGAATGGTCGACAACTCATGCTTCTGCGGCTTCGAGATAATTGCGGCGAGGAGCATGTGCAGAATAGTGTACGGGAGCCTAGAGACCTTCCTGGCCAGCCTCTTCGCCGAACCGGCTGTGCAGCAGATACTCGCGATTGCCTTCCCTTCCGAGTATGGGTGAGTCGATCACCTCGATCCCCGCGCCTCCCTGCTCTCGCACACACGTCCTCACCCGCTCCACCGCCCACGCCCACGCCTCAGCATCCCGCACAATCCCACCTTTTCCTACGTTCTCTCGCCCGGCTTCAAACTGCGGCTTGACCAGCACCACCACGTCGCCCGCCCACCTCCTCCCCGGCCCGGCCAGCGCGGCTAAGACCGCCGGAAAAACCAGCGTCACCGAGATAAACGAAACATCGATCGCCAACAGAGCAGGACTATCTGAGCTCTCCGGAAGATCCCCCACCAAAGCTCCCGGCGCTAGAAGACGCCCATTCGTCCGCTCATGCAGAACCACCCGGGGATCCTTTCGGAGACTCTCCGCAATCTGGCCGTACCCGGTGTCCACCGCGATGACCCCCGACGCCCCGTGCTGAAGCATGCAGTCCGTAAACCCTCCAGTAGAGGTCCCGATATCAACTCCCACACGTCCGCCTACCTTGATCTCCCAGTGCTTCAGCGCCGCCTCCAGCTTCAAACCTCCCCGGCTCACATACCGCAGATCCGATCCCAGCAACCGGATCGTCGAAAGGGTGTCGACCGAGGCTCCCGGTTTATCGACCTTCTGCTCATTCACCAACACCCGCCCGGCCAGGATCAGAGCTTGAGCGCGCTCCCGCGAAGCCGCATACCCCTGTTCCAACACCACCTTGTCCAAGCGAGCCTTGCCCAATGGCATCCTGCCTTTCACACTTGAATGCAAACAGATTCAAGCTGGTCACCTCCAAGGTACAGCGCACAAAAGCGAAGTTCCGGGGACCGTACACAACACAGGCTTTTGGGGTAAAGTTGGTGTGTTCTGGTGTGCCTGGTAATCCTCACGTTACCAATGGATACTCGAACGTGTACAAACGATAATCTTAGCCAATCTGTTCCATAGGTAGGTACGTTCCATGTACAGAGACACGGGAGTACAAAACGCTTACCCCCCATCGTCGGAAGACGATGCTTCATTACTTCTGCTGGTGCAGAAGGGTGATGAGCTGGCGATGGCGTCGTTGTTCGATCGGTACTCCAAAGTCGTGTACTCGGTAGCGCTTCGCGTGCTTCGCGATCCCGCTTCAGCCGAGGACGTGCTGCAAGAGATCTTTATGCAGATATGGCGCAGTCCGGATGGCTTCATCGCAACACGCGGCAGCTTGGGCGGTTGGCTCGCTGTCGTCTCACGCAATCGCTCGATCGATGCGCTCCGGCGCAAACGACCGACCGAGCAGGTCGACGAGATGCTTCTCCCGTCGTCCTACAACCTAGCCGCCGAAGCAGAGCGGGACAGCATGATGGAAAAGGCGCGCAGCGTCATTCAAAAGCTGCCGCCAGAACAGAGGAAGACGCTTGAAATGGCCTTCTTCGATGGTCTGACGCACTCCGAGATCGCCGAGATGACGGGTGACCCTCTGGGTACGGTAAAAACACGAATCCGCAGCGCGCTCCTTACGCTGAGAAAGGCATTCAAGGCATGAACGACAACACACAATTCGATCAAGATGATCTTGCCTTGTATGCGATGCAGCTTCTCTCAAAACAAGAGGAATTGCAGGCCAGGACTCAAGTGGAATCCTCCCAGGATCTACGCCGCGAACTTGCTGAAGTGCAGGGCGATCTCGCCATCTACGCCACCACGGTCGACATGCACTCCCCACCGGCAATGGCGCGCGAGCGCCTGCTGACCCAGATCGGGCGCGAGCGGAAGGTGCGCTCCATCGATCGCTCGTCAGATCGAGTCTCCGACCAGGCGTCCGAGCTCCCAACAGGTGGCGCCGCCGCCTACGGTGCCGGTCCTGGAACCGCAACGGAGATCAGCAGTCTCGGCAGTCCGGGCCGCCGCGGCGATGCTGGCCGGCTTACGGATGACGATCTCCCCCGCAAATCTGACGGCATCGGACGCATCGTGCCCTGGCTCGGTTGGGCGGTAGCCGCTGGCCTTGCTGTAACTACGGGCAACTTCTATCACGAAAACCAGGCAATGCGCGGTTCCCTGGCGCAGGATCACGCCGATCTTGCGCAGGATCACGCCGAGTTGGCACGGCTGTCCGCCGATGCCGCCGCAGCGCGTCAGGTGATGGATACGCTCCAGGATCCGACCGCCACCCGCGTCACTCTGACCCGGAGCAAGGAAGCCGCGGTACCGCAAGGCAAAGTTACCTACGTCGCCGATAAGGGAGCTCTGCTCTTCCTCGCCAACAACTTCGCGCCGCTTGAAAGCTCAAAGGTCTACGAGCTCTGGTTGATCCCTGCAAACGGTCAAGCGCCCGTACCTGTCGGCACCTTCCACCCCGATGCCCGTGGAAACGCGAATGTCGTCCTTCCTCAGCTCCCGGCTGGCCTCATTGCAAAGGCCTTCGGCATTACCGTCGAGAATGAGGGCGGCGCACAGACGCCCACCATGCCCATCATCCTGGCAGGAACTGCCGCCGGTGCCTGACACCCTCGCTTCGCGACACAAGAAAGGGGCATCCCAACCGACGGGATGCCCCTCTCTTTCTTACGAAATCACTTCATCTACTGAGCCGTCATGCGGACCTGGCCGCCCGCCCCTTGAAGATCGATATAGGTCTGCACCGCGTCAATGTCTGTCCGGAGAACCGTCATAAGACTTGTCTCAGTCGACGTTACGTAGACCTTTCCCGTGGGCGTTCCGGTAGTGGACGCGAGAAATGTCGGATGGCCCGCAACCGCTATGGTCGCAGTCACAGTATTCGTCGTTAGATTCACGACGCTCACCGTTCCGCAACCTGCCTTTGGCGGGATAGCGGAAGCTGCTGGAATCGACGTGGGACACGGGACGTTATCGCCGAAGTTCGCAACGTACGCCCGCGTGCCATCCTGCAGCACCGAGACGACCAACGGGTTGACCCCCACTGGCACATCGGCAAGCACCTGCCCAAACCCGACCGCGTCCACAGGATTGTTCGGATCACAGTTCGGGTTTGTGGGAAGAGCTACCGACGAACAAAGCGGGATACTGATCAGGCTCACGGATCCGCGCGATCCCCCGCTGCCCCCATTCAGAATCGCAAGCTCCGTCCTCACCGGCGCCAGGTCCGCCCACACTGGGCCCGCACCGACCGGAATCGTACCCGCTGGCACCAGCGTCGGACGGTCAAGCTGATTAGTCTGCGCGTTGATGACGCTGACCGTATTGCTTCCTCGATTCAGAATGAACGCCCGTCTGCCATCTGCGGTCATCACTCCGTACACAGGCTGCTGACCCACCGGAATCGGCGTGTCGGTCGTGTTACTCGCTGTCTCGATCGGCGTTACTTGGCCGTTTCCACCCGTGTTCTGACTGATTGCGTAGATCCGTGGCGCATTCGCCACACCGGCGATATACACCACGTTAGGGCCGACGGGAAGCTCCTGCCGAAGCGCGGGCGGGCTGCTCTCCAGTTGCGCAACAAAGTTCCGGCCCGGCTCCGTGATGTACACGTTCGTGCCTTGCGGGAAAATACTGTTCGGAAGCGGTCGGCTTGGAATCAGCGTCGTCTGCAGAATCTGATTCGACAGCAGCTGAGTCGAAATGTCGAAGCTGTTCACGGTCCCATCTCCGTCAAGGGTGTACCCCGTATTGCCGGTGCTATCAAGCGCCAGGTAATACGGCGCGATCCCCAACGTTGCGTTGATCAGAATCGAATCTCCGCTGAAGTCGACGATCGTGAGCAGGCCATTGCCGGTCGGTGTCGGCTGCGAGATCGCGACCGCGTACTTCTGCGGCTGCACCGCTGGTCCTACTGGATTGATCGCCGTGACGACCGGTCGGTAGCTGTTTCCGCAACCTAGCGCAAAAGCCAGGGCTCCCGCAGGAAGAGCAGCGCTGAAAATAGATCCGAGGAGAGATCGTCGGCCAGTCCGTGCAGCCGGTCCTTCTGATTCAATCTTGACTACCTTCGTTGCTGGCTGCAAAAGTGCTCCCACAATCGTTCTGTCTTGGCTATGCTCAAGTCTCCGATTGTAAATCAGGGGGGAGGGCGCAGGTGTGGCAGAAGAGGTAGAACCGGCTCGGGACGTCAGGCCAAGGCCGCGAAAGGCGATCTCCGACGCGCGCGATCAACGGCAGAGCCGATTGCTCAGCTGGCTCGTCGCAGCCGCAATCGGCGCAACCATCGTACTCGGCATCCTGAGTTCGGGCGAACAGGGAGGACGCTACAAGATCGCCGCCGTCAGCCTCGCCTTCGCCGCTATCGCCGGAGGCCTGCGCTCGGCCACGGTCAGCGGAGCCGTCGCCGGTGCGCTCGCCTGCTTCTGCATGACCTGGTGGACCAGAGATCTTGAGAGTCCGCTGCTCCATAGCGCTCTTCCACCCCTGATCGCTCTCGTCGCCTTGACATTCGCCGCGACTCGCGCCGGCAAGAAACAGAAGCTCGCCCACGGTCTTGCCGAACGAAGCGGAGGCCGCACCGTCGCGCAAGTTCTGGCGAACCTCGGCATCGCCGCTCTCGTCGTCACGCCCATTGGCGCCTACGCCGCGGTCTCGGCGGGATTGAAGCTGCCCATCGATCCGCTCACACTCTCCGCAGCCTGTCTCTCCGCTCTCGCCGAAGCCACCGCGGATACCGTCTCGTCCGAGATCGGTCAAGCCTTCGGCACACGAACCTACATGCTCACAGGATTCCGCCGCGTGCGCCGGGGAACCGACGGCGGCATCAGCGCCCGGGGAGCGCTGGCCGGTGTGGCCGCCAGTCTCCTTGTCGTCCTCATCGGCGGAGCCGCGCTGCGTCTCCCCGGAACCACGGAGGCTCTCGTCTTCACCGCCGGGTTCCTCGGCCTCCTCTCGGATAGCCTGCTCGGCGCCACCCTGGAACGCCGCGGATGGATCGGAAACGACGTCGTGAACCTCGCCTCAACCGCCATCGCCGCGCTCAGCTTTTTTCTCATGACGCGCTCCGGCCTCGCTCCCCACTAGCTCCGTCTTCCGTACCTCTGCAGTCCGTCGCCCAGCATAGTTCCATCTCAATCATCGCCCTTACCTTCGAGCCAGCGGTGCACAGAACTTCCCTGCAGATCCAGCTTCAGCGACGTGTAGCTGAGAATCTCGTGGACGTACCTGAGAAATAGATCGTAGTTGCTGATGTGCCCCACCGCAGGCCGTGGCGACGTGTACACATCCAGGCCAGCCTCTTCGCATAACTCGCGAATGCGGAAAAGATGCGTCGCGTCCGAGACCACCACAATGTGTTTGAAATTATGCTCTCTGGCAATCGCCGCCAGCCGGTGAACCTGCTGCTCGGTGTCGATCGATCGCGTCTCAGCCAGGATGTTCGTGAACGGCACACCCTTCGCCAGAAGATAGTCCCGCCCGACGCCTCCCTCCGTGTTGCCCGAATCCTTGTCGCTCCCGCCTCCCAGCGTGATCACATAGGGAGCAATCTCCTTCTGATACAGCTCCACCGCGTGATCCAGGCGCGCATGGAAGATCGGGGAAGGTCGGCCCGAATACTCCGCCGCGCCAAAGACCGCGATCGCATCCGCCGGCACCGCGTCGTCCTCGCTCGCGACCTCCGCGATCTTTTGGTAAACGTAAATCGACCACACCAGCGCCACCAGCAGAAAAAGGCCGAGCAATCGTCGGAGGAGATGCAGTCGTCGCCGCGGACGCAGGTTGGAACTTCGCACATTCGTCTCGGAAGCGGCCATAAAGGGTGAGAGCAGAGTCTACGGCACAGACAACATCGGCGCCTCTTCGGCTCCCGGCTACCGCTGCAGAGTCAGCGCAATCTCATGCGTTGAGATCGCACCCTCCCGCAAAATCATCCACGAGTTGCCGCCGCCCGAAAGATCGATGATGGTCGTCCCCACCGTTCGTCCGGTCGGCCCGCCGTCCACAATCAGCGGAATCTTGTCTCCCAGCTGCTCCCGCACGCAATTGGCATACGTGCACTCGGGCAGGCCCGCCAGATTCGCTGACGTCGCCGTGATCGGCAGCCCCAGCTTCCTCACAATCGCTCGTGCGATCGGCGCCTCCGGAACCCGCAGCGCCACATTCCCGGTGTTCGCTGTCACCCGAAGCGGCAGCTTTGCACCAGCTTTCACGATCATCGTCAGCGGCCCGGGCCAGAACCTCTCCGCAAGCCGGTCGAAGGCGCCGTCGATCGTCGGTGCCAGCTCATAGGCCTGGCAGACATCCGCAATCAGAAGCGAGAGCGGCTTGTGCCGGGCTCGCGTCTTCAACTCGTAAATCCGGTCCACAGCCCGCAGATTTACCGGATCCACAGCCAGTCCATAGAACGTGTCGGTCGGAAACGCAACGACCTGACCCGAGTTCAACGATTGCACAATGCGATCGATAGGGGCAGCTTCCGGCTCATCGGGATGAATGCGAAGTGTCTCAGCTTGCAAACCGTCTCTCCCTTGCAACTCAGTCTTGCCCAACGCAACCAGGCGCGCAACTCGAAGAAGTATCTCGAAACCGCAGCCTAGCACAGTCACTTGCTCCGGTGATGGCTCCGACGGCGCGCCGGCGACGCTGCACCGCAGCCGAAGCGTAAACTCTAAAGCAATGCCGCCGACCGATATCGTCTTCGCCAGCAGAAACAACGTCCGCATCAAACAGCTCCGAGGCGCGTTCGCTGGGCGGGCGCGGCTTGGTGGAGGCCTCGTGGCCATCGAAGGCAACCACCTCCTCGAAGAGGCGCTCCGCAGCGGCATGCTTCTCAAAACCATCTTCTTGGCCGGGCATCGCTCCTTGCCCGAATACGTCCCCTCCTCCATCGAAGTTCTGCGCCTCGCCGATGACGTCTTCGAAAGCCTGATGGACACGCGGTCCCCCCAGGGCGTCGCCGCCCTCCTTATACCTCCTGTCGCCGCGATCGACAGCCTCATGGGTGGCGTGCCCCTCATCCTCATCGCCGTCGCCCTGCAGGACCCCGGCAACTTAGGCACACTGGTCAGGTCCGCGGAAGCCTTCGGAGCCAGCGGTATCCTCACCACTCCCGGCACCGTCAGCCCCTGGAACGGCAAGGCTCTCCGGGCAAGCGTGGGCTCCATCTTCCGCGTCCCCGTCGTCACCGCCGATCTCGAAGCCGTAGACGCCCTGAAGAGGCGCGGCTTAAAACTCCTGGCTGCGACCCGGGAGGGCGTAGGCTCCGACGAGACCTGGGAACTCGGAGACGTCGACCTCACAGGCAGCGTCGCCATCCTGGTCGGCAACGAGGGCGCTGGCCTCGACCCGGAGTGGCTCCAGATCGCGGACGGCAGAATCACCGTCCCCTGTGCCGGCCCCGTCGAAAGCCTCAACGCTGCCGTAGCCGGATCGATCATCCTCTACGAAGCACACCGCCAGCGAGCTCGCGTGGGAGTTCGCCCGTGAGCCTCTTCGACGTCTCGCCGATCTCTCACCCGTCGCGCGCCACCGACCGCCGCGCTCCCCTCGCCGACCGCATGCGTCCGCGATCTCTGGCCGAATTCGCCGGTCAGGAGCACCTCCTCGGCGACGGCAAACCGCTGCGCCTCGCCATCCAGTCAGACGATCCCACTTCCATGATCTTCTGGGGTCCGCCCGGCGTCGGCAAAACCACCCTCGCCAAAATCATCGCGCAGGTCACCCAAGCCAGCTTTATCGAATTCTCAGCCGTACTTAGCGGGATCAAAGAAATCAAGCAAGTCATGGTTGAGGCCGAGAAGGCCGCCGGCTTCGGCTCCCGAACAATCCTCTTCGTGGACGAGATCCACCGCTTTAACAAAGCCCAGCAGGACGCCTTCCTTCCCTACGTCGAACGCGGCACTATCCGTCTCATCGGCGCCACCACCGAGAACCCCTCCTTCGAGATCAACGCCGCGCTCCTCTCCCGCTGCCGCCTCTACACCCTGGTCGCCCTCACCGAAGACCAGATCGTCAGCCTCCTCCGCCGCGCCCTCTTAGAGGGCGCCGGCGGCCCCCCGGAACAAGCCCGTGGCCTCGGCGCCTCCGGCATCCAAGCCGACGACGAGGCCCTCACCACCATCGCCTCCTTCTCGAGCGGCGACGCCCGCAACGCTCTCAACGCCCTCGACGTGTCCGCCAGGCTGGCCGCCGGTCGCGGCGAACACCTCATCACCAGGGCGCTCGCAGCCGAGGCCATGCAGCGCCGCGTTCTGCTCTACGACAAAAAAGGCGAGCAGCACTACGACATCATCTCCGCCCTCCACAAGAGTGTTCGCAACTCCGACGCCGATGCCGCGCTCTACTGGCTCGGCCGCATGCTCGAAGCCGGCGAAGATCCCATGTACGTCGCTCGCCGAGTCGTTCGCATGGCCGTCGAAGATATCGGCCTCGCCGCCCCCGAAGCCCTCAACCTTTGCCTCTCCGCCCGCGACGCCATGCACTTCCTGGGCCCGCCGGAAGGTGGCCTCGCCCTCGCGCAGGCCGTCATCTACCTCGCCCTCGCCCCCAAATCAAACGCCGTCTACACCGCCTACAATGCCGTTCAGGCGGACATCCAAGCCACCGCCGCCGATCCCGTACCCCTCCACCTCCGCAACGCTCCCACCCGCCTCATGAAGGAACTCGACTACGCGAAAGGGTACGAGTACGCCCACGACGTCGAGGGCCGCGTCGCCGACATGGAATGCCTCCCCCCCTCCCTCGCCGGTCGCCGCTACTTCCAGCCCACCACCGAAGGCCGCGAGAAACAACTCACGCAACGCATGGACGACATCCAGAAAATTAAGGAGGGAAAGCGGCAGGCCTGAACGGCTGCCTGGACCCCGCCCCCACTCTCGTCTACTTCAAATCCCTCTTCAAAGCATCGAGCACAATCGGCTTCGTCAGCAGCTCCGGCAGCACATCCGCCTTGCTCTCCGCGCCTGCCGGGTACAGCACATAGGTCGGCACACCGCTGCGTCCCACCATCGCCAGCTGCTGCGTGATCGCGGGATCATACTGCGTCCAATCCGCCTTGATCAGCATCACGTTGTGCGCGCTGAACTCATGCTGCACATCCGCCGACTTCAGCACCAGCCGCTCATTCACCTGGCACGATAAACACCACGCCGCCGTGAAGTCGATAAACACCGGCTGCCCCGCGGCCCGCGCCGCATTGAGCGTCGCGGGCGTGTACGGCCGCCACACCAGCGTCGTATCCTTTGACGTGTATAGCGGCGTCGCAAACGCAACCGCACCAATCACCAGAGCGGCGATCGTAGCTCCACCCCGAGCCGGCCACTTCCGCAGCACCCATCCCGCAATCGCCAGCAGAAGGAACCCCAGCAGCAGCCGAGCTATGTGATCGCTCCCTTGCCCCGCCGCAGCATCCGCGCCAGAGTACAACCGCCCATAGACCCACGTCAGCCAGATCACCGTTGCAAACAGCGGCACCGCCGTCAGCTGCTTCAGCGTCTCCATCCACGCGCCCGGACGCGGCAGCAGACGCGTCCACGCCGGCTGCAGTGTCAGCAGCACATACGGGAAAGCCAGCCCCAGACCCAGAGCCGTAAACACCGCAAACGTGATCCATGCCCGCTGAGCCAGTGCAAATCCAATCGCCGCACCCATCAGCGGAGCCGTGCACGGAGTCGCCACCACCGTCGCCAGCACCCCCGTAAAAAAGCTGCCAGTATACCCCTCTTTATGCGTCAGTGAGTCGCCCGCGCTTGTGATCGACAGCCCCAGTTCGAACTGCCCCGCCAGCGACATCGAAAAGAAGAAAAGCCCGAGCGCCAGCACCGCAAGGAACGTCGGAGACTGCAGCTGAAATCCCCATCCAGCCTGGCTCCCACCCGCCCGCAGCGCCAAAAGCACGCCCACAATCACCCAGAAGGAAGCCAGAATCCCCAGGGCATAGACCGCGCCATGAGCTCGGAGCTTGCTCCGTTCACCCGCCGAGGTCTGCACCAGCGCCAGCCCCTTCAAAAACAGCACCGGGAAGACGCACGGCATCAGGTTCAGGATGATGCCACCCAGAAACGCCAGGCCGATCGCTCCCACAGCGGTTGTGCCACTCGCAGCTTGCCCGGCGACACTCTCCCCCGTGGCCGCGGGAACCTCCCCAGGAATCACTGGCGCGGTCACGTCATACGCCTGGTCATCGCTCAGCTTGATCAGCCCATGGATCTGCTTCGGAAGCTGCTTCAGATCCTCTCCTCTCTTCACGCGGATCCGCAAACCACCCGGGATCGGCTCCGAAATCTGATCTTCCGCATTCTCAATCTGGTCCTGATCGAACGGATAAAACTCGCCGTCCGTCTCCACATCGCCAGTCAGCAGCGTGAAGACAAAATCAGTCTTTCCGCCATTCACCGTCAAGTGCATCTTCCCCGGCAGCGGCTCCGGCAGATCATTCAGGGCCTCGCCCAGCGCACCCACAGGCTCGCTCGGCGGCGGCGGAGGGTTCAGCGCCACCATCAGATCAAGTCCCAGGTGAGCCTTCCCCGGCAGGCACACCTCTCGACACACCAGCCAGTCGATCCGCGCGTCCAGGTGAATCGGTCCGGGCTGAACGCTCTTAGCCGCCGAAATCTCCACCGGAAACGCGACCTTATCCTCATACCCAAAATCCATCAGTGGTTCAAGCGGAAGCCTGCTCGGAATCGGAAACTGCATCGGCCCCGCTGATATGCCCTTCGGCAGCGTCCACGTAATCTTCGGCGGCTCACCCGAGTCCCCCGCGTTCTTCCAATACACGTGCCACCTGTCCTCAAGCGTCAGCACCAGACCCACCTGCAGCGTTCCACCCGGTGCGATCGCCGGCCCAACCGACGTCAACTCGGCCGTAAGATGCTGTGCCTTAACCGGACCGGGTCCCCCATCCCCGACCATCTGGATCTGCGCCCTCGCGGACACAGCCAAAAGCAGCGCCGCAAAAGCTGCAAGCACCATCGATTCCCCTCTCTGAATCTTCATCGAACTCGATTGTAGGCCTGCACACCGGGAACGTGTCAGGACCGCTGCCCCACCCTGCAGCCCTCCTACCGCAGCCCAGCCCGATGCTCCACCATGATGCAGCGATCCATCACCACCCGGATCCCGCTCTCCTCCGCTCGCGCCGCCGCCTCCCGATTCACAATCCCCTGCTGAACCCACAGGTTCGCAAGTTCGAGCGCGATCATCTCATCCACAATCGCCGGAATGAAATTAGGCAGCCGAAACACATTCACCACATCCGGCTTTACCGGCAGCTCCGAGAGCGCCCCGTAACATCGCTCTCCCAGCACCGAGCTCAGCCCAGGATTGATCGGGTAAATCGTGTACCCCTGCGCCTGCATGTAAGCCGAGACGTAATGACTCGGGCGGTCCGGCCGCTCCGACAACCCGATCACGGCCAGGCTCCGCGGCGTCCCCGCACCCTCGCCAAACAGCATCTCCCGAATCACATTCGGCTCATTCACCGTCAGGCCCCTGCTTCCACGCACGGAGAAGCCGGCCAAGAACAACCAGTTCCCCTATGTGGTACGCCGTATGATCCGCAATCAGCAGAGCCTCCCGCAGCAGGTTCTGCCCGTCGCCCCACCGGAATGGCTTCGTCAAATCAGTTTCAGGCTTTCGAAGCAGACCCACAAACGCCTCCCGATCACTTCGAATCGCCGCAATTGCCCCGTCCCACGCACCGGCCGTCGGTGGCTCCGCCGATTCGGGCCAATACTCCTCAGGCCACTTCAGCGGATGATACCCACCGGTTGGCGGAGCGCTGAAATTCAAAATATCCCGCTGCGCAATCCGGAGATGCTCCACCAGCTGCCACGCCGAGTAGGGCAGATCCTCCGGCACTTTGCCCCGCAGCTCGACGGGCATATCTTTCACCGCAGCCTCAAATCCGGCATGGGCCTGACCACCATGCAGCAGCGCCGCCAGCTGCTGGATCAACTCACCCGAACTCACTTGCGACTCCGTATTCGCTGCCTGTTTCATACTCGCCCTCCTGCGTGCGCCCGACGCCGCCCATCAACCAAGATCATCTTCGTCCGCCACAGCGGGCACCCCGCCCTCGCGCCGCATCCGCAGATACCCCCGGATAAACGGCTCCAGATCCCCATCCAGAACGCGGTCCACATCGCCGACCTCAACCCGCGTCCGCAGATCCTTCGCCATCCGGTACGGCTGCAGAACATACGAGCGAATCTGCGACCCAAACCCGATATCCAGCTTCGAGTCCTCGAGCTTCTTCGTCACCGCCTTCTTCTTGTCGAGCTCATACTCGTACAGCCGCGATCGCAGCATCTTCATCGCCCGCTCTTTGTTCTTATGCTGCGAGCGCTCGTTCTGGCAGCCCGCCACCAGACCCGTAGGAAGGTGCGTTATCCGCACCGCGGAGTCCGTCGTATTCACATGCTGCCCGCCCTTGCCGCCAGACCGGTACGTGTCGATCCGCAGCTCGTCGGGCTTGATGTCGATCACAATCGTGTCGTCGATCTCGGGCGACACGTACACACTCGCAAACGAGGTATGCCGTCGCTTGGCCGAGTCGAACGGCGAGATCCTCACCAGCCGGTGCACCCCCGTCTCGCCTGAGAGCAGACCAAACGCATACTCGCCCGAGATTGTGAACGTGGCCGACTTGATCCCGGCCTCATCGCCATCCTGAATCTCGTTCAGTTCGACCTTGAAGCCCTGCCGCTCCGCCCATCGGATATACATCCGCATCAGCATCTCGGCCCAGTCCTGGCTCTCCGTTCCGCCCGCGCCTGGATGCACCACCACAATCGCGTTCAGAATATCCGTCTCGCCCGAGAGCATCGTCTTGCTCTCAAGCTTCTCCGAATACTCCACCAGCCCCTTGATCTCGCGGTCGAGATCAGCCTCGACACTCTCGCCCTCGCGCGCAAGATCGAAATACGCCTCGATATCATCGCCTCTCCGGCCCAGCTCCGCATCGCCCGCCAGCAGCGTCTCCAGCCGCTTCCGTTCCCGCATCAGCGGCTGTGACCTCGCCCCGTCGGCCCACACCGCCGGGTCGCCAATCTTCTCTTCCACCGCGGCCAGCTCACGCTTCAGGCGAGCGGAGTCAAAGATACTCCCGCAGATCGCGAACCTTATCGCGAACCGGGGAGTAGGCGTACTCAAGATCGGTCAACATAGTTCCCTATTCTAGGTCATCTCTAGTTCATCGACCCGGCGACGGAAACTCCAGGCCAGCACCGCCGTCGTAATCGCCGCACACAGGTACGCAAAGAGGTCTCCGTGCTTCGCATAGAACGTCAAATCGTGCTCATACCCAAAACGCACCTGGATAGCGGTCCGAATGTGCCGCGGGGCCGAAGCTGTCACCCGCCCGGCAGGATCGATCGCTGCTGTCACTCCCGTATTCGTCGACCGCAGCACCCACCGGTGGTTCTCGATCGCCCGCATCCGCACCATATTCAGGTGCTGCCACGCAGCGCTCGTATCCCCGTACCATCCATCGTTTGAGATGTTCACCAGCACATTCGCTCCGCCCGTCACGAACTGCCGTACCTCATCCGCGAAGATCGACTCGTAGCAGATAAACGTCCCGTACTGATGACCGTTCACAGCGAACACAGCACGGCTCCGGCCAGGCTCAAAGTTGCCCACCTCCGCCAGCAGACTTCCCGCAAAAAAGAACACCTGCTTGAACGGCACATACTCCCCGAACGGCACCAGATGCAACTTGTCGTAACGCCCCGCAAAGCTCCCGTCCGGCGCGACAAATGAGGCCGCGTTCCGCAGCGTATATCCCCGCTTGTTTGCCGGGTCGGAGCTCCGCTCAAACGCGATATTCCCCACAATAATAGGAGCTCCCGCAGATCGCGCGAGACCGGACATACCCGCCCGGAACAGCTCATCCTGCTCCTCAAAAGGCGCAGGTGATTCCGGCCAAACTATTATGTCCGAACTCAGCGCCGGACCTCCTCGACCAGCACTCGGCACAACCCGCGTTCCCGCCAACTCCGGAATGCCCGACAGAAGTCCACGCGCGGGCGCAAGCGATAACCGGGAAAAGTCGTTCAACATCTGCGCCGCTGTCTCCTGCGGCCCGACATTCGCAGCACCCACCTCCAGATTCTCCTGCAGCAGAGTAGCTCTCGCGGATGCATCTTCAACCGCTGGAAGCCCCATCCTTCGCAGCCCAAAGACATACATCACAACCAGCAGCACGCCTCCAAGCGTCAGCACCGGTCGCGTCCATCTCCGCTCCTTCACTGGGATCCGTACCAGCCACAGCGCATTCACCGCCGCAATCGCAAACGACAGACCATAAGCCCCCGTGTAAGGAGCCAGTCGTATCAGCAGGGGGTTGTCGACCTGCGCAATCCCCAGCAGATCCCACGGCAGACCCGTTATTCGCGCGCGAGCCAGCTCGACCGCAACCCACAAAAATGGAGCTAGCAGCAGCGCACCCTGTCGTCCCAGCCTCGACCGCCGCAACACCACGACCATCCATCCGAACAGCGCATGGTACAGCCCGAGATACAAACAAAAAAGAACAAGAATCCCAAATGCAATAGGTCGCGCCAGCCCACCATAGAGATACATCGTCTGGTAAATCCAGTAACAATTACCTAAGCACCAAACAATGCCGCACCCATACCCCAGAAGCGCCCCATGGATCGGTCGAAGCTGCCCTCGCCCGTCCAGCAACGCCATCAGTAAAGGGACTAGCGCAAACCAGCAGATCGCACATCGCCAGATCGGCACCGGGCCCGCAATCGGGAACGCCAGCACCTGCAGCACACTGGAAAGAGCCACCAACATCCATAGCCGCGCGGAAATCCGGACCATCGCAGATGAAGTGTAGCATCGGCCGCGCCGCGAAGTTTACAATCAATCTGTGGCCGAAGCTCTGCTCTCTCTTTTCGCCAAAATCGCTGTGCCTCTATTCTTCGCTGGAATGGCTGCCTCAGCCCTGGTCGTCATCGTAAGTCTCATTCGCTTTGTGCGCGAAGTGTCGACAAGCGATGAAGAAAAGGTGACTGATCTTAGCTGACTCTTGTGCTTCGTACTCGCGATCCTTGAACTCGCCCATAATCTTTGTATTGGATGGTACTTTCTAGGACGCCCTCGCAACACGGCGTCCGCTCATCATGGGTTCCCTCACAAAATCCCCCGCCCTTCCGCAATCGAACCGTGTTCGCCTCGTCGTGGCGTCCTCGGTCATGCTTACGTTTATCTCTTTCTGGCGCGCGGCCGCCATCGTTCTGAACGATCTCGGCTCCTCTGCCTTCTACGCCGGCGGCATCGCCGAAGAGGCCGTAGGCAAATCAGCCCCATGGCTCATCCTCGGCGTTGTTGCCTTCTCCTTCGCCGTTCGTGCCGTCTACGTCGAAAGCTGCTCCATGTTCACCAGGGGCGGCGTCTACCGCATCGTGAAAGAGGCTCTCGGAGGCACCTTCGCCAAACTGAGCGTCTCCGCGCTCATGTTCGATTACGTCCTCACCGGCCCAATCTCGGGCGTCTCCGCCGGCCAGTACGTCGTCGGCATGCTCAATGACCTCACGAGCTTCGTCGCCCATCGCTACCATCCCGCAGCCTACCTCACGCCTCACCTCCGGCCCGATCTGTCCTCAGCCGCCATCGCCATCGTCATCACCCTTTACTTCTGGTGGCAAAACATCAAAGGCATCGAGGAGTCCAGCCAGAAAGCCCTCGACATCATGAAGATCACGACCGTCATGGTCGTCCTTCTTCTCGCCTGGGGCTCTCTCACCGTTCTTCACCGCGGAGCCCACCTTCCGCCGTTCCCCACACCCTCCAACCTCCACTTCAGTGACGCCGCCCTCGGCTTCCTCAAAGGCAGCCGCTTCGCCGCCTCACTCGGTCTGTTCGGCGTCCTTATGGCCTTTGGACACTCCGTCCTCGCTATGAGCGGCGAAGAGTCGCTCGCGCAGGTCAATCGCGAGATCGAGCACCCAAAGCTCAAAAACCTCAAGCGCGCCGCTCTCGTCATCGCCGTCTACAGCTTCTTCTTTACCGGTCTGTGTTCGCTTCTCGCCGTCATGATCATCCCCGACGCCGTTCGCGTCCATGTCTACCGCGACAACCTCATCGCCGGCATGGCGATGAACATGGTCGGCCCTCCTCTCGCGCGAGCCGTCTTTCGGGTCTTCGTCGTCCTCGTCGGCTTCCTGATCCTCGGTGGAGCCGTCAACACCGCCATCGTCGGCTCCACCGGCGTCCTCATGCGCGTCGCCGAAGATGGCGTGCTCACCGATTGGTTCCGGAGACCGCAGAAAAAGTACGGCACCAGTCACCGCATCATCAACCTGGTCGCCGGCATGCAGCTGCTAGTCATCCTTCTGACCCGCGGCAACGTCATCGTCATCGGTGAGGCCTACGCCTTCGGTGTCATCTGGAGCTTTACCTTCAATGCTCTCGCAATGCTTCTCCTCCGCTGGAAATATCGCGGGCAACGTAGCTCCAAGGTCCCACTGAATCTGAAGATAGGAAAGACGGAAATTCCCCTCGGGCTCATCTCCGTCTTCCTCGTTCTGCTTACAACCGCCTTCGTTAATCTGCTCACCAAATCCGTGGCGACCGTGAGTGGCGTCATCTTTGCCGCCGCATTCTTCCTTGTGTTCACCCTTTCGGAGAGAGATAACAAGCGTCGCCACGATCTCACCACCCTCCAGATGAAGGAGCACTTCCAGCTGGAGCACCAGGACTCCGTCGGCCGGGAAGCTCTGCAGATTAAGCCCGGCGCGGTCGTCGTCACCATGCGCGATTCAGCCGCTCCCTTCGCCCTCAAATGGGCTCTCACCCACACCGACACCGACCAGCAGGACCTCATCGTCCTTGCCGCCCGCATGATGGGCGCCGGCGGGCCGGAGTACGTCGACGCCTCCGAGCAACTCTTCAGCGAGCACGAACAGATGTTGTTCACCAAAGCCGTCTCGGTCGCAGAAAGCTTCGGAAAACACATCTCGCTCCTTGTCGTACCTGCCGGGGATATCTTCGCAGCCCTGGTGCAAACCGCGAATTCTCTCGAAGCAGCGGCAGTAGTCTCCGGCCTATCTACGAAACTCACGGCCGAAGAGCAGGCCTACCACGTCGGGCAGGCCTGGGAAGCTCTGCCGGAACCGAAACGCCAGTTCACCTTCTACGTCATCAAGCCAGATGGAGAAGCGCTCAGCTTCCACATCGGTCCGCACGCCCCAACCATCGAGTCGGATGATGTGCAGCTCGTCCATCGCCTCTGGCTTCAGCTCCGTCGCAGCCCGGAGATGCAGGATCTCCACCACAGCGACATCCTTACCTATGCTGTAAGTCGATTAGCCAGTGAATATATGCACGACCGGCAATCTATCCAAAAGGCGTTGCAGAAACATGTAAGCCAGGGCGTCAATCGTGGCTTGGGCAGCTCACGCATTGATCTCATCGATCACGACGGTCCCGGTTATGCAATTACCACCTCCGAAGAAGACCTCGCTGCTAAAACGCTAACTCGAGATAGTCGCGCAAATAATTCATAATTGCACGAATTGTTTGCAGACGGTTACCGCTTTCTGTATCGTCAGAGTGACAGTTGTGCAGCGGCTAATTATTGTGATATACCGCTGAATCTTGTAGGACCGTAAATGGAGGTCGCACGTGGAAGTAGGTCGCATCCTAGCTGAGATTGATGCTCAGATTTCTAAGTTGCAGCAGGCTCGTCAACTGCTTGCCGGAGTCGAAGAGGTAAAGCGAGCGGGTCCGGGGCGGCCCAAAGGCAGCAAAAACACCTCTGCAACCGCGCCCGCGGCATCGGCGCCCTCTTCCAAAAAACGAAAACTCAGCCCGGAAGGCCGAAAGCGCATCGCCGACGCGATGAAGCGTCGATGGGCGGAACGAAAAAAGACCGCAGCCAAACCCTGACTTCCCCGCCACGGTGGAACTGAGAGCCTCTTCTAGCATCGCTCTCAGTCCACCCGGGCACAGCGCGTCTATCGCACCGCGATAACCTCTCGCAAATTATCCTTGGCCAGAAAGAATCGGAAGCTGGCGAAACCTTGCAGAAGATTCTCTATCCGCCGATTGTTGTAGATATTGCGTAAGGCGTGATTCCCCGCCAGCTTCTTCTCGACCGTGTCGTCTGCGGTAAGGTGATATCGGTAAAAGCCCGTGTCGACCGGAGTTGCCGGCGTGTTGCTCTTGGAATGAAAGAACGCCAGCAGCAAGCCGCCAGGTGGCATCGCTTCCCTGATTCGCGCTAACAAGGGCGCGACCAGACTCTCCGGTAGATAGTCGAGCGTATCCCAGAAAATAACGACGTCGAAGGTCCGGCCCGAGAAGTTGAAATTCGCGGCCAGGAATCGGCTCACGTCGAAAACCGGAGCCTCTCCCGGCCCCGGCACCGTCATCCAGTCAGGCTTGGCGGCATCCTCGACCAGGTTCGACATGTAAATGCTGTGGCCCAGGCCCGTGACAAAGTTGATATTCGTCGAAGAGGTCGGCCCAATATCCAGCACCCGCAAAGATTCGTGAGTCTGAAGGTGCTTCAACAGCTCCTTCCATCCACTGGAGTGCCTCGAAACACGATCCCCACTTCCCTCGCGGCTGCCAGACCGGTTCCCACCGCCAAAAAGCCTGCGCATCCCTCTCGCTTCGCTCCCCAACTAGGCCTTGACCTGTTGCCCAGGCGTCGGCGCCTTGGACACCGGAGCTCCCGTCTTCAGCAATGCTTCCGCACCTTTCGTTAGATCCGCTTTGCCCTGAATCGTCGCGTTCTCCTCAATTGCCAGCCTCGCCGCCGAGATATCGCCCTTCAACGTAGCCGACTGCCGAAGATCGACAGATCCCGTGGCCTGCACATTCCCGCTAACCTGCCCAAAAATAATCACCTCTCGCGCAATCAGGTTCGCCTTCACGCGCCCATTCGGTCCGATCGTCAGCCGGCTCTCCGCAACCGTGATCGAACCGTCAACCGTGCCGTCCACAAAGAGATCCTCGTCTCCGGAAAGCTCTCCCCGGATCGTGATCGATTTGCCGATGATCGTAGAGCCCTCTGCTGGATTCATCCACTACTCCTTGTTATCGCTGAGCCAGCGCACATCGCATCGCTCTTGCCCGAACTATACGCAAGCTCAATCCGCGAGGCAACCGGTGCAGTACTTCGCGGGTCCTTCTTGCGTCATAACAAGGTGTGAATACTTGGGAAACAAGCTCAACGTTAGGACAGCAAACTAGATGGCACTGAGCCTCGCCAGACATTTCCGAAACCAAACATGGGCGGCTCGCCTCCCCAGCCTGACGCTTCTCCTGGTTCTAGTCTTCGCTACCCAGTTCTTCGCCTTTACCGTAGCCATCGCGCAAAGCGTGAAGCGGTCCGTGATTCCCGCACCGTCGGTAAGTCCCCCCGACCACCTCAGCGTCTCGCCTCGCACCTGGATCGTCGACGTCGCGGCGAATGAGGTTCGCGCCATCAAGCATCCCGACTCTTATCTGCGTTATCGCATCCGCACCATCGATGCCAAGGGCGATCGCGTCCGAGACACGGTCGAGTCCAGGGACGGAGCCGTCGCTCGCCTCATCCTCAAAGACGGCAGACCTCTCACCCAGGAAGAAGACCGAGCCGAACGAGATCGGCTGAACGAGATGATCTCCTCCCCGTCGGAGTTCGCGAAACACATTCGCAGCGACCAGAGTGGAAAGAAGCTGGCCGTCGAACTTATCAGTCTCATGCCCGACGCGATGCTCTACACCTACACCCCTGGCCAGCCACAAATCGAGCATCAGGGAAGCAATCGCCAAATCGTCGTCGAGTACGCCCCCAATCCCAGCTGGTCGCCCCCGAGCGCCAGCGCGGAAGCCCTCACCGGCCTGAGCGGAAGAATGTGGATCGACTCGAAGACGCGTCACCTGCTCCGCATGGAGGGCACCGTCTTCCGAGCCGTCAACGTAGGCTGGGGCATGCTCGCGCATGTCTACCCCGGCGGCAAGGTCGCCCTCGATCAAACCACACTCGGCGGTAATCGCCTCATCTTCACCCGCTTCGTCGAGCAGGTGACCGTCCGCGCACTCATGGTCAAAACCCTGCGAGAGGACGCCACTATCGAGGCCTCCGCCTTCCAACCCCTGCCCGGCGCCCTCAGCTACCAGGACGCAATCCGGCTGCTCCTCGCCACGCCTCCGCCCTCAAAGTAGATCCGTAGCCCCGCACCCTTGTCTTAAACCATCCCTGTCTCAAACCATCCCTGTCTCAAGCCATCCTGTCCTGTCCTAAGCCATCACCCGCGCACGAGCCCGCAGACTCGCACGCCGCACCGTCAGCGACTCGATCCGTTCCCGGTCAACCTTGAACCCGCTCCCAACACCAGGGGGCACCGTGATCTCGCCCTTCTCGCTCACCGTGACCTCGGGCTCGATGATGTCGTGCGTCCAGTAACGGCTCGACGCGGAAACATCGCCCGGTAAAGAAAAATTCGGCAGCGATGAAAGCGCGATGTTGTGCGCTCGACCTATGCCCGTCTCCAGCATCCCCCCGCACCACACCGGAATCCCACGCTCCTCCGCCGCATTGTGCACCGCGATTGCCTCGCTGAATCCCCCGACTCGCCCCACCTTGATATTGATGACGCGACACGACTCCATGTCGATCGCCGCCAGCGCATCCCTTCGGTTCCGAATCGACTCGTCCAGGCAGATCGCCGTTTTAATCCTCTTCTGCAGCATGGAGTGGAAATAAAAATCATCAAACCACAGCGGCTGTTCGATCATCAGCAAACCGAACTGGTCCCAGGTGGCAATCTGGTCGAAATCCTTCATCCGATACGCAGAGTTCGCGTCACAGCTAAGCACGATCTCCGGCCACCGCCCCCGCACCGCCTCAAAGATCTCCCCGTCCCACCCCGGCCTGCACTTCAACTTGATCCTCTGATACCCCGCCGCAAGCTCCGCTTCCACCTTCTCTAAAAGCGCTCCGACCGACGGCTGAATCCCGATGGAAACGCCGCAGGGAATCGTCGTTCGAGTCCCCCCAAGGGTCTCCGCCAGCGACACCCCAGACCTCTGCGCCGCCATCTCCCACACCGCGTTCTCAAGCGCAGCCTTGGCCATCCGGTGACCACGCACCTGCCCAAACAGCCTGGGGCAGTCACCTCCGCCTCCAATCTCGATATCGAGCAGACGCGGCGCAAGCTCCGTCACCGTAATCATCCATGCCGTGTCGATCGTCTCGTCGCTGAAGTAAGGATGCTCCCCCGCCACACACTCGCCCCACGCGGTCAGCCCCTCACTCTCGAGCTCCACCAAAAGGATGCGCCGGCCGGTCGTCACGCCGAAACTCGTCTCAAACGGAAACGCGAGCGGCAGGTTGATCTCGCGCAGGTAGATCGCGTCAATGGTTATCATCAGTCTTTCCTGGAAGTATGTCTGTTGAGATGCGATTCACCTTGCCCGGCAGCGGGCCTCTATCGGGCATTCTCTGTGGTTCTACCTCTGCCTCTCTCGCCGCTCAAGCTCAACAGCCCGCCCCAGCAGAAAGCTGCCGTTACCCGCCGCGTCCCGCTCATATCCGATCGCTGCCAGACCTCGATCAAAGGCTCCCTGCAACGCCGCGCGGTTCCGGCTCTGCAGCGCTAGCGCCTGCTGCCGCTGACCCGGGTCTTCCTTCCATCGATAAACCTCCGCCGGCACCTCCACCCGCTCCACCACAGACACTTCGCCGGCACCGCGAGATTCACCGCCGTGAAGCCGCCTCGAAACCCACTCCGACTGCAGCCACCACTCCGCATAAAGCCTGTCCGTCGGCAGACCACCCTGCAGCGGCGAGGACGAAGGCCCATAAAAATCCGGTTGATACCGCCGCGCGATCGCGCCCAGCCGCGCCAGATTCAGGTGAGCGTTCTTGATCTCAAGCGGATCAAACGTCCACTCCATCAGATCGAACCCCTGCGCCATCGCCGCCTCCCTCTGCGCAAGCTTCAACCTCCGCCCAAGCCCCGCATTCCGGTACTCCGGCAGCACCGCCAGCATATGCGAATGCAGATACGCGGCCCCGTCCCTGTACCCCGGAAGCCCCATCGCAAAGCCGGCCAGCCTTTCGCCGTCAAAGGCCCCCAGTACCTGCCCTCCAATCCGTTGCGCCACCACAAACATCCGCCGCGGAATCACATCGCCGTCGCTATACCCCCAAACCGCGGTCTGCAGCTCCACACACCCCTGAAGATCGCGCAGGCTCGCAACCGGCTCAATCCGGATCTCCGGCTTGCCCGCATCCCTCACGATCCGCCCACCTCACCCGTGGCGATCTTGGCCCGTCTCCAGAGAGCGTCGAGCTCTTCCGGAGACTGCTCCGCAAGCACAGCGGCCCCGCCCGCCTCCTCTTCCATCCTCGCAAACCGTCGCCGGAACTTTGCGTTCGCTCCCCGCAGCGCAGACTCGGCATCCACCCCCACATGCCTCGCCAGATTCACCGCCGTAAACAGCAGATCCCCCATCTCTTCTTCCGCGGCCGCCGATCCCTTCCTGGCACTCCCCTCGCCCGTCTCTAAGCTAGCCCCCAGGCCGATCTCGACCTCGAGTTCCGCCATCTCCTCCCGCAGCTTGTCCATCAACCCATCCGCGTTCCGCCAGTCAAATCCAACCTTAGCCGCCTTCGACCCCAGCTTGCTTGCTTCGGGCATCGCCGGCATACCCCGCGGCACCTCCGCCAGCAGAGATTCCCCACTCCCGCCCGCAGACCTCTTCTCCTCCCGCTTGATCTGCTCCCAGTTCCTCAGCACAGCGTCTGAATCTGTGGCCGTCACTCCGGCGAAGATGTGAGGGTGCCGCCGAATCAGCTTCTCGTTCAAATTCTCGGCCACATCCAGGATGTCGAAGTGCCCCGCCTCCTTCGCCATCTGCGCATAGAACAGGACCTGCAGCAAAAGATCGCCGAGCTCATCCTTCAACTCAGGCCAGCTCCGCCGCTCGATCGCGTCGAAGACCTCGTAAACCTCTTCCAGCGTGTGCCGCTTGATGCTGTCAAAGGTCTGCTCCCGATCCCACGGGCAGCCCCCCGGCGATCGCAGCAGGTTCATGATCGCAATGGCCCGCTCGAGCGGCCCGGCATCTCCCGCCAGCACATCGGCGGTCGCACTTCCACCTCTAACTCCCGGCGCGACTGCAGGCTGCGTCATACCTACACTTTACCCGATCGCATCCCCGCCCAGACCTCAGAGGATCGTCTATCCTTCTGTGCATGCACCCCGCTGAAAAGGAGCCGAGTCGCCCGAAGCGCAAGCCAACACCCTGGCTCCTTCTTCTGCTCCTTCCCTATGCCGGTCTGCTCTTCCCTCAGATCTACGCCCGCTCTTCCCCCGCTCTCTTCGGCTTTCCCTTCTTCTACTGGTATCAGTTCGCCTGGGTGCTCCTTTCGTCGGGAATCATGGCGTTCGTCTACCTCCATACCAGGGACTAGGGACAAAGAAAAACGCGTCCGCAAATCACAGACGCGTTCCAGAAATCCAAACAGCTCTTTCGCTAAGTTACAAACCGGTAGGACTGCCCGCCGCCGGAGTCGGTGTGTCCGACGACATATTGCTTAGCAGCCGAATCTCCACCCGGCGATTCTTCGCTCGGCCCGCTGCACTCTTGTCCGAGGCAATCTGCTGATCCTTGCCGATGCCTACCAGGTAAAACTTGTGCGGCGGGATGTTGTATTTGGTCTGCAGGTAATTCGCCACCGCATCCGCCCGTCGCTGGCTCAGCTTGTAGTTGTAGTCCGCCGCTCCCACCGAGTCCGTCCCACCCGTAACCTCCAGGATGTAGCCCCGCGCATTCGTCAGCGAACTCGCAATCGCATCCAGCTCCTTCTTGTCCGCGGCGGTCAGAACCGCTTTATCAAAGCCAAACGTAACGCTCACATCCGACAACGGCTTGTAGTTGTCCAGATTCGCCACCACACCGCTCAGCGTATCCACGCGGTTGTAAGCATCCTGGGCCGACTTGTTTGCCGTATCCGCCGACTGCCCCGCCGCCTGGGCATGCTGGTCGGCTCCGTTGGCCGCCGTCATCGCACCTTCAATTCCCTTCGTCGCGCGCTCATCAGTGTCCGTAATCGTACGGTGATCGGCAGCCGTCTTCGTGTCTAGGTCATTGGTCTGCTGCACAATCGGTGCCGTCTGCGACCGCACATACTTTTTGCTCGAGCAGCCAACCACCGCAGTCAAAGCAAGCGCACCCACCAGAAGAACGGGGACAGATGACCTCAATCGCGTACCGGGAACAATCATTTCACTTCGAGCTGAGCTCATAATATTTTTGTCTCCTTGGGACCGTAACTTGGACCGTAACCGAATCCAGCACCGCGTGAACACAAGTGTGCAAGGTAAGGAGATGCAATTGAGTGGCCAAAATGTTGCCCAGATCTTCGCTGCAATCATTCGGCTTACTGCCCTGTCACCTTCCAGGCAAGCTCGTGTGCAATCGCCTGCGAGAAGTTTGGTGTGACTCCCGCGTCAAAACTACGCTCGACCCCAACTTCGCCCACGCCCTCCCACACCGTCTAGACTGAGAGGAGCCGCACGCCATGGACCTCCTCGCAAAAATCCGCACCATCCCCGCCAAACCAGGCTGCTACCTCTACAAAAATGCCGAGGGCGTGGTCATCTACGTCGGCAAGGCCAAAAACCTTCGCTCCCGCGTTCGCTCCTACTTCCTCGAAGCCTCGCAGGCCAACGCCAAAACCGGCTCCCTCATGCGCGAGGCCGTCGACGTCGAATACATCACCGTAGACAACGAACGCGAAGCCCTCGCCCTCGAAAACAACCTCATCAAGCAGCGCAAGCCCCGCTTCAACATCCTCCTCCGCGACGACAAAACCTACCCCTATATCAAGCTCACCATGGTCGACCGCTTCCCCAAGGTCTTCGTCACCCGCAAGCTCCGCAAGGATGGCGGCCAGTACTTCGGCCCCTACTTCCCCGGCAACCTCGCCCACCGCCTCGTCGACCTCATCCACCGCTCCTTCCTGATCCCCTCCTGCAAGGTCGACCTCTCCCGCTACCACCCCCGCGCCTGCCTCCAGTTCTATATCAAGCGCTGCCTCGGCCCCTGCGTCGAAGGCCTCACCACACCAGAGCTCTACAAACAGACCATCCGCGACGTCCAACTGTTCCTCGAAGGCCGCCCCAACGAACTCGAAAAGCTCCTTTCCGCCCGCATGGAAGCCGCCGCCGGCGACATGCAGTTCGAGCTCGCCGCCCGCCTCCGCGACCAGATCGTCACCGTCCACCAGGCCCAGGACAAACAGCGCATCGCCTCCGCCGACGACGAAGACGCCGACGTCTTCGGCTTCCACTTCGAAAACGAAATGCTCGCCGTCAACCTCTTCCACATGCGCGGCGGCAAAATCGTCGACCGCCGCGACTTCTTCTGGGAAGACCTCCCGGACCTCAACACCACCTTCGGCGAATCCCTCAACGAAACCGAAGCAGAACTTTCTCATCCTGACCCTCGATCTCGTGAAGGGGAAGAACGCGCTTCCCTACCGCTGAACTCCACCTCCCCTGAAACTTGTCATCCTGAGCGAAGCGAAGGACCCGCTTCTCTACCCCAGCAGTTCGCCCCCCCTCAAACCGCCGGCGACTGCCCCCCCGAACCCATCGCCTACGCCGAAGCCGAGCTCTCCGCCCACACCTCCACCGCCGCCGAGCCCGAAACTCTCCCCTGTCTCGAACCCAACCCCAACGAACCCGCCCCCGAATACGACCAATCAGAGGATGATTCCGACCTCGAAGACCTGCCCGGCCGCGCTCCCATCCAGCAGACCGCCCTCGCCGGACTCGGCCCCGCCTTCTCCCCCGCTGCCTTCTTCTCCGCTCTCCTCAAGCAGCTCTACCTCGACCAGCCCTACGTCCCCCGCTCCATCTACCTCCCGGTAGACTTCCCGGACCGCGCCCTCCTCGCCGATCTCCTCTCAGAACGCACGAAACATCGCATCGAAATCGCCGCCCCTCAACGCGGTGAGAAGCGCTCCCTCGTCGACCTCGTATGCCAGAATGCCAAGCAGTCCTACGACCAGCGCTTCCGCGTCCTCCAACCCACCCAGCGCGCCGTCGCCCAGGCCCTCCAGGACGCCCTCACCCTACCCCACCTCCCCACCCGCATCGAATGCTTCGACATCTCCCACATCCAGGGCGCCGAGACCGTCGCCTCCATGGTCGTATGGGAGGACGGCGCCATGAAAAAGGCCGACTATCGCAAGTTCCAGGTCAAAACCGTTACCGGTGTCGACGACTTCGCCTCCATGCGCGAGATCATCCACCGCCGCTATAAACGCCTCTCGGACCAGCAGAAAGAACAGCGAGGCGGCAAGCAAGACGAGAACCCCACGAAGTGGCCGTCCCTCATTCTCATCGACGGCGGCCTCGGCCAGCTCCACGCCGCCGCCGACGCCCTCCACGATCTCGGCGTCACCCGCAAGCCCCTCGCGTCTATAGCCAAGAAAGAAGAGATCATCTACGTCCACGGCCAGGAGCACGCGCCCATCGTCCTCGACCGCCGCTCCCCCGTCCTCCACCTCGTCCAGAAGATCCGCGACGAATCCCACCGCTTCGCCGTCACCTACCACCGCAAACGCCGCGAAATGCGCGACCGCGACTCCGAACTCGACGCCATCCAAGGCATCGGCCCCCGCACCCGCCAGCGCCTCCTCCAGCACTTCGGCTCCGTCCGCGGCATCAAGCAGGCCACCCCCGACGCCCTCACCGCCGTCGTCAGCCCCACGACCGCCAACCGCATCCGAGCCTATTTCGCCGAAACCACCCCGCAGCCCGCCCCCGGCCCCCCTCCCACCCTCCCCATCCTCCAGTAGCCCGGCCTACTGCGTCCCGCTTCCCGCAAACGTATCGCAAGTCCCCGGATCCCCACTCTGCATCCCACGCCGGAACCAACTTTGGCGCTGAGCAGACGTCCCGTGCGTAAAGCTCTCCGGACTCACCGCCCGCCCGCTCATCTTCTGCAGATGGTCGTCGCCCACCGCCGCCGCCGCCTTCAGCGCTCCCTCCACATCGCTCTCATGCACCATATTCCGCTGCTCCGTCGAGTGCGCCCACACCCCCGCATAACAGTCCGCCTGCAGCTCCAGAGCCACACTCAGCGGATTCCTCTCCCCCGGATCCTGCTGCTGCAGCCGCCGCACCTTCGCCTCCGTCCCCAGCAGATCCTGCACATGGTGCCCCAGCTCATGCGCAATCACGTACGCCTGCGCAAACTCCCCCGTATCCCCGCCGATCCGCCTCAGCTCATCCCAGAACCCCAGGTCGACATAAACCTTCTCATCCGCCGGACAATAAAACGGCCCCGTAGTCGCCCGCGCCGTCCCGCATCCCGAGTAGGTCGCATCCCGGTAAAGCACCAGCTTCGCATGCCGGTACGTCCGCCCCTCACCATCAAAGATCCCAGTCCACGTCTTCTGCACATCGTCCAGCACAAACGAAACCAGCTGTCCCTCCCGGTCGCCTCCCTCAGCCGAATACCCCCGCCCCCCAGCCTGTTGAGACCCCGCCTGTTGAGATCCCGTCTGGTCCGCCCGCGGAGCAGTCTGCTGCGCACCCCCGCCGCCCGATAGATACGACCCAATGAAGTTCCTCCCCGTCACCAGGCTGATCACCAGCAGCACCACGAACCCGACGATCCCCAGCCCACCGCCCCCGCCAAACCCGAAGCCCCCACCCCCACCCGAAGATCCCCTCCGGTCCTCCACATCGCTGCTCATCCCGCCAGGCGTCCAGTCCATCTCTTCCTCCGATCAGCCGCACGGGCTCAAACGCATGCCAGCGCCGCTCAAACTCTTCGATGCCAACTCTTTCCCCGCACTCGGAATTATTGCAGCCCTTCGCCTCCTCCCGGGTACACTTCCACGAACTTACCCCCCGGCCATCGCCCGTACTCCCCCATATCTCCGGAGACAACAGATGCAACCCACCCCCAGCTCCATCGTCACGCCCCGCGACCCCACCCTCTCCGCCGCCCTCCGCCTCGCCCTCGCCTTCGCCGCCTTCAAACTCGCCCTGCACATCGTCGCCACCCTCTACGCCCAGCACCTCGGCTACAGCTACTTCCGCGACGAGTTCTACTACCTCGTCTGCGGCCGCCGCCTCGCCTGGGGATACGTCGACCACGGCCCTCTCGTCGCCCTCCAGGCCCGCCTCTCCACCACCCTCTTCGGCGCCTCCGTCCTCGGCATCCGCCTGCTCTCGCACCTAGCCGGAGCCGCCGCCGTCTTCCTCACCGGCCTCCTCGCCTGGGCCCTGGGCGGCCGTCGCTCAGCCCAGTCCCTCGCCATGCTCGCCCTCCTCTGCGCCCCCGAGTACCTCGCCCTCGACAGCTTCCTCTCCATGAACTCCGTCGAACCCGTCCTCTGGATGCTCTGCACCCTCGCCCTCATCCTCATCACCCGGGTGCCCCATGCCCGGACCCTCGAACATGGGTCTCAACTCCAGAGCCATGGGTCCTCGCAAAACCCACCCCATGGGTCCTCGCAAATCCCCCGCCTCTGGATCCTCTTCGGCATCTCCGCCGGCCTCGGTCTCCTCAACAAGCCCTCCATGACCTTCTTCCTCATCGCCCTCGGCATCGGCCTCCTCCTCACCCCCCAGCGCCGCATCCTCTTCACGCGATGGACCGCCGTCGCCATCGCCCTCCTCACCCTCATCGCCCTCCCCAAACTCCTCTGGCAGATCCATCACGGCTGGCCCGCCCTCGAGTTCCTCCGCAACGGCAAAGCCCAGCACAAAAACATCGATCTCCCCCTCCTCCCCTTCCTCAACGCCCAGGTGCTGATGATGCACCCGCTCAACGCCCTTCTCTGGATCACCGGCCTCGTCGCCCTCCTTCGCGCCCGCTCCATCCCCCACAGCCGCTGGATCGCCTATACCTACCTCATCTTCTTCGCCCTCATGTTCAAGCTCCACGCCAAGGACTACTACCTGGCCCCCATCTACCCCGTCCTCTTCGCCGCCGGCGCCATCACCTGGCAACACCGCTTCGCCCGCCCCAGCCCCTTAAGCGCCCGGCAAGACCCCCGGCAAGGCGACCGGCAGGACACCTGGCAGAATGCCCGCCCCCGCGCCCTCCCTGACGCCCGCCCCCACCCTCAACAGGACCGAATCTTCGCCTTCCCCATCTACGGGACCACCCTCATCCTCTCCACCCTCGTCATCCTCCCCATGGCCCTGCCCATCCTCAGCCCACCCACCTGGATCCGCTACACCGCCGCCCTGCACCTCCACAGCCCCGCCACCGAACACCACCAGACCAGCGCCCTCCCCCAGTTCTACGCCGACCGCTTCGGCTGGCAGCAAGAGGTCGACCTCGTCAACCGCGCCTACATCTCCCTCTCACCGGAAGACCGCGCCCGCGTCACCATCTTCGCCAGCAACTACGGCGAGGCCGGAGCCATCGACATCCTCGGCGCCCGCCAGCACCTTGGGCTTCCCCCCGCCATCAGCGGCCACAACACCTACTGGCTCTGGGGACCCGGAATCCGCGGCGTCGACCTCGTCATCGCCGTCGTCCACGACACCCCCGAGCGACTCCACCAAAAGTACGCCTCCGTCACCGTCATCGGCCACATGGACAACCCCCTCGCGATGCCCTTCGAACACAAAACCGTCTACCTCCTCCGCAACCGCCTCCCCTCCGCCCCCTTCAACTGGTCCGATGAAAAGGACTACATCTAGACCACCCTTTTAGTCCGTCTTCTGAACCAGCAAATCGAACTTCTTAGTTTCTCATCCTGAGCAAAGCGAATGGACCCGCTTCTCTACCCAGAACCCCCAGACCACCTCCGAACCTCTTGCCCTGCCCCAATCTCTCTGTCCATCCTGGAGCGAAGCGAAGGATCCCCGCACCCGTGCTTGCTTACCTCTCGCCTTCACCTCTTTAGCTGTCAGCTTCAAAGCAGGGCCACTCCCGGCTCCTATGATGCTGTTGACATCGATATAAACGGAACGAACCCAAATTAGGGCAGACTGACCGCATCTCGATACGCTGTTGTCATGTTCAACGTCAAGCCACTTAGCGTCCACCAGAAGATGTATCGGGTACGAGAGCACGTTGAGTCCCTTGAGGTACTGCTCGCTGAGTTCCACAAGGGGCTCTTAGAGAATGTCCGAGGATTTCGGCGCGTAGAAGATTTGGTTGCGTTTAATGCAAGCACAGAGGTCCCGAAACGAATTCCTTTGATCGTCGGAGATTGTCTCCAAAATATGCGTTCCTCGCTGGACTATCTAATTTGGGAACTTGTTAGGCGAATGATGCTCCGCCGGGCCAAAACAACATGTTTCCCATATGCCTAAAGAAGGGCAATTATAAGAAGGCCATTGAGAAGGCACATCGACTTGAAGGTGTTCCTGAAGAGGCGGCGGCTATCATAGACGCACTTCAGCCATTTCATCGCCCTCCGGCGGAGCGAAAAGGGCACATGCTCGCCGTGCTTGACCAGCTAACCAACATTAACAAACATAGGCATGTCTTAGGCACTTTAATCGAGAACAGGCTCGTCCCCGGGGACCTCCCTCCGCGTCACTACGTTGAAGCGAGAATTTCTAGTCCGCCGGAGGGCGGATCCCTTGTCACAAGAAGAATCCTTTCGTACATAGCTTTCGAGGACAGCTCTGTAAGAAGTATCGAGATTTCTAGCGTTCTTAATTCCCTTTCGATTTATCTCATCGAGGAGGTGTTTTCCCGATTCGAGAGGTTTTTCGAATGAATCGATCGCGCGGCGTCGTTTCCGCCGGCCGTCTGATGTGGCTAGACACCGATGAAGGCCGAGACTAACGTGATCGCTCAACCCTCTTTCCTAAAAGGAGCAAGGGCAATGACGCGGATTACGGAACTATGAGGCGACTTGTAGTCTTACCCCATCTGGAAATCGAACCCGAAGTGGATACGGAGGAGAGAGAAAGCGGAGAGCAACTAGGGCATGCTCGTCCCGTCACCCACCACCCAGTAACTACTCCGAGCCTCCACCACCAGATCATTCCGATCCCTCAAACGCAAACCAATCGCATGCAGACCCGCATGCGGTGAAGCCGCCTGAAAACTCAGAACATACCGATTTGGATATCGTTCGAAATCGTCACCAGACCGCGTTCAAGCGAGCGCGCATCCTTGAACGACAGGTACTCGCCCCCGGTTATCTTCGCCACGCTCCCCGGAAGGTTCCGCCGCAGACCGTTCCTCGCCGCGATCTCCGCAATCCGCGCCTGCAGGCTCAGGCAGTCGATCGCCTGCACCGCCCGGTTGCCCTTTCGGGTCCGGGTCCGCATCCGCTTCCCCGGCTGATGCACCCGCTTCTCTACCCCGAAGCTCCACCACCTCCGCCCCGCCTTTACCTCACCGCCTTTCCTTCTTCCATTCCGAGCGAAGCGAGGAACCTGCTTTGCACTTGCCCGATTGAGTTGTCCTCCTGAGCAAAGCGAACGGACCCGCTTCTCTACCCCGAAGCCCCGCCCACTCCGCCCCGCCGCCTTCACCACCCAACTTGGCGCAGACACCCCCCTGAACCCGGTACCATAGACATGTACCTTCCAAAACGAAGAGGCCCGTGAAAGTCATAACCCTCCGGATAAGCCCAATGCCTTGAATACTTTGCCTCGGCAATATCCCGTGACGTAAGGTAATATCTCTGTGATACTGATCTTGCGATGAAAATTCCTCAGCCAATTCCCCCCGCAAGACGCTTTACCATCAACGACTTCAACGAGAAGTTCTTTGACGATACCGCCTGCTTGGATTGGCTCATGGAGCAACGTCATCCCGGATCGGTCGCAGTGTGCTCATTTTGCAAGGTGGAGCGCAAACATCACCGCATCGTGAGCAAAAAAGCTTGGGCATGTGACCACTGCGGAACCTACATCTCGCCGATGGCAGGGACGATCTTTGAGAAGTCCCGTACCCCCTTGCGTCTCTGGTTCTATGCCATGTACCTAATGTCCGCCACGCGCTGCGGCATCTCAGCAAAGCAAATCCAGCGTGAGTGTGGCGTCACATACAAAACCGCGTGGCGCATGTTCCAGCAGATTCGTACCCTGATGTCGGAGGACATCAGACTGGAGGGCTCCTCAGTAGAAGTCGATGAGGCCTTTCTCGGTGGGGCACTGAAGAATAAGCACCGCAACAAATTGAAGCAGGGAACGCATAAGGACAAGCAGCCCGTGTTCGGCATGGTCGAGCGTGGTGGTCGCGTGGTCGCGCGTGTAGTGCCCGATGTCAAAGAGAAGACAATCTTCCCAATCATGGCGGAGCGCATCCTCCCTAAGTCAACCGTATTTTCTGACTGCTATACGACTTATGATCAGGTTGCCGGTATGCCTGAGCAGTACACTCACGAGCGCATCAACCACAGCGCGAAGATTTACGTGATGGGAGAGGTTCACACGAACACGATAGAAGGTTTCTGGAGCCTCCTGAAGCGCGGCATCGGTGGCGTATACCACTCTGTAAGCGAGAAATATTTGCAGACCTACTGCGACGAATATGCCTTCCGCTACAACCGCCGCGCCAGGAGCGAGCCAATGTTCACTTCGTTGCTTGGACAGGTTGTGGCGAAGGCGGAATAGTCTTCTTTACCAACCGCCTGAACTCATCGTGCGTGATGGGCTGCATCAAGTCCTGAATCTCCTGAGAGGGAATCAGGACTTTTCTTTTGCCGTTCTGTTTCTCTTCCTCGGTCAGCTTAGGTGATGGACTCATAGGGCGCGCCTGCCTAGGATTATTCTACATCTCCGCAATGCCCTAATCATCCCTCATTCGCGCGTAGGCGGATACCCCCCCGAACACAAACAGCAACACGACAGCGACCCATACCGGCCATAATGGAAGCTCCGAATCTTCTGAATGATCAAGGACTGCTGTGCTTCCTCCCGATCCCACAAGAGACAACCTTATAGGGACTGCTGATAAGTACTTTCGTGGCTTGATTTGGTCAACAATCATTCTGTTTGTTGGCGCGATAATGGAGAGCTGAGCCCCCTAAATCGCCTACCAACACACGTCGTAAATACGCGAAGCCGTTCCCGCACTCCGCGCAAATGGGTGATTCGCTCCCGGAAAGCATACCAATGGCTGGCTGTGTTTATGGTTGTCGCCGGGATTGGAGGGGAGGGTCTTTTCGAGTATCTATCTGCACATACAGAAACAGCGGTACGCGCCCACGACGAGCAAATTCTGGGTAATGCCATTTTGAGCGCTGGGACGGCAAAGGATTCAGCAGATGCGGCGGCAAAGGCTGCGGGTAGAGCAGAAGCCGCCTCTGGCGCAGCCGTCGATAAAGCGACCGCAGCCGGAACGAAGGTGGACGCGGTGGGGGAAAAGACTGCTGAGGCCAGCGAGAAGATTAGTGCTGTGTCAGAGCGCGCTAGCGCCATTGACGGCAGGTTGGGCCAAATCCAAATGATCGTATCCGCTCCTTCAATATTGAATCCCGCGGCGTTCAAGAAAGAGTCAAAACCCCTTGAGGGAAAGACAATTTTTGTTCGTTCATATGGAGAACCGGAACCGTCTATGCTCTGCGCTGAGATCGCGTCCATGTTCCCTCGAGAAGTGCATGCGGTGAATGAATGCGGTAGGGAGGTGCTATCTGGATCGCCTGTCATAGACATTGCGGTATCCGCCCCAACCGATGAAGAGATGACACTGCTCATGAATGTCATAAAGGAGGGGCAAATTTTGGGCGGAGTCAGCGGGGGACCGTACGGAAAGGTGCCACATTCGCCCGTAGCGATCCTGTTCGTTGGAACAAGGCCCCCTATGACCCTATTCCAAGGACCCATTAAGCAGCCTCCCCCTAAAGCCAAAAGCAGCAAGCATGTTAGGGCGAAGTAACGCGCCACCCTGTCACGGCGAGAATAGTATACCTTACCTGCGGGGATACTTACCTTTGCCTCTAACCCACATGGATTGAAGACTTTTGCTCTTCAGTCCAGACCTAAGTCGTGCGTTTCGAAGATTTTAGCCTAAAGGTACGGGGTGGGGAGGGTATCGCAACAGCACCAACGGAAGCGGTCGGCAATGCTACGCTGCTGAAACTGATGCTCCCCCCTCCACCACCGCCCGGCGTCGCGCCCACACCTCAGGCCGAGCTCCCCCGCTCCCTCACCGCCGCGCACGCCCTTTCGATCGTCGTCGGCATCATCATCGGCTCGGGCATCTTCCTCGTCCCGCGCGAGATGATGGCCGCCGTCGGCTCCCCGCGCGTCGTCTACCTCGTCTGGATCGTCGGCGGCCTCCTCTCTCTCGCCGGAGCCATGACCTACGCTGAGATAGCCGCCGCCCGCCCCCGCTACGGCGGCGAGTACGCCTTCCTCCGCGAAGCCTACGGAGACCTCACCGGCTTCCTCTACATGTGGACCTGGATCATCATCGCCAAGCCCGCCTCCCTCGCCACCATCGCCGCCGGCTTCGCCCGCGTCCTCGCCACCTTCGCCGTCTTCCACCTCCTCGAGACCCCCGCCCTCCCCGGCCTCCTCTGGTCCCAGATCTTCGCCATCGCCATCACCTGGCTGATCACTCTTCTCAACATCGTCAGCACAAGAAACTCAGGAAACGTCCAGCTCGCCCTCACCTGGCTCAAGGGCGCGCTCATCCTCGTCATCGCCGCCTTCTGCTTCCTTGCTCCCCACAGCCCCGGCTCCTGGCACAACTTCCTCACCCTCGCCCCCGGTGCCCGCGGCGGCGTCACCGGCTTCATGGTCGCCCTCATCGCCGCCCTCTGGGCCTACGACGGCTGGTCCGACGTCACCCAGATGGCCGGCGAGGTCGAGCGCCCCCAGCGCTCCCTCCCCCTAGCTCTCGTCGGCGGAGTCGCCATCGTCGGCGGCCTCTACATGCTCACCAACGCCGCCATCCAGTACATCCTCCCCGCCGCCGCCATCGCCCACTCCGCCCGCCCCGCCGCCGACGCCTTCCGCCTCGTAGCCGGTGGCTGGGGTGCCGCCTTCGTATCCATCGGCATGGCCGTCAGTATCGCCTCCACCTTCGTCGGCTCCTCGCTCTCCGGAGCCCGCATCCCCTTCGCCGCCGCCCGCGACGGCCTCTTCTTCCCCTCACTCGCCCACGTCCACCCCCGCTTCCACACCCCCTCCACCGCCCTCCTCCTCCAGGCCACCCTAACCACCCTCCTCCTGCTCGTCATCGGCCGCTTCCAGGCACTCTTTTCCCTGGCCATCTTTGCCGAGTGGCTCTTCTATGCCCTTACCGCCAGCACCATCTTCGTCTTCCGCCACCGCGATCCCCCCACCACCCGTCCCTACAGCGTTTGGGGCTACCCCATACTCCCCAGCCTTTTCATCGCCGCCGCGCTCATTGTCCTCGTTTTCTCATTCGTCGCCCAGCCCCGGGGCTCCCTCGCCGGTGTCGGTCTGATCCTTCTCGGCATACCAGCGCACCTCTTGTTTCTGCGCAAAGCGCAAGTTTGAGGAGGCGCAGTGGACCTTGAGCGGCGTCCAACAAGGATGGCGCGGTGGATGTCTTGGGTGTGGTTTGCTGGGTGTGCGGCTTGGCTGGGAGACGGCCTGGTAAGCGCGCACTACCATGCCTGGCCGCGGGCGGAGTTGGCCTTCATGGTGGCTATGGTCTTCCTCGCTGCCGGACTTTTCTACCGACGGCAGCGGCGATAGGAACTACGCCTTACCAAGAACCCGGACCATGGTCTCGCCGATCTCGGCCGGAGATTTGACAACGTGGATGCCGGCCGCGGACATCGCCTTCATCTTCTCTTCGGCGGTGCCTTCGCCACCGGAGATAATCGCTCCGGCATGACCCATGCGGCGACCGGGGGGTGCAGTCTGTCCAGCTATAAAGCCGACGACAGGCTTCCGGACGTGCTCCTTGATAAACTGCGCGGCTTTCTCTTCGGCAGAGCCGCCGATCTCGCCGATCATGATGATGGCCCCGGTTTCGGGATCGTCGTTGAGCAGGCGGAGGGCGTCGATGTGATTTGTGCCGATGATCGGGTCGCCCCCGATGCCGATCGCCGTTGATTGGCCGATGCCGCGAGTCGTGAGTTGATAGACGGCCTCGTAGGTGAGGGTTCCGGAGCGGGAGACGATGCCGACGGAGCCCTCCTTGTGTATGCGGCCGGGCATGATACCGACCTTGGCCTTGCCGGGGGAGATGACACCGGGGCAGTTGGGGCCGACGAGGCGGGATTTAGACTGGCGGACGACCTCCCAGGCCTTGACCATGTCGAGGGTGGGGATGCCCTCGGTGATGCAGATGACGAGGGGGAGCTCGGCGGCGACGGCCTCGAGGATGCCGTCTGCTGCAAACGGGGGCGGAACGAAGATGACGGAGACGTTTGCGCCCGTTTCCCTTACTGCTTCTTCGACGGTGTTGAAGACGGGCCAACCCTCGTGTGTGGTGCCGCCCTTGCCTGGGGTGACGCCTCCGACCACCTTGGTGCCGTACTCGGCGCACCCTTTGGCGTGGAAGGTGCCTTCGCGGCCGGTGATTCCCTGGACGATGAGGCGAGTGTTTCTGTCGACTAAAACTGCCATTGAATGCTCCGTTCGCGGTTCCTGATTCTCGTTTGAAGCTTAGAAGGCCTTGAGTGCGAGAGCGAGGTCTTTGAAGTCATCGACCACGAAGTTGTAAGTGCCGGTGGGCTTGGGGTCCTCTGTGGGCCGGCGGACGAAGCAGGTCTTGAAGCCGTGAGACTTTGCAGCTTCGAGGTCCTGGTTGTGAGCGGCGACCATAAGGATCTCGGCGGGCTCGAGCGAAAGGAAGGCGGCGGCACCGAGGTAGATCTTCTTGTCGGGTTTGTAGGTGCGGAACATATCAGCACCGAAGACGACGTCCCAAGGAAGGTGTCCCCAGCGGGTGAGATCGACCATCTGGCGGGTGGTGCCGTTTGAGAGTGGGCCGATGATGTAGTCGTGCTTGAGATGGCCGAGGGCGGGGAAGACGTCAAGCCAGGGGTCGAGGTAGTGCCAGCCATGGGTGAGGAGGTCGCGATCGACGGAACTCAGCCGTTGGGCGGCGCCGAATTTTGGGAGGATCTTGTCAAGCTGTTCGCGGTGCAGTGTGTCGAAGCCGGTCCAGGGCCGCTTGCCCTCGCGGACGGGCTTGATGGCTGGCTGATACTGGGCGCGCCAGGCGTCGATGAGGCCTGGCCAGTCGGCGTTGATGCCCTTCTCTTCACCGAGGCGTTCGGCGTGGGCGATCATGGAGGACTGCCAGTCGACGGTGGTGCCGAAGGTGTCGAAGAGAATGGCCTTGATGGTTGGGGGCGTTTGGGGGAATGCCTTTCGGCGGCGGAACAGATTGAGCGGGTTCAAGGTTGTCCGTCCTCGGTCCTTTGCTGGAATTGGGAGTGCACCTGGCCAACGCTGGCTAGCCGAGCGCTGACAGCGGAGAACGACCGCAGCTAGCCTTTCGCGGCGGCGACGGTGAGGTCGGCGGCTTCTTTCATGGTGGAGCCTACCTGGAAGTTGAGGCCGGAGTCGGCGAGGATTTTGCGGCCATCTTCTACGTTGGTGCCTTCGAGGCGGAGGATGATGGGGATTTTGACGGCAAGTTTGCGGGCGGCGTTGACGACGCCCTGAGCTAGAACGTCGACGCGGAGGATTCCGCCAAAGATGTTGATGAAGATGGCCCTGACGTTGGGGTCGGAGAGCAGAATGGCGAAGGCGTTTTCGATCTGTTCCTGGTTGGCTCCGCCGCCGACATCGAGGAAGTTGGCGGCTGATCCGCCGGCGTAGTGAATGATGTCCATGGTGGCCATGGCGAGGCCCGCGCCGTTGACCATGCAGGCGATTGAGCCGTCGAGCTTGATGTAGTTGAGGTTGAACTTGGAGGCCTCGACTTCGAGCGGATCTTCCTCGGCCATGTCGCGGAGTTCCTTGAGATCCTTGTGGCGGAACATGGCATTGTCGTCGAAGTTGATCTTGCAGTCGAGGGCGACGAGCTTGTCGTCCTTGGTGGTGATGAAGGGATTGATCTCCATGAGGGTGGAGTCGGTGTCGACGAAAGCCTTGTAGAGACCCTGCATGAAGGTGGCGGCCCCATTGATTTGGGTGGGCTTGAGGCCGAGCTTGAAGGCGAGGGCGCGGGCCTGGTAGGGCTGGAAGCCGACGGCGGGGTCGATGTACTGCTTGAAGATGGCGTCGGGATCCTTGGCCGCGACCTCTTCGATCTCCATGCCGCCGGATTTGGAAGCCATGAAGACGATCTTGGCGGAGGCGCGATCGAGGACGATGCCGAGGTAGAGCTCGCGATCGATCGCGGAGCCCTCTTCGATGAGGAGGCGCTGGACCTTTTGTCCGGCTGCACCGGTCTGGTGTGTGACGAGCTGCATGCCAAGGATGGCTTTCGAGGCAGCGTTGGCCTCGTCTAGTGTTTTGGCCAGCTTGACGCCGCCGCCCTTGCCGCGACCGCCGGCGTGAATCTGCGCCTTAACAACGACCACGGCGTTTCCTTTGGCGAAGAGGGTCTTGGCGGCGGTACCGGCCTCTTCGAGGGTGGTGGCCATCTCGCCCGCGGGCACGGGGACGTTATATTTGCGAAGGATTTCCTTCGCCTGATACTCGTGAATTTTCATGGTCTGGTTTTGTCCCTGGGTGGTCGTGGCAGAGCGCAACTCGCTCCGGTTTCGAAGTTCAGCTGCGAGGAGAAGTCTAGCGGAGGGAAGAAGGAGTCGCAAACAGCTAGGTGCATGTGTGCGTTTATCGGTCCAACTCCCCGATGGCGATTGCGCCCGGGCAAAGGATCGAACACATCAGCAGCGACTGCTAGGCTTCAGAGATGGGCATTCAAGCGCATTTACGGCGGGTGATGGAAGGTCGCGAGACGCTGGGGCGGACGGAGTCTCGCGAGTTGATGGAGCGGCTGCTGAAGGATCCGCCTTCGGATGCGGAGATCGCCGCTTTGCTGGGGGCGCTCGCTGCGCGCGGAGAGACGCCCGAGGAGATTGCTGGATTTGTGGAGGCGATGCGAGCGACGGCAACGACGCTCCCGCTGAGCGAAGCGGAGCGGGACGAGCTAGTCGACACGTGCGGTACGGGTGGGGACGCGAGCGGAAGCTTCAACATCTCGACTGCGGCAGCGCTGGTCTCCGCGGCTGCGGGCGCAAAGGTGGCCAAGCATGGCAACCGGGCGGTGACCTCCAAATGCGGGTCCGCGGATGTGCTGGAGGCGCTGGGGGTGCCGCTCGATCTGACACCGAAGGAGGCTGCGGACTCTTTGCGGAGGTCTGGATTTGCATTTCTGCACGCACCGGCGCTGCATCCGGCGATGCGGGTGGTCATGCCGGTACGGAGGGCATTGGGGGTGCGGACCGTTTTCAATCTGTTCGGGCCTTTGTCGAACCCTGCGGGAGCATCTCGGCAGGTGATGGGCGTCTATGGTCCGAGACAGGTAGATCTGGTAGCGAGAACGATGGCTCTGCTGGGAACCACACACGCGCTTGTAGTGCATGGAGAGATCGGGCGCAATTACCGCTTTGAGGGCCTGGAGGCCGGAATCGATGAGATCTCCATCAGTGGGCGAAGTCTGCTTGCCGAGGTACGCGGGGGCGAGGTGTCGACGAGCGAGATGGAACCGGAAGACGTTGGCCTAAAGAGAGCGGCGGTTGAGGATCTGCGTGGTGATGACGCGATAACGAATGCGGCCATTCTGCGGGCGATCTTCGCCGGCGAGCGAGGGCCGCGGAGAGATGTTGTGGTGCTGAATGCGGCGGCGGTGCTGATGACGGCGGGGATCGCAGCGAACGTAATCGCAGGGATCGGGATGGCGGAGGGAGCGATCGACTCTGGAGCGGTGAGGCGTTTGTTGGCGGATCTCGCCGGGCAGCGCGTACGGGTGCACGTTTCGATCTGAAGGGAGCCAGAGTGCAGGATGAAACGGAACGAGGCCTGCTGATATGAGGCTGACGGAGCTGCTGTTGGTTGGGCTGCTGCTGTGGACGCTGCTCGCCGCTGGAGGAACCGCGGTGTGGGCGGTTCGCGGGGATCGTAACCGAGCGCGTCGTGGCGTGCTGTGGATTGGAGGGGTGTGGGCGGTTTACCTCCTGGTCCTGGTGGCAGTGTCGGTTCGGCAGCAGGGGGAGCAGATGACAATCGGCCAGGAGCAGTGCTTTGGCGAGATGTGTTTCGCGGTTACCGGAGCGGACGAGATTGAAGGCTTCCTGGCTCGCGGACAGGAACGGGCAAGGTTGATAAGGCTGAAGGTAAGGGTCACGAATCGGGGGAGGGGACGACCCCAGAGTGAAAGTTTGGTTCGAGCATCCTTAGTCGACGGGCAGGGCCGAAAATGGGAGGAGGTGCGCGGTCTAAGTGGGGTGCGATTGACGACTATGGTGGCGGCCGGGAACTCGGTAATGAGCGAGCCGGTGTTCCGTGTGAGCAAGGATGCGACACAGCTGGGACTGGTCCTGACACATGGGCGATGGCAACCCGGAGTGCTGGTGATCGGCGACTCGGACAGCTGGATGCACCGACCTACAGTCATGCGTCTGGATCGCTGAGCTGGTGAGCAGAGCGAAAGAAGATATCCGATCTGTGAAAATGCTGACAGCCTCATCGGAAATAGCGCTTCTGAGAGATACCCCTATCGCGTCCTGAAAAGGCTTAGCTACGACGCATGCGAAACCCGGGCCCGAATCCGATTTGATGGAGAGGAGCCCTGGAGGAACATGCATACCCTGAACATCGAGCATGCCGTGCTGCTTGGGCTTGTTACGGTGTCGACGGTGGCGAACTCGCTTCCCCACCGAGGCATAAAGGGTGTGGACTGGTTCCTCTTAATACGTTCTGCGCCTCTGTTGGGAGCGGTTCCGATGAAGCAGTTGGGCAATCAGGTGCTGGTGCACTGAGCGCAGGCCGGGCTCAGGCTGAGATTGCCAGCGTTGGAGTGAAGAGTGCGGAGTGCGTCTGGTCCAGCGACCGAATCTCGAGCTGGATCTCGATGAAGCTCGAGGAACCAAGCCGCAAGGGCAGGGCATCCGGAATGCAGAGAGAAGCAAGAGCGGTGTGGGCGTTGCGGTGGAGTTCAAGACCGGAGGCGATGAGTCTAACGTAGGTCTCGTCGCTGGCTTGCCGATGCAGTTCGAACGAGATTGAGGCCGTGCGGATGGAGAGAACGCGGTGGTGGTGTATGAAAATTCCGCGCATCTGAAAGCTCTCGATGAGGCGCCGCAGCAGGGCACGGAGTGGGCGTGTGGTCGATGCTTGCAGCAGCAAAGGTGAGGTGATGTGAGTTGACGGTTGCTGCACGGCGCTCCTTGGTCGACCTGCTGGCGATGATGTTTCTATCGGACATATCCGTTGAGACATGAGGGTCCATGGGGTACGGTGGTCATGTGACGCCTGCGGTACCGACCGAATATCCCGTGGACGCAGGAGATGTGCGAGGCGCACCAGATGATTTTGGGATTAGGGACGGATCTGATTGAGATTGCGCGGGTGCAGGCGAGCCTGGATCATTTCGGAGAGCGATTCATGAACAGGGTCTTCACGGTAGGGGAGATCGAGTACTGTCTGCGTAAGAAGCAGCCTGCCGAGAGCTTTGCGGCAAGGTTTGCGGCAAAGGAGGCTGGCGCGAAGGCACTCGGAACGGGAATCAGCCACGGCGTGAGCTGGAAGGAAATCGAGGTTCGGAGATTGCCAGGGCAGAGGCCAACCCTGCACTGGAGCGGAAGAGCGGAGCAGTTGGCGCTTGCAATGGGGGTGAGCCAGACCTCGCTCAGTCTGACTCACGGGCGGGACACAGCCATGGCGGTGGTGATTTTGGAAGAGTAAATGGCGCAATTCAACCTTGTGGGAGTGTGCCGGCGGCTGTGTGAACCATCCGAAGACACTTATTCTGAAACTCGTATGCACCTCTTGGCATCTGCTGGAGTTGTACGGATGGCGGAAACGGCGCAGAGAGGCATTCTTTAAAGGTCATGTATTCTCAACGCTGTGCGGACGCTGCGGCTGGAGGTTAGTGCGGCCCCTCAAGATGAGGCAGTAGCTGTGTCTGTGATTATCGCAAGTTGAATAACGAACATTAGGAGAGATATGCCCAGCCAGCAGGAGGTACGGTGGTCGCAACTGAAGGTCGGCGTGATTGTGCTGGTTGCGGCGGTGGTGCTGGTTACGCTTTTGTTCCTCATGACGAGTTCTTCAGGTCTGGGAATCTTTTCGCACAAGATCACCGTAACGACATACTTTGAGAACTCGGCCGGCCTGAAGGAAGGGGCGGCAGTTGAGCTACAGGGCGTCACGATTGGCACAGTGAAGAGTATTTCGGTCACCAATGATCCGGCGCGAAAGCTAACCCCTGTTCTGGCCGTTATGAAGCTGGATACAAAGTATCAGCGAAATCTGAAGAAGGATTCGAAAGCCTCGTTGAGCACAGTGGGCGTGCTTGGGGACACTGTCGTCGACATCAACAGTCAGTATGCGGTTGGACCAGATCTGCAATCGGGCGATGAACTGAAGACGCTTGAAACACCGAATCTGCAAGACGTGGTCAAGGCAAGTCAGGGAACCATCGAAAGCCTGAACGTAATCCTGGCAAAGATGAACACGATCGTCGATAACCTGCAAAACGGCAAGGGATCGGTGGGCCAGCTGATCAACAACCCGGATCTCTACAACAAGGCTAATGCCACGGTGGACGAGCTGCGCAAGCTGACACAGAACTTGAACGAGGGAAAGGGCTCGGTTGGCAAGCTGATGAATGATCCAGAGATGTATAACCGGCTGAACTCGGCTATGGGCCGGCTGGACAGCATGATGGCGGGCGTTCAGAACGGACAGGGTACAGCGGGCAAGCTGTTGAAAGACGAGAAGCTCTACGACAACCTGAATGCGACGCTAGCGCAGGCGAACCTGTTGTTGACGAATGCTAACCAGGGTAAAGGCGCGATCGGGCTTCTGACGAATGATCCCAAGTTCCGGGCTCAGCTGCAGGACACCCTGGCGCAGGTGAACTCGTTGGTGGCGGGTGTGGACCAGGGGCGCGGAACCTTGGGCAAGCTGGCGACCGACGACACGGCCTATACGAATCTGAACAAGCTGCTGACCGAGAGCACGGATCTAGTGACAACGATTCGGCAGGATCCGAAGAAGTACCTGACCATTCACCTAAAGGTCTTCTAAAGGGCTCTTGCTCATCACTGGAAGGCCAACACCAAAATTGGAATGAGTGCGGCTCGTGTTCTATCGGGGACCGGTCCTCTGGACTTGCAAGGCATGCGGGATCGGGTGCAAAGTTAGAAAGGTGGGGTTTCTTAACGACCCTGAAAACTCCGCTGCGCCTCATCTTGTGAAGCAGGCGTCTCATTCAGCTTCATCGACTCTCGTGTTTACCCCTTTTGAGGTCACCATGCACTTTAAGTCACTTGTTCCTTTCCTAGTACTGTCCAGCGGCTTCAGTATTGGACAGGCGATCAGCTCTACCGACACAGCGGGGGGGCCGACCACCGTGCCCAAGAAGCCGATCATCTTCGACCTGTCTGCGATCGATAAGACAGCCGATCCGTGCACGGATTTCTACGAATACACCTGCGGAAACTGGGTCAAGAACAATCCCATACCGGCTGATCAGGTGCGATGGGGGCGGTTTAACGAGTTGGCGGAGCGGAACAACTATCTGTTGTACAGCGACTTGAAGTCTGCCGCCGATGCTCCGAAGACGCCCCTACAGAAGAAATACGGGGACTACTTTGCAGCGTGCATGAACGAGAGCCTCGTGGACAATCTTGGAGCGAAACCTGTCCAGCCCTACCTGAGTGAGATTGCCGGACTAAAGAGCACCAAAGATCTCGCGGCGTTCAACGTCGTGAGCATGGAAAAGTATGCGGGAGGAGGATTTTTCGGAGTTGGTGTCCAGCAGGATCAGAGGGACTCCAAGCAGCAGATTGCGAGCACGGGACAGGGCGGCCTGACACTGCCGGACCGTGATTACTATCTAACGGACGATGACCGCAGCAAGAAGATTCGCGAGCAGTATGTCGAACACGTGACGAAGATGTTCGTGCTGCTCGGCGACACGCAGGACCAGGCGGCAAGGGAGGCCGGCGACGTGATGCGAATTGAGACCGCGCTGGCAAAGGGCTCAATGAGCCGTGTCGAGATGCGCGATCCTGCGAACCGCTATCACATGATGACGGTTGCCGAAGTGCAGCAGCTAAGCCCCGACTACGATTGGAAACAGTACATGGAAGGCATCGGTTTTGGCTCGGTGAAGGCGCTAAACGTGATGTCGCCTGGATATGTGAAAACAGTGAACTCAGTGCTGGACACGGAAAAGCTCGATGCAATCAAAAGCTATCTCCGCTGGCACGGGCTGCATGGCGCGGCGCCGCTATTGGCAAAGCCGTTCGAGCAGGAGAATTTTGCATTCTTCAACCAGACCTTGAACGGGCAGAAGGAGGAGCAGCCGAGATGGAAGCGCTGCACAAGGCTGACCGATATGGCGCTGGGCGAGGCTGTCGGGCAGGACTGGGTGAAGAAGAATTTCCCTCCTGATGCGAAGGACAACATGGAAAAGCTGGTGAAGGCGCTGGAGGCGGCGATGGCTGAGGACATCAAGCAGCTGCCATGGATGAGCGCCGAAACCAAGGTCGAAGCGAGAAAGAAACTCGACTCCATCCGCGACAAGATCGGATATCCAGAGAACTGGCGCGACTACTCGAAGCTGGCGGTGAAACGCGACGATCTGCTGGGGAACGCGGACCGAAATCAGATCTTCGAAGAGAAGCGAAACCTTGCAAAGCTGGGCAAGCCAGTCGACGAGCGGGAGTGGGGGATGACGCCGCCTACAGTGAATGCGTACTACAACCCCCCACAAAACGATATCAACTTTCCGGCCGGGATTCTGCAGCCGCCGTTCTTCGATAACAGCCAGGATCCGGCCGTGAACTTCGGCGGTATTGGCGTTGTGATCGGGCATGAGATGACGCACGGCTTTGACGATCAGGGGTCCAAGTACGACCTGAACGGCAATGTGCGGGTGTGGTGGACTCCGGACGACCTTGCCAAATTCAAGGAGCGGACGGAGTGCACGGCAAAGGAATACGACGGCTTCGAGGTGGCTCCCGGACAAAAGCTGAACGGACACCTGACACTGGGCGAAAACACGGCGGATAACGGCGGCATCCGGATCGCATACCAGGCGCTGATGGAGACGATCGCGAAGCAGGGCGGTCCCGGCGCTGGATTCAGTGACGGAAAGAAAGACGACTACACGCCGGCCCAGCGCTTCTTTATCTCGTTCGGCCAGGTCTGGTGCCAGAACGCGACGGAGCAGAGCGCGCGAGTGCTGGCGAAGACGGACCCGCACAGCTCGGGCGAGTGGCGCGTGAAGGGCACGGTGCAGAACTTCGAGGAGTTCGGAAAGGCCTTTGGCTGCAAGGCTGGGCAACCGATGGTTTCTGCGAACGCCTGCCGAACCTGGTAGGGAGACGATTGATGAGGAGGACCCAGGCTTCGGCCTGGGTCTTTTGTTGCCTGGAGTGCAAAGGGTTGCGCGCTGATCCAGTCACGGATGAGGACTGCGGCTGGAGGGAGCGAAGTGGCATAAACAAGCCGCAGCTTCTACAATAAAGGGAAGAATCGCAATCCTAGGATTTGCCTGCAAACTTCGCCAGAACTAGCGTGGCTTTGCGGGAATGAAGGAAGCACATGAAGTTGAGCAAGCTTGGCCGTTTGTCGTTGGCCTTTGTAGCGTCTGTCGCAGTAGGTCTGGGTATGACGGCATGCGGTGGCGGTACGATCGGATTTATGTGGGTACCGGGGACGCAGTATAACCAGATTGCCGGGTTCAAGATTGACAACTTCACTGGCAATCTGACGGCTATCCCCCACTCTCCTTTTCAGGCGGGTGGAACGAATCCGCGGATGATTGTCGTAAAGCCGGGTGGGCGGTACCTCTATGTGGTGAACACCGGAGCGCCGAACGCACAAGGGCAGCTGAGTGGGCAGAACATCGCCGAGTTCAGCGTTGGCGGCGATGGAATCCTTACCTTCCAAGAGCAATATTCCAGCCAGGGGCAGACCCCCGTGTGGGCGGCCGTCGACAGTTCGGGCAACTTTCTTTATGTGCTTGACAGCCTTGCGAAAGCTGGATCGACGTATGCTGCGCAAGGTCTAGGTGCCATTACCGTCTTCGGGATTGATCCGAACACGGGCAGGCTGTCCCTTGTGACTAACAACCAGATCAAGGATCCTCAGAGTCCAGGAGTGAATCTGAATTACTTCCCGGTCGGCAGGGGTCCCACGATGATGAAGAGTGGTGGTGGTGGCTGCTTATTCACGCTGGATGCGGCGACAAACTCGATTTTCCCGTATACGGCGAATTCGAGCACCGGTCAGCTCACTCAGACGACCAACTCTGAGATCTTCACCAACGCCGGCAGGCTCACGTCGATCAACGCGGGAGGCTCTTACATTTACCTTACCGATGCAGCGCCGGTCGTGCAGGGCGGCCAGGTAACAAGTCCAGGCGGACAGATTTTGCCCTATACACCCGGGGCTAACTGTGCCTTGAACTCACTGACAGGCGGCCCCGTGAATAACTTACCGCTTACCTCGAACCCGGTGTGGTCGCTGACGGACAATCGGGGACGGTACTTGTATGTGGTGAATCAGTCTACGACTAATTCGAATAATACGAGTAGCACTATTTCGGCGTTCTCGATTGAGGCAACGACGGGCAAGCTACAACAGGTGCCCGACTCGAATAACCCGTATCCCACGGGCTCAGGGCCGGTCTGTATGGTAGAGGATCCGACCAACCAATACGTTTACACCTCAAACAGCGTGGACGGAACGATCACTGGAAAGATCATCAACCAGAACACGGGTCAGCTCTCGGATCTGGCGCGTGGATCGAAATTTACCGCCACGGGAGCTGCGACGTGTTTAGCGGTCAGCGGTACCGTCTACTAGCCGTGTCGAGGTCTGCGACCCGGCAACGGTTTGGAAAGTTATGCAACACGGATCTGGCGGTCGAACGACCTGCACGGGAGCTGAGAAGCGCATGAAGTTGAAGAAAATGGGCCGAACTGCAATGGCCTCGATGGTATCTCTGGCTCTAGGACTTGGCGTCACGGCCTGTAGTCGCGACTACACGGTTGCCTTTCTGTATGCGACCTCATCGACGAGAACGGCAACTGGAGTAATTAACGCCTACAAGGTGGACTACCAGTCGGGCGCGCTGGTGCAATTGGCCGATTCACCGGTGCCTACGGCGAACAAGAATCCGGTGGCCCTGGTCGCGGCACCAAGCGGGAAGTTTCTTTATGTGGTCTTCCGTGATGACTCGGTGGTGGTCTCTTATGGGATCGGCACCGACGGGAAGCTTTATGCACAGAAGACATACAACGTGGCCGGAAGTTTTCCTACCGCAGCAGCAATCGATCCTACCGGAAAGTTTCTATACGTCACCTCGACCTATCAGCCGGGTTTCACGACAGCGCTGCCGGGACCGGGGCTAGTCACGGTGTTCGCGATCACTTCCGATGGCAATCTTGGGACGGCGACTTCGGTCAACGTTGGCAATAGCCCGGTGAGCATCGTTGCCAGCGGATTCCATAACTTCGTTTACGTGGTTGATCGTGAGACAGTGCCGACTGCTGGCGGCGGGACCGGACCGGGCGGCGTTGTTCTCGCGTTCTCGCAGGACCCTGGCACGGGAGCCCTTACCCCGGTGACCAATGGAGCAACGCGTCTGAACGGATATCCGGCTGGCGTTACCCCGAGCTGGATCGCAGAGGATCCGACGGCGCGATTTGTCTACGTTACGGATCAGGTCTCAAATCAGCTTATCGGGTACATCGTGGGAACGGGTGGATCGCTCGTCCCCATGGTGAACGGTCCATTTGCGACGGGGCAGTTCCCGGTGAACGTCATCATAGATCCGCGTGGAAAATACTTGTATGTGACGAACTTCAATTCGAGCACAATTGGCGCTTACGCGATCGATACGTCAACTGGCACACCTGCGGGTTCTGTAGGTTCGGGCAGCACACAGCTGGACACGAATCCAACGTGCGCCGCTATAGAACCTGCGCTTGGAATCTACCTTTACACATCGAATAGCGCAGCTGGAACGATCTCCGGACTTCAGCTGGACCCGCACAACGGCAGCTTGAAGCAGATCCAGAATCAGCCTTTCCCGGCTTCGTCACTGCCGACATGTGTGGTTGCAGTAGCAAATGGGGATCATGCTACCCAGGTCGTGAATCCATAGCGGAAGTTACCCGCGGAGAGGAGAAGCCCTGCCGCGGCAGGGCTTTTGTGCGCTTGAGACAAAGTGAGCAGCACAGCTATCCAGGAATTTGCAGCTCACACCGAGGTGAGACTTGGCTATCCGGTAGATGTCGGAGAATTGTGGTGCAGATTATTTGGCGAAATAGCTGAGAACTAGGCGCTGAGCAGGCTTCTCTATGAAACGTACCGTCGCATAGGCAAGGACGACGATCGCTACATAGGAGATCCACGGGTCAAAGGCAGCAACGTGAAGGCGTTCGGGCAGATGGTAGTTGTGAATCATTTCGAAAGCATTGAAGTGCAATAGGTAGAGGGCGAAAGTGGTTTCTCCCAAAACGACGAGCGGTCTCAGGGCGAAGATGCTCGCGACGGGATTCGGCCCCGCCAAACCAAGGATGAGCAAACAGAGAACGGTTGAAGAAGAGCCCCATGGATGATGACGTAGGGAACGTGCGGCGCTCCGACGTAGAAGAAAGCAAGAATGAAGCTCAGGGAAACTGCGGCGAGGGCAAAGCGGCGCGACGGGGTGAAAGTCACCAAGGCGTGGAGCTTAGCGAGGGTGAGTCCTACAAGGAAGGTGCAGAGATAAGCCATCGGAGTGTACTTAAGGGTGCGCATCCAAGCAGTTCCGGTGAAGCGATCGGCGGGCCCAGAGAGGTGATCTGGGTTCGCAAAGTGGTAGTAGGCGTGAGGGGAAAGACCGACCAGCCAGAGGAGCAGGATTACCCCGATGAGACGGGTCGGAGTGTTGAGGAAGGCTCCGTGAGTGGCCCAGATACGCAGTACATAGGGGAAGAGCAGATAAAGCACTAAGTCGGCTGAGAGAGTCCAAGCCACGGTGTTCCAGAACGTTGCCAGAGACGGACTCCATCCCTGTAGAAGCAGAGGCGTGACGACTAGTCCGGTCCAGAACTCAATGTGCGGTCGACCTTGCCACTCTCCCGATAGGAGCGGAGTGGAGAGCAGAAGGACAAAAACGTAAGTCGGATAGAGTCTGGCAAAACGGGCAACCCAGAAGTCGCGCTTGGACAGCGTGGTGGCGCGTTCGTCGTAGTTATACATGAGGATGAAACCGGAGATGAGGAAGAACGTGCCGACAAAAATGAAGCTGTTGTCGATGATGGGTAGGAGGAAGTCGACGCCTGGGGGAGTGAAGTGAAAGAACAGTATGAACAAAGCAAGGAGAGTGCGGATACCGCTAAGTGCGGGCAGAGCTGGCTTGCGAAGAGGCTTTGCCTGGGAGCCCATGGTCGATCTCACCGCTGCGGCGGGCGTGGCGGGCTTAAGGTCGCGGATTGTGGCGATCGTCGTCAATAGCCCTTTGGCCTCGGATAGCTGGACGGACCGGCTGGTGAGATGCTGGCCAGCAAGTAGATGCGACGGGAGGGTGAGAACTACAGGGGAGGGTGCGTTTCAGGAGCAGACCCTTGGTCAGGTTGAAAGTTTCGGTTGGAGCAAAGATTTGCGAATTGTGATGAGAATCACTTAAGTTCCTGGGTAGATTGACAGAGCTCGGACCCTTCGGGGGCCTCCCTCGTCAAGATCTTTTCTTTCCGTTCAACTCCCCAACGGTACCCTGTCAGGGCACCCCTGGCACCGATAACACGATGACAGGGAATCGCAAGAGCCACGGGATTTGCAGCGCAGGCTGTTGCCACGGCGCGAGCGGCAGTAGGCTGTCCGAGCCTTTGGGCAATTGCGGAGTAGCTGAGGGTTTGGCCTCGTGGGATTTGCTGGAGAGCCTGCCAGACCCGGTGCTGGAAGGCAGTAGAGCGTACATCCAAAGGAAAGGTAGCTGCGCTGGGATGCTCGGACAGGTTGGACAGGACGAAGTGGACAGCCTCCGCAAGCCAAGTTGCCTGGGGATCGTCATCCGATGCCAGATCAGCGGGGCCGTCGGCAACACTTGGAGTAGACGAGGGAATTCGCTGCTCAACCAGGGTGGCCTTTGGAAAGCGCTCGCGCAGGTCGTGTCGCAAGACGGCATCGGAGCTGGCAAAGGCGATGGAACAGATGCCCTTAGGGGTTGCCGCAACTAGGGTGCGGCCGAGGGGGGATTCTGCCAAAGCGTAGCGGATCATCGTTGCGGGAGCGCCGTGGCGAAGCGCACTAGGTGTCATCCCGAGAGTGGCTGTGCTGTCCTCGTATAGGCGTGAGGAGGAGCCGAAGCCAGCGTCGTATAGGGCGTCGGTCACGCGAGGGCTGGAGGACTTGGCGGAGGGTTTCAGCCGGTTCTTAAACGCCGCGAGACGCTGCCCTTTCGCGAACTGGCCTGGACTGACGCCGAGGACACGCTTGAAGCCGCGAAGGATCGTGAGGCGGGGAACGCCGGTTGCCTTGACCACGTCGGAGAGCCTCCGGCGCTCGGAGGCGTGCTCGGTGAGGTAGTCGGTCACAACCGCGATAGCCTGTGCCTGTGGGTCCACCCGGGGAGCGGCGAGGTCTGGTTCACAGCGCTTGCAGGCCCGGTAACCGGCTTGCTCGGCAGCCGCAGGCGACGGATAGAAAGTGACGTTCTTGCGCGTGGGCCGGCGACTGGGACAGCTGGGCCGGCAGAAGATGTGAGTCGATTTCACGGCATAGACGAATTGCCCGTCAGCGGAGCAGTCCCGGGCGAGCACCTGTTGCCAAGCTTTACCGGCAGATATGCCTGGAATCTTACTGCCGGAGACGGGTTCAGCGTTCCCAAGGCCTGGTGACTTGGAGGCGAGGGAGGTAGAGTTGGGCATCGTGGTCATGAGGATCTCCTATCTAGTATCCTCTTGCAGGTCCGCGCGGTCGACACTTCGAATTGGAGCAGCGAAGTGATGGTGTTTGAATACGTGACGATCCTGCGCGAAGAAAGAACGGCGGCCACGCGAACAGCTGCATGCTGGGCTTCAGCAGCAAGCGGGGAAGATGGACCGCAAGGTTGCGGAGAGCTATCAGCCAGACGACGAAGACAGCTTTTGAGCACCGGGAGCGTGCGGACCAGCGCAGCCTCTCTGGACATAGAGACCAGTTGAAGCAGGGTAAGCCGTCCGGAGTTTCGATGGCAAAAGCCGATTCTGCGGGCCATGGAGGCTGGACCGTAGACCACATTTGCGATTGGGGAGAAGGTTCACTGATGTGGAAAGTACAAGCAGGCGGGTTTCACCTGGCGCAAGCTGGACGTTCCTGATAAGCGGTGCGGAGCTGGGCTCGGGGATTTCTCTGAATCAGTTGCATCGCTACGCTATAGTGGGTCAAGATCCCGGCGGCGGCGACGCTTTTCCGGCCGCTACGCTGCTAGAGGAAAAGTTCAGGGATGTCTCAACCGAGTTGGGCAAAACGTAATCGTGAACTACTGATCGCACTCGCTGGGACCCTTATGGTGCTGTTGGTTCGGCTCTGGTTCGGGCGGCACTTGACGTTTTGCGGGACTCCGGATTCCTGCGCCTACCTGGCTTTGGCTGAGTCGCTCAGCAACCATCACGGATTCGTTGAGCATTTTGTTTACGACTTCCAGGTGGATAAGATTCAGTTGCCGACGCATGGCATTGAGTACTGGCTTCCCGGCACGAGTTTCTTCCTTCTGTTGGCGAAGCCGTTCGGCGGTGTGACGCTGTACTCGAGCATCGTGATTTCCACGCTGGTGGGAGTCTTTCTATCGGTGGCGGCGTGGAAGATTGCCATGGACACGTGGGGTGACCGGCGGATTGCGTGCGCAAGCTACCTGCTCTGCGTGGTTCTACCGCCGATGTGGATCGGATCGATCACGCCGGATTCTGCTCTGTTTTACGCTGCGTTCGTTGGATGGTTTCTTGCACTCTTCCGCGTGAAGTTTCGGAGCTACACGGAAGATGCTCTGGCGCTTTTGTGTCTGGTCATCGCAAACCTGATTCGCAACGACGTGGTTCTGCTGTTGGTGCCGGTGGTGGCAGTGCTCTCGTTGCGGTGGAGATCCGTGGGGAAGAGAGGTGTTTCCCCATCTTACTGCGCGGTGGTGCTGGTTGCGTTCTTCGCCGCGATGATCCCGATGCACCTCATTGACTACGCGGTGCTCGGGCACGCCTTCCCGTCGGGAGCGTCGAAGGTGCTGTACATGAACGACCTCTCGGACATGAGCAAGTATAACGAGCCGGCGACGTTGCACAGCATGCTCTCTGTCGGAGTATCAACCCTCGTGAAGATGCGAGTTGCGGCATTTCCGTTGATCGTGTATCGCATGGTTTTTCTGATGATTGGATTCGCGGCGATCTTCATTCCAGCGCTGGGGCTTCGGCGAGAGGGTCGGGAGGGTGAGAGGGCGCCAGAGATCGCGGGCGGGGCGGCCTTCGCGATCACACTGGTGCTGGTCTATAGCTTTGTATTGCCAGCGATCGGAAGTTTTTCGGCGCTGAGGAGCTTCGGTGCCCTGCTGCCGCTTTCGGCGGTGCTGATTATGGCGGGGGTGCGGTGGGTGTCGGGGGCGAGCAGGACAGCGGCCTACCTCGCGGGAGCGTCGGTGCTGTTCTACTTTGTCGCGGGGACCATGGAGGACCGGCGCACAGTTCCGGAGATGAACGAGATTGGAAGCAAGGACCGGCTGGTGGCTTCGTTCCTGGCGGGCAGGGGGGTAGGTCCGGCGGGAGGCAGCCTGATCATGACTGGCGATCCGGCACAGTTCTCCGAGACGACGGCTTACCCAGCCATTCCACTACCTGAGAATGGACTGGTCGCGGCTCGACAGGCCGCGGATGATCTCGGAGCGACCCACGTTCTGATCGATACGGATAAGCTGAAGGCGACGATGGCTGAGGTGCGATCGACGATGGGCGCGACGGATCTTTCGCCAGTACCAGAGACGCACATCGTGGTGGTCACGCTTCGACGCCACCCGGAATCGAAGGCGAAACTCAACTAATTCGTATCTGACGTAAAACTAACTTCGTACGTAACACAGGAGGCGAGCCGAAGCTCGCCTCCTGTATTACGTGAGGAATGACTAGCGGGAGACGGTCTCCGCCTGACGCATCCCGGCACCTTGCCTGAGGACTTCCGCCTTGTCGGTCTGCTCCCAAGTGAAGTCCTTTCCAGTGCGGCCGAAGTGGCCGTAGGCGGCAGTCTGCTTGTAGATGGGGCGGCGGAGGTCGAGGCTCTCGATAATGCCCTTGGGGGTGAGCTGGAAGTTCGCGCGGACAAGATCCTCGAGCTGCTTGGATTCAAGGGTGCCGGTGCCGAAGGTATCGACGAGGACGCTGACGGGCTCGGCCACGCCAATAGCGTAGGCGAGCTGAACCTCGCAGCGATCCGCGAGACCGGAGGCAACGATGTTTTTAGCGATGTACCGAGCCATGTAGGCGGCCGAGCGATCGACCTTGGTGGCGTCCTTGCCGGAGAAGGCACCGCCGCCGTGCCGGCCCATGCCGCCGTAGGTGTCCACGATGATCTTTCGGCCGGTGAGGCCGGAGTCGCCCATGGGACCGCCGATAACGAAGCGGCCGGTAGGGTTGATGTGGTATTTGGTGTCGGCGTCAAGGAGCTCGGCGGGAACGACGGCCTGTATAACATTCTTTAGGATGTCGGCGCGGAGCTTGTCGTTGGTGACGTCCTCGTCGTGCTGGGTGGAGATGACTACAGCGTCGACGCGTGTGGGTTTGCCTACTTCGGCGTACTCGACGGTGACCTGGCTCTTGCCGTCTGGGCGTAGGTAGGGCATGAGGCCGGACTTGCGGACCTCGGAGAGCTTCTCGGAGAGCCGATGCGCGAGGGAGACGGGGAGCGGCATGAGCTCGGGGGTCTCGTTGGTAGCGAAGCCGAACATCATTCCCTGGTCGCCGGCGCCGCCGGTATCGACGCCCTGCGCGATGTCGGGAGACTGCTTGTTGATCGTAGAGATCACGGCGCAGGTGTTGGAGTCGAAGCCGTACTCGGAGTGGGTATAACCGATCTCCGCGACGGTCTTGCGGACGAGGCTCTGAAAGTCGACGTAGGCCTTGGTGGTGATCTCCCCGGCGATAACGACGAGACCGGTGCAGGTGAGGGTCTCGCAGGCGACGCGGCTGTAGGGGTCCTGCTCGAGGCAGGCGTCGAGAATGGCATCGGAGATCTGATCGGCTATCTTGTCGGGATGGCCCTCGGTTACAGACTCACTGGTGAAGAGAAAACGGTCGCGTTTAGACAAAGAGACTTCCTCCGGGATGACGCTGCGGTCGCGCTTGGAATGCAGTGTCTTATTTTAGACGTGCCGAACGGATGACTGCAAAGATATGCGGTGAAGCGCCACCCCTCCCCCCGGGTGTTTTGCGCAAAGTCTCTCTTTTGAACAGCTTGAGGAGGCCAATCCGCGCAAAATATTCAAAAGAGGAAGGTTACAAGTAAATTATCTGATTTGAGCCACTTACAGACCTGGGTTTATGTCCACGAGACGTTTTGACCGAGGATCGCCGTTCTTATTCTAGACGGATGCCAGGATGATTGCGCCACCGCGGCCTCATGGGCATAGCGTCAGCCGGGCGGAGAAGGGCCGATTTCAGAAGACCAGCTTCGCGCCGAGTTGGAGGATGCGTTTGTCGCGGTATCCGATGATGTTGCCGGCGGTGGAGCTGAAGCCGGTCCCGCTGATGAGCGCTCCGGTGCTGACCGTGTCCGGATTGGTGTGGTTGAAGACGTTGAAGGCTTCGCCACGAAGCTGGAGATGGAGGCGTTCGGTGAAGTTGATGTTGCGGAAGACGCCGGGATCGACACGCCACCAGCCGGGGCCGTCGACGGTGTTGCGGGCAGCGTTGCCTCCGCGTGTCTGGCCCTTGGGCACGGCCTGGAAGGCGTTCACGTTGAACCAGTGCAGGCGATTGTGGATGGGACCGTTGGCGGAGGAGTTGGGATCGCCGATGCGATCGGGGCGGCCGCTGGAGACGCTGGCCCCGAGAACGACGCCGACGCCGGCCGGATCGAGACCGCTGGTGGTGACGTTGAGCGGAAGGCCGGAGTTGAAGAAGCCGAGGGCCGAGACCTCCCAACCGCCGAGCAGGTGACCAACGAGACCGTGCTGCTCATAGAAGAACGGAAGGGTGTAGACGGCGTTGAAGTTGAAGATGTGGGTTCGGTCGGCGGCGGAGCGGCCATACTCGGCAGCTGTGTTGGACGAGATCTGGGGCGCACCGGCGCGGTCGGCATTTGCGTTGGAGAGAGCGCGCGACCAGGTGTAGTTGAGCGAGACCAGAGAGTCGTGCTTCCACTGCTTGCGGCCGGAGATCTGGAGCGAGTTGTAGTTGCCGTCGAAGATGGGCTGGACCGAGTTGATGGCGTTGTATCCGCGGAAGGGGCGGATTTGATTGAGGGTATTGACGTTGGTGCTGTTGATGACGGGAGTTGCACCGACCGTAGGGACCGCGCCCAGGCCAGCGGCAAGGTAGGCGCCGGGCGCGGGCTGATTGATGTCGACGAGACCGAGCAGATGCACCTGGTGGCTGCCGACATAGGCGACGTCGACCGTGATGTCGGTCGGAAACTGGTGCTGCACGTCGAGCGAGAACTGCTGATCGTAGGGCGTCTTGAAGCGGGGTGCGGTGGCGCGGATGGTCTGTGCGCCGAAGCTCACATTTGCGGCCACGGCAGCGGGATTATCGAAGGTGGTGTTGGAGATGGATGGGGTGTTGACGAAGGGCTTGTTGGCGAAGATGTTCTGCTCGTAGATGCCGAAGAGCGAGGAGTCGTAGGCGAGGCCGTAGCCGCCGCGCAGAGAGGTCTTGCCATCCCCGAAGACGTCGAGAGCGAAGCCGACGCGAGGCGCGAAGTCGAGGTTATCGGCTTTGCCGACCTTGTCGCCGTAGGGTGAGTTGCGCCCGTTGATGCTGATGCCGTTGAGCAGGTTGGTGCTGGGGTTCGGGACGACGCCCCCGGTACAGGGGGCTCCGGCGACGCAGATGTTTCCGCTGGTGCTCTTGTCTATTGTGGGAGCGTTGGCTGCGACGTAGAGGGACGGGTCAAAGGTGGTCAGCTCGTGGTTGGCGTCAGCGGGCTGGTTGAAGCGGGAGTAGCGCACGCCGAAGTTGAGCGTGAGGCGGGGGCTGAACTTCCAGTCGTCCTGGACGAAGGCTTCGATCTGGTTGACGCGGATGTCAGGCGTGATATCGGTCGAGGCCTGGGAGAAGGTGGAGACGAAGCCGGTGAGAAAGTTGGCGAAGGCCTGCTGATAGGGCTGCGCCGCGGTCTGGCCCGTGGCTACGGGAACGGTACCGGCATTGGTAAAGGCAAAGGATCCGGCGTTTGCGCCTGCGTTGTTTTCGCGCTTGTTGTAGTGATTGAAGTCGATTCCGGCACGGATGGTGTGGGTGCCGACGGTCTTCGAAAGGTTGGCGAAGATGTTGTGATTGCGGCTGTAGTCGCGGTAGGGGCCGAAGGTGGTGATGCCGGTTCCACCCTGAAAGGTGAGCGCGGGCACGCGTGGGAGCGTGGAGGCAAAGGGCAGCACGGGCTTGATATCGGGCGAGTTGGCGTTGAGCGCGGATCCGATCGGATCACTGAGCAGGGCGCCTTGCGAGAAGGCGTAGCCGCCATCGAGAAGCAGGGTCGGGGTGAAGACGTAGGTGGCGTGGCCGAGATAGATGCGGCCGGGTGAGTTGGTGCTGGTGACCTGAACGCCGGGAAAGCCGGTTCCGGAGAAGAGGCCCCCGGGTTCGACGGTGGGGATGGCGTCGTTGATGTAGCGGAAGAAGGCGGTCAGCTTCTGGCCGATCTGCTGATCGATGCGAACGATCTGCTGGTTCGCGTTGAAGACATTGCGCAGGGGCGCGGTGGTGAGGTTGCCGGAGGTGTCGGGAGTTCCGACGTTGGCGTAGATGTCATTGAGGTAAGCCGCGGCGGTCGGGCTGGCGATGGGGACGGTCTGGGTTCCGTTGTTATTACATTTGCCGGTGGACGGGTTGACGCTGGCGCAGACGGGAACGGAGAAATTGCCGGCGCGCTCGGCGAGGGTGGGAACGCCGGTGAGGGCGAAGGGCTTGTAGGTGATGACGCGGCGGATCTCCTGCGAGAAGAAGAAGTAGGTGTGGTGATCGCGACCGTTGTAGAGGTGGGGGATGTAGACCGGACCGCCAATGGTGTAGCCGAAGTCGTTGTAGCGCAGACGGCCACGGGCGGCTGTCAGTCGCGTGTTGCCGGCGGGGGTAGTGGTGAGTTTGTTGGCGACGTCGTTGGCGTTGAAGACGTCGTTGCGGACGAACTCATAGGCGCTGCCGTGGAGGTCGTTGGTTCCGGACTTGGTGACGACGTTGATCTGTCCGCTGGCGCTGCGGCCGAACTCGGCGGAGTAGTTGCCGCGCAGGGTTTTGAACTCGGCGATGGCGTCGACCGAGGGGTAGGTGAGGAGGGTGAAGTTGGATCCGCGGTCGATGTTGTCGGCGCCGTCGACGGTCCAGGAGTTGCCGCTGGTGCGGCCTCCGTTAACGGAGAAGTTGACGACGTTGGTGGCTCCGCTGGGATTGGAGTTGCCGATGTAGATCTGGTCGCCGCCGGTGAAGGCGACGCCGGGCTGGAGGCCGACGAGCTGCTCGTAGTTGCGGCTGGAGAGGACCAGCTCGCGGACCTGGGCGCCGTTGATGAGGCCGGCCTGGGTGGCGTTCTCGAAGTTGAGCTGGAGGGCGTCGGCGGTAACGGTGACGGTTTCGTTCGAGGCGCCGACGGTGAGCGAGGGATTGATGGTGAGGGCGTCGTTGACGTGGACGACGATGTTTTCGACCGAGGCCCGTTTGAAGCCGGGTGCGTCGACGTTGATGGTGTAGGTGCCGAGGGGGAGCTGGGTGGCGGTGTAGAAGCCTTCGGCGTTGGACTTGAGGGTGCGGATGACCTGTCCGCGCTCCAGGCTGGTGAGAGCAACGGTGGCTCCGGAGACGACGGCTCCGGTGGAGTCCTTGACGGTGCCGGTGATGCTTCCGGTGACATCCTGGGCGCGGAGGACGGTAGCACTGAGGAGCAAACAGAGGAGGAGAAAAGTGGTGGAGATCAGGGTGCGGCGCAGGTTTTGGGAGGTCTTCATGCTGAGGTTCTCCTGGAGTAAGGCCTTTTTCCGAGGCGATCGCGGTTGCGGAGGTGGGCTGAATGGGTCTGCTCGTCCGCAATTGATTGCTCAAGCGACATGTTGGTATGAGAAAGCGGGTCGTCGAGAGGCTTCTGCTGTTGGGGCTTCGTGGAGCGCCTAAGCTCCTGCAATGCTGCCCTGGATCGAGCGAAGACCAGGACTGCGAGACGGGAGAAGATGATGTATGAGAGCTGAGTAGAGTACGCGGTGGGCCAGATGTCAACAGGGGAGCTTTCGGAGGGCCGGGCCGAAGTCAGGTGGTAAGCCTCTCTTCCCGGAGAGCGCTTCCCGATGGGAACAGTGCGCATGGGGACATGGCCACGAGCAGGATGCAGGCCGATGGAAAGTGCGCGGCAGGCAGGATGGGGGGACGCCACTGGTAAGATTGGGGGAACGCCGTGCGCATCAGTCTTCCCAGCAGCATACCGATGTCTTACGTGTTCGTCTTTGCGAGTCTGTTGCTGCTGATGCAACAGGTCGACCATACGAATTTGTTTTTCAGCGCCTGTTGCTTTCTGTTTGTCATTGTGTCCGGCCTGACGTTCAACCTTGCGGGAGGTCTGGTCACACCATCGGGCGGCTATGTGTTTTTTTATGCGCTGCTGACGGTCATCATTGGCCTGATTTGGAAGACGGTTCTGGGGGAGCCCGCGGAGGGTAACCTGCTTGAGGCCCGACTCACGATTGAGGTGTATCTGGGTGGGATCTGCGCGATGTTCGTGGCGGTGATGATCAGCAGGAAGCTGACGCGAAAACGCGCTCTTCTGGCTGAGATGGCCACGCTCAACAACATGCAGAGCGCATCGACGGGGTGCTTGATCCTTGGTGTCTCGATCTACATCGTGGCTCAATACGTGCAGCGGCAGAATGGAACCTTGTTCAGCGCTTTGCTTCAGCTGAATAAGTTCAACGAAATGGCTATTCTTCTGGGAGTGACATACCAGATCAGGAAGAGTGGGGGACGCAGCAGCATCAACCTTCCGGCCGCCATAGCGGCGGTGGTGTTGTGGGTCGACGGAGGTCTGCTGACCTTTTCAAAGCAGGCGATGTTTACGCCTTTCGTCTGCTGGGCTCTAGCCGCCGGGGCGCAGCAATATCGGGTATCGAAGGCGCAGGCGGTGGGTCTCGTTCTGGTCCTTATCTTCATGTTTCAGTTCATGGTGCCCTACGCTCAGTATGGGAGGGGGCAAGGGACAGGGAGCTTACGTGGCAATGTGGCCGTGTCGATCCGGCTACTTTCGGATCTGGGTTCGGTACGCGAACGGTATGTGACCAACGAGCGAGCCAGTGCCGTGGAGAAAAACAACGGATACTTCAACACGCCCCAGGGCTTCTTCGACCGCCTACAGATGATGTACCCGGACAGTTCGATTATTGAGTCGACAGAGCGGCTAGGACAGTTTGGGATTCTCCCCATCCTGATTGATTTCGAGAACCTGGTGCCGCATTTTTTCTGGGCTAACAAACCGGTGGTCAAGTGGGGCAATGTCTTTGCCCATGACACCCTGAACCCTCTGAGTGAGGAGGACGAGACGACAGGGATCTCTTACAGTCCCTCCGGAGAGGCCTATCGGCTGCTGAAGTGGCCTGGCGTGCTTGTACTTGCTCCGATTATTTGGACGATGACCTTCGTTTTATTCGACTCGCTCTGCGGCGATGTCAGGAGATCACCGTGGGGCTTGCTGGCATTGACCTTGTTTGCTCATAATGCACCTGAGGGGATGCTGGACGGCTGCATATACATGATGGGGTACGGAACTTTCGCGATCACCTTTGCTGCGCTCAGCGCGGCTTACGTGCTACCACATGTCGGGACGCTGTTCTCGGGTCCGGGCGGAAGGAACCCCTTCATCAAGACGACCGTGCGAAGTCTACCTAGGAGGGTCTCGACGCTCGAGAGCTCCGAGGCACCCGGCACCTAGGTAAAGCGCGGCGCTCTCCCTTACACTGGAAGTCGATGAACAAACTGGTTGTCGGCAATCTTATCCACCGACCTCTGCGCTCGCTGATCAGCGCGCTTGCGGTCGCTATTGAAGTCATCATGATTCTGTCGATCGCGGCGATCATGCTGGGGATGCTGAACGGGTCGAAGACGCGAACGAGCGGTATTGGTTTCGATATGTTTGTGCGACCGAGCAGCACCAACAACTTTGCCGCGCTGAGTTCCGCGGCGACCTCGGTAAAGGTAGCCGACGTTCTCGCCGGGCTGCCGCATGTAGCGGTCGCATCTCCGGTGAATGTGCAACTTACGGCGGGAACGGCTCTCGAGAATATCTACGGGATCGACTTTAAGACGTTTGATGCGCTTAAACCCTTCGTCTTTGTTGCAGGCCGGCCATTTGAAGCTCCGGATGACGCTATCGTGGACGACGTCTTTGCGGCGTCGGGCGGGGGACATAAGGTAGGCGATCCGATCGAGATTCTGCGGCACACGTTTCGGATCTGCGGAATTGTAGAGCATGGAAAAGGCGGGCGGAAGTTCATTCCTATCATGACGATGGGCGAGATCACGAACAACCCAGGAAAGGCCAGCGCTTTTTACGTGAAGACGGACGACATCAAGAATCAAAAGCTGGTGAAGCAGGAGGTCCTGTCGACTCCGGGGATGCAGCAGTACGACGTCCAGACGCTGGATGAGTGGCTCAGCCTGATGACGCCCGATCACCTTCCGGGGTTTAACATAGCTCTTCGCATCGTGATCGGGATTGCGGTCGTGATTGGGTTTCTGGTGACCTTTCAATCGATGTACACGGCGGTGATGGAGCGCACGCGGGAGATTGGCGTGTTGAAGTCCCTGGGCGCCTCACGAACGTATATCGTCTCGGTGGTGCTGCGGGAGACGGGCCTGCTGGCGCTGACGGGAATCGCGCTGGGCGTGGGGGCGACCTACCTGATGCGGGCGATCTTCCATGCGAGGTTACCGAAGCTAGACTTTGCGGTAACTCCCGAATGGGTAGGGTCCGCTGTAGCGATCGCGTTCCTGGGAGCGATGCTTGGGGCCCTATATCCCGCCCTGAAGGCAGCTCGCAAGGATCCAACAGACGCTCTGTCTTACGAATAAGGGATCTCGGCGACGCAGGAATCCACAGCGCGAAGTTCCGCATCCATCTACTTGGAACGGCATAGAGCCTCTGCTCGTAAGAAGCCTACAGATCATTCAGGGGTGAAGATTTGCGGTCGCAGGAGATGCAGCGGCAACAGGTAATTTCCCGGACGACGGGGAACATGCTGCAGATTTTGCTGCTGGCGGCGGCGGGCTTTTTTTTCTGTGTGCACTTTTTCCACCTCAGGGCAGATTTTCCCAGCAACTCGCCGTGGATGGACTGGGCCAAGTACACGGACGAAGGCTGGTACGGCGATGCCGCGATTCGGCATTTTCAGTTAGGGAGCTGGTATGTGGCCGGCGACTTCAATCCTGCGGCAGCTCTTCCTGTGTGGCCTCTGATTGAAGCGGTGGTCTTTCGGTTCACGGGGGTCGGTGTGGTCCCTGCGCGGGCCCTGACGGTTGCAGTCTTCGGCGCGACGCTGGTGTGCGCGTATTTTCTGGTGCGAAGGTGGACGCGAAGGAAAGGTGCGGCATCTCTGGCGCCCTCCGCAGCCGTGCTTCTGCTTGCGGTAAGCCCTTTCTGCTATGCGTTCACACGTATGGCGATTCTGGAGCCGCTGCTGGTGCTGCTGACGACCCTGGCCCTGCTGGTGGCTTCTTCGATCGATGCCGGGGCGAGATCGTCCTGGCGCCGACTTTGGCCATTAGTGGCTCTGGGGCTGCTGCTGCCGCTGATGGTGCTAACGAAGACGACGGCGGTCTTCCTTTTTCCGGCGATCTTCTGGATGGTTTGGGTCCAGGTGGGCTACCGGTTGCGGCTGCTGCTGTCGCGTGGGGCAATCTCCGCTGGGATTGGCGGCCTGTTATGGGCGGCGTACTTCGGCCTTGTGGTTCGACCGCACTTCCTCAGTGATTACAAGTACTTGTTCAGCGCGAATGCGTACACCGGAATGACGGCTGCGAATGCTCGTCAGGTGCTGATCGACACGGTAAAAGACGGTATGTGGATAGGACCGGTGATCTATCCCATGGGGCTGCTGATGGCCCTTATCGCGATTGTGCGATGGCGCATGCTGCTGCGCAACCCGCTTACCGCGAGCCTGATCCTGTGGGCTGGAGGGTATGCGGCGTTTCTGGCTTATCACGATAATTTGCAGCCGCGGTATTACCTGGTGGTGGCCGTTCCCCTGACTTTGCTGGTGCCGGTGGTGCTGGACGGCATCTGGAGGTGGACGCAGGGTTTGACGGGGCGGGCGCCGGTGGTTGCGATGGCGGGTGTGCTGGTGGCTGTGGCGGTTACAGACGCCGGGAAGACGATGCGATTTGTCCGATCGCCGGAGTACACCTTTATCCAGGCAGCGCAGCAGATTCGGGACATCGTGAAGGCGGACCGGAATCATAGTCTGCTGGTGCTCTCGATCAGCGGATCCGATCTTTCGCTCATGGCTGGCATTCCATCCATCTGCGATGACTTTGGGACGCTGGAGCTGGAGCAGCGTGTGGCGGCGTACCACCCGGGCTGGTATGTGAGCTGGAACCAGGTGGATGACGACAAGATGGATGCGTTGGCGCCGACGTACCACCTGGAGCGTGTGGCGGCTTTTCCGGCTATGGACGATCCAGAGCGCAACCTGCTTATCCTTTACCGGCTCGATCCGGCGACAGACCGGCAAAGGTCGCGCCAGCACCGGCGTAAAGCTACACCGAGGCTGTTGCGGACGAGGCTTGGGCAGCAGCCGAGCGTGACCCAACTGGTCCACTAGCAGATAAGCTGAGTGGGGCGAGTGGCGGGATCTGGCCGTCTCGAGCTTGGCCAGGTGGAACTTTCTCAGGAAGGCTAAGGGGGTGGGATGACAGGCCTTCAGACACTGACGGCACGCCTAGTGTTGGGTGGCGTAGCAGCTGTGGCGGGTCTTGCGTTGTCCTCTGGGCGATGGGTTGAGGAGCCGAGCCGAAGGGATTTTCGCCGTGTTGTCTACGCCGCCTTTCTGCTGACACGGCTCGCGATCTTCGGGATGGTCTTCCTATTGTTCGGGGTAGCTCCGCGGGGAGACATCCCGGCTTACTACTTTCCGGAGGCCTCCGCCGCTCTGAGAGGCGCGCTTCCCTACCGCGATTTCCTGTCGAGTTATGCCCCGCTGCACAGCTATGTCGATGGTGCGGTTCTGCTGGTGTGGCGTTCGCAGCTGGGGCTGATTCTGTTCGCGATCTGCGTGGAGTTCCTGCTGCTGGCGCTTTGGCTGCGGGTGGGTGACGAACTATTTTCGGAGCGCGACATTCGGGTCGGGTCGGTCCTCTATGTCACGAGCGCGATCAGTCTTCAGTTTGTGGCGATCGACGGCCAAGATAATGTGCTTGTAGCGCTGCTGATCCTGGTCTCGTTATGGATGGCGATGCGTTCGAGCATCGTGCTTTCCGGCATCTTTACGGCTCTTGCGGTTGTGATGGTGAAGTTGATCCCGGTCTTCTATGCGCCGGTGTTTTTTGCCGGGCTGAGGCGACGATGGGCGTGGACTCTCGGTTTCCTAGGGGTGGCGGCAGCCGGGTATGGTGTCTTCGCCGCTCTCCATGTACCGCTGCTGCAGCCGCTGACCCTTGAAGGTCCACTGAAGTCGGCAGGCACACTGCCGTATCTGATTGAGTCTTTGGCTGGGCTTGGATTCTCAATAGGGTTCTGGCGGACAGTGATGGTGCTGGCTTTAGGCGTGACTTACGGATTAGTGTGGAGAGCGAGCATCGGTCGGAGGGATGCGGCACGGGTCTGGTCCATGCTGTGGGCGGTGGCTGCCTCGACCCTGGTGCTGCTGATCTTCGCTAACAAGTCCTGGCCGGCCTACCTTGTCCTTATCCTGTTCCCGCTCTGCATTCTGGTTGCCGGCTCTGGCCTGCGGGCGAGAGTTTTGTTTGCGCTATTTGGGATCGTCGCGCTGGTAGAGCACAGCTTTTGGGCGACGCTGCTGGTGGAGGCGAATGCAGCGGAGCTTCACCGCAGGATACGGCGGGGAGATGGGCAGAGCCTTTTTTTCCTGCTAATCGAAATGTTGCTGCTTTCCGGCTATGCGTGGCTCTTGTGGAAGTGCGTTGGCCGGGCGACCGGCGAGAGGAACGACATGGACCGCCCTGCCTGTGCCGAGCAGACCGAGGGTAAAGCCATTGCGAAGTCGGGCTTACGGCATAGTAAGCGCATGAACTCCTTGACACCCGGAAAAGACCTCCGATAAGATCGAAGCGCGCGCAGTCTTGCGTTTGCACGTCCGTGAAGCATTCATCGGTGTGCCAATGCCGGGGACGCAAGTGGCGGATATACCCGGGCAGCCGCATCTTCCTGCCGTCCGCAAGGGCATCCACTCCCAAGCCAGAATGAAGATTTCTGTGCGAACCCACGCAATTGGGAACGGAGTTCCGAAGCCGGTTGCCTTCAAAGATGTCGAATTCAGTTTTGATTTGAGTTTCAAGGGAGCAGCAACTATGTCTACCACCATCCCGAGCGGAAAGAATATCAGCCGTAAATGGTTCGTTCTCGACGCCACTGGAAAGACCCTGGGTCGCCTGGCGACCCACGCGGCGAGCGTTCTCGCGGGCAAGCTGAATCCGCTCTATACGCCCTACATCGATATGGGTGACCACATCGTGATCATCAATGCCGAGAAGATCGTGCTGACGGGCCTCAAGGCTGAGCAGAAGATGTACCGGCGATATACGGGTTTCCCAGGCGGTCTGCGCGAAGAATCGTTTGTCAAGCTATTGGCGCGCCGGCCGGAGAAGATTGTCGAAGAGGCGGTAAAGGGCATGCTGCCTAAGTCGAAGCTCGGGCGTCAGATGGCGACGAAGCTGAAAGTTTACAAGGGCGGCGAACATCCGCACCTGGCGCAGCAGCCGCAGCCGATGGAAGTGGTTGCTTAACACTATTTCAGTAATTTTGAGCTTCTAAGGAGCAGCATGGCGGATCTGATTCAGTACTACGGCACCGGACGTCGCAAGTCGAGCATTGCGCGCGTGTTTCTGCGGCCGGGCAGCGGCAACTTCGTCGTCAATAAGAAAGACGTTGACGTGTACTTTGTGACGGCGCAGCAGCGGGCGGCGGCAAAGCGATCTCTCGGCATCCAGGACATCGGCGAGACCTTCGACGTGATGACAACCGTCAAGGGTGGTGGCGTGATGGGGCAGGCGGATGCGGTGAAACTTGGCATTGCGCGCGCGCTGATGGAGTTCAACCCGGAGCTGCGCAAGGCGTTGAAGGCGGAAGGCCTGGTGACGCGGGACTCGCGCGGCAAGGAGCGCAAGAAGTACGGGCAGAAGGGCGCGCGCGCACGGTTCCAGTTCTCGAAGCGCTAGACCGGCAGTTTTGTTTTGCAGGCGGCCGGGAGACCATGGCCGCCTGGCAAGGATCTCGGGAGAGAAAGACGCCCGAGGCATGGAGTTAAATTTCCTTTCTGCTGCGCAGGCCGCAGAGGGGCATTCAATCCCGGCACCAGACGTATCGCCGTGGATGCTTCTGACAGGAGTCAACTTGGCAAGTATCACAATGAAGGAGCTGCTCGAGGCGGGTGTTCACTTCGGGCATCAGACAAAGCGCTGGAACCCCAAGATGAAGGAGTATATCTTCGGCGAGCGCAACGGCATTTACATCATCGACCTCCAGAAGACGCTGAAGATGTTCAAGGACGCGTCGAAGTTTGTCACCGATCTGACCTCTACCGGAAAGCTGATTCTGTTTGTCGGCACCAAGCGCCAGGCGCAGGATGCGGTTGCGGAAGAGGCGACGCGGGCGGGGATGCCCTATATCAACAGCCGATGGCTGGGCGGTCTGCTGACGAACTGGGTCACGGTGCAGAAGTCGGTGAAGCGTTTGCAGGAGCTCGACGACATGTCGACCGACGGACGCTACGACCTGCTGACCAAGAAGGAAGTGATAAAGCTTGAGCGCGAGCGCAAGGGTCTGAGCACCAATCTTTCGGGTATCAAGAGCATGAAGCGGCTGCCGGACGCGATCTTCGTTATCGACTCGAACAACGAGGCGATCGCGGTTGCGGAGGCTCGCAAGCTGGGTATCCCGGTGGTGGCGGTGGTGGACACGAACTGCGACCCCACGGTCGTGGATTATGTGATCCCGGGCAACGACGATGCTCTTCGGGCGATTCGGCTATTTACGACGAAGATCGCCGACTCCGCGGCTGAAGGCGTACAGATGGTCTCGGACAAGGCATTCGCGCAGGAGTATGCGGACGTGCAGCAGGCCGAGGTTGCGCCCGAGCATGTTGGAGAGCAGGGCGAGGCTATCCCCGTAAATGCTCAAGATTCGACCGGAGTAGCCGGAGCTGCAATCGAGGATGACGAGAATGTCGACCTCGAGGCTGTTCTTGGCGGCAATATCCGAAAGGCACCGGCAGCCGCAACGGCGGATGAGCCTGAGCCGGTTGCAGCCGAGACGGGCGCCTAGAGCGCCGCTGATCCTCGACATTCCTCGAGAGCGTGGCGGCCCATCGCAAGCGAAAGGGTTGTCACGCTCGTTCTGCGTCAACAACAATTTACATGAAAACAGCAAACGAGAAGGATACTGACGAACATGAGCACAGCGACGGAGACGACGAAGGTTGACGCAAAGCTGGTCAAGGAGTTGCGAGAGAAGTCTGGCGCGCCGATGGGCGACTGCTTGAAAGCTTTGCAGGAGACCAAGGGAGATATGGAAGAGGCGTTTGTGGTGTTGCGCAAACGTGGGATGGCTTCTGCTGCCAAGAAGGCGTCGCGCTCCACGAATGAGGGCGCAGTCGGAACGTACATCCATGCTGGCGGGAAGATTGGCGTGCTTCTGGAGCTGAACTGCGAGTCGGACTTTGTGGCGCGGACGGAGGACTTCCAGTCATTGCTGCGGGATGTCGCGATGCATATCGCCGCGACCGATCCAAAGTTCGTCCGCAGAGAGGATGTTACGGAGTCGGACCTTGCGCGCGAGAAGGATATTTATCGTTCGCAGGCCGCGGCTACGGGCAAGCCGGCGCCGGTGGTCGAAAAGATCGTGGAAGGCAAGATGAGCAAGTTCTACGAGGAGGTCTGCCTCCTCGACCAGCCGTTTATCAAAGAGCAGACACAGACGATCGCGCAGCTGATCGCGACAAAGGTCGCAAAGCTCGGCGAGAACATCTCGGTTCGCCGCTTCGCGCGCTTCAAGGTTGGGGATCCGGCGTGGACGGTTGCAACAACGAAGGCTGCGGCCGAAGAGACCGAGGCACAGGCCTAGGCTGCACAATTATTCCGAAGCACCGAACCCGGGCCAAAGCCCGGGCTCTTCTTTTTGGCGCTGGGCAAACGGGCCCTTCGTTCCGGTATGCGTGCCGATCACGGAACTCCGCTTTTTGCATCCGAAACGGTATGAGTTTCGCGGATGAGGTTGGAGCGCGATTTGTTGCGTGGGTCGATAGCTTGCCAAACGGACGAGCGACGCGGGTCTATGTGCTCTGCGACAGCGATGCTGACGGGCTGCCTGCCGGAGCGTTGCTGGAGCGGGCGCTGCGTGCGGCGGGATTTGTCGATGTGAAAGCGGAGGCGCGGAAGAAGGGCGAATCCGCATGGGGAGCGGAGTTGCTGGAGCGGATTGGCCGAGCTGAACCGGAAGCGCTGATCGTGGCCGACCTGGGCAGCCGGGCAGAGCCTCTGCTCGGGCCGTCGGTACCGACACTTCTGCTCGATCATCACTGCCCGACCGGGGTTCCAGAAAACGCGGTGCTGCTGACGGCGTATGGCAGCGGCATGACCGAAGGCGATGGCAAGGACGTCGCAACGACGGGGCTGATGGCTTGGTGGTGTGCCCGGGCTTTGTGCGGCGTGGATATAGCGGCGGAGTGGATGTGGCTCGCGGGGATCTCACTGCTCAGCGACCTTGGAGACAGGGCTCCGTTCCCCGAGCTGCAGGCGGCAAAGAAGTGTTTCGGCGGAGGCGCGCTGCGAGATGCGACTTCCCTGCTGAACGCTCCGCGACGAACGGCGACGGGAGATGGGGCGGCGGCACTGCGGCTGCTGCTGAAGGCTGGCGGGCCGAAGCAGGTCCTGAGCGGCGAGTTCGAGGAGACTGCAGAGTTGCAGAAGGCAAAGGCGGAGGTTGGCGCAGCGTTGGCGCTCGCACGGAAGCTGCCGCCGCGCTTCAGCACCAAGGCGCGCGGAGAGCTGGGCGCGGACCTGGTTGCGATCCGGATGGAGACGCCGGTGCAGGTTCATCCGCTAGTTGCCATGCAGTGGAGGGCCCGGTTCCCGAAGAGCGTTGTGTTTGGAGTGAATACGGGGTACCGGCCGGGCTGGGTCCACTTCAGTGGGCGCGCACCCGCGGGTGTGAATTTAATTGCGTGGCTAAAGGCACACCGGCCGGCGGAGGCGGATGGACAGTATGGGAACGGGCACGACCAGGCGGCGGGAGGAGCGCTTCCGGTGGAGGTTTGGAATCGCTGGGCCGAGGAGGTCGGGTTCGGGCCGGAGATGCAGGTGGCCTCACCATGAGCGGGAGCGAGAGCGTTGACCGAGAGGGCCTGGTGCGGCGCTTCAAGTCGCTGACGGCGGTAGAGATGCCAGCACGAGCACGAGGGGAGCGGTGGACGCTGCGGATGGATCACTGCTTGAAACGGGTCTGCCTGGACTGGGCGTGCGGGGACTGCTGGTATTGGCACATTGAGCGGCCCGCCGAACGGAATATTGGGTTTGAGATGCTGGAGCGAGCGGTCGGGTGTGCGGAGGAGATTCTGGAAGGCGGGTCCGCAGTGCTGAAGGAGAGAAACGCGGCGAGCCTGCGGTGGAGAAGAAAGGGTGTAGGGACGAAGCGCGTGGCATCTGAGCTTTCGAGGGAAGAACAACGATGAGCAAAGAGAGTGGAAAGAAGAAGGCTCCGAAGGAGAAGGCTGGAGCGCTTACGAAGAAGATGCTTGCGGACGCGGAGCTGGAGCGGATGAACACGACGCCGCTGTCGCAGTGCGCCGGCCTCGAAGGTGCGCCGCCTGTGCGATTTCCGCCGAGTGCGATGCGGCTCGGATTTGCGGTGAAGGTGATGGGTCAGCCGGGGTTGAAGTCGAACGACACACGGCGATGGCAGGCGGGGCCGCACCTGCGAGTCTCGCTGGGATACCTGTGCGAGATCTTCGCTTACCTGCGCAAGCACGGAATCTCCATGTACCGCATGTCGAGCGATCTGGCACCGTACGCGACACATCCGACGATGCCTCAGTTCCACGGTATGGTGCGGGAGAGCGCGGCGGACCTTGCCGAGATTGGAAGGTTGGCGCGCAAAGGGGATCTTCGGCTGAGCTTCCATCCATCGCAGTTCATCGTTCTGAACAGTGAGAACGTGGAGTTGACACGAAAGAGTATGTGGGATCTGGAGAGCCAGGCGGAGATGCTCGACCTGATGGGGTGTGGTCCCGAGGCGGTGCTGGTGGTGCATGTGGGAGGAGCGTACGGCGATCGCGAGAGCGGATGGAGGCGATGGGTTGCCACGTGGCCGCGGCTCGGCGAGCCGGTGCGGCGGCGCCTGGTGCTCGAGAACGACGACATCCGCTACTCGGCCGCGGACGTGCTGAAGGTGCACGAAGCGACGGGCGTGACGTGTGTATGGGACTACCAGCATCATTGGTGTTTCAATCCCGAAGGCCTTGAGATGGGGCAGACTTTGCGGAGGTTTGTGGCGACTTGGCCGGATGGAGTCCGGCCGAAGATGCACTTCTCTTGCGCGCGGACGGAGATGCGGGAGATCAAGCGAAAGAATCGGAAGACGGGTAAGCCGGAGGTGGTGCTGCAGCCTCCCATCTGGACGGGACATGCGGACTACAACAACCCATTCGAGTCCATTCAGTTTCTGCGATCCATTGTCGATGTCGACGTAGACATCATGCTGGAATCGAAGGCGAAGGATCTGTCACTGATCCGGTTACGAAACGATATTGCGCGGTATGCTCCGGATCTGGCAACCCGGTACGGGATTGATCTGGGGGCTCCGGTGGAGGATGTGGCGGAGGTTCTCGAGACCGAAGAGGACGCCGAGGCTCTAGCCCAATGAAGTCGACTCGCATCAGGAACGTGGGCGTTTTTATGGCTACTGCGCTGCTGAGGCGGTGTGGGCTGCGCTGAGCGGCTCACCTTTGATGGTGTCGCCGTTCAGGAAGCGGGCGATGTTTTCGTTGAGGAACTTCGCGTCTGCGGGACTGGCTCCGGCGCCGGCGGGATGGCCCCACAGAGACGGTATCGGCAAGAGAGTCACGTGTGGGATGAAGGCGGCCTCGTAGCGAGCGTCCCCAACCGGGAAGTAGAGGTCGGTCGCCGAGGGCATGTAGAGGACGGGGACCTTGATGGAGCGGAGTGCTTTCTCTATGTCGCCGTTGAACCCGGGGGTGGTGCCGACATCGTGGCGCTCCCAGGTGCGTGCCTGGAGGATGATGTCGTTGGCGTCACCGCCGGGGATGAAGCCATTGCGGAAGTGGTCGATGACCTGGTCGAGGGTTGTGCCGGGCTTTTCCTCGGTGCGCCAGAGTTCGCGTCGCCACCACTCCTGCGAATAGAGCCAGCCGGCCCAGACCATCCCAAAGGCGGAGAGCCCCCGTGCGGGCTGTGCAGTGTAGTCGCCTTTGTTGAACGTGCTATCGGCGGTGATGGCGGAGATCTGGCCTTCGAGCCGGGCGACTCCGTGCCCGTAGCACTTGGCTGTGCCGGAGGTGGCGACGATGCGATCGGTGAAGTCGGGGTAGGAGACGGCCCACTGGAAGGCCTGCTCGGCGCCCATGGAGAAGCCGATTATGGCGCGGAGATGGGTGACGTGCAGGTCTTCGGTGAGCAGGCGGTGGACGGCCTCGACGTTGTCCCAGATGGTCGTGACTGGAAAGCGGGGGGCGTGGAAAGGCTCGGGCGTATTGCTAGGAGAGGACGAGCTTCCGTTGCCGAAGAGCTCGGTCGAGATGAGAAAGAGCTTGCCTGGGTCAAGAGCTCTACCGGGGTTCTTCGGATCGGCGATGATCCACTCGTATCCGCGAAACTTCCCCATGTAGTGCGACGGCAGGAGAACGACGTTGTCGCGTGCCGCGTTGAGGTGGCCGTAGGTGCCGTAGACAACGAGGGCCCGGGGAAGGACGGTGCCTGACTCGGTCCTGAAGTTGTTGATTACGAACTCGTGACGGACGGGGTCCTCGGCGGTGGCTGCTGCGCAGATGGTGAAGATGAGGAGAACGAAGATGAGGCGCTTGATCAGAGGATCTCCTCGCAACAAAACGGGCTGCTTAGAGCGGATGTGACTCAATCCTTGCCGCGTCACCGGAGTGTGAACGGAAAGCGGGTAGGGCCGGCGGATGAGCCTTACTGGAGCGGTTTGAGTAGCGAGGACAAGCGGCCGAAGGCGCCATCGCGCGCTTTCCTGTTGGCGGGAGTCGCACCGGGGGCTTCGCCGGAGCGCATGAATCCGTGGCCGGCTCCGTCGTAGGTGACGGGATTGAAACGTTTGCCGGCGGCCTTCATACCTTCGACCGTGGATGGAATGGTGGCATCGATGCGGGCGTCGTTACCGGCATAGAAGCCGTACACAGGAGCCGTGATGCTGGCCATCGCGCCGGTATCGGGAGGTGGGCCGTAGAAGACGAAGGCTCCGCCCAAGCCTTTACGGTGGGTGGCGAAGGCGAAGGTTTTTCCACCGCCCCAGCAAAAGCCGGTGACGGCAAGCTTGCCGTTTGCGCCGGGGAGCTTGAGGCCGAAGTCGGCGACGGCATCGAGATCGGTGTTGACCTGATCGGAGGGAAGGCTGGAGACGGCTTTGGTAATTGCGTCCATGCTGAGGTAGGAATCGGTGCCGCCGCCCGCTGCGCCTGCGGTGTTTGGTCCGGTGCCGGAGAGGAGGTCGGGGGCGAGGACGATATATCCCTGCGCTGCGAGTTCGTCGGCCATGCTCTTCGCCCAATCGGAGAGGCCGAAGATCTCGTGGATCATGATGACGACCGGCGCTTTGCGGCTGGTCTCCGGGTAGACGATGAAGGTATTGATGGTCCGACTGCCGGCCTTGATGGGGACGTACTCGCGGTGGCGGGGAGACTTGTCGAGCGCCTTGGCCCAGTCCTGGGCTTGCGCAGGCGCGGGTGTTAGGGAGATTGAGATGGCAGCGAGAACGACCGCGGCAAGGCGCAGAGAGGGTCGGCGAGTCATGGCGGGAGTTTACGTGCGCATGGCAGGGTACGCAATGCAGGACCTGCGTATTTGAGTGGAATGAACACCTCGGCCCAGCTGCTTCGATCTCCCTGTGCTCGGTCAAATTGACAGGGCGACCGTGCAGCGGGACGCATCCAAAACGACGGAGCCAGAAGCGATGATGCGAAGAGCGATAGAGGCAGGTGCCACGAGCGGCGCTGCGGTGATGTTCAGGGAAGGTGAGCCGATGGGTAGGGCATCGACGACCCGACGGGTGCGAGGCGCGCGAGCTGAGCGGCGGCAAAGGCAGGGGGCTCAAGCCGAGGCGATTCCCTGGGCAAAGATCCTGCAGGAGGCACAAGATCGCTTTGGCATCAAGCGCTTCCGGGCAGGACAGAAGGAGGTGCTGGAAGAGGTTTTCCGCGGCCGCAGTGTGCTGGGCCTGATGCCGACCGGCGGCGGAAAGAGTCTGACCTATCAGCTGCCGGCCTTATTTCTTCCGAAGCCTGTGGTAGTCATTAGCCCGTTAATCGCCCTGATGCAGGATCAGCAGGACAAGGCGGCGGAGGCGGAGATCTCGGTCGAGAAGATCGATTCGACGCTGAGCAAGGGCGAGGCTAAAGAGGCCGACGAACAGATCGACAAGGGCGGTGCGCAGCTGATCTATGTCACACCGGAGCGATTGGAGAACCCCGAATTCATCCAGATGCTGAACGACTCGGGCGGCATCTCGCTCTTGGTAGTGGATGAGGCGCACTGCATCTCGCAGTGGGGCCACGACTTTCGCCCGGCGTATCTCGGCATCGGATATGCGCGCAAAGCTCTGGGCAAACCTCCAGTGCTGGCCTTGACGGCTACCGCTACCGAGCAGGTAATCACGGAGATCCTTTCCAGCCTCCAGGCGACGGACGCAAGGGTGGTGAACGCAGGGACGGAGCGCGACAATCTGCATTTCAGCGTGCATCCGACGGTGAACACGTGTGCCAAGCTGGAGCGCGTGAGTGCCATGCTCGCGAAGGAGGAGGGCACTGGCATCATCTACACCGCCAGTGTTCGGAGCGCGAACGAACTGCACGACAGGTTGAAAGAGAACGGGGTCTCGGTCGGGCGATATCACGGAAAGATGAAGACGCGGGAGCGGGAGCGGGAGCAGCAGGAGTTTATGCGCGGCGACCACAAGGTGATGATCGCGACGAAGGCGTTCGGCCTGGGAATCGACAAGCCGGATATCCGGTATGTGTATCACTTCGAGTTTCCGGACTCGCTGGAGACGTACTACCAGGAGGCAGGACGGGCGGGGCGAGATGGGCTGCCGAGCAAGGCGGTGCTGCTGTACCGGCTGGAGGATAAGCGGATTCAGAGCTTCTTTCTGGCTGGCCGATATCCGCGTCCGGATGAGCTTCGGGCGGTCCTGGAGTGCATGTCCGGGCAGGTACTCGCGTTGGGAGATTCTGAGCTCGACGCGGTGAAGGCGGTTCCGGCAATGACTGAGGCAGCGAGACAAACCGCGGGGGATGAGCAGGCAGTCGACACAAACCCCAGCGGCGCTGAAGCCGTAATCGAGACAGGCGCAAAGCAGGTGGCCGACAAGGGCCGAGTGGTGACCGCAGAGGCGATTGCAAAGCAGGCGGGCGTGGGCCGGCGGCGGACGCAGGTGATCCTGCATTTACTGCGGCAGGCTGGTCTGATTCGGCGCGGAAAGCGCGGATACACGGTGAAGCACAAGGAGCCGCCGAGTGATGCGGTGCTCGAAGATCTGTTGAAAGTTTATGAGGATCGTGCGAAGCAGGACAAAGATCGTCTGGGCGAGATGATGCACTACGCGGAGTCGGTGGACTGCCGCATGCAATTCATTCGAGCGTATTTCAATGAGGACATCGGGGAGAGATGCGGGCGATGCGATAACTGCGAGCAGCGGCCGAACGGCGAAGTGAAGGCGGGATCGGCCGAGATGACCGCGCGCCCGGAGGGTGTAGCTCTCCTTGCAGCGGCGGCCCCGCACCGCGCGGACGAGGCGCATGACGGCACTGAGGTGACGCGGCTGGAGACGATGCACGGAACCATTGTCACAACGGCTCCAGAGACGCTGCCCAAAGCCGACGCGGAGCAGCCGGGGCTCGCTAACGGGGCGCCGGTGAACCATCGGCGCTTTGGCCCAGAAAGGTGAAGGATGTGCACAAAGGAGTCGCTCTGGTCCACTTCAGCAAGGGTGGTGACAAGAAGGTAAAGGTGGAGTTTTTATTCGGCGGAACGCAGGTGGTTTCCCGGTAGAGCGACATAGAGAGCGAGCAAGGAGAGCTCCGTGCAGAGTGTCCATTCGAGGACGGTCGCGTAGATGGATCCAGCCGTTACATGCGGTGTCGGATTTTTATCGACTACAGCCTGCAGAAGCGCGAGATGTCGCGCTTCGGCCTGGAGGTTGGCGCGGATCTGCCGGGTAGCGGACGCCTGGGCTAGATGGGGGCCGCGCCTCAGATGCCGCGCAGAATTGATCCCACGACTCCGCCCACGACTCCGCCTTCGACCTGCTCGCGCCGGCCAGAGGGGAGGTACTCCTGAAGGGCGTGGGCGAGCTTTGCGATGGGAAGTGTCTGGAGCCAGACGCGACCCGGGCCGGTGAGTGCGGCCAGAAAGATGCCGTCGCCACCGAAGATCAGATTTTTGATGCCAGGCACGCGTGTGATCTGGAAGTTGATGCTGGTGGTGAACGCGCCGACGTGGCCCGGATGCACGCGAAGGGTCTCGCCGGGCTGGAGATCTTTGATGATCAGTTCGCCGGAGAGCTCGAGCCATGCGGTTCCCTGGCCGCCGATTCGCTGGAGAAGGAAGCCATCCCCGCCGAAGATGCCGGCACCGAGCGATTGCTGGAAGCCGACGCCGAGCTGTACCTGAGAGGTAGCACAGAGAAAGCCGTGCCGGTGGGAGAAGTACTCGTGCCCGCCACCGACCTGGATAGGAACTATGTGGCCAGGAACCTTGGTGGCAAAGGCGATCTCGCCCTGAGTTCCGAAGGCGGTGTACTCGGTCATGAAGAGGGTCCCGCCACCGGCGACTCGCTTGATCGCTCCGAGAAGACCTCCGCCGCCGCCCATCTGGGTATGGGTGTTCATCTGGATGGACTGGCTCATCCAGGAGAGTTCACCGGCCTCGGAGATGACGCTTTCGTTGGGGCTGAGGAGAACTTCGAGCACAGGCATGGTAGATCCGACGATACGACTTTGCATGGGGCGATACCTCGCGGAGACAGCTTACAGCAGGGTACGCGGGGTACCGGTGTGAAGTTCACAGGCGATGGAAGCAGCCACGCGGATAGGAGCAGAGTCGGACTGGAGTTCGCAGGGTGCGTGCGATACTTGGACCTGACATGTACAAGCGCGTTTTGCTCAAAATTTCAGGCGAAGCTCTGGCCGGCGGACGCGGTTTCGGCATCGATGCGGTGTTTATTCACAAGGTGGCGGAGGAGATTGCGGCGGTTCACGCGCTGGGTTGCGAGATCGGGATTGTTGTGGGTGGAGGGAACTTTTTCCGCGGCGTGGCTCAGCAAGCGATCGACATGGATCGCGTGGCGGCTGACCACATGGGGATGCTGTCAACGGTGATCAATTCTATCGCGCTGCAGGATGCGATTGAGAAGCGCGGTCTCTTCTGCCGTGTGATGTCGGCGATCGAGATGCATGAGGTCGCGGAGCCTTACATTCGCCGGCGGGCGATGAGGCACCTGGAAAAGCAGCGCATCGTGATCTTTGCGGCAGGCACCGGAAACCCCTACTTCTCGACCGATACGGCGGCAAGCCTGCGAGCGATGGAGATCAAGGCGGACATCCTGCTGAAGGCGACGTCCGTCGACGGAATCTACACGGCGGACCCGAAGATTGACGCCACCGCGACCCGCTTTGAGACGATCACGTATGACGAGATTCTGCGACGAAACCTCCGGGTGATGGATACGACGGCAGTTTCGCTGTGCCGCGACAACGGCATGCCGATGATGGTGTTCAGCATGCGGGAAGAGGGCAATATCAAGCGCGTGGTGGCAGGGGAGCCGCTCGGCTCTCTGGTGACGGCGTAATCGGGAGAACGTGACCTATCTACAGGGATCTTCATCCGTTGGAACGGTTCGGCGACCCCTTCTGCACCACTTACATCTGAACCAACTTTGGATGCTTTCCGGAGCCCAGAGATGGGCCGCGATGATATTCTGGATATACGTAAATTCAGGCAGAATGAGGGTTTGGAAACCATGGCGACGGCAGCGATCGATCAGGTAACGAGCAAGGGGGTAGCGACCGAGTACAAGGTTGCGGATATTGGCTTGGCGGAGTTTGGACGCAAGGAGATCGACATCGCCGAGCAGGAGATGCCGGGCCTGATGTCTATCCGGAACAAATATGCCGCAGGGAAGCCGCTTGCGGGCGTACGCGTCACGGGATCCCTTCACATGACGATTCAGACGGCTGTGCTGATTGAGACGATGGTCGCTCTTGGAGCGGAGGTCCGATGGGCGAGTTGCAACATCTTCTCGACCCAGGACCACGCTGCGGCGGCGATTGCAGCAGCAGGCGTTCCGGTTTTTGCCTGGAAGGGCGAGTCGCTTGAGGAGTACTGGTGGTGTACGGAGCAGGCACTCTCTCACAAGGACGGCCTCGGTCCCCAGTTGGTCATCGATGACGGCGGGGACGTCACGCTTCTGATCCACAAGGGCGTGGAGATGGAGAAGGGCGACGATTGGACCAATACGCCCTCGAGCAACCAAGAAGAGGGCGTGATCAAGGATCTGCTGAAGAAGATCCACGCTGAGAACCCTCAACACTTCACCAACGTTGCCAAGGAATGGCGCGGTGTCGCCGAAGAGACGACCACCGGCGTGCACCGGCTTTACAAGATGATGGAGCAGGGCAAGCTGCTGGTGCCGGCCATCAACGTAAACGATTCGGTGACGAAGTCGAAGTTCGACAACCTGTACGGCTGCCGTGAGTCGCTGGGCGACGGTATCAAGCGCGCGACCGACGTTATGATCGCGGGCAAGGTCGCGGTGATCTGCGGGTACGGCGATGTGGGCAAAGGCTCGGCGGCTTCGCTCGCTGGCTTGGGAGCGCGCGTCATCGTCACGGAGATTGATCCGATCAACGCCCTGCAGGCCGCGATGGAGGGTTACGAGGTCACGACGATCGAGGAGACACTCGGCCGTGGAGACATCTATGTCACCTGCACGGGAAACCTCGACATCATCACGCTAGAGCACATGCAGCAGATGAAGGATCAGGCAATCGTTTGCAATATCGGCCACTTCGATAACGAGATCCAGATGGATGCGTTGAACACCGATAAGAAGGCGACCCGCCTGAACATCAAGCCGCAGGTGGATAAGTACACCTTCTCGACGACTGGCAACAGTATCTTTGTGCTGGCGGAAGGACGGCTGGTGAATCTGGGCTGCGCGACCGGGCATCCGAGCTTTGTGATGTCGAACAGCTTCTCGAACCAGACGCTGGCGGCGCTCGATCTTTGGGCCAACCGCGACACCTACAAGGTGGGTGTGTATGTGTTGCCGAAGCGGCTGGACGAAGAGGTGGCGCGCCTCCATCTTGAGAAGATCGGCGTGAAGTTGACGACACTCTCGCCGAAGCAGGCCGAGTATCTTGGCGTAAAGCCTGAGGGTCCGTATAAGGCGGAGCAGTACCGCTACTAGGCTGGAAGCTACTATCAACGACAGATTGGCCGCCAGAGATACTGGCAGCCAATCTATTTTTGGAGAGAACCATTTCCGTGAGGCAGTGAATCAGACCCCAGTCACGCGACCTGGATGCGTGAGGGGCGTGGTACAAACACGTCCGGTTTAGCTCCGGTTCTTGTGCTCATCGCCATGGATGCGACGCGATTCCTGGATCCGCTGTTGGTGCAGAGTTTTGCGATGTTGTTGGGTGAGGTGGCCATCGCCTTGTGCCCGCATGCCGCGCTCTTCCTTGTTGATGCCAGCCTCCTGGTGCTCGAGCCCTGAGCTGGTCTGAGCTGGCCGCTCTTGAGGTCTTGCGCGATGCGATCCCCCTGGTTCTCCTTGCGCTGCTTGATGGCGTAATCGTGCTTGATGGTGGCTGCGTTGGGCGAAGCTGGTGTCCCGGCGAATAGGGCGTGTGGTGCAAGGCCGAGAGTAGCGACCAGAGCAAAGTTTCTCAGATTCCCGACGCCTCCTACCGGCTCTTTCAGCAGTAGCTTGGAGTGCACTTTGCTCCTGCTTACGGAGGGAATAGACACAGGGCTTCCCGCCGTGTTGCGGTCGGCGCGGAAACTATATTTCTTCAGAAACGCGCGACTTTACGGTGAATACGTGTCCGCGCGATGCCCGGTGGGGCTCTGGTATGAGTTGAAGGGGGGTGCGATGGATGCGGCTTGGGCCGGTCTGTTCAGACTAGCGTCCTTGAGCGAAACGAATCTAACTGGTGGCTGTGGGTGAGAGATAATCCGGTGCGGTGATGACCTGCAGGCCAGGTGTAGTGACCAGCTGCTGATCGATCACGACGACCGTGGTCACCGACCCGCCCGTGTAGGTGACCTGGGCTCCTGTGTACGTCGCAACGGTGCTGCTGGTGGGGACGGTTCCCGCCGGAACGATGACCAGGGTATAGGTGCCAGTCGGGATGTTGAGGTAGCCCGTGTTCGTGGGGAATGTCACGTTCGTAGCTAAAGGCGTAACGGCAGTAAACTTCTGCCCGGCCGGAACGAGATACAGATCAAGCGCGCCGACCCGCGTTGCCTGATCGATGAAACGGAGCGAGACCTGACCGCTGGGTGCTGCCTGGCCTGATCCTTCAGCACAAGCTCCTGCAGATTCGCCGCGGAGTTGCCGATCAGGACGGTGTACTGATTTCCCGCGGCAAAGGTGCCCTTCGCGGTTGCAAGCGCCTGCTTGGAGCCGGCGATATCGGCGGAGATGGTGAAGGTGCCCGGATCGGTCGAGATGTAGGACGTCACGGTTGCGAAGCCGAGGTTGTAGGCGACGACGCTGTTGTTTTCGTAGATGTCCAGACCGGGTGCATCTGGAGATGCGGCGATAATCCGGAGCTGCGAGCCTGACGGACTGCTGACCACGGCCTGGCAACCGGAGAGGAGAGCAAGGAAGGGCAGCGCGACTCCAAAGACGGCGCGTCTAAGTCTTAGGTGGGGGGCAAAACCGAGGTGGTTCTGTTGAGGGTCGAGCCTTCCCAAATGGAGCATCTTAGACATTGATATGCAACACTCTATCCGATTTCTGAATGGGAGGCGACGAACGAAGGTGGTATGGCGCGGGAGGTTGACGATGCTGGTTCTGGGCTGCTGTGCGACTTATCCTATGGCAGGGAGGGTGTTTGCGACGCAGGAACAGGGCTCCGCGATGAACCCGGCCTCTCAGGCCGTGTTACCCAGCAGAGTCACGATTCCCTCGGCAACGAGGCACGGGGTGGAGGCGATCGTCAGTATGCGCGATCACCCTCGTGAAGCATCGAAGGTCGTTCCGGCCGCGGCGCACAAGAAGAGTCACGACCTTACCATTGACACTGCATCGGACTGGTTTGACACGGGAGTAACCGTTGCCTCGGGGGAGCAGGTCGCCTTTGATGCGAAGGGCTCCGCTACGCTGGTCGATGGACGGGTGAGCGGACCCGAGGGTCTGGAGCACGGATGGAAGGACCTGCTGCGACAGTTTCCCTCGCGGGCAGCGAAGACGGGCGAGTTGGTCGGTCGGGTCAGCAGTGTTGAAGCGTCGGTTCCCTTCCCCATAGGCGCGAGCGGGACCGTGACGATGCCGACGAGCGGGCGACTTTATCTGCGCTCGAATCTGAGTGATGATCTGGGCGCGACTGGCAAATTCAAGGTGCGTCTCTCCTTTCCGGAGACCTCCGGGACCGCTGCCAGAGTCGGGACCGGTGAAGGTTCGCAGGCGATCAGTTCCCTGGTGAGTGTCGAGACCTTTGCCGACGTCCCGCGGAGGGTCTCGGATGAGAATAAAGATCCAGGGGACATGGTGAATTTCGCTCTGGTCGGGACAGAGACGCAGGTCAAACAGGCCTTCGCGGCAGCGGGCTGGGTCGCAGTAGACAAGTCAGTTGGCGATGCGGTGCTGCATGGAATTCTCTCTACTCTCGGCCACGAGGCCTACACGGAGATGCCGATGAGTACGCTCTACCTTTTCGGGCGTCCGCAGGACCTTTCTTTCGCCCGAGCCGACCCTCTGAAAGTGGCTGCGGAGCGGCACCATCTCCGGGTGTGGCGAACGGACCAGACAGTCGCGGGTGTGCCGCTGTGGGTCGGATCGGCGACTCACGATATCGGCTTCGAACGCGACCAGAGGAATGGGGGAACCACCCATAAGATCGATCCCCAGATCGATGACGAGAGGCAGTTCCTGCTCGAGAGCTTCGACGCGACCAACGCCTTCACGAGTGCGGCTTATGTGACGCCAGCAAACCCTTTGCTGAGCGCTCAGACCGCAACCGGCGGAAGCTTCTTTTCCGATGGCCGCATTGTGGTGATGGAACTGAAGTAACCGAGCGCAGATCGCCTGCCATTCGGGTCACTTCTGACAACACCGCGGTGTCTACTTCTTCGCCGCGACCCGGGGAGCGACGATCTGATCCTTGATCTTCTCGTAGGTCCCCTGTGGGATCACGCCCTTGGTGGTCAGCTGATTCTTCGCGGTGTAGGGACGCCCCCCGACGATCTTGGCCGCGTACGCATCGCCGATGCCAGGCAGGGTCTTCAATTGATCCACCGAAGCCGTGTTGATGTCGAGCTTGTCGGCAGCTTCGGTCGATTTCTGCGCGGCGGTGGCCTTGGATGCGGTGGAGGTCTGGGTCGTAGCAGAGGGCGATGTGGGCTTCGCTGGTTGACTCGGTTTCGCTGGCGACTGAGCCTGCAAGACGGCGAACGCCGACAGCAGAAGCACGGCTGAGAAGATACGGCGGATAGGGTGCATGAGATCTCTCCTGGCAAGTGCAATAAGAGCATACGCACTCCCTCACGTGCCAACAAAAATCGACGCGGAATCGTACCGGCCTGGGAGGGCGAGCGCGATCCTGTACAGGCGATCATTGACACGAGGGAACGGGTATCTCTAACCTAGAGCTATGAGTCTGCGACTGCTCCATCATGGACACCATCATCCCGACGCGCGTTGCGTGTTGGCGGGTGGGTCCGGTGAGTCGCAGTAGAGCCGCTTACCAGATTAAGAACAGCCCGCCGGCGCGCAGAGTGCGAGCGGGCTTTTTTGCTGCGCAAGGGCAGGCCGGGTTGCATCGTTTGAAGAGACGAAGGGAGTGACATGGAAGCACAGACCACAAAGAGATCGGTGGAGATCGATTTCAGCAAGATGGACGGCCTGGTTCCGGGCGTGGTGCAGGACGCCCGGACCGGCGATCTGCTGATGCTCGGCTTTCTAAACGAGACCAGTTATCGCAAGTCGCTCGAGAGCGGATTCGTCACCTTCTGGAGCAGGACGCGGCAGAAGCTCTGGATGAAGGGTGAGACCAGCGGCAACCGGCTGCGGATCGTAAGCGCCGCGACCGATTGCGACAACGACGCTCTCCTCTTCAAGGTGGAAGTCGAGGGTGACGGTCTCGTGTGTCATGAGGGCACGATCAGCTGCTTCACCAAACCTATCGAGACCGGGGCGAAGCCATGAATGAAAGCGGGAGACTAAGGCTTGGCATACCGAAAGGCAGCTTGCAGGAGGCGACGATCGCCCTGTTCGAGCGGGCCGGCTGGCGCATTTTCGCGAACGGACGAAGCTATTTTCCTTCGATCGACGATGCCGAGATTGAGTGCATGCTGGTGCGTGCGCAGGAGATGGCCCGCTATGTCGAGCACGGCGCGCTCGACGCTGGCCTGACCGGCAATGACTGGGTGCTCGAGAATGAGAGTAACGTCGAGCGCATCACGAGCCTGACCTACTCGAAGCAAAGCCGCACGCGGGTGAGGTGGGTGCTCGCCGTGCCGGAGGATTCACCCTACCAGCGGCCCGAAGATCTGGCGGGAAAGATCATCGCGACCGAACTGGTAGAGTTCACGAAGCGCTACTTCGCGAGCAAGAACATCCCCGTGAAGGTGGAGTTCAGCTGGGGCGCGACGGAAGTGAAGCCGCCAACGCTTGCCGACGCGATTGTGGAAGTGACGGAGACTGGATCGTCGCTGAAGGCAAACCGTCTGCGCATCATCGAGACTCTGATGGAGAGCGAAACGCAGCTGATTGCGAACAGATCGGCAATTTTGGATCCGTGGAAGCGCGAGAAGATCGAGAATCTGAGCCTGATGTTGAATGCGGCGATGGCGGCCCAAGATCGAGTGGGGCTGATGCTGAATGCGCGCAAGTCGGATCTCGCCGGTGTTCTCAATGTGTTGCCGGCACTGAATTCCCCGACCGTTAGCCAGCTTAATGATGCCGATTGGGTCGCATTGAACACAATTCTAGATGAGCGCGAGGTACGAGAAGTGATTCCGCGTTTGAAGGCTGCGGGAGCGACCGGCATTGTGGAGTACCCGTTGAGCAAGGTTGTTCTTTGACAGAACGCAGCCGCTCGCGTGGAGGCGAGATGGAATGAAGCTGGTGAAGACCTATGGACGCGATCGAAAATCTGCGGAAGCCCTGATCCAGGGGATCGAGCAGCGCGGTGCCGTTAACACCGCCAAGGTCGAGCTCGTCGTTCGCACGATTCTGGCTGATGTCCGTCAAGGTGGAGACCCCGCCCTGCGCGAATACGCCGGCCGCTTCGATGCTCTGGGTGTCGACCAGCCATTTGCGGTCTCGCAGGCCGAGATGAAGTCCGCCTGGGAAGAGACAGCGCCGGAGTTGCGGGAGGCTATGCAGATGGCGCAGAAGAACATCCGTCACTTTGCTGAACGTCAGATGCCTAAGGAGTGGAGATCTGCACCTGTGCCCGGTGTCAGTACGGGACAGATTGTGCGTCCGCTCGGAAGCGTCGGCTGTTATGTTCCGGGCGGGCGCTACCCTCTGCCTTCCACACTTCTAATGACGGTCACGCCGGCACAGGTAGCGGGCGTGGAACGGATCGTCGTTTGCTCTCCGAGGCCCGCAAAGGAGACGCTGGCCGCTGGCTGGATAGCTGGGGTTCGCGAGTTTTACCGCATCGGCGGTGCACAGGCGATTGCGGCGATGGCGTTCGGGACCGAAACAATCGGCCGCGTGGACAAGATTGTCGGCCCGGGTAATCTTTACGTTACGTCGGCAAAGATCGCCGTGTCGAATGAATGTGGCATCGATATGCCAGCCGGACCGACGGAGATCGTCGTCACCACGGAAGCGGGAGACCCGATCGGCATTGCCGCCGATCTTGTCGCTCAGGCCGAACACGATCCCGAGGCGCTCGCCGTGCTCATTACCAGCGATGCTGAGCTCGCATCGGCGGTTGCGGCCGAAGTGAAGCGTCAGTCCGCGGCGAACGAAACTGCCTCAAAATCGATCGCTGCGCAGGGCTGCATATTTGTAACCGAAACCGTTACAGAGGCTCAGCAGTTGACGAACCGACTGGCGCCGGAGCATCTGACCGTCGATTCAGAGGAGGATCTCGCCTGGGTCCGCAACGCTGGCAGTGTCTTTGTCGGACCGTACTCCCCGCAATCCATGGGCGACTACATCAGCGGGCCCAATCATGTGCTGCCGACGGGTCGGGCCGGGCGGGTACGAGGCGGCTTAAGCGTTCTGGACTACGTCAAAATTATCACCGTACAGCAGTACACTCGCGCAGGCCTGCGGGAGATTGGACCGCACGCAATCGCGTTGGCCGAAGCGGAAGGTCTGGCCGGGCATGCGGAGAGCGTTCGCGTGAGGATGGAGAGTCGATGAGTACAACCGCCGAGACAAATCCTCCTATAGAGATGGAACGCGAGCGCGTCAGCGTTCCGGACAAATCCGGCCTGCCTCAACCGCGTCGCCGGGTGCTGGAGATGCCGGAGTACCATCCGCCGCTTGCGAACCGGTCGATGCTCCGGCTCGATTTCAACGAAAACACCTTTTCGCCGAGCCCCAAGGTGATCGAGAGGCTGCGACAGACTTCTGCCGAGAGCCTCACGATCTACCCTGAACGTGAGCATGTGGAACACGATGTTGCCGCACACTTCGATCTCGAAGGCGATCAGGTGTTGTTGACCAATGGGGTCGACGAGGCGATCCACCTGCTCTGCGCGGCCTTTCTCGAAGACTGGGACGAGGCCCTGATCTCGACTCCCACGTTCTTCATGTACGACGTAAGCATCAACATGATGACGTCCAAGTTGAAGCGCGTGCAGGCGGACGCCTCGCTCGAGTTCCCGTTTGAACGCTTCCTCGCCGAGATCACGCCGAAGACGAAGCTCATCATGGTTGCGTCTCCGAATAATCCGACAGGAGCGGTCGTGAGCCGTGCTCACCTGCTGGACCTGTGCGAGGCCGCGCCCCACGCCGTCATCTTCGTCGATGAGGCGTACTTCCACTTTCATGGCGAGACGACGATGGGCGATGTTGGCAGAATCCGTAATCTGATCGTCGGGCGAACTTTCTCGAAGGCCTATGGACTAGCGAACCTGCGGATCGGGATGCTCGCCGGTGACGCAAAGGTACTGGGGTACGTTCGCAAGGTCAGTTCGCCGTATAACGTGAACGGGGTTGCGCTTGACGTGCTGCCGGCGGCGCTCGCGGACCGCGATTACCTCGACTGGTACATCGCGCAGGTCCATGCCGGACGCGAGCGGCTGATGGAGGCGCTGGACCAGATGGGAGTTCGTTACTGGCCGAGCCATGCAAATTTTGTGCTCTTCGAGATCGGACCGCGCCATAAGGAGTTGGTCAGCCGCATGCGCGACAAGGGCGTCCTTCTGCGCGACCGCTCGGCCGATCCCGGTTGTGATGGATACGTCAGGATGACGATCGGCATTGCGGATCACGTCACTCGCGGCATCGAGGCGCTGCGCACGACTTTCAAGGAGATGCAGTGGACCCGATAGCTGACAGCGCGGCGACTCTAGGTCGGATCGGTGTCGTGGAGCGCGACACGACGGAGACCAAGATCCGCCTGCGCCTGAGCGTTGACGGCAACGGCAGCTACACCGTTTCGACGGGCATCCGTTTTTTCGATCACATGCTGGAGCTGTTCACGCGTCATGGCGGCTTCGATCTGGAGCTTCACTGCAGAGGCGACCTCGATGTCGACCAGCACCACACGGTCGAGGATGTTGGTATCGCGCTGGGAGAGGCGTTCGCGCAGGCCCTTGGCGACAAACGCGGCATCCTTCGCGCCGGGTACTTTGTGATGCCCATGGACGAGACTCTCGCCGTTGCCGCCGTCGACCTTTCGGGACGCACTGCCTATGTCGTTGAGACCCAGGTGGACGTCCCTGTGGTCGGTGATCTCCAGACTGAACTCGTGGTGGACTTCTTCGAAGGTTTCGCGCGCGGGGCAAAGGCCAACGTCCACATAAAGGTGCTCTACGGACGCTCCAATCACCACAAGATCGAGGCCAGTTTTAAGGCGTTCGCGCGCGCTCTTCGCGGCGCCTCCACCCGCGACGAACGCATGCGCGAGTTGCTACCGAGCACCAAAGGATTGCTCTAGTCCTATGATCGCCGTCATCGACTACAAAGCCGGCAACCTGACCAGTGTCGTCAAAGCGCTACGTTACCTTGGCGCGTCGGACGTTGCCATCACGCAGGATCCCGATGAGATTCGCCGCGCTGACAAGGTCGTTCTTCCCGGCGTCGGCCACTTTCAATCGACGCAACTGCTCATGGATCTCGGCATTACGGAGGCAGTCCGCGAGAGCGTCGCCCGAGGGGCCTGGTTTCTCGGGGTGTGCGTCGGCCTTCAGTGGCTGTACGCTGGCTCGACCGAGGCTCCTGGGACCGGGGGGCTGGCTCACTTCGCGGAGCAGTGTGAGCGTTTTCCCGCCCGCTTTGAAGACGCCGACCTTAAGACACCGCACGTGGGCTGGAACTCTCTTGAACTAATCCGAGAGGAGTCCCGTCTGCTCGCGGGCGTGAAGGATGGCGAGTTCTGTTACTTCACCCATTCCTGGCGGGCACCCGTGAGCCACGCGACCGTCGCCCGGACAAACTATGCCGGGGCTTTTACCGCGGCTGTGGAGCGCGAAAACGTCATGGGAGTACAGTTTCACCCGGAGAAGAGTGCGGCCGTCGGCCTGCGCGTTCTGAAGAACTTCGTCGACCTCTGACATCCAACCTCTGTAACCTTCACGGCAAGGAGAGCTTCCTATGATAACCACGACCGAAACACTGCAGGGCGTCGTTGAGATGGTCCGGCCGCAGGAGGCCGGAAATTGGACCGGCATGGACCTGATCCCGTTCGAGACCATTGCGGAGCGCCTGCTTGATCTCGAGCACGAGGGCTCGCAGGCGACGTTGACCGTATCCTTCGGAAAGCCGTTCCCTGTCGAACAGCGTGGATGGGCTTGCCCGTACCGCATCAGCGCTCTCGGACGCGATCACATCACGCCGGCGGGTGGAGCGGACAGCGTCCACGCTCTGCATATGGCTATGCACATGGTTCACGCCGAGCTCAGCGGCATGGCCCGCCATCACAAGATGACCTTTCTCGGCACCGATGACTTTGGCTTTGGCCGTGTCAGCGGTAGTGACGCCGCGATCGCCAAGTGCCCGGTGATGGGCATGAGCGTCAGCTCGTAACCACTGCGTTGGGCTGACGGAGATCGCTTGCTGACCAAAAGAGTGATAGCTTGCCTGGACGTTCGCGGCGGACGCGTCGTGAAAGGTGTGCAGTTCGTCGACATCGTCGACGCCGGGGATCCGGCCGAACTGGCACATCGCCATGCCGCTGCCGGCGCGGACGAGATCGTTCTGCTGGACATTACGGCGACGCACGAGGGCCGGGGAACTCTTCTCGAGACGGTCAGGCGCGCGGCAGCACAGCTCTTCGTCCCCTTCACCGTCGGCGGCGGAATTCGGTCGGCAGAGGATGCCTCCGCAGTCTTCGATGCCGGGGCCGACAAGGTCAGCATCAACTCCAGCGCCATCTCTCGCCCCGATCTCATCAGCGAGATCGGATCGAGCTTCGGGGCGCAGGCCGTGATCGTCGCCATTGATGCGCGGCGGAACACGGCCTCCCCTGATCCTGTCGGGGATGCCGAGGTCTACGTCAGCGGAGGCCGGAAGCCAACCGGATGGCGCGTTCTCGATTGGGCGCGAGAGGCCGAACAGCGCGGCGCCGGAGAGATCCTGCTCACCTCCATGGACACGGATGGCATGCGGTCCGGCTTCGACTGCGAGCTTACCGCGATGGTCAGCCAAGCCGTGCGAATCCCGGTGATCGCATCGGGCGGCGCCGGGACGGCCAACCACTTCGCCGAAGTTTTCGGCCGGGGCAAAGCGGACGCTGCTCTCGCCGCAAGCATCTTCCACTTCGGCATCACCGACTCACGCGTGCTCAAGGCGGAGCTGCAGCGGACCGGCGTTCCGGTCCGCCTTCCCTGCTAGCCTAGGGACAGAGATGCTTATTCCATCGATCGATCTTTTGGGCGGCCGCATCGTCCAGCTTGTCCGGGGCGAGAAGCTAAAGCTTGCCTTCGACGACTTTGACTACTGGATCGAGCGCTTCTCCAAGTATCCGCTTGTGCAGCTTATCGACCTCGACGCCGCCATGCGCCAGGGTGAGAACCGCGCGCTTATCGAGATGTTCTGCAAACGTCTTCCCTGCCAAGTTGGCGGAGGCCTCCGAACCGCCGCGGATGGCCGGGCCCTGCTCGATGCGGGAGCCAGGCGCGTCATCTTCGGGTCGTCGCTGTTCGGTGCCGAGGGGGTTGATAAGCCGTTCGCCGCAGGCCTCAAGCAACAGCTTGGTGAGGACGCTCTCGTCTTCAGTGTCGATACCAAGGACGGCCGTGTTGCCGTGAAGGGATGGAAGGAATCGGTTGCGCTCACGCCGGGAGAGGCTATCACCTGGCTTGAGGATTTCTGCGGCGCCTTTCTCTACACCCACGTGAATACCGAAGGAACCATGAGCGGATTTCCCATGAACGTTGCCGCCATTTTACGTGCCACGACAGCAAGGCAGCTGATTGTGGCCGGCGGAATCCGCGAGCAGGCCGAAATCGACGCGCTCGATGCTATGGGCGTCGATGCGGTCGCAGGCATGGCCGTCTACTCCGCGACCCTCGACGCCTGAACCCGATACTTCAGATCTGCGAAGAGGCCGCTGGATTCAGAATCAGGTTGTCGATATTGCTGACAATTGCCTCATAGGCATAACGCGGCGAGCCGGAAAGCTTCTTCCACTCAGGGTCATTCCGGAACGCATCCCATTTCGTATTTAGCTCCGCCTGATCCGCAAAGCGGAGCATGTAGGTCAGCTTCGGCATGCGCGATCCAATCAGCGTGTCCCCGAAGAAGACCGGAGAGAATCCCGCTCGCAGAAAGATCTCGAACTCGCCGTGGTGGAACATCTCTAGCTTACGCACATGGGCTCCGTTGCTCGGGCTCTCATAGGTTCGAAGCTGAAAGATGCGCTTGCCCTTCGTTGCCGCCGAAGCTGGAACGGTCAGCTTCGGCCACCCCTCAAAGGCGACCAGAAGAGAGCTCTCATAACGGAGAAAGGCGGGCTCACGCGCGGGTGCACTCCAGAACGTCTCCGCAGACTTCATAAAGCGTTCGTCCCGTACCAGCTTCTGGTCCAGGGTGAGCAGCGAGTCTATTGACACACTCGGGATCAGAACGTAGAGCACCGGCGTCTCCGGCCCGATATCAAGATGGAATGCCCCGACTGGCGTGCAGCCGAGCCGATTCAGAGCCGGAATCAGCGCGTCGGCCACGTAGCTGTCCATCAATTTAGTCTGCGGACCCGATTGCAGGTGGTACTTCCGCAGCTCATAAAATTCTCTTGGCTTACCGGCCGGGAGCTCTGCCCCCGAGTGCTCCGTCAATGCTAGGGCCGAAGCGGCGAGAGATGATGCGACGAACTGGCGTCTTTGCATGGGTATCCTATATGCGGAAGCTTTTTTTCGGCAGGCCGCCCTAGAAGTCTAACCGCACCAGCGAAATCCGTCTTCCGACCGGCCGCCGCAACACCCACCTAGTCGCTGCCGCCATTCTCTGACAGAGCGTAATAACCTTTGCGCGTCTGGACCTTGAGCCCCTTCCCGCAGGTGATATCCAGCTTTCGGAAGCCGCCGTCCAGCTTGAGGTTGGTCGGCGTATAGCTGGCGAGATACTGGGTCCGCAGCTCGTCCTGAATTTGGTTAAACGCTTCTTCGAGTTTCTTTCCGTTGTTGCCGACGTTAATGACGCGACCGCCCGTATCCCTCGCCAGCCTTTCCATGTCGGCATCGCCGGTGTATCCAAGTTGCAGGCCGCCATAGAAGCCGCGGTCCGCGATCAGAATGACATAGATAATGGCGTTGGCCTTCTGCGCCGCCTCGGTCGCGGTCTTCAGCGTCTCCTGCGAGCCCTGATCGCCGCCGTCGGTCAGCATCACGAGAACCTTTCGGCCAGCCTCCTGCCGCAGCTTGTCATGCGCGGCCAGGTAGACGGCGTCGTAGAGCAGTGTTCCGCGAGCTGTTCCGTTGCCCGTGACCGATCCTGTACCCGCGCCCGTGTTGATGCTCGCCTTATCCATCGCGTGTTTAATCTCGCGCGGCGAGTTGGTGTAGTCCGCCAGCAGGTCCACATTGATGTCGAATGAGATCAGAAAGGCCTCGTCCTTCGGAGTCAGGACATTGCGAAGAAAAGTCGCGCCCGACTCCTGCTCGAGCGGAAGTACGTTCTGCTGCGATCCGCTCGTATCCAGAAGAATGCCGATCGTCAACGGCAGGTTCTTCTCCTGAGTGAAGTTCTTGGTCTTCTGCATCTCTTTATCCTCGAAGATGCTGCAGTCATCCTTATGCAGGTTGGTGATGAAACCGTTCTTATCGCGCACGGAGAAGTACACGTTGACCAGATTGACGTTGACCTTCAAGGTCTGCGTATCCATATCCTGCACCGGCTGAGCGGCGGCCTTGCTTGAGGGCGGTGGACCTCCCGGAGTTGGCGCCTCCTGCGCCGTGACAACGAAAGGATTGAGCGCAAAAAGCATGACAAGCATGACAGAGGACGCGAGAAAGGACGCAAAAGGGAGGGAGGCGAGACGCATAGCGGTTAGACGGCGGTGATGCCGTTCTGGACAGCCCTCGAAGCGCAACATATCAGGGCGCCGTCGCGTCCAACGGTGCAGTCAGCGGGGACGGATCGCCCGGAGCGGGGCCCTTCGCTGATAAGCTGACAGCTGCGGCATATCTGCCCGCAGAACGGTTGAGCGGGGGTTTTCGTGTTGTTAAGGCATAGCGTATTAGCAGGTGCGTTGGGGATCTTCATGATGGCGCAGGCGCAACAGCCCGCGCTTCCGGATGGTCCGCAGCAGCAGGCGGTTCCGGACGCACCAAAGCCCCAGACCGCCCTTCCAACCTCGGGCGTCGCTCCCGGCAAGGGCTCCACACCGGACGCGCCGGTCTCGCAGTCGGCTCCCGATCAGCAGGCGCCCGGCAACAGTCTCCCTGCCTCTGCTCCCGCGGGCCATCCTGACGATGGCACTCCCCCGGATCTGCCCGCTGCCGGTGAGGGTGCAAAGGCCTTCACCATCATCACGCAGACCAACTTTGTGCAGGTTCCCTTTACCGTCAAGGATTCAAAGGGTCGCCTGGTTCCGGGACTTACCTGGCGCGATGTACGGGTTTTTGAGAATGGGTATCGGCAGAAGATCGACCTGTTCACCGTCGATCCGTTCCCGCTCTCGGTTGCTCTGGTGATCGATCAAAGCGTCACCTTCGACACGATGACGAAGATCAACAATTCGCTCGGCGCGTTGCAGGGAGCGTTCACTCCCTATGACGAGGTTGCGGTCTTCACGTACAACAACGGCCCACAGATGCGGACCGACTTCACCGCCGCCCAGAGCCCTCGTCTCAGCGCTGTTCTGCAGCAGTCGAAGGGCGCTGGCCGGGAGCCGCTCTACTACGATCCCACCGGCCCGCTCGGCCAGAACATTAACGTCAACCACGGCGCGCAGCAGTATATCGATCCCAACACCAACTCGCGCCACGGCACCAGTCTCAGCAACACCATCAATGTGCCTCGAGACGTTCACACCCTCAACGACGCGATCCTCGAGGCTGCCAAGGCGACGACCCGCACCGGAAAGGAACGCCGGCGCATCGTCTATGTCATCAGCGACGGAAAAGAATACGGAAGCGTCGCCAAATCGAAGGACGTCATCCAGTACCTGAACACGAATAAGATCGCCGTATATGCCACCCTCATCCACGACACGCCACAGATTCCTGGGCTCGGCTTTCTCGATCGCGTGCACCTTCCGCTGCAGATGCGCGACAACATCCTGCCCCTCTACGTCTTCGCTACCGGGGGTCAGGTCGATCCTGAGTTTCGGCAGAAGGGTATAGAGGCCAGCTTCGCCAAGATTACGGAAGAAGTCCGCAACCAGTACACGGTCGGCTACTACACTCGTGAGCCCTTTGTCGACGGGAAGTACCGCAAGCTGGAGGTCAAGGCTCTGCGCCCGGGTTTGACTGTGATTGCCAAGGACGGCTACTACCCGACAGCAGCCGACACGCGGCCACCTGCTGTTCGCGTAGCGCAGTAGAGCACGTCCCGCTCGCCTGAATGGAGTACCTGCTCAAGGGAAACGCCGCACTCGCGCTGGCCTCCGCCATCATCTGGGGTGGCGGTGACTTCTCGGGTGGGGTAGCGGTGAAGGCTGCCGGTGGAAGCATGCGGGCGGCCTTCCGGGTCGTTCTCCTCAGTCATACGGTCAGCCTCCTGATCCTGCTCGCGGTGTCGCTTCTCTGGGGAGGCGCTCGGCCCTCGGGCGTGAGCGTGTCGTGGGGCCTTGTTGCCGGCCTGCTCGCCGCGCTGTCACTCACGACCTTTTACGTTGCACTCTCGGGCGGTGCCATGGGCGCTGCGGCCGCGCTTAGTGGCCTGCTTGCTGCCGCCATTCCGGCTGCCGTCTCCTCGGTAAACGAGGGCTTGCCCGGTACCCTGCGTCTGGCCGGCTTTGCGGTGGCAGGCGTTGCCATATGGCTAGTTGCGGCAGGGGCTACACCCAGCCCCACCGATGAGGCTGAGCCGCTGCGGCAGCATGAAACAGCAGACCGGCGGGCCATGACCTTCGCCATCGCAGCGGGTGTCGGCTTCGGCCTTTACTTCATTGCCATGAAGATGGCCGGACGGGAGGGCCTGCTCTGGCCTATGACTTCGGTCCGCGTCGGCAGCTTCGCGACCTGTGCGGTGCTGGTTCTTGCAACTCTGCGGAGGAGCGAGGCTTCAGCCACACAGACCAGCGCCTACCTGCCACGGCGCGCCGTGCTCTGGGCCATGGGACCCGCTTTTCTGGATACAGGCGGCAACCTGCTTTTCATGGCCGCGACCCGCATGGGGCGGCTTGACGTGGCGTCGGTGCTCGCGTCCCTCTACCCCGCGTCAACGATCCTGCTCGCCGCCTGGATGTTTCACGAGCGCCCAACTCGCCGTCAGGGTCTTGGCATGCTCGTTGCCGCGGCAGCCGTCGTGATGATCTCGCTTTGACCTCCGGCTCTGCCGTCTGGTCTTTGGATCGCTCTCTCCGGGCTAGAGCTTTACCTTGCTCGTGTCGAAGCTGGGCTGAGGGTAGGACATCTTCACGGTATCCAGAGCTTCAACCAGGATCTTCGAGATGGCGAGATTGCGGTACCACTTGTGATCCGACGGGATGACGAACCAGGGGGCATGTTTTTGGCTCGTGCCCGACAGCAGATCGTCGTAGGCCTCCTCGTACCCGGGCCAGAAGCGGCGCTCGTCGAAGTCCCCCTCGGAGAGCTTCCAATGCTTCTCCGGATCGTCGAGCCGCGCCTGGAGGCGGCGAGTCTGCTCCCCTCGCGAGATGTGGAGAAAGAACTTCAGGATGACCACGTTGTTCTCAAACAGCGACTGCTCGAACCGATTTATCTGTTTCAGTCTCTCGCGCCCCGTCTTCCTCGAGATCACCTTGTGCACCCGCGGCGAGAGCACGTCCTCGTAGTGGGACCGGTTGAAGATGCCGATCATACCCCGTGGCGGAACGGCCGCATGCGCTCTCCAAAGGAAGTCGTGACGGCTCTCGAGCGGTGTGGGGACCTTGAAGGCCGTTACCTCACAGCCCTGCGGATTAATACCGGAGAAGATATGACGGATCGTTCCATCCTTGCCGGCGGTATCCATCCCCTGCAGAACGATCAGCACTGCCTTCTGCTGTCCCGCGTACAGAACCTCCTGCAGCTTGGCCAGGCGCTCGCAGTGTTTCACGAGCACGGGCGCGGCAGACTCCTCGCCTTTGAACCCGCCGGCATCTTCAGAAGGCAGGTCGGCCAAGCGAATCTTCTTCCCGGGTGAGGCGAGGTAGGGAGACTTCATTTTCATGAGAGAACGATACTCGTAAGCGCTGAAGGCGGTCGGAGTCGAAAGAATTCAAGAGGTCGACCCGCCCCTTGCATCGCCAGCTCATCGCGTCCCCACACCAGCGACAGAGCGCCGTTGGAGGCAGCGCTTGGGCATCAGGATATCGCTACTTGACTGTCTCTTCGACCTTGGGCGTGACGGTATGCGCGGTCTCTCCGGGCTTGGTGACGTCCTCGGTGACACCCTTCATGCCGTCCTTGAAACCGCGGAGACCTTCGCCCAATCCCTTGCCAAGCTCAGGCAGCTTTTTACCGCCGAACAGCACCAGGACGACGACGGCAAGAACGATGAGATGTGTCGGTGTAAAAAGTTCACCCATACTGTTTCTCCCTGCTCTCCGCGACGAAGAAGCATCCCGCGGCAAACCTTATTGTCGCACAGCGGTCTCTGGGTGACATACGCTGCGGAGCCGGGGGCAGATGCCGGTGAGACGTTATATCTTGGATATGCGGCAGACGCAGGCGCCACACCTCGGAGCCGACCTGCCGGGAAGGAAGAAGATATTTTGACGATGATATCCGAACCGAAGAGAGGTGGACCGTACCAGCTCCGGTCACGCTCCCTGATGGCCCTACTCCTCCTCTGCGTCGCTCCCTTAGCCGTAGTACCCGCCATAGCTCAGGGCAAGCTCGCCGCAGCGGCGCACGCGACCTACGATAACCGCTATGAGGCCTACGGTGGCGTAAATTTCATGAACTTTCAGGCCGGACAGAACCTGCCCAAGCGCATGAACTTCGCCGGCGCCGAGGCCATGGGGACGTACTGGCTGACCGATCATCTCGGGGCCGCGATCGACTACCGCTTTGAGGGCGGAACCACCCCTGTATTTGCCAATCCGATCTACAACCGCGTCGCCGTGTATCAGCAGATCGGCATGGCCGGCGTGCAGTATCGCGGTCCCAAAGGCCGCTACGCCGCCGTCGACTACCATGCACTCGGCGGTGTCTCCCATGGCACCTTCGACTCGGCGACCACGCAATACCACGGAACCGCGCCCGCACTGACAGCAAGCCAACTGGGCCTGTACACCAATCGCACCAAACCGATCTTCGCGCTTGGCGGCAGCGTCGATTTCAACTACTCGAAGAACATCGCCGTTCGCCTTCAGCCCGACCTCATCCTCGAGCACTTCGGCACCGAGACACGCGAGTTTTTCGCTATCTCGGCTGGCGTAATTTATCGCTTCGGCAAGCGTTGATCCAGAGGACCGCAGTAGAAGAGGCTGAGAGCGACGCTCCCAGCCTTTTCTGCTGCCCCGGTAGATCTCCGCCGCTCCGTCATCCGTGATCTCAAAAGGTGTTCTGCATGAACTCCGCCGAGACCGGGTTTTCGTACACCGAATAATCCCGTGTCACCACAGTCAGACCGCTCGAAGAGACAAAGTAGTTCTTCTTGTCCTCCTGCGGATCGTACCCGATCACCGTTCCATCGGGAATGTGCACATCGCGATCAATGATTGCGTGCCGGATCCGACAGTGCCTGCCGATATTTACGTGGGAGAAGATCACACTCGAGTCGACATCCGCATAGGAGTTCACGCGGACATCCTGCGACAGCACACTGGAACGGACTACAGCGCCCGAGACGATCGATCCAGAGGCGATGATGGAATTGATGGCCATGCCTGTGCGCCCGGGCTCGCCGAAAACGAACTTCGCCGGCGGATACTGGTACGGCCGTGTCCGCATCGGCCAGCTCTTGTCGTAGAGGTTGAAGGTGGGCGACACCGTGGCGACGTCCATGTTCGCCTCGTAGTACGCTTCGAGCGTCCCCACATCGCGCCAATAGAGCGCGCCCTTCCGGTTCTCGTCGACGAAGTTGTAGGCGTGCACCTTGTACCGGCCCAGCAGATTCGGAAGGATGTTGTGCCCGAAGTCGTGCTTCGAGTTCGGGTCCTCCGCGTCCTTGGTCAGCTCCGGCAGAAGCACATCGGTGTTGAAGAGGTAGATGCCCATCGAGGCGTCCACCATCTCCGGACTGTGCGGTGATCGCAGCGTCGTCTCCTTCGGCTTCTCCAGAAATCCGAGAACCTCTCCATTCTTGCCCACGTCGACCACGCCAAAGCTGGAGACCTCATCCGGCCGAATCGGCAGTGTCGCCAGCGTCACGTCCGCGCCTGAATCGCAGTGCTGCTGCATCATCAGCGCGTAGTTCATCTTGTAGATGTGATCGCCCGAGAGGATCAGAACGTACTTCGGCTCTTCCGCGCCGATCGAGTAAATGTTCTGGTAGACCGCATCAGCCGTGCCCGAATACCAGCTCTTGCTCACCCGCTGCATTGGCGGCAGGATCTCGATGAACTCGCCCAGTTCGCTCGCCACTACCGGTCCCCAGCCCTCGCGGATGTGCCGGTTCAGCGACAGAGCCTTGTACTGCGTCATGATGTAAACATGCCGGAGGTCGGAGTTGATGCAGTTGGAAAGCGTGATATCGATGATGCGGTACTGCCCGGCGAAAGGAACGGCGGGCTTGGCGCGATCGCGGGTCAGGGGAAAGAGTCGCTCACCGGCACCACCGGCGAGGAGGACGCCTAGCGTATTTCGCATGTCCAGCTACCTCGATTTGCTGCGCATCCACCATAACCCATAGAACAAGTGACGTGCTTTCGGTCACGGCTCCAGATCTCGTTACGCAGAAAACGCGTGCCAAGCGGCACGCGCCCTACGTCCTACACACAATTCGATAAGACAGGCCTGACCGCGAAACTCTCATCGCAAGCTGGCAGTATATTCACCGCCGAGCGCGCCAACTCGCGTCTCGGACAGATCGCTTATTCGTCAGTGCCGCCGCTGTCGCCCAAGCCTCCGCTATTCACACTGATGCGCAAGGATTTGAGGAAGCTTAGGTCGTTGTTGGTGAAAGGCCCCTCGACCTGCTCTTCCGTGGATTCAGTCGCGTCCGCTTCTTCCGCTTCTACTTCGTTGAGGCCGATCGTCGCCTCTAGCATCAGCAACACGTCAAAGCCCTGCTCGCGGATGTTCTTAACTACACCCGCAATATCTTCCGACTCCGACACGGACCCGTGGATGGCCTCGCCTAACTTCTGAATTAGCTTTTTGACCTGCTGGTTCAATGCCACCTCCCGCTGCCCTTGTAGAAGAACGCGTCGACACGCATCGGGTATTCCCGGTCAACTCCAAGGCGGGAACGGCATTGCGCGCTACTAAATTAAGGATACGCCTGGCTGAGGGGAGCCGCAACGCCGAAACAAGCTCCGAAGTTCACCTAAACCGCGGTGTGATGATCCGCCCAAGCCTCTTCCAGCTTATGCGCCAGTTCCTCTACGGGCTCGCGCCGCTTCGTGCCCCAGACCAGAAATCCTGCCGCGGCCGCACAAACTCCGCCAACCAACCAAAGTAAACTTTTCATCCCGCCCGACCTCCGCGAGTCGGTTGAATCGACTCGATCTAACTGTGATGCAACGCACACGAAACGCGTTCGCAACAGCAACGACTTTTGCGTGTCCTCCCAAACCGATACACTTCCCCTATGGATTCCGTGCGTTTCGGTCGTGCCCTCGGCATAGGTGCCCGCCTCGCGGCAAAGACGCTGCTTAGCGCGGCCGACGCGGCAATGGCGCCCAGCCCTTCCGCTCCCGAGACCCGATCGTCTTCCCGGACCGGATCCACTTCCCAGACGCGCTCCGCTGTCCAGACGCGGTCCGCTGTCCGGACGCGAACTTCTTCCCAGTCGACTCCGCCCGACGCCCCATCGGCGAAGCCGCTCCCGGGCGTCCCCCGACCCACCGGACAGAACGCCGCCAGGGGCAGCGTCCAGATTCGCAACGCAACGCGTGGCCTCGCGCAGGGCAGCCGACGGTTCGGAGAGGCGGCATGGGGGCCGGTCGTGAAGCTTTCCGGGGTTCTCTGGCTTGAGTTCACCGGTGTCTTCTTCGGCATCTTTGCCCTTTTCGCCGCCGGAGGGGCATGGAAGCTGCGCGACAACTTTCACCGCACCGCCGCCAGTGCCGACGCGCGTACGCACTTTCAACTTGCTTTAGGGATGGCCATCATCTTTGGCTACTTCTGCCTGAGCAGCTTCTTTCGCGCTCACCGCCGGAGCCGCCGATCTTGAGAACTCTCCCAACGACCTCCCAGGCAGATCTCCAAGCGAGCCGCAGGCCAGCTTTGATGCCGCGACCGCGGCTCCGCCTTTGGTCGATAGCTGCCCTCAGCCTCCTTCTGCTTGCGCCATTCCTCCTCCTGCTCCCGTCCGACCTCCAAGCCGCCACGCCACCTGCAGCCAGTCGGCCCTCCCAGCGCATACCTGACATTCACACAACCAGCTTCTCCGGCGAACTTGTAGACCTGCCCGCAATGCTCCGGGGCAAGATCGCCATCCTGATCCTTGGCTTCAGCAAGGGCTCCCGCACCCAGGCCACGCTGTGGGGACGCCGGCTCCCCACCGACTATTTCTACTCGCCCGACGTCCTCTATTTCGAGATGCCCGTGCTTGAGGCCGTCCCCCGTCTCTTGCGCGGTGCGGTCCTGCGCTCCATCAAGTCCGAGGTCTCCGCCCACTCGCAGCCGCATTTCGCTCCGCTCACCACGGACGAGGGGCGCTGGCGAACGGTCGTCCACTACAACCAGCCCAATGACGCGTATGTTCTCGTCGTCGACAGCAACGGTCTCGTTCAGGCGCAGTTCCAGGGCGAGCCCACCGACTCCAGCTACCAAGAGCTGAAACGCCGGGTGGAACAACTCCAATCAACCTCCGCAACGAAGTGATGTGACGAAGATCGATGCGGGAAGGAACTCGGACGAGCAGCCCGCATCCACAGGACACACAAAGGAAGTTCGTATGGCCGAAGCTCTCGCAAACCTCCGTAAAACCGTTCTCAATGCAACCCACCGCGCTCACAAAGCAAAGATGGTCGACTTCGGTGGTTGGGATATGCCCGTCGAATACTCCGGCCTGATCGCCGAACACATGGCTGTTCGCACTGCCGTCGGCCTCTTTGACGTGTCGCATATGGGCGATATCCAACTTCGCGGCCCAGGCTCGCTCGCCGCCGTGAATCAGCTGTGCATGAACGACGCCTCGAAGCTCCAGATCGGGCAGGCGCAGTACTCTGCCATGCTCTACCCCAATGGGACGTTCGTTGACGATGTGATCGTCCACAAGCTCAGCGACAACGATTACCTCATCGTGATCAACGCCGGAACCCGCGAAAAGGACGTGACCTGGGTTCGACGGACGATTGGCGCCATGCCATCGGTCCATGTCAACGACTTCTCGGACTTCTACACCCAGCTCGCCATCCAGGGACCGCGCGCCCAGGAGACGCTTCAGAAGATCACCCCGACGGACCTCAGCACGATTAAGAACTACTGGTTCACCTGGGGACAAGTCTCGGGCCTTCACAACGTGATGATCGCCCGCACCGGATACACCGGCGAGGACGGCTTCGAGATATACATCCCCTCGGACGAACCTACCAGCAAACGCGTCTGGAACGATATTCTTGAGGCTGGATCGGAGTTCGGAATCCTCCCCTGCGGCCTCGGCGCCCGCAACACCCTTCGCCTCGAGTCCGCCATGGCGCTGTACGGTCATGAGATCTCCGACACCATCAACGTCTTCGAGGCCAACCTCAACCGCTACGCCAGACTTGACAAGCCCAGCTTCGTCGGCCGCGACTCCCTGGTCGAGGTCCAGGCCAAGGGCGGTCCCGACCGCAAGCTCGTCGGTCTCGAGATGATCGAGCGCGGCATCGGTCGCGATGGATACCCGGTCTGCACCACCGACGGCACGCGCATTGGCGAAGTCACCTCCGGATCTCCTGCTCCCTTCCTCAAGAAAAACATCGCGCTGGCCTACGTCCCCGTCGGCCATTCCGCCCCGGACACAGAGCTAGCCGTCGAAATTCGCGGCCAGCTCGTGAAGGCCAAGGTCGTTCCCACACCCTTCTACAAGAAGCCGAAAAGAGTCGCACCCGCGGCCTGATCGTCCGCACCTTTACGCGTTCGGGTTGGCATCCCTTTCTTCGATCCGGCTTCAATCCTCTACAATTTCTCTGGAGACTCTGACACCCATGCCCTACCCGGAAAAGAACAAATACACCAAAGAGCACGAGTGGATCGAAATCAACGACACCACCGGCACTATCGGCATCACGGACTACGCTCAGAACTCGCTTGGGGACATCGTCTTTGTCGATCTTCCCAAGTTGGGCGCCCAAATCCAGGCCGGCACCACGTTCGGGTCGGTCGAATCGGTGAAGGCGGTCAGCGACCTCTACGCTCCTGTGACGGGCACCGTTATCGAGGTCAACGAGGCCCTCTCCTCCGCTCCCGAGGCAATCAATTCCGATGCCAACAACACGTGGATGCTGAAGATTGAGCTTACCGATGCTCTCGAATCCGAGAGCCTTCTCTCCGCATCGGACTATGACAAGTTCATTGCAGAAGAGACCGGACACTAACCCATGCGCTATCTTCCAAAGTCCCCTGCGGACCGGACTGAAATGCTCGCAGACATCGGCGTCAACTCGATCGACGACCTGTTCTCCACCATCCCGGCCGAGTTTCAGCTTAAGCGCGATCTCTGCGTGCCGCGTCAGCATGCCGAGTCCGAGATCGTCGACGCCTTTCGCAGCTACGCCTCGAAGAACGCCGTGGGATATTCGAGCTTTTTAGGCGCTGGCGTCTACCGCCACTACAAGCCCGTGCTCATCGATGCCATCGTCCAGCGTGGAGAGTTCCTCACCTCCTACACCCCCTACCAGCCCGAGATCGCGCAAGGCACCCTCCAGGCCATGTTCGAGTTCCAGACCATGATCTGCGAACTCACCGGCATGGAGATCGCCAACGCCAGCATGTACGACGGGTCCACGGGAGCAGCGGAAGCCATCATGATGGCCGTCCGCGTCACCGGCCGCGACGCCGCCGTGATCGCACGCACCGTCCACCCCGAGTACCGCGAGGTCATCCACACCTACGCCCAGCACCAACAGATCCCCACCACCGAGGTCGCGTTCACCTCGAACGGCCGGATCGACCTCGAGGCCCTTGATGCGGCGATCACGGCCGACACCGCCTGCGTGCTGATTCAGAGCCCCAATTTCTTTGGGACCATCGAAGATGTCGCGGCGATCGCCGAGATCGCCCACAACAAAGGCGCGCTCCTCATCGTCTCGATCGCCGAGGCCGTCTCGCTCGGAATCGTCCGCCCCCCCGCCGAGGCCGACATCGTCTCGCTCGAGGCCCAGTCCTTCGGCGTCGCCATCTCCTTCGGCGGCCCCTATTGCGGCGTCCTCGCCTGCAAGGAAAAGTTCCTCCGCCAGATGCCCGGCCGCCTCGTCGGCGAGACCAGGGACGTCTCCGGCAAACGCGGCTTCGTCCTCACCCTCTCCACCCGCGAGCAGCACATCCGCCGCGAAAAGGCCACCTCCAACATCTGCACCAACCAGGCCCTCGTCGCCCTCATGGTCACCGTCTTCCTCACCATCTACGGCAAGCAAGGCCTCCGCGAACTCGCCGAACACAACCTCGCCAAAGCCAAATTCACCGCCGACACCCTTACCGAAACGACCGGCGCAAAACTCCTCTTTTCAGGTGCCCCGCGCTTCAACGAGTTCGTCCTCGACCTCCCCGACTCCGCCGAAGACATCAACACCGCCCTGCTCGAACACAAGATCATCGGCGGCCTCCCCCTCGCCCGCTGGTACCCCGAGCTAGGCCCCAACGCCAGTCTCTGGTGCGCCACCGAACTCACCACCCGCAAGGAGATCGAGTCCGCCGCCCAGGCCCTCACCATCTCCATCCCCGCCGAGGCCGCCACCCGGTAGACATGCGAAATCTTTACTACCAGCTTCGGCCCGCACTAGCGCTGGTCGCCGTTGCCGGTGCACTCGCCGTTAGGATTTGGTGGGTAAAGCGGCAGAACCGTCCGGGGAGTACAAAGTATAACGGAACAAAGAGGGCCAGCGGCCCGACCCATAGCAGCCTAGGCCGAAGGCCTAGGTACCAGTGCAAAAAGAACGCAAGGGCTGAAGGCCCGCCCCATAGAACTCCACGAGAGAAAAAGCCATGGACGTCTCCGTCATCGAAGGCCAAGAACTCACCGCTGTAGAGTTCGTCCTCGACTACCTCCAGCTCCGCTTCGACGGCCCCACGGTCACCTTCTACGACTGGCCCACCCTCCTTCTCCCCGACTTCTCCCTCGCCCACGGCGAACCCGAGTACCGGAACGGCCTCTGCGCACAGATCGGCGAAGAGGTCGAACTCGCCACCGTCGAAGAGGGCGACTCCCTCACCATCAAACTCGCCAACGGTGTCGTCATCGCCATCTCCCTCCGCGAAGAAGACCTCACCACCTCCCAAGCCGGAGCCTTCTCCGAAACAGGCCAGGCCGCCGACGCCGAGGAGTTCTGAGTAATCATGAAGGTATGCATTCTGTGGCACGTGAACACACTCGAAGGAGTAGACGAGGAAAAGCTGATAGGTGTCTATTCTGATGAGACGGCGGCTAACGCAGCTATTAACCGCCTGATCTCTAAACCCGGCTTCAAAGACTGTCCCGAGGGATTCACAATAGATAACTACGAAATTGATAAGGACCACTGGACCGAAGGTTACGTCGTCGCGTAGTCCAGTTGCCGCTTCAAAGGCTGCCACCCAGTAACGGAAGAACGATGTAGAACCCCGGATAGGAACAAACATGCCCGACACAAAATTCATCGGCACCCCCAAAAAAGCCACTACCCACGTCAACCAGAACGAAGACCTCATCTTCGAGAAGTCCTCGCCCGGCAAAAAGGGCTACCGTATGGCCGAACTCGACGTGCCCTGCATTGACGCCGCCACGCTCCTGGGCGACCAGGTCCGCAAAGACCTCGGCGTCATGCCCGAGCTCTCCGAGATCGAGATTATCCGCCACTTCACCCGCCTGTCCACGTGGAACTACGCCATTGACCTCGGCATGTACCCCCTCGGCTCCTGCACCATGAAGTACAACGGCCGCGTCAACGAGGCAGTCGCCCGCCTAGAAGGCATAGCGGAGGCCCATCCCTACCAGCCGGAGAGCCTCTCGCAGGGCGCCCTCAGCATCATGAAGACCCTCTCTGACGCTCTCATCGAGATCACCGGCATGGACGCCATCACGCTCCAGCCTGCAGCCGGCGCGCACGGTGAATTTACCGGCATACTACTCGTCCGCGCCTTCCACCAGGCGCACGGCAATCCGCGCAAGAAGATCATCATCCCCGACTCCGCGCACGGCACCAATCCCGCGACCGCCATCGTCTGCGGCTACCAGGTCGCCAACCTCAAGTCCAACTCCCAGGGCATGGTCGACGTCGCCGAACTCGAAAAAATGGTCGACGAAGACACCGCCGCACTCATGCTCACCAACCCCTCCACCATCGGCGTCTTCGAGTCCGACATCCACAAGATCGCCGATATCCTCCACGCGAAGGGGGCTCTGCTCTACATGGACGGAGCCAACATGAACGCACTCGTGGGCAAGACCCGCCCCGGCGACTTCGGCGTTGACGTCATGCACCTCAACCTCCACAAGACCTTCTCCACCCCGCACGGCGGAGGCGGCCCCGGCTCCGGCCCGGTGGCCTGCAAGAAAATCCTCGAGCCCTTCCTTCCCACGCCCATCGTCGTCACCCGCCCGAACGGATCGCTATCGCTGGACTACGACCGCCCCCAGTCTGTAGGCCGGGTGCGGATGTTCTACGGCAACTTCGGCATGTTCGTGCGCGCCCTCGCCTACATCATGGCGAACGGTCCCGACGGCCTTCGCCAAACCACCGAGGACGCGGTTCTGAACGCCAACTATATCCGCGCCAAGCTCGAAGGCACCTTCGACCTGCCCTACAAGACGCGAACTCTCCATGAGGTGGTTTTCTCCGACCGGCTCCAAGCGAAGAACGGCGTCAAGACCGGTGACATGGGAAAGCGCATGATTGACTACGGCTTCCACCCCTACACCACCAGCTTCCCCATGATCGTCCCGGGCGCCATGATGATCGAGCCGACCGAGAGCGAGTCCCGCGAAGAGCTGGATCTCCTCATTGACTCCCTGAAGCAGATCGCCTGCGAAGCCGAAGAGAATCCAGAGCTCATCAAGACCTCCCCCCACACAACGCGGCTTCAACGGTTGGACGAGACGACTGCCGCCCGCAAGCCGATCCTCCGCTGGAAAGCTCCCATTGCTGCCACTCCGCTCACCCCGGACACGGCCGCGAGTGAGTGGTAAGCAGCCCTCGAGAGAGAAACCAGAGCTAAACCGGGATGGCGGCGTCGACTCGCGCTGCCGCCATCCGGCGCTGATCATGACATTCAACTTTGGATCGAGTTCCTACTGCGCGGCAACTGTCACGTAGCGGTCGGTGGACTCCCACTTAACGTGAAGTTCCGTTGAGTTCCCCTTGGTGTTTTCGAAGCTGATTGACATCGTCTCCTGCGGCTTCGCCACGGGGTTGCCCGTCATGGGTGTGCGGCCTAGATCCATGTCTTCCTTGTAGACGGTTCCCCACTGCCCTGTCTGCTTGTTCACGATCAGCATCCATGTGTCCGCGGAAGGAAGCGTGTACAGGGTGTACGTCCCGGCGGGCACCGTCAACGTGCCAATCTTCAGATTGGCAGCCGTTACGAGGGTGGTCGCCGGATTTGCGCCGGTGCGCCAAACCGTTCCGTACGGCACCACGTCGCCCATGATCTTCCGCCCACGTGCCGAAGGAGCGTTGTAGCGGACCATCACCTTCTTGCCATCGAGCGAGACCTCTGCGGCGGCCGATGGGCTCGGCAAGCCCTTCTTTGCCGATGAGGCATCCGCTTTCATCTCCGGCATAGGGGTGTTCGGCTCCTGCGCGGCTGCCCTGGAGATCATCTGAGCACAAGACGCGGCACTGAAGAGCGTCGAGCAGGCGAGCAAAACAATGGTTCTTGGGATCATGAGAGAGGTCCTCGGTTAGAAACATGCGGCGCTGGAGAGAGCGCCGCTTACCTGATGCTGGGCTACGGTTCGAAGTCTGTCAATGGAGCTCTTCCGAGGTGCTGACCGTGCTACCTTAAGGCCATGCGCCCGTAGCTCAGCTGGATAGAGCGGCAGCCTCCGAAGCTGTAGGTCAGAAGTTCGAATCTTCTCGGGCGCACCATCCTCCCAGCCATTCATTACCTCATGCCCCGCCCCGGCGCAGCTCTCTTGTCTTCAGCACGATCAGGTATTCGTAGAAGGACTGCAGGGTCGCATAGGTGATGCCCGCTGAGCCGTCAAGCAGAGCGCCCCGCACAAACATCATGTAGAGCCATTTGATCAACGGCCGGCCGGGAAGCCGGTAAAAGATCGCCTTCTGGTGAAGCCGCCGCTGCAGGAAATTCTTGGACGTAAGCGCAACCCGCAGCGAGGGTTGGTTGAGGCCCTGCTGCCGGAAGATCAGATCAGCTTCCATTTTCGAGTACAGATCATGTTTTCTGACCCAGTGTCCTATCCCCTTCGAAAAAGGGAAGTGATCAAGCGGGCTCCTGAGAGCTTGAACACGTCCGCTGACCTTCAAAACCTCATTGATGGAACGGCTGTAATGGGCCTGCGCAGGCCTCACGAGACGCAAGTAGAAAGGCGAGATCTGCGCGTGTTTCAGCCAGGAGCCAAACAGGTAATCGCGCCGCCGAACCGTGTACCCGCCAACCTCTGGTGGTGCGCTTGTAACGACCTTCTGCATCTCCTGGCTGAGAGCGAGCGTGGGCCTCTCGTCAGCGTCGAGGAGGAAGACCCAGGGATGGCGGAACAAGATACTCCTAAGCGCTGCGTTCCGATGCGTGGCATAGTCATCGAAGACGCGCTGATGGATGATCGCGCCGCCCCGCCGTGCAACGTCGAGAGTGCCATCCTCGCTGAAGGAATCAAAGACGTGAACGTCATCCGACCAGCTTACGGAGGATAGACATTCCGGAAGGTCCTGCTCCTCGTTGCGCGTGAGAATGAGAACGGAAATCAAGCAGATGTCCTGTAATTTGTTCTGACCTCGTTCCGCTGTGACGAGGCAAGCATGTCGGCGGCGGCCTCGGCCCTCGCGCCGCCTTTGCGAACAGGGACGAAGGCGGTTCCCAATACACCTTGGGAGAGGACCCTAACCGCCCAGGGCTCAGCCCATCTGCTGCAAGGCTTTTTGAGCATCTTTGCCGGGTTCCGATTCCGGAGCCAGCGCCGCTGCTTTCTTTAAGTGGAGCAATGCATTCGCGGTGTCCGACAGTTTGCTGTAGGTCATCCCCAGGTGATATTGAATCGCAGGATCGTCAGGAGCGACCTTGACCGCCTCTTCAAGGAGATCGCGGGCGGAAGCATAGGTTCCCTTGCTGTAAAGGACCCAGGCCAGAGTGTCGGCGGTGCTGGGCGAGTTCGGTAACGATCTGCGTGCGCTCTGAGCATAGTTGAGGGCCACGTCCGTATTCTGACCGCCCTCGACCATCAGATAGGCGAGATTGTTTGCCGCGATGGGCTGTTCCGGCTCAATCTGAAGCGACTTCTTATAGGACTCCATCGCCGCGTCCTTGGAGCCGATTCCCTGCTGCAGGGTCCCGATCACTGCATAGGCTGCAGCGTCGTTCGGGTGAGTCTTCAGCCACTGCTGCCAGCCGTCGATCGCCTTGTTCGCGTCTCCGTGGGCGAGCTGAGCGCGGGAGTAGGCCATGACAGCGGTCCCATCCGCAGGATTCAGCTGCATCGCTTTCTGCGCCGCATCGAGAGACGCGTTCGCGTCTCCGGCCCTTAACTCAAGCTCCGAGAGCTGGACGTACATCTGGCTGTTGGGCGGAGCTTTCGCGATCTGTGCTTGAACTCGCGAGACGGCTTTCTGAAGCTGCTTATCCGATACATCCATCGACACCAACATGCCGAGCGCACGGTCGGAGCCCGGATTCAGAGTGAGAGCTTGCTCCAGCATTGGTCTGGCCTCAGCAAACTTCTTCTCGACCACAAGCAGCTGGCCCATCTCGAGATACGCAGCCGAATTCTTGGGATCGATTTTGATTGCTTGACGGAAGTCTGCGTCAGCCTTGTCATTGTGCTGCTGGGAGGCGTCGGACATCCCTCTCCATATGTAGCCAATGGCGCTCTGGGGCGCTATGGCAATCGCTTTTTCGGCGACCTGTCCGAGGAGGGCTCCGTCGTGACGGCGTACAGCCGTCTGCGCCAGGCCGTCAGCCGCCTCCAGGCTCGTTGGACTCATCCTCATTGCCTCACTGAAACTCTGCTGTGCTGTGTTTAGGTCTCCCTTGCCCAGTGAAGCTCTGCCCAGCCATAGTTTAAGCTGCACGTTATCAGGACTGTTCTTCGCCGCCTTTTGCAGAACATCAAAGGCTTCGTTACTCTTTCCGTCATTCAGCAGGAGCATGCCATTGAGAACCGCGACGCCGGGATCCGAGGAGTCGGTTTTCACCAGCCCGGCGACGACCGATTTGGCTGCCGGGATATCCTTTTTGGCTACCAGAAGACGAGCGTAGGCGAGCTTGATCGGAGTGCTTTTGGGGTGCTTTGCCACCAGATCGGAGTAGACAGAAACCCCCCGGTCGATCTCGCCGGTGCGTATGTAGTAACTTTCCAGAACCTCTCCGCCCGTGCTCGTATCTCCCAAATCTTCCGTAGCTTGCCGGAGTGTCGCTTCGGCGTTGGCTTTATCGCCCTGGCGGAAGTAGAGCTGTGCCAGGTTGATTCGTGCAGCCAAGTTCTTGGGATCACCGGCGACCGCAGCTTTGAGTTGATCGAGAGCTCCTGCGGTATCACCCTTCCGCTGCAGCATGGAAGCCAATGCCAGGTGAGCTGTTGCATTGCTCGGATCGAGTGACACCGCCTTATGAAGTTGCTCCTCCGCGGAACCCGATTGACCCGGATCGGCTCCCTGGAGAAGACCCAGAGTGGTGTGGAAGGCCGCTTTATTTGGATCCAGGGCAAGAGCACGCTGTATCTGCGTCAGTGCAGTTGCCCGGTCGCCCTTGACTGCGGAAATTGTCGCCAGAAGCGCGATGGCATCGGCATCGTTACTCTTAATGGCGAGGACGGCGTTCGCCTGTTCGGCTGCGCGATCCGGCAATTTACCCGCAAGTAGAAGGTTTCCGAGATCGATTCTTGCCTGAAGATTGTCTGGCTGGAGAGCGACGGTGCGGCTCAGCTCAGAATAGGCGGGCATGACGGACCCCATTTTCAGGTAAACCGACCCGAGCTGGTGGTGAGCTTCAGCGAAGTTGTGATCCACTTTAAGGGCGTTCGAGAACTGAATAGCAGCTTCTTTGTACTTCGCCTGCGCTGCATATCGCTTGCCGCTTTCGAGGTACTTTTGCTTCTGAACATTGGGATCATGATGGCAACCGGTCACAGCACCCATTAACACTAGGCCGGTCAGAGCTGCCGAGAGATTGCGGGCGGCCGGAGCTAATAGCTTTTTCATTGTGATTCCCTTCACGTTCTGTCGAACAAACTTGTCTGAAATTCAGTCTCGGGCCGGGTACGCGGACCCTCCACGACGCTGAGGAGCGGTCCGCCAAGCCTAGGTCGGAATGAAACGAGGAAGTTGCGTCGCCATCTGCTGGGCGAAGCCGATGGCTCGGTCCCTGGCGGCGCTGACTGGCTCCGATGCGCCGATGGGAGTGATGACTCGAACCAGGGCGCCGTCGGTTCTGTTTAGCCTAATCGCGTCTGCGATGAGGTACGCCTTCGATACGTACTCATTCGCCACACTGCGTCCGTGAGCCTGGTACCAGTACAGAACGAACTGTCGAGACTCGCCGTTGCTGATCACGTACTCGCCGACTTGGTAGTTCTCTCCATTCGCAGCCTGCATGTTGGTGTAGCGAGAGGACTCGAAGGTCCAGCCCGCACCGGGCAGGCAATGCTGAGGCGAGTGGATCGTCTGACCCGTTCGCTGGGTGGGAAAGTATCCGATAAAAAGCCCCACCGGAGGAACGGAGCTCTTGCCGTCAACCACATCGTAGATACGGTTGAGGAAGTCACCTTTGCCCAGAATCTGGAGTACCTGATCGTCGATCGGCTCGTCGCGGCTGGACCAGGGGCCAATGTGCTTGGGCATCTGGCTGACGGGCTCGCTTTGCGGAACCTTATCCGCGTCGCCGCGACCATTCAGGACGAGCGCAGTCGAGGCCAGCAGGCACACAACAATCCAGTATCGAACCTTGTTCATGACACCTTTCGTGGGGGGCGAACGACAAGCATCACCCGATGGAGGAGATAGAGAAAGGTGAGCGAGATGACAAACATCACCCAACCGGAGAACTCATGGAAAAACCCTTCTCCCTTGGCCGGATCCCAATATTGAACACAGAGTCCCGTTCCAACGATGCGCAGCGCGTTCGCAGCCACCGCGATCGGGATGCTCGCCAGTGCCAGAAACCAGCGGCGTCCAGTCGTCTTTTCGAGAAAGTAGCCGTAGAAGACGGCCAAGGTAAATAGGCTCATCAGGGAGCGTATTCCGCTGCATGCCTGAGCCACTTCCAGCTTCATCACCGGGAGCTGGATCACGTTCCCTTCCCGAAATACTGGAACACCAAGAACGGGAAGGATGGCGCTTGCCACTCTCGACGCAAAGAGCTGCAGAGGAAAGGTGATCTGATTGAAGACAATCTCTGGAAAAGGAATGGCGAGGAGGAGCACTGCCAGGGGAAGTCGAACCTCGCGCAGCACAGCCGCTCCGAAGAAGATCCAAATCATTCCGGCGAGTATCAAAACAAAGGAGATCCGAGAAAGGAAGAGCTCCGCACCGTACACCCCGAAGAAGACGGTGGCGACGCCGAAGATCACTAATGGGAGACCCGCCCAGGTGGGTCTCAAGGGTGCCGCCCGTATTGCCTTGCGCTTATCCCAAAGGATGAAGGCTGAAAAAAAGGGTACGAGGAACCCATGGGAGTAGTCGGCGATCTGATACCAGTCCGTGACCAGCTTGATCCCAATACGGAAGTAGATTGCAACCAGCAAAACGGCTAAAAGACATACGGCCGCGAGGCCCCGGTTGCCCAAGGTGGAGCGAAGCCCCCGCTCCGAGACGACACGACCTTCGGTCGCTATTTCAAGGAAAGCTGGGCTCGCGGTGCTGTAGTGGTTCGTTTCGACGCTGCCGGTCGCCATATTCACTGTAGTTTGACTCACGCCGTAACCATAGGCAATCCAAATGCCATCTAAGTTACAGTTACAGGATTGCGAGAGCCTCACAGCCTTTCGAAACGAAGTATACGCCCCAAGGATGGAAACTTTTTTCCCTTTCTACCAGCCCTTTGCGCACTTTAGTTGCAGAAACAAAATCAGCAACATAAGCCCAGTCGCCTATACTGAATGGACGCCTGATACTGCCATAGCCGGTGACGAAGCGTCCAGGAGATTTTGCTTCGCCGGGGTTTGGTAAGGCAATTGCAGTTGAAGTCTTCGGATTCGTACGATGGAGCTAAACACAGTTGGCTCCGGTTTTTTGGCAGGGTGGCGATGGATGAGAGTAAGCAAATGAAAATCACACATGGGATCAGCTGCGCGGTTCTCGTCGCATCTTCTGTTGCGATGTTTGGTCAGCAGCAGCCCGCAACGCCCGACGCCCAGGAGAATCATCCGACGTCACAGCCATCGCAGGTCCCGGCAGCAACGCCGTCCGTACCCGCCGCCGCACCGGCACAGACGCTGCCGCCAACTGAGGTAAGGATCCCTGCGGAGTCGCAGCAGACGCCCCAAGCTGCGACATCGCCGGCTTCAGAAACTAAGACCGCGGGAGTCGACAACACCCGATACATCATTGGCCCGGAGGACGCGCTTCAGATCAGTGTTTGGCGTGAGCCCTCACTCTCGGGGAATCTTCCCGTCCGGCCCGATGGGATGATCTCGATGGTGCTCCTTGGCGATCTTCCGGCCGCCGGAATGACACCTACGGCGCTGGGCGCCGATATCACACAAAGGCTGCGCAAATATTTCCAAGACCCGCCCAGCGTCACCGTTCAGGTGATGGCCGTAAATAGCCAGAGAATCTACATGATTGGCGAATTAGGCCATGTTGGCCCGGTGCCTCTGTCTTCCGGAATGACGCCCCTACAAGCAATCGCCACTGCTGGCGGACTCTCGCCTTTTGCCAACTCGAAACACATTTACATTCTGCGCGGCACTGGAGCTTCGCAGCAGAAGATCCCTTTTAACTACAAGCAAGCCCTGAAGGGCGAGGACCGTCAACCGATCGTGCTTCGTCCAGGCGATACGATCGTCGTCCCATGAGATCTTGTATGAAGACACACACCTTCTTCTTGGCCCTTTTGGCTCTGCCCTGCTTTGTCTGGGGTCAGGCGACTCCGACGGCCTCCGTCCAGCCGGCGACCACATCGGGCATGAACTTCCCGGCGATCAACGGGAATTATCAGTACGGTCTGACTGTCGCAGAGGTGATCCAAAGCGGCTACTCCAATAATGGCACGAACGCGTCGACGAGCCTCTCAGGAGATCTTGCGTACACCTCCAAGAGCGAGCTCCACCCCTCCAGCTTGATCTATGCCGGAGGCTTTCAATTTGGGAATTATTCTGGCAGTTCGGTCACATATTTCCAGAGTCTTGCTACCTCCCAGAGCTACATCACGCGAAGCTGGGTATTCAGCCTCTCGGATTCTCTGAGTTATCTTCCACAATCGCCCACGGTGGGACTCTCTGGTATCCCAGGGACAGGCGACCTCGGCTTGAATCCCGTTCAGAGTGGGCTTGAGCCTTCACAGAACATCCTTTCCATCGGAAACTCGCGGATCAGCAACTCTGTCAGCGGCAGCGTCGAACGGCGGCTGGACGCTTTTACCTCGGTGAGCGGGGGCGCGAGCTACGGAACTCTCGGATTCTTCGGGAATGGCGGTTTGGGCAGTAGCCAGATTTCGGCGAGCGTGGGGATCAACCGCCGACTTGACGCCCGAAGTTCCGCGTCACTCTCAGCTACCTACGGAATTTTCAAGTTCGGCAGCCTCGGCAACGGCGCCTCCTTTGCTACACGGGGGCTTAGCGCTAGCTATCAGCGGCAGCTTTCGCGCTCCCTTAGCGCCAGCGTGTCTGGCGGTCCGGAGCATATCAGCAGTTCCAGCGTGCTCGGAATTCCTTCCCGGCTCACCTACACCGCGGGAGCAGGCCTGAGTTATGCCGTGCGGATCTACAACGCGAGTTTGAGCTACAGCCGCGCCATTAACGGTGGAGGCGGAGTTCAGCCTGGTGGTATCTCGGATAGCGTAGTCGGGATTCTCCAGCGCCCTTTCGGAACGGCGTGGTCGGCCTCTGCAAATATCGGCTACTCGAGAACTCAGGGATTGTCTAATACGCCGACTCCAGTAAGCCTCGCTCTGCTCGGCGTAACAACCACCGGCAACTACGATGGCGTCTTTGCGGGCGGCCAGGTGTCCCGCCGAATCAGCCGGTCGCTTTCCGCGTATGGAAGCTATACGGCTCTCACTCAGAGCTACACCCTGACGCAGGTCTCGCCCGTGGCGCTCAATGGAATCGTCCAGAGCTTTGCGATCGGAGTTTCCTATTTTCCCCGCTCTCTTCACCTGGGGCAATTCTAAGGAGTCACCATGCTTGGTCATCGAACTTTGGGTCTCGAAGACTACACCACGATTCTGAAGAAGCGCTGGTGGATTCTCGCAATTCCGGCCATCACCTTCCCCATCCTCGCCTATGCCGCGAGTTATCTGGTCGATCCACAGTACATCTCGCAGGAGCTCGTCCTTGTTGAGCAGCAGAAGGTTCCGGACAAGTACGTCACGCCCGTGATCGCAGAAGATCTGACGGGCCGTCTATCCTCGATGAAAGAGCAGATCATGAGCCGGTCCAGACTGGAACCGATCATCACTCGCCTGAATCTGTTTGCCGATCAAAAGGCTTCCATGGATGACCGCCTCGACCTGATGCGAAAGGCAATCGACATCAAGCCGATCCAGTCGTCCACGACCCGCGGCGTCCCCGGATTCTTCATCAGTTTCAAGGCTAGCGATGCGCGCACGGCACAGACGGTCTGTTCCGAGATCACTTCCATGTTCGTCAATGCTAACTTGAAGTCGCGCGAAGATTCTGTTCAGGGTACGACTAACTTCCTGAAAAAACAGCTTGACGACGCTAAACGCAGTCTGGACGAGCAGGACGAGAAGCTTGCGAAATTCGAGCAGGAGTACGTCGGCAAGCTTCCAGGTCAGGAAGAGCCTAACCTCAACATGCTCACGAGCCTGAACACGCAACTCGATGCGGCGACCCAGTCGCTCGCGCGCATGCAGCAGGATCTCAGCTATGGGCAGACGGTGCTTGCACAACAGACACGCGAGTTCCAGACACCAGAGATCCAGCGGGTTGCGCCGCAGGCTCAGCAGCAGGAACTGCAGCAACTGCTCGCGCAGGAAGCGGACCTTGCCGCGCGGTATACCGCCGATTACCCCGATGTTGTGACGATTCGCCGGAAGATCGCCGATTTACGGCATGAAATGGCCCAGGCTCCCCCCCCACAAGTAGCCACCGCGAGCTCAACCCCCCGGAATGAACCCGCTTCCATCCTGCAACTCCGCGCGCAGATTAAGGCCGAGGAACTCGCGATTGGGCAAAAGAAACACGATCAGGCAGCGATACAAGCCCAGATCAGAACCTATCAGGATCGCATTTCAGCCAGCCCCGTCGTGCAGGAGCAGTATAAAAAATTGACTCGTGACCATCAGGTTGCACAAGGATCCTATGACACCCTGCTGAAGAACATGCAGGACGCCAAGATGGCTGCCGACCTCGAGCGGACACAGCAGGGAGAGCAGTTCAGTATTATGGACCAGGCCAGCCTCCCCGAAGCTCCAACCTCCCCCAAGCGCCCCGTCTTCGCGGCTGGCGGTTTCGCTCTTGGACTTGCACTCGGCCTGGGCATCATCGCCCTTCTCGAATACCGGGATACGGCTCTTCGGTCCGAGCGCGATATCTGGGCCTTCACCAAGCTTCCTACCCTCGGTACGATCTCTCTGCTCGATGATCTGGTACCGGCTACAGCAAAGACTAGGCGAAGATTCTTCAGTCGCCGTAAAGATGTTCCCACCAACACCCCCGTTATGACAGCGGGTGGATAACTGACATGTACAAGACGTTCTTTAAGCTCCAGACCAGTCCCTTTGGAACCAGTCCTGACCCGCGGTTCCTTTACATGATGCCCCATACACGGGAGGCACTTGCCTGCCTCGAGTACGGTATCTCCGCCCGCAAGGGCTTTACGGTACTGACCGGCGAGGTCGGGACGGGCAAGACGACCCTTCTGCGACGCGCTCTGAGCTCCTTCCGAGACCGGCGCGTCTCGACCTCCTTCGTCTTCAACCCTCGTCTTGACGTTATCGATTTCCTCGAATTTGTCATCACCGACTTTGGGCTCATCCCGGCGTCGCGCACAAAATCGGGCATGCTACTGCAGTTGAATCGATGGCTGATCGAGCGATACCGCAATGTAGAGACCTGCGTGGTCGTCGTCGATGAGGCGCAGAATCTCTCCTGGGACCTGTTGGAAGAGATACGCCTGCTCACGAACCTCGAAACCTCATCGGAGAAGCTGCTCCAGATCGTCTTATCCGGCCAGCCTGAGCTTGAAGAGAAGCTTCGTCATCCCAGCGTTCGTCAGCTTCGTCAACGGGTGTCCCTCTGGTGCCGCACGCAAGCTCTAACAGACGCGCAGACGCATGCTTACGTTGCGGAACGTCTTCGAATCGCGGGAGCTTCCTGGCCGCTCTTCTCCCCCACCGCCCTGGATCTCATTCATCGGTATAGCCGTGGCATTCCGCGGCTGATCAACCTCATCTGCGAGCACGCTCTGATTGTGGCTTATGTAGAACAGGCGCGCCAGGTTACGAACAACATGGTGGAGGGCGTTGCTGTCGAGCTGGAGCTGGAAACGCAGCCATTTCTTATTTCTACCGCCGCGATGGGCGGGAACATGCCCACGAGCAGATCCAATGAAACACAAACTTTCGGAACGGGGCTCGGACAAGAGAGCACGGGAAGGCGAGATCGATGAGCCGCATCTACGAAGCACTCCAAAAAGCAGAGTCGGAGCGCGGCAGCGACCCGAAGCGGCCGGAACCCAACTCTTCGGTGGCTGTCGCCGAGTACGACATTCCTTTGGGCCCTGTAGAGCCACTTGAGTCTGCAACCAGACCGTCGGACGTATTTGCGACGCACGCCTCCGCTCCCCTGTCGTCGTTTGCGCTCGATCTCAGTAGCGTAAGGGAGACGCCCTGGTCACCTGATCTCCGGCAACTGCCTGCACTCCTTGAGCGGGGCCCCGCCGTGGAGCAGTTCCGGAGTCTGCGCTCTCGCATTTACGAGATGCGCGAAATAAAGCCGCTCAAGTCGATTCTGATCAGCAGCGGTATGCCTCAGGAAGGCAAAAGCTTCGTCGCCACGAATCTCGCGATTAGCCTAGCTCGGAATAAGAATGCAAAAGTGCTGCTGATCGACGGCGACATGCGTCGGTACACCGTGCATCAGTTGCTCGGATGTGAGGCGCAACCCGGTCTCGCCGACTACCTCGCCGGCCGGTCGACAATCGTCGAGGTTATGCAGCGCCCCGAAGCCGCTTCGATTACGGCGGCAGCAGGAATCCGGGTAGGAGGTCTCTCCTCGTTGACGTTCATTTCAGGTGGCAACGGCGGCGACCGCGCGGCCGACCTCTCTAACAACAATCGCTTCGGAGAGCTCATGACAGCCGTCTCGCCGCACTTCGACTGGATCATCATTGACTCTTCGCCGGTTTTGCCCGTCTCCGACGCGGTGAATTTATCCCGTTTCTGCGATGGTGTTTTGCTCATTGCGCGCGGCGGCATGACAGAGTACACCGGTGCCCAGCGGGCGCAGCATGAGCTTAAGGGAGCCAACGTACTCGGGTTTGTGCTCAATGCTGCGCGGAAGTCAGCGCAGGTGGGCACCTATTACGGATATGACCCGCGCCACGAGGGCGAGTAAGACGGAGAAAGAAGCTCGATGATACGGCTATTCAACGTCTACTATCCCGCCCGCACCATTGTCCTTCTGCTCTGCGAGGCGCTTATCGTCAGCGGCTCCTTTCTGCTGGCATCACGGATGGTCTTAGGGCAGGATACGTACCTCGTACTCAATTATGAGTATGGGTTCATAAAAATCCTGACGCTCACCATTCTTACGCTGCTGTTTTCCTACTACTTCGATCTGTACGAACCGCAGCGCATCTCGGAGCATTGGGAGATCTACTTCCGCCTTCTTCTGGTGCTTGGTTTTCTCTCCTTCTTTCTTTCCGCCATCACTTACTTCTTTCCCGAAGCCGACATCGCGCACTCGGTCATTCTGCTTGGCCTTGCCTTTCTGACAGCAGCTCTGGTCCTATGGCGAGGCGCCTACGAATGGATGACCGATCAAAAGGCATTTCGGGAGCGCGTTTACGTTCTAGGCGGGGGTGAGCGGGCTCAGACGATCGTCGAAATGCTCAAGACGCGTCGTGATGCCGGCATGGAAGTCGTGGGATGGGACCCGCTGTCTGAGGGCGCGAAAGAGACTAGGGAGCTCTTCGCTCCAGCATTGGAGCAGTTCCGCGGCCCCAAGCCGGGCATTGATCGCGTGATTGTCGCGATGCAGGATCGACGCGGATCGCTCCCGGTTCGTGAGCTGTTAAATCTTCGCTTCGACGGTGTAGTAATCGAAGATGCTTGCGACCTGCTCGAACGCCTCTCAGGCAAGCTTTTGTTGGACGGTCTGAGGCCCTCCAACTTCATCTATAGTGAAGGTTTCCGAGTGAAGCCCTCGCAGCAGATCGCTCGCCGCATCGTCTCGACGCTGGCAGCGGCTACCGGTCTTCTGCTCTTTCTGCCCTTTCTCCCGATCGTCATGATGCTGGTGCGCCTGTCATCGCCGGGTCCTATCTTCTTCAAGCAGACCCGTGTGGGTCTGGGTGGCCGCAACTTTGAGGTCGTGAAATTTCGGACAATGCGAACAGATGCCGAAGCGTCTGGAGCCAAGTGGGCCACTAAAAACGATCCCCGCGTCACGCGAGTAGGGATGTTTATGCGCAAGACTCGCCTGGACGAGGTACCGCAACTCTGGAACGTCCTTCGAGGAGATATGGGCTTTGTTGGCCCTCGCCCCGAGAGGCCCGAGTTCGTGCCATGGCTCTCTGAACAGATCCCCTACTTCGATCTGCGGCACATGATTCGTCCAGGCCTCACGGGATGGGCGCAGGTTCGGTACGGGTATGGTGCAACGCTCGCAGAGACCCGTGAGAAGCTCGAATATGATCTCTACTACATCAAGCACATGTCTCTTGGGCTAGACCTTCTGATCATGTTCGAAACGATCAAGACGATTCTTCGTCGTCGCGGCGCCCAGTAGATCCCAGCCTAGTTGAGCGGTAGAATATAGCAGCAAACCGCTCGCATCCCATCGATGTTCTGATTTGTATGCGGGCGATTGTGTAGGACGGGATTGAGCGGCGGTTGAGATCAGGCCTGAACTTCCGCCATCCCCTGCTTTTCTTTCTCCTGCAAGTACCATGCAACCGTCTTCTCTAACCCATGCCGAAAATCTGTCTGCGGCTCGTACCCAAGTTCCCTGGAGGCGCGGTCGATGCTTGCGAGCGAGTGCTGTACATCACCGGCGCGCGGGGGTCCATAGTTTGGTCTTCCCTTGAAACCTAATATGTCGCCCAAGGTCGCGTAAAGATCGTTTAGTGTGTGGCTATGTCCCGTGCCCACATTGAAGACACGCCCGACCGCAACCTCTTTCGTGGCCACGCACGCCAGCAGATTCGCGTTGACTGCATTGGCGACAAAGGTAAAGTCTCGACTGGTCGATCCATCGCCGTTGATCGTGGGCGTCTCCCCGGCCATCATCTTGTGGATAAAATGGGCGATCACGCCAGAATAGGGCGAGTCGGCCGCTTGCCTCGGGCCGAAGATATTAAAGTAGCGCAGGCAAACGCCTTCCATGCCGTAGACCTTGCAGAACGCCTGAATGTAGTACTCGCAGGTGAGCTTTTGCACCGCATAGGGCGATAAAGGCTGAGGGATCATCTCCTCATGCTTTGGCTGCGTTGGCTGATCTCCATATGCCGAGGAGGAGGCCGCGTAAATGATTCGTCTTACTTTGGCGTCGCGGGCGGCCAGCAACACATTAAGGGTACCGTTGATGTTGGCTTGGTGCGAGCTGAGCGGATCCTTCACTGAGCGCGGAACCGAAGCCAGAGCCGCCTGGTGGAGGACATAGTCGACGCCGTCGCAGGCTCTCTGCATCGCCGGAAGGTCCTGCAGGTCAGCTTGCTCAAAAGCGATCGCTTTTCGGATGTCCGCCAGATTTTCCAGGCTTCCGGTAGAGAGATTGTCGATGCCTCGTACCGAGTGCCCCTGCTCCACCAACGCGTGTGCGATCGTCGATCCGATAAAGCCGGCGATTCCTGTAATGAGATAAGTTGCCATGTATATCCTCCCCAGAGCACTCGCTTATTCACGCTGGGTCGTTTCGAAGTTGAAAAATATTGGTAGCGCTCGCCCGCCCGCAGTAGAGAAGCGGCCGAAAGTGACATGCTCCTACGGTTTATCCCGCAATGCGCCGTCGCGCGGAGACCCCGAATTGACCGTCGCCGGACTAGACCAGGAACAGCTCTACCTGGATACTATCTGTCGCCGCGCTCGGAACTCCATAAAATCTCAGCAATACGACAATCGTGGCAGAACAGCCGCAGGGAAGCCCGTCTCCGGATGCAATAATATCCGACATGTCGATTACCAGCCCAAGTACACTTCCTCAGATCGCCGCCGAACGCCTTGAGCGCCTCTCCACTCGCACCGCCAAGATCGGCGTGATCGGGCTCGGGTATGTAGGGCTCCCGCTTTCTCTCCTGCTCGCCGAAGCGGGATTTCAGGTTACCGGTTTCGATATTGATGAGAAGAAGGTCACGGATCTGGAGGGCGGGCGCTCTTACATTTTCCGCATTCCCGAGACCGAGATCCAGGAGGCGAAACGTCAGGGCTTCCGAGCGACGACGGAATTTGCCAAGCTGGCCGAGCAGGACGCGATCCTGATGTGCGTTCCGACTCCGCTGACCGGGCATCGCGAGCCTGATCTCAGCTACATAGAGAACACTGCGAAGTCGACCGCACCGTGGATCCAGGAAGGACAGCTGATCGTGCTCGAGAGTACGACCTACCCTGGAACCACCGAGGACGTTCTCATTCCGCTGCTCGAGTCGGGCAATCAGCATGGTCTCAAAGTGCAGACCACGGGCAACGCAGCCGAGCGGGGCGTGTTCTACGTCGCATTCTCTCCGGAACGCGAAGATCCAGGAAATACATCGGTGGCCCGTCGCGACATTCCCAAGGTTGTTGGCGGCCACGAAGAGATCGCGACCGAACTCGCGGCTGTTTTATATGAGGGTATCTTCACTCGATCCGTGCGGGTCTCCTCGACCCGAGTTGCGGAGATGACCAAGCTGCTTGAAAACATCTACCGCTGCGTCAACATCGCTCTCGTCAACGAGCTTAAGGTGCTGGCGATCCGCATGGGGGTCGATATCTGGGAGGTGATCGACGCAGCCGCAACAAAGCCGTTCGGCTTTCACCCCTTCTACCCGGGGCCGGGGCTGGGCGGACACTGCATCCCGATCGATCCCTTTTACCTGAGTTGGAAGGCGAAAGAGTACGACTTCAACACCCGCTTTATCGAATTAGCTGGCGAGGTTAACGAGGCTATGCCGGAGTTCGTTAAACAGTCGGTCGCAAAGGCGCTCAATCAACACAAAAAGGCAGTCAACGGGTCCAAGATCCTGATGCTCGGGATGTCTTATAAGAAAGACATCGATGACCTTCGCGAGTCTCCGTCACTCACGATCATCGAGCTTCTCCGGGAAGAGGGTGCGGACGTTGTGTATAACGATCCGTATCACCCAAAGGTCGGCCGCGGACGCCACTACAACCTGAACATGACCTCAACATCGCTCCAAAATCTAGAGCAGTATGACTGCGTGCTGATTGTTACAGATCATTCAGACTATGACTATGAGGACATCGTAGGGCGATCGCAACTGGTCGTTGACTCAAGGAATGCAACCAAGGGAATTCAGTCATCGAAGATCGTTCGCTGCTAGCTCTCAGGCCGCAGCAGCCTAGGACGACTGCCGCCTGAAGATCTCCGGACGCTGAAGCAAACCTATCGCCTTCTTAGCGCTTCTGAGGTAAAATCCGTTCGAAAACCGGTGAGGACCTATGAAGTGAATGAAGGACGATCTCTCATATGGAACGTCCGGGTGCGCCCAATAGGAGAGATATTTCGGGAATTCTAAAGGGTACGAATTTTCCGAATTGGCTATCAGTAAATTGGATGTGACCTGCTCGCTGCCCCACTCGTTCCATTGGTCGTTCGCGAGACCGCGCATGAGATCAGAAAAATAGCGGATCTTCTCTCTTCCGAAGGACCCTTTCGCATATCCAGTGAAGCCGGCGTTTCCACGCAAATAATTCAAAGATGAGGCTTCTTGAAGCTTGTCAAAGGTGCGCTCACAGACAGCCTGCACCTGGGGATGATGATTATCCTTCGATCGGGCGCATGCGCTCACCATGGTCTCGATCTTCGGGTACGACCGATTCCCTAAAAGAGTGAAGCTCCGGTTTGCTTCGATACACTCCTTCACCTCGGGGATCGAGGCTAAAGTAAGTGTGTCCGAGTCTAACTGCACCACATAGGAATTTCTGACGAGATCGCCTATCAGGAAGAGTCGCTCCCAGCAGCTACCCTTTGGACATCCATCGGTTGCGATGTCGGCAATCGATACGATCTTCGCCTGCGGTATATGCGACCGGAGGACGCCACGGTCCTCCTTCGTCAGTGACCCGTCATTCAGAATGACAACAGCGGGATTACGCCCGAGGTGCTGACTGAAGGACTTCGCCGCCAGCAAATACATCAGAACTTCGCCGTGACAGATCATGGAGACCAGGGTTAAACTCTCGTCATTGGTCTCCAGAGGTCTCGTTCGCAACGTCGAGCGGCCGTTGAAGTTGAACCAAGCTCTTCCAATAGCTCGCCGGGCGCGAAAGAACATGATGGTCCACCTCTGATCCCGATATCGACGCTCGCTGAGCCATCTCATGCAGCCAGACTTGTCAGCTGCAGTCTTCTAAGCTCCATCATAGCGTTCGAGAGCGGCGAGATCTACTTGCTTTTGGGGCGGTTCAGTCTTTCGAGACCAAGTTGGCCCAGATTGGGTGACCCTCTAGTTGCTGCCCTTTAAGATTCGCTCGACGGCTGCCCGTGGGACAATTATTCGAGACTCGGATCAGGGGATGTCGTCTGGTTAAAGAGAGTCAGGTCCCTAAATGCCCACGTTCGATATCATCATTCCGGCGTACAATGCTGCAAGATACCTCCCCACCGCTATCGAAAGTGTCATAGCGCAGACCTTCGAAGAGTGGCGGATCCTGCTTGTGGATGATGGCAGCACTGATAACACCTCCGAGATTGTCTCTACCTTCGTCCGTCAGCTGGGACCGAAGCTGCTATACATCAAACAGGAGAATAGCGGCCTTCCGGCGGCACGGAACACTGCTATCCGCCACTCCTCGGCCGAGTTCCTGGCTCTGCTGGACGCGGACGATGTATGGCTACCTTGTCGATTATCTGAATCCCTGAACTCTATGCGAGGCCGCCCGCAGGTGGGTTTATCGTATGGCTTCGTCCAACGTATCGATCCGCAGGGTGCGTTGATCGACACTTTCGCGAAGAGGCAGCAACATGGGGAAGGCCGAATAGCACGTTACATTTACATGCGGATGGTGGACCTGCCCTGCCCCACCATCACCTTTCGTAAAACATGCGTGGACGAGGTTGGCCTATTCGATGAAACGTTGAGGGCAACGGAAGATCGCGACCTCTGGCTCAGAATCGCATTGAAATACGAGGTAGCGCTTGCGCCCCACATCATCGCACTTTACAGGACCTCTCCTGCTTCGATGACGACTGACCCCGATCGCATGTTGAAAGCACAGCTTCAGTTCATCGACAAGCATTTCGGTGCCCCGGGATGCGGTAGATTAGCGCGCCGGTTTGCCCTGGCTCGAATCTATAAGCAGCGTGCAGAGGCTCTTGGGCTTCGGCATCAGCGCTGGGCTGCCGTCAAGAGCTCGCTCCGAGCTCTGGCGTTCTATCCTTTCGACCTCAGAAACGCTCGCACCGCGGGATCGATGCTGCTGCGTTGCGCTGGACTCGGAGGCTAGAGGTATCTCTGTTTCGGTAGTGGCGCGCTGATCACGGACCACGGTCCTGTTGAATCTTTTCTCAAGGAGGCTCAGCGCCTTCTCAATGTTGAAAAGCACCGACATCATAATTGCCGGAAGCAGGCCTGGGCTTCCCTTCGTAATCGGACTTGATCTCCGGGATAGGACTTCCGGAGCGAAGAGCCGGGCTTGAACCTGACGGTCTGAAGTCGAACTTGTCAAGATCCTGTTCTTTGGCGAAGCGAGGTTGTGAGTTAAGCTTCGGGTCCTCACACCGCTCTGAGGGATAGCCAGTAGGGCATTTGAAGCCTCTCAAACCAAAGAAGAGATTGTTCTCTCGGATGATCTTACCGATAGGCTTCTGAAAGTAAATGCCTCCCGGACCTCCTCCTCGACCTCCAAGGCTGTAGGTTCCTGGGTTATCGTATCCGCGGACGATGTTGTTCTTCAATACCAGCGTACTATTCGAACAACTGGGGTCCCAACAATCGATATCAAACGTCGTCGGTGCATAGCTGACGATCGTATTATTCACGAACAATGCCGTCCCGCCCTGCCGGAAATTGAACGATATAGCGTCCTGTGCACGGCAGAAATCGCCCAGTTTGCTGTTGTAGGTCGTGGGCGTTCCGTCCATGGGGGCAGACATCCTTAGGCAATTGCCCAGAACTAAATTGTTGGCGAAAACAGCCGGATTTTCATTTGGTCCCCACTTAAACTGGCCCCCGGAGTTGCCGTAGGCGATCGAGTTGGTGATGCTCAAGGAGCAGGTGCCTTTATCGATGTGCCCTAGATCTAGACCATCCTGCGTGTTATATCGAAAGGTGGAGTGGTCTATGTTCGAGGTCAGGCACATGCCGGCGGGAGTTCCGACCCCGTCTCCGTATCCACCGCTGCTCTGCCCGTAGCAGGAGATAGCGGGGTTAGGATGCGTAACTGGATATTCCTGGTTACAGCCGTTCCACTCTATGGTGGAATTCTTGAAGTTCCACACGCCATTAACGCTTGACGTAGAGTTCCCGTCGTCAAAATCCCATCCTGCCATCCCGTTATAGGCGATATCGACCCGGTCGGCCGTCACCACACCGCCGATGGGGCCCTTGATTCCACGATCCGTGTGACCGTGTATCCAGAGATCCTGAAGCAGAACATCGTGCGTGTTGACGTCCGTGTAGACGCCATCAGAATCGTAGTCGTCAATAGGATAGCTACTGCTGCATGTTCCTGGGTAAGCGGGGGAGCCGTGAACGATGCACTGCGAGTGGCGGGTGATCTCCAGGCATTCCACCTGGACGAATTGCGCTCCACCCAGGTTTAGTGCTGCCCATACACCGAAGCCGCCGAAGATCTGTGTTTTGTTTCCGTCCTTGCAGCTTGCATAATTCTCACCCAGAATGCGAGTGGGCTGACCTGCAGTGCCGGCGGGAATAGTCGGATTAACACACGAAAAAGGTCCGTTTCCTCCTGAGCACCAAACATCATTTGCGGTCGCGCCTTGGTTAAAACCAACCCGCCATGGGCCGCCACGAAGAATCACGGTGTCACCCCCAGCAATGACCCACTTGGAGTTTCCGTAGCTTTGATCGTCCCAAAGGTAGCGGTAGTCCTTGAACGCACAGTGCTGATTTACGCCCTTGCCGCGATATGCAGTATCTGACTTACCGTCGCACTGCCCAGAGGCCGCCTTCGCCGAATGTCGCGATCCCCCATCGGCGCGAACGTACCATGTCTCGCCAGAGAGTGGCATGACGAAGAAAATTAGGAACAGCGACCACAACGTGATTCTCTGCATGATTTAACCTTTTACTACTCCCACGATCGGAGAGTCCCGCGACTCATCGGAAATCTCGAGATCAACGTATCACGTCAACACCGGCATGGGCTCGGTTACCGCACTGCGGGTTCGGCCGCGAGCAACTTCGCATAAACACCTGTGATTCCAGTCATCATGGCGCGCGTCGTGAACTTCTTCACGACTAACTCCTTTCCAGCTGCCCCCATCTGTCTTCCGATATCCGGCTCAGCAAACATCCGGCAGATCGCGGTGGCGAGCGCATCAGGGTCTTCGGGAGGAATGATGATGCCGCTGACCCCATGCTCAACAGCCTCGGCGTTGCCCCCGACATCTGTTGCAATCACCGGAAGCGAAGCGGCCATTGCTTCCACGATGGCGTTGGAGAAACCTTCACTTCGGGAAGGAAGCACGAAGACATCTGCCGCGCGAAGGTGTTCCTGCAGATTCGTTACACCCCCTGCAAAGGTGAAGCGGCTCGAAAGCCCGAGATCTCGAATAGAAGTCTGAAGCTCTTCGAAGTACTCAGACTCAAGCACCTCGCCAGCGATACTGAACTCTGCGTTAGGAAATTTTCGCACAACGGATGCCGCCGCTTTGATGAAAACATCGTGCCCTTTCACCCGTCGGATGTTGCCCACAGTCGTGGCAACGACTTCGCGTGGGGATTCCTTCGGCTTGGAAGGAGTTTCCCAATTGGCGAGATCAAGGCCGTTATAAACAGTCGTCACCCGGCCTGGAGGAATTCGATCCACCTCGATGCAATGCTGACGCACCTGTTCGGAGACGGCAAGGACCGCATCAGGAAAACGACTCATCAGCCGGTAGGCGACATGATGCTTGCCCGATCTAAGAATTCCCATATCCCGACGGCTCCACACCAGCTTCGCCCTGGACGCGCTCTTGGTCACGAAACCAGCCCAGATATCGGAGCTTTCAAAAAAGGTATGCACTATCTGGACGCGAGTGGTTTGCAGGAATCGCCTAAGCTCAAGCGCAGCTCGCATCGCGGTGAGATCATAGGTTCGCTCGAGGGGAAGCAGGTAAATAGGACAAAGTGCGGAACTTAGAACCAAACTTTGGGGATGAATGGAAAAGGTAAGGATGGATGCACGATACCCGTACTGCGACAAAAGAGCGGCGAGTCTGAGAACGATACGTTCCCCGCCACCAAGTGTCTTGGGAAACTGATCCAAGACAAGCAGAACATGCGGCAGTTTCGAGTAGTCCACCTGCGCTGACTCAGGCTTCTCTGGCGTCAAAGCTCTGAGCAGAGTCATCCGAGAACTCTTGGCGAGCATCGATCGAAATAAGCTTTCTTGCCGCCACAGATTGCCATCGTCACCGATAAACCGCGTAGGGGAGATCCGTTGCGAATGAGTTCACATCCATAAGGCCGGCGGGCTCTTCAGACTTGATCAGATCACTCGCACGCACCGCGGCACCGGCGAGTACCCAAAGCAATCCGTTGATCTCCAAGTAGGTCCATCGGTCTCCGAAGCAGTTAGCAATAAGGCAAGAGCAGACCGCAAGGAAAAGACCTAGCCCAAGTCCACGGTAAAGCGGGTCCTCCGCCCTTCTGAAGAGGCGATAAGGTAGAACGATCAGTTGCTGTAAAAGGACGAGCACTATGAGGAATCCTATCGCTCCCGTCTCGACCAGCACCTTCACATACCAGTTGTGCGTATCTCGAAGTCCGTCCACGTGCTCCGTCAACTGGTAGGTCGCGTAGCCTATGCCAAAGATTGGGTCACTGGCGATCGCTGTTTTGGCATCTTCCCAAAGGGAAACGCGTTCCTGGGCGGATGCTTCCAGTTGCCCGTTCGCGTCCTGAGTCATATTGACCCGCTCACTGACTGCTGCAGGCACCACAGTTTGCCAGGTCAACAGGAAGACCCCCACAAGCACTAAGAGCTTGCGATCTTTCAGTACGCCCAGAATGAAAGTGCTGACAAGCACAGCAAGGTAAGCTCCGCGAGAGAACGTATACATTGTTCCAAACAGAGTAATAGCTATCAGTCCGTAGGAGAGTAGCTTTGCCTTCCTGCGCTTGAGAAACTGCACGAGGCCCCAGAAAAACATGGCGAATTGCGCCAAGAAAGCAGCCGTCTGATTGGATCCATAGCCCAGGGGACCACTGCTGCGTTTGTTCTCGTCGAAGGTCGACCAGCTCCTAGAGAGAGTTTCCATCAGGAAGCTCCTGTCAATAAACAGGAGGGAGATAGCGGTAAGCAGAACAACCGTTCTGACTGCCTTCCGGTCTTCCACGACCATGCAAGTTGCCAGGAAGATCAACGGAATCAGCATGTAGTCTTTCCATGTGGCGAAGTTCAGATCGGTGATCCAAAGCGGCGGCGGGCCGTTCCCCAGAGCGGTTCCAAGCCACATAGACAGGTAAAGGTAGATTCCGAAGAAGAGCCAGATGATATAGAGCGTCGATTTCGGAAGGCGCTTGCCATGGATAAGAGCGCCGATGAGTACGGCGATGACAAGAACTGTTAGAACGTTACCGCCAAGAGGGTAATCGAGAAAGTGATCCCGCAACGTTCTGTAAGGAAGAAACGGCATCATGTAATAGAGGCCGAGAAGAGGTCTTCCCGTTAGGGAAACAAGGCACATGACCCAGAACCCAAGGTAGGCAAGTAACGGGATGTAATGTCCTATTCCTGTTCCCATAACGCAACCTCCCGGAAGTCTAGCCTTCCTTTAAAGAGTACATCTGCTACCGAGCTGAAGCAGATCAACTTAAGCGGTCCACAATCCATCGCGTCCCCTCACAAAATTGAAAAACGCTCTTGCGGCTGCCGCATTCAACATGACGAAGGTGTTGGGAATAGCAATCACCTTGAACCTTCGGGCCGAGGGTTTGAGACTTCCCAAAAGAGCAAGCCCATAGAAGCATATCTGGAGACAGAACGCGACTCGATAAAAAGCTCCTTGGATCAAGAAGCACGCGACCAGCATTCCGGCGAGAAGCAATGGAATCAGCAGTCGTAGAAGCTTATGGCTGATGAAGCGAAATAGCAGCGGATTTGCCGTGGACAGCAGCCATGGCGCCAGCCGCAGCAGCTGATAGTTCCCCGAAAGGGTCCGAACCTTACGGGAGAACTCTTTTCCGTTGTGCGTAAAGATCTGGTCACGCGCGATCGCCGCCGGTTCGAAGACAACACGTCGAGACAGGCGGACCACGTTCATCGGAACGAAAACATCGTCAAGAATCGTTCCTTCGGGGATCTCCACGTAAAGCTCACGCCGGATTGCATAGATAGCGCCCGTGACGCCCACGACCGACCCCGTGCCAGATTCGAGCTTCCGGACGGCCTTCTCGATCTTCCAGTAGATGCCAAGAGCCGTCTCGGACGGCTTTCCTGAAGAGGTCTCAAGCAAGAGCTCACCACTGACGGCGCCAACGCGTGGATCGGCGAAACAGGAGGCCAATTCAGAGACTGCGTCCGAATCGACCGACTGGCGAACATCAAGAAAGACCAGAAGATCGCCGGTTGCACGCCGAACTGCCTCATTCAGAGCGGAGGCCTTACCCAGGGAGCGACCAAGCAGGACGGGAACAACGCGCTCCGAGTGCTCGAAGAGAATCGCATTCGTTCCGTCCGTGGACCCGTCCGAGGCGATCACGATCTGGATTCGCTCGGGTGGATACTCAAGCTGACTAAGGTTCTTGAGTTTTGCAGGGAGGTTGATCTCTTCATTGCGGGCAGCGATGATGATCGAAACCGACGGCGTTATCGGCCCTTTGAGCAGCGATTGCGGACGGAGCCGGGCATAGATCGCGAGCAGCAACGCATACCCTACATACGCGTATCCAACCAAGGCGAAACACGACCAGAACAGTAGCTTCATCTCAGACACCGGTCTCCGACGACACTCGGAAGAGATAGGTGCCGGCCTTCCGCAAGGACATGCACTCTGATGTCTGTTTCGAAACAGGCGACGACCTCATCCACCGCCATCCCCGAAGCTCTGTCGCGAGCGACACTTTCCTATGCACGGTTCCCTCTCGCAAAAAGGCTGGATGCGAGGCTGCCGTCACCGCCTAAGCGCGATCTCGCCCTATGCGGATGATACGCCCGGGACAAGCGACCTTGCTGCCTCTTTCAGGTGATGCCCCGAGCTGCCTAAGCTCCATAGAATGACGCTGTGCCCACAGGCTCCGGGTGAATTTTGTAGCGCATTCCTCTGTGGAGGAACAAAACCTTTCCCGGACCGCACGCAACGCAACTCTAATACGGGCGGCCTGTCATTCGCCTGCAAAGCTAACCGCAAGCAACACTGCTACCATCGTCTTGTTCGAGATACCCGACACCCATGGCCAGCACCAAACGTTTCGCTTTCAACGTGTCAATGAACTGGGCAGCCATGGCAGTGAGCATGGTTGTTCCCTTCTTTCTAACACCTTTCGTCGTCCGCCATCTTGGACCCACAGCTTACGGCATCTGGATTTTGGCGGTATCCACGGTGTCCTACCTCAACCTTCTAGACCTCGGCCTGCGAAGCGCGGTCATCCGATTCGTCTCCAAGGCCACCGCACAGGAGCGGTTGGGCGACGCAACGAGCGCGATTGGCGCCGCCCTTTGGTTTCGTCTGATCGTTGCTGCGGGCGTCTCTGTGCTCAGTATTTGTCTGTCACTCGCGTTCCCGCATCTCTTCAAAATTCCACAGGACCTGCAACACGCCGGTCAGATTACTGTTCTGCTGTGCGCTCTGGGGGTGGGGATCACCCTCGTCTCGGGAGTCTTCGGAGCCGTACTTGCCGCAATCAATCGCTTCGACATCCTGAGTTCCGTCACGATGGTACAAACTTCGGCCAGAGCGGTCGGAGTCCTCCTCATCTTACGCAGCGGTCGCGGCTTGGTAACGCTCGCCTACTGGGAACTTACCGTCGTTCTCCTGTCCGGGTTACTGACCTGCGCCATTGCGCTCAAGATGTTTCCGCCCTGCCGAGTTCCCATCGCACGACCCGACATGAAGGTCGTAAAGATGATTTGGGCCTACAGCTTTACGACCTTCGTCTTCATGATCGCGGTGCAGATCATCGTGAATACCGACAATTTGGTAGTAGGTGCCTTCTTGACCGTTGGGCTCGTCACCTCCTACACCATCGGAAGCAGCCTGATCAACTACGCTTCCCAGGTCGTTGGTGCGCTCTCGACAACCTTCACCCCCTTGGCGAGCGGCTTGGAAGCATCCGGCAAAGCTGGCGATCTCCAGACATTGCTCCTGCGAGGCACGCAAGCTACCTTGGGTTTGGCTCTGCCGATCGGGATCACTCTCTTGTTCCGAGGTAGAACTTTCATCAATTTGTGGATGGGACCTCAGTACAGTCAGATCTCAGGGACTATCCTCCAGATCCTTATGATCAGTCTGTATTTCTCGGTCGCAGACAGCACCGCAGGGTCCATTATGATGGCGATCGATAGACACAAACCGGTTGCGCGCTGGGCTGTCCTCGAAGCGGTGTTGAATCTAGGTCTGACCTTGTTTCTGGTCAGATTCATCGGCATCTATGGAGTAGCTTTGGGCACCTCCATAGCGATGACTTTCGTTCATCTGGCTTTCTGGCCTCGTTACGTGAAAGAGGTACTGGGCGTGCCGGTTCGAAAGTTTGTCTGGGATGGCTGGTTGAAGATCACACTCTGTTCCCTCCCCTTCGCAGCCGTGTGTGCCGCAGCCGATAAATACTGGCACGCGCCCAATCTGGTTCTCTTCTTTGCTCAGGTTCTAATCACTCTCCCAGTGTACGCAGCTTGCGCGCTGATTGTCTTCCGAGGTGACGTGCGAAACCTCTACCAGAGATGGCAGAACTCGCGGCCTGTCCACGCAGAATCAAGCTCTGTGGTCTAATAAACCGATTGGCAATCGCGATAGCGCGCTTTGGAAGGGCAGCACCAAGCACGTCGGCTCATTGTTTTGAGTAGAGCTTCTCAAGACGCACAAAGTGCTTCCCGTAGATGAATCCGAACAGGTCCCAGATTGCGAGTTCGCCCGCAAAGGCCCGTCCCGCTCCACCCGGAGAGAAGAAATGCCGAGGCCACGTGAGCAGACCGCTCAGGGCTTTGCCGAACCGATATCGAGGAACTCCGAAGGCGTACGCAACCGGCTCCTTCAAATCTTCGTCTGCAATGCCTTGGGAGACTGCTCTCCAGTAACACCACCGCCGATGGTAGCTCCGGGTTAGACGCTCCAGCGGTATGAAGTGATAAATAATCAGATCTGGAACGTGAACACCGTACAGATCAGCCTTCAAGATCCTGCGGTAAAGCTCAGCATCCTCCTCGGAGAGAAGCCCCTTGCCGCTTCGACCTAGCTTTACGGAGTAGAGACCTACCCGGTCGAAGACCGTGCGGCGCAGAACAGCGTTGCCGCCCTGCAAATTACCGGGAAATGGCGGAGCAAAACGGGTCCGTTGTTTCGGTTCGATGACTCCGATTGCTCCGTTATAGCCCGGAGGGAGCCACACCGGCATAGGGACAGAGCAGTTAGGCAGGTATGGACCTCCGATGAACTGGGTCGCTTCGTCGGCAAACTCCCGCGCTATGACCGTGTACCACTGCTCGTCGATCTCTTCGTCATCGTCGATACACCCGATCAGGTCTCCTGTTCCGGCGTTGATCCCCGCATTGCGTGCGTAGGAGAGCCCCTGATTCAGCTCTTTGACATAAACGATCGGCATCTCTGCCGCGGCCTGTACCTCCAGAACAACCTGCTCCGTATCATCTTTGCTGTTGTTGTCGATCACGATGATCGTGACCGCCAGACCGTCTGGAACCGTCGCCTTCAATAAGCTGGCGAGCGTACGCCGCAGCAGGTGACTTCGGTTGTATGTAGGGACGATCACGTCAAGTTTCACGCGGGTGCTACCTCTCGAAAACCTGAGTCACCTTCCTCAGAAGGGGGCGTACTCACGTAGACTTAGGATACGACCCACGCCACTTGGCGCGTGCGCCTTACCGGAGACAAAAGCGCTATGGACTTGCATCAGGATGCATCACTATGACCGAAGGCGTTGTTAGGTAACCTTTATGACGTTCTGCTATGCCTGGAGGACTCAAGTCAGGCTGCTAGAATAACGTTCAGACGACAACTGACGAGGTTCTGTCACAACCAGCATGAGCAACTTTTCGGAGGATATCGCACGCTATAGGAGTAAGGGGTATCACGGGCGAGAGTTGTGGCTGGACCCTGCGGTCTGGGCCATCGCCTGCTACCGGCTGGGGAACTGGTTACACACCACCCGCCCCTCTCTCCCTATTCGTGTACCGCTGAAGCTGGTGTCGTTCGTTGGGAATAAATTTTGCGAAGTGTTTATGGAGATGTGTATCGATCCCGGTGCCTCAATCGGTGGGGGGCTTTACGTTGGTCACATCGGCGGAGTTCACATCAATCCCGAAGCCGTCCTTGGGAAAAACTGTGACATCGCGCACCGCGTGACAATTGGCGCGTCCGCGATGGGCCGCAAAGGGATCCCGGTGCTGGGCGACAACGTCTACGTCGGCACAGGCGCGACTCTCGTCGGTAAGATCAAAATCGGCAGCGGTGCTAAGATCGCTGCCAACACCCTTGTGATGACAAATGTGCCCGAGGGCGCAACCGTCATGGGAGTTCCCGGACGCATCATCCTGCGACCCGCCAGGGATGTCTCTCCGGAGCCATTGGTCACAGCAAATGGCGGAGTTGCTTCCTGAACCCAGCCGCACGAACCATGTTCCCCAAACCTATCTAAGGACCACGAAGGATTAAGTCCCATGAGTTCTACGCAGGTGCCCTCTTCCCTCCGCAATATCGTTGCAGACGTCTTGGACCTTTCGCCTGATCGCATCACCCCTGAGTCAGGCGTGGGAACCGTGGAGAGCTGGGATTCTTTTGCACATCTCCAGCTCATCCTTGCCATTGAGGGCGAATATGGAGTGCAGTTCGATCCGCAGCGGATACCAGAGTTAACCACCGTCGCTCGACTTCAGGAGGAACTGGTGAAAAAAGGGGCAGCCCTTTGACCGCCGTCGAGCTTGGATTCAAGCTTCGGCACGTTGGTGTAGCCGTTCCTGCACTGGAAGCTACGACGGATCTACTCGCCGTCCTCTTTGGTTACAGGGTCGTGTCTGGCCCTTTCGACGATCCCATTCAAAAGGTCAGGGTCAATTTCCTCAAGACATCCGATGACGACGCGGCGGAGATCGAGTTGATCGCGCCCCTCTCAAAAGATTCTCCGATCACGGCAATGCTCGCTAGATCCGGCGGCGGATCGTATCACCTTTGCTTCGAAACCAACGACATCGACGCCGCTCTTGCTCATGCAATCGAGAACGGATGTGTGATGGTCGCCGCCCCCACTCCTGCTGTAGCTTTCGAGGGGCGCAGGATTGCCTGGATCTACACCAGCTCCCGGCAGCTCTTCGAACTCGTAGAGGCAGGGCAGACGATTGCAGACTAGAAACACCAACGATCCCGCAAGGCCGCTACGTAGCCTGTATCTTCTGTATCACGAGCTGCGGCCTACCCTTAGCGAGTACTCATACGTCGTTCAGAATGCGCAGTTCGAAGAGCATCTTGACCTGTTCGCCAGCATCCGGAACTCCCCCCAATCTGAACTGCTGCCCGAAATCACCTTTGATGACGGGCATATCTCTAACTTCGAGTACGCCTCTCCCTTGCTCCAGGCTCGAGGCATCCAGGCACACTTCTTCATTACCGTCGGCTGGACTGGACACAAACCGGGCTACATGGACTGGCCGGAGCTGCGTTCTCTCCAGCAGGCAGGCCATCGGATCGGCGCTCACGGATGGACGCATACGCTCCTGACGCACTGCTCCAGCAACGACTTGCAGATCGAGCTCGTCGACGCCCGACAGATCCTCGAAGACAAGCTTGGCGTTGCAATTACGACGATGTCCCTGCCCGGAGGCCGTTTCAACCCGCGAGTCCTCGCGGCGTGTCAGGAGGCAGGTTACGCGCTAATCTATACCTCAATCCCAAAGACCGAATCTCTGCCAGCCGGACCAACAGTGGGACGATTGAATGTTCGTGGAAGTATGCAATCGAACTGGATATCGAGCCTGTTCGAACCGCGGTCCGCCTCTCTGGCAGGCCTCGAGCGGGAGTACCGTATGAAGGCCGCCGCGAAGAATCTCCTCGGTGATCGGCTGTACGCAAAGCTTTGGAGCCTCCTGAATCGGGCAGAACCGGACGCTGTCTCTGGCAATACCTCTGATCATGAAAATTCTGCACATCATTAGTAGTGGAGGCATGTACGGTGCAGAGGCCGTCATCCTGAACATGTCGCGCACCTTGAACAGAGGCCCGCATCAAAGCATGCTGGGTGTGTTCTCGAACTCCTCTCAGCCAAACGTGCAACTCCACGAGAGCGCTCTCCAGCAAGGCATGGATTCGACCTTGATCTCCTGCAATGGACAGATGGATCGATCCGTTCCCCTTTCTATTCGACACTTGGCCCAACTCTGCGGCGCCGATGTGGTGCATGCGCATGGTTACAAAGCGGATGTCTATGTGCACCTCGCCCTGCGCAAAACGCGAACGCCTCTCATCTCAACCTGTCATACGTGGTACGACAACAACCCCGTCGTGCGTCTCTATGGCGCGCTCGACCGTCTTGTGCTGCGGAACTACGCCGGCGTGGTCGCGGTCTCGGACGAGGTACAGCAAAGGCTTCTTCAAGCCGGAGTTCCCGCCCATCGAATCCATCTCATCCGGAACGGAATCGACCTGCAGCCGTTCGACATAACGCGGCCTTCCCCGGGGGAGCATCGTGGGCCGGATCGCCCGCTCCTAGTAGGTCTGGTCGGTCGACTGGCCACGGAAAAAGGGATCGAGCTCTTTCTGCAGGCTGCGCGAGACGTTCTCGTTGATCAGCCGTCCACAAAATTCGTCGTGGTTGGCGATGGTCCGGATCGCGCGAAACTCGAAGCTCTGATCGACCACCTCGGCATCCGGGAGAGTGTGTCTATGCCCGGCCGCAGTGAAGACATGCCCTCCGTCTATGCTTCACTGGACGTAATGGTCTCCTCCTCGCGAAAAGAGGGCCTACCGATTGCCATTCTCGAAGGTATGGCCAGCCGCCTTCCAGTGGTTGCAACCGCGGTGGGCGCTGTGCCGAGCGTCGTTCAGGATGGACGAACTGGTGTGCTCGTACCGACCGGGAATGTCGGAGCCCTGAAGTCGGCCATCCTCGGTCTACTGCGAGATTCCGTGCAACGAGAGCGTTACGGCAATGCGGGAAGACAGTCGATTGCAGAAAGCTTCTCGGCCGAACGCATGTCGGCGGATTACCTCGCCCTTTACGAAGAGGTCTTATCTGCAAAGGTCCGCTGAACGGTATCAGACCACAACCGTACCAACCGATACTCCACCCAAGGGGCGCCTTAGATTGAGCAGAAGAGATAGAAAGCCAACCATCTTCATGATGGATCTATGGGCGACTGTTCCTTACTACACCGCCTATCTCTCGAGAGCTCTCATCACGGCCGGAGCCAACGTCATCGTCGGTTCCATCTCGTATTACCTCGACCCTTCCTGCTTCTCAGGACGCGGTCTCAGGCTGGATCCCGGGCTGATGGACGTAGTCGGAAAGTTGCAATTGCCACGCACCCCGCGCCGCCTTCTCAAACTCATGGAAGCGTTCGTAAATATGTTCGCGCTGACCATCCGGTTTCTGGTTTCCCCGCCGGAGATAATTCACGTGCAGTATCTTCCCATGCTCCGATGGCGACTTCCGTTGGACTCCTGGTTCCTCTCGATTTGCCGACGACGGGGATCAAAGATCGTCCTTACAGTGCACGACTTGCTTCCGCACGACACCGCCGATGTTCACAAACAAACCTTCCAGAATCTATACGCCGGTATGGACGCTATCATCTGTCACTCGGACCACATCAGGATGAGATTGCAAGTCGAGTTCGGAATCGTCGAGCATCTGGTCTCGGTGATTCCTCACGGTCCTTTTTTCTACGACCTTCCCCAAGGCGATCCGGAACGAATTCTTCGTGAACTGGAGGTTCCACCGGAACACCTGCTCGTTCTTTGGCAGGGCATTATCTTCCCCTATAAAGGTCTGGATCTCCTCCTGAATGCCTGGCAGGCGGTCGAACGACAAGGGTCAGAAGCCTTCCTCGTAGTAGCCGGCACCGGAGCGAGTGACCTGTCGGAGCAGCTGCGTGATAAGGTTCGGCAACTCGGTCTCACACGCGTGAAACTTCACCTTCGTTTCATCTCTGCGGAGGATCTCGTTGCAGCCTATCGCGCAGCAGACATCGTCGTTTATCCGTACCGTGCTATTACCACCAGCGGCGCGCTTGCGACAGGCCTTGCTTTGGGTAAGACAATCATCGCAAGCGACCTGCCCGTATTTCGTGAACTGTTGACGAACGGCGAGAACGCGCTCCTTATTGATCCTCATCAACCCGAGGAACTTTCCGCTGCTCTAATTCAGCTAACACATACCCCGGCCTTAAGACAAAAATTAGCGAAAAACGTAGCAGCAATGCACTTTGGTAATGAGTCCTGGCTGGGAATTGCGATAAAGACAATGCGTGTCTACGACGACATTTTGTAGAGGACCGATAGGCTATAGTCTTTCCAACTGCCGTATTCGTGACGCATCACCGATCGTTTTCCTTTCTGCCACTGGGTTCTATTAGGTTATGAGATTTGCTCACTCGGGCTATCTTCTCAGGCAGGCAAAGGCTCATCGATAGTAGGTAGTTACTTCCAAAAACATTGAATACGGGCCCAGTGCTTGCCCCTCTAAGGGGCGCCCCCTAACAGGACCTTGGTCCGTGGCGCACCGATCTACGTCCAGGTCACGACCCGCTATTCGTCTCCGAGTAGTGCCCTCTCTGCGGGGTTGGGTACACCTGCACTTCACAACCATTCACGTCAACCTAGTTATGACTTAACGATATAGGAAAGGTTTCCGCAAGCATCTCTCCAGATCTTCCGGAGTAAAGATGCGGCGGTTCGAATAGTGATGAGGCGATTTCTCGTGTGTTTTTTGCTCCTTATCTCCCCACTGGCCATTTCGGCCCAGCGATCCACTCAGCTAAGCATCACATCCTCGACCTTTCCCTCCGGAACTTCTGCAACCGCTTATGCCTCAACTCTGCAGGCAAGCGGAGGAACTCCGGCCTATACCTGGTCCATCAGCTCTGGCCGCCTTCCGTCCGGACTCACTTTGGCCGCTACCTCTGGGCTTATCTCTGGGACACCTTCCGCTTCGGGATTGTTCACCTTTACCGCCTCGGTGAGAGACAACAGCTCCCAAGCACAGACCCAATCGGCACCATTCTCAATCACGATCGGTGCCGCGGCACAGCAATCCGCGGGTCAGGGAACCACCTGGTACATTCGCCCTGATGGTGGAAGCCGCTATTCGGCGAGATCCACTTCTGGGCAGTGCGAAGGGCAGGCAGACACACCTTACAACAGCTCTGGCGTGAACCAGCATTGCGCGTTCAATGACTACCGTTACCTCTGGGATGACCGAAGCTACGGTAACTCCGGATGGGTCATCTCCGGCGGAGACACCGTCATACTACGTGGCGGACCTTGGCGCGTTGGCTTCAATCAGGGAACAAATCCCAACGACGTCTGGTGCCTGGGTGGAAATGGGCCCTTTAGCTGTGGCAATCCCACCATTCCAGCCGGCTCGCCGAGCCAGCATACACGTATTTTGGGGGAGAACTACGGCAGCTGCTCAAGCGGTAATAAAACCCAGATCTTCGGTGGATTCGGTTTAGGCACGCCTCTCAATATGAGGGGCGCACAGAATGTCGACGTGCAATGCCTGGAAATCACCCGCCACTCTCAATGTATTCAGCATGGATCTCCCCTATATCCGAGCGGCTGCAGCAGCAGCTTCCCTGTGGACGACTACGATTCCGATGGCATTCAGACTGACGTAAACACCAAGAACATCCTGCTTCAGGATCTGTGGATCCACGGCCATCCCGATCGCGGAATCATTGGCCCTATCGGGGGCACCGTTACCGCCAACCGGGTCGATATCGCCTATAACGGAATGACCGGATGGGACTTCGATGACGGCAGCGGTACACCGAGTGTGAACGGCGTGTGGAACTTCAACAATTCCACCATCGAGTGGAGCGGGTGCAATCAGGAGTACCCGATTACGAGTACGTATCCTGCCCTCTCCTGTTACTCACAAAGCACCTCGGGATATGGGGACGGCGTGGGAACTCCTGCCGGCACCGGTATCAGCGCGAATATTGACCACTCCACTTTCCGCTACAACACACAAGACGGTCTGGATCTTGGGCATGTGGACACTGGCAACTACGCCCTGAACATCACCAACTCGACTGCTTACGGTAATAGTGGCCAGCCCTTCAAGTGGGGGCTAAACATGATCACCGCTAACTTCGAAAACAATTTCTTGGAAGCGAATTGTTTGAGGATATCTCAACCGATATCCGGCACACCAGCTACTTACAATCAACACCTCTTTGATTTCTGTCGCGCTCAGGACGCGCTCTCCTTCAATTTTCGCAATGGCGGAACCGCTCTGCTTGCTGACAATACTTTCGTTACCTACGCTCCCACTACGATCGACATCAATTGCGTGGATAATAGTTGCGGATCCAGCACGCTTACCTTTGTAAATAACATCGTTCGTGCCTACGACAATCCAACTACGCATAACCTGGGCAGTCAGGTCGGGGGGCCGGGAGGCTTCTTCTTTCAAAAAGCGATCGGTAATATCGTAAGAAGCAATAACATCTTCTATGGCCTGAGAGGATCCTGCTCAGCTACGGGACCGAATGAGTCTTGTGCAGACCCGCTGTTCGTCGCGGAACCGGAATGGACCAGCGAGGCGGGGCTTGATAACTACACCATCAATCTCACGTCGGGAAGTCCGGCCCGGGGAGCGGGGTTGTCGCTGCAGATCGGCGCTCTCCTAGTGTGCTGTCCCAGAGATAACTGGTAAAACACTTGAAGTTGGGTTAACCTCGGTCATGCTCACTGGCCGACCGAAGGCGTCGTTGGAGTTGAGTGCGGAGGAAGCGGATGAGTTGCGTGG
>JAABVA010000033.1_pt1 | contig 165171 bp, 163 predicted proteins | sample 5560331 | NCBI WGS metagenome assembly JAABVA01 (sample SAMN12812661, study PRJNA571458) | rock metagenome | isolation source: Antarctica rocks | place: Antarctica: Victoria Land, Mt New Zealand sud | collected 2016-01-07 | reverse complement strand
CACTCATAACCCACCCCACTTACTCCCACGCTCTTACCACCAACACTCCCAATTTCCCTCATTCCCAATTTTCCCATCTCCTAGTCTTTTATTCTTTTGTTCTTTCCAAGAAGTTGGGAGGTTGGGAGTTTGGGAGTTTGGGAGTGAGATTCGTGGTGGTGGTGGTGGTGGTGGTGGTGGTGGTTGGGGACGGCAGCGAGGGGGGTGGGGAAGCGAGGGTGGGAGGGGATGCGAGGCGAGCGTGTTGTCGTAGAGCAAATTTTTCCACGGTGGTGGGAATTGTAAGGGTTTGATGTCGTGTTTGTGGCTGGTTTTCATTTTTCTTTTTTTTGGTGGTGGGAAAGTTGGGAGTGAGAATTATGGTTAGGAGGTGATGGGGGACTAGCTGATGGGAAAAGGAGGGGAGGAAGGGCGGGATAATATATATATATTTGGGTGGAGGAGGGGAAAGGAGAGGGGGGGGGACATCGGGTTATAATATTGTGGCGCCTACTGTATATCGCGTATGAAGGACTGGTTAGGTGCTCGTGGATGAGCTTCCAAACGAGGCACGATTGCGAAAGAGACGCGGATGGTAAATAGTTGGGGCTGGTTTAGGTTGGCCCCCAAAGAGAGGTATGTAGGTGGGTGGTAGACGGTATCCGGTTTTTTTTTCTATGAATTTGTGTTAATAGTCGCCAGCGGCAGTTGGGGTTTTTCTATTCTCCCTTCTTCCGTGCTTGATAGCAAAGAACGCAGTTTTTATGGATAGGAGCGTAGGGAAGGAAGGCGGAGGAGATGCGGGATTGTGCTCTTCTTGGGTTAGGAAAGATGGTGGAGAGGGGAGAGATGCTACGGGCTTTTAATTGGGAGTGTGGGTGTTTTTGGGGAGTGGAAGGGGACTGGCATACTAGAGTGGGGTTTTGGATTATTGAGCGTTCCGTTGCATTCCGTCGTCCTGATAGATCTCGCAGTAAAGTCTGAAATACTCCACATGTTTAAAAACAGCCAAGCAAAAGGGGTGGAGCAGCCAGAACGAAAGTCCATGCTAGGCCCCGATGAAACACGTCGACAGCGTTTGTGAGTTGCGCCATTGTGGGGCATGCGAAGGGGGACTATTTCGGATGTGAGAACTTCTGGTGATGTCCGAGCTGATGAATTGGGAACTGAGGACTGGTGTGAAGGGGGTTATGGCAGGTTGGGAGGTTATATGGAGAGTTGCTGGGTGTAGCTGTGATGCGGCTTCTTGGTATCTGAAGAAGTGAACAAAAAGGTTGATCGGGTGATAAAGAGAAGTAGAGCACCTTAGATCTTTGGTAGTAAGAGGTATATCCCCAGATGTGCCAAGGTCTGTCGTGATTGGCGTTGTCCTGTGCCGGCTTAAGCGCCGTTGGAGGTAGCGTACATCGTTCTATATGTTTCTGACGGCTGGGCCGTTGAGGACCTGCCAAGCTTAGGGCCTGAGGGATGTGTGGTTCTATTGGGGATGACTGTAAGAAAGAAGTGAACATATTTCAGGGTTCAACTTAGAATATCTCCTCATAATTGTGCCATGCCGAGAAGTGCCCGGTGACCCCGTGAGAGAACAGAGAGGGACAAAGGAGCAGAGCGTATTGTTCGTTGGCCCTCGTGATGAAGCTCTTGATGAATGAGAGTTACACCATGAGACTCAATACCCGCCGTTGCCGCAACAAGGCTCGGCAAATGGGCTTAGTGCTACGACACAATGAATGGGATATAGAACCACAATATCTGGGCATGTGCAAGAAAGATTCACAGATGATGATGTCCCGAGTGGACCTCGGCAAGATATCCAGTAAGCATAAATGTTAGGAGCCGGGACGCCCCGATCCGAAGTAACAAAAGAATCATTCATCGTTTGCAAATAACTACCTCGGTAGTGAGCATGTTTCCCACGATCTAGAGTATGCATAGTCCTTCTTGTCGTCCTTGAGAAGGATTCCGTCCTGGAGAAGGATTTCAGGTTTAAGGTTCTCTAAGATAAAGTATCCTCTCGTTTAGCGGTTAGGTGTGACGCACTGACCTGTAAACTGGATCAACGCTGAGGTAGGATCTAGATTCACTGCCAGTGGTTGTTGGCAACCATGTGTAGTTATTAAGTTTCCCACTGAATCTTTAGAGTGCAGTAGGGTTCAGGGCAGTGAACGTTGCACAACGCAATGGTATTTGCCGCGCGAATAAGGCGCCCAAAGGCTCGGTCTGTGGGTGGGATTCCCGGTGAATGGAACGATTGAGATCCAATCACGCGGAATAGCTGCTCCCCATTCACACTTAAGCACCGCCATCCGCAATTTCATACCGACAAGCTCAAGGACACGGGCTATTAGCTTGCTGCAAGAACATTCGGGGTTTACCCACGCTAAAGACCTTCCAACCAGAGGCTACCTCAGAGATCAACGGACTGGTATTGAATTTCAAAGCACAAATAGGATTTATTGCAAGACTAGAACACACGTCAAGCACACCCGTCATATCCTGAACTCGCCCACAGGATACTGCTCCTTGGAAAACCAATTCGCTCCGACGTCTACCAGGAAACAGATTATGCCTTACTTCAAGATGTTAACGCACGAGATGACCATGGCTTCTGATATCGAGATATCTTCAAAGAAGGAGGATAACCAGGTACGTGATCTTTAGCAGATGGACATATGCTCTGCTGTTGTTACAGGACAAATGGATGAAGAGCCAAGCTTATATGGCTGACATCCCTCTGAAGGTAGCTCTCGACTCACTAGACTCACGCTCGTTCTCGTACCACCTCTACAGTGTCTGGCTATTTACCTTTAGCGATCTGAAGACTATTGTCTTTCCGAAGATAGCGTTCGGCATTTCCACAGCACTGTCCGGCCCAGTGCTCATGGTGAACCCTTTGCCTAGCAGTCTCATCATCTGCCGTTTACCTCTTGTGGCCTTCTGGATCTGGATAAACTTGCTGCCGTTCGCTATTAACAACCAGCGACAGCCAAAGGCAATCGAAGAAGACAAGTTGAACAAGCCATGGCGGTCAATGCCGTCGAAGCGGCTGACACCCGAAGAAGCCAAGATTCTGATGCTGATAGCTTATCCCGCGGCTCTCATTCTTAGCGTATATCTTGGAGCCACAAAACCTAGTGTGATGTTGATATTCTTTGGCTGGGTGTACAATGAGCTTGGTGGAGCTGATAAGAGCCCCATTATCCGAAACCTCATCAACGGGATTGGGTACCTATCCTTTGCTTCCGGCGCCACGATTGTCGCGAGCGGCCATTTACTTCTCAACGAGATGGCGTATAGCTGGCTTTTGATAATCGGTGCCGTTGTCATCACCACAGTCCAGCTCCAAGACATGTCTGATCAAGAGGGAGACAGTGCCCGTGGCAGACGGACGGTTCCTTTGGTATTGGGCGACGGACCCGCAAGATGGACAATCGCGGTTCCTGTCATGCTTTGGTCCTTCATCTGCCCTTTTTTCTGGTCATTTGCGGCGGTAGGATTTGTACTTCCAGTCGCGTTCGGCACCATCGTCAGCTCTAGGGTCTTGCTCGTCAGGACCTTGCGGGGAGACAAGTTGACGTTCAAAGTATGGAACGTATGGATGATGGTGTTGTACCTAATGCCATTGCTTAAGAGATGGATTGGATGGTAGTCCGAGCATAAGTGGAAACTCCATTAGACCATTACGATACATGACAATGAGGTTTACGATACACGACATAGCGCAGCGCTAAGGTACCTACCGAAGCGGATACAAACACGTGACAAGGTACAGCAACCGGTCGCTTGGGATTTCATCATTTTCCATTTCCCATGTGTTTGTTGCCCGACGCTACCTTAGCTTACATACCTTACTTAGCTTTACCAGATGATACGATGACAATGCTTGATAAGGCACGTCCACTACTAGTACTTACTGCGCTTCGATGGCATGTGAGGCCCTGTGTAACTTGCCTTAAGCACGAAAGAGCATGCAGCACCGTCTACTGTCTACTGTCTACTGCCTTGTTCTGCACATCCCAATGAGTATGAGCGGATGGTGGAATCATGCAGGGCAGTGCAAGTCGATTCATGTCCATATTTCCTTCTGTTCGCGCCGTAGTATCATTTCCTTCCTGACACATGGCAGTGTGCAACGCTCTGACAACGAACAGACAATAGATGGAAGAAATGATCTGTTCCGGCAAGTGGCGGATGATTACGGCCTCGCCAAGTCAGAACTTGACGGGCTCTATGCACCAGACTGCTAGACTTGACGGTTTCCGTGAGGGGACTTTCTATGACATGGCTAGTGCTACTAACTCTTTTGCTCGACAGCTGCATGACAAGCTTCAAGCCCAGCCATCACATGGGCATAACGTGTTCTCGAAGTGTCTGCTGTGTCATTCTTTAGGCTACAGCAAGGCCATGCACCAACAGTGAACATCGCCGGCGCCCATGAAATCCACAAAGACAAATCGGCCAGCGAAATACCTCATGTGGGAAGCAGCAATACCAGAGTCAAGGCGAATATTGATGTCTGAAATCAATTTCAGCTCATCACATCTGCATAACAACAGGTGGAATGGTAGTGTTCAATGCATTTTCGAGTTTTAGAAGGGCGCATTAGAAGCTGATCTGCATTGGACCTAAGGGCAACCTCAAGACTGCGACGCCGATCATTTGTTATGGCAGCCTGCAGGGAGAACGGTGGGGAAAGAGATCTTCCCATAATTTGACCAACCCAACCTCGTCGGGTCCAGTACCACGTTCTATCGGACAAACTACTGCAAAGTCCTCACATCAGCGATCCTTCTGCTTCAGCAAGGCAGTGGCAAAACTTGCGAGAGATCCTCCGATCCGAGATACCTTTTTGGGAGGTCATGATAAAATTTATGGCCATGTACGTTTCCATTGCTTTATTACGCATGCTCCATATCCATTCCTTCGTAACATTCTGCTACGTAGAATGGTGTGGGAGTAACTGACAAGGGTTGTGCTTTTTGCTCTGATTCGACGACGATTCAACGTCTTCTTACCTTGCATTAGGGCATAGGGAGGACACATCCGCTCCCAGGAAGACTGACACCCCAGCAAGGCCGGCGGCGCTGCTGCGGGCGGGAGATGATGTGTTGCAATGAATAGGGTTTAGCCTAACCACGACCGCGGTACTTTAGCTGCACGAACTCCATAGATCGCCGAACATGCCACGGGGTCTTATCTTCAATGCATCAACATTCTCAGGTCGAACAATTCTTCTGCTGTTGCAGCCAGCTGTTGGTTGATCAGGTCACCTGCCGACTCCATCTTGATCGAACCATTCTTGAACTGGGATCAGATGCAGATGCACAGGTCTTTAGGAGATGCCTTGTGTGGCGTTGGATGGTTAACTGTCATTCGCCCAACAAAGCCAAGGTATATAAGGGGCTTGAGGCACGGTTCGGGGAGAACCAGGTGGAAGTCGTACCTTCCAGCTCTGCGTAGCCTTTGCTCTGCAAAGCCGAGCTTCAGAAACCCACTCGGAAGAAGAAGCTAGGTTTGTATGATCAAGGACTCTCTCTATCTATATCTCCCTTATCGTACCAGTTTCATCTCCATCCCCGAATAGGGATTGACTCGGACTCGTGAAGCCTCAAACACTGGTTACTCATGTATCCAGGAACGGCCAAACTGCACTGTTTTCTCTCTCAAGTCGAATACCGCATAATTTCCCCATCCATCGAAAGCTCTCCCAGGAAATCAATCCATTGGCTGATTCTACATACCTCTTCTTACTTGTCACCCATCTCCATACAAATTGGTCAAAAATGGCAGAAATGGCCTATTATCTCCATCGGGCAATCTCATTACTTACCCAATGAACTATTGGCGTACGGTACCCCAAAGCGCAAATACCAGTCACTCTCAGCGCAGCGGCGTTGCTCCTACAAGAGAATTCAACATCTCCCATCATCCATGGAGGTCGTGAACCCTCTAAATCCGTTTCCGGTTCTCTTCTGAACCATGTTTGATATATATTTGTTCTACTTGCTGTCAGTTGCTTTGCTAAAGTTGGTACTGCAACAGATTTCTTGTTTGGTTGCAATTAGATAACTAGTAGTCTTATTGTTTAAGTCTGCGTATGGACTGCGATCGATCGATCGTAATCCGTCCCATTCACATTATGTCTGCTCGTGTTTCGTGGCAGGGTTGGTACTTGGAATCTTTGGAAAATCATATCGTGCTTTGCGAGGATAGTTAGCGCCGTGTACTTTGTTTGAGATCTGATTTCTCTCGAGAATGGTAAGGTCACTGAGGTAGGTAGGCATCAATTCTTGAATATCTACCTAATGCGAACTGAAACCTTTATGCATTGGCGATGGTGGTCCCATTCATGAGAACAATTGATTCATCGATAACAAAACCCTTCCTCAAACTTTGCTCTCAAAGCCTCATTGTCCTCGTTCACCAGCCTCTACACACGTCGTCCTCGCTAGCTATCTTATCCGATCTTCTGGTCTCGTTTGCCAGTGTTTCTGCAGGGTTCAAGCTTGTCGCAGGCGATAGGCATGAGCAATGAGAGGAAGACTGTCTCAACCCCTTTCCCATCCATAGCATGTCATGAAACGCCTATCTAAGACAGATTCGTGAGAAGGTCGTTCGGTTCACGGATGCGAGCATTCAATACATGGATGCGAGCATATCATTCACTGAGAACATGTATCTTGATCAACTGCGTGCGATACCTGTATGCACTTCGCTTAGCCCAGTCAGACAGTAGTCATGTGTCTGCTACCTAAGATATTGAGACATGAAAGGATCAGTAGCTGTGAGGAACCCAATGGCCGTTACTGACTGGCACACGCACAGAATGTGGTCAAGTGTCTGTCCCCCAGTTCCATCAAAACTTCCCACCAACAGACGCAGATTTCGATATTCAAAAACTTGGCTGAGGGCGTTAATTTCTCTACCTACCTTACCACCGTCGTGGTATCGATATCCTGTCCTCTTACTACTCTGGTCGCTTGACATACAACTGGACTGCGGAAGTAGCGCAAACGCTTCCGAGTTTAAGAGGACACCATTTGATCTTGGAAAAACACGTTGCTCCATCGTGTGAGCTAGGGAAATGCCGAGTAGTGGGTTGAAGGACCTTATACTGGATATTGTGGAGGTACACAGTACTTTCCAATCCTGTGGCGAACTCCCAACCGGCCGTTCTAAACTACGCGCGAAGTTCAAGGTTCTGCAGCACGACGGGCAGAGTTTCCTTGTTATAAATGATGGCGTCCGTCCCAAGCTTGAGCGTAATCTAAAGAAGATTGCTTCGAATAGCCAGTCCGAGATAATCCCGGTTGTTTTTTTATGCCGGCTACAAGATACCTGCATAGACGCTCTAAAGGTGGTTCTTGCAGTTTCGAGCGCGAAAAGTGTCGAGACGGTAACAGACGTATTTGCGTCTGCCAGAATAGCACTCCTGATCATGTGCGGCCAACCAAACGAGCGCAAGATCTGTTCGGACGAGCTGATTAGCATGGTGCTCAGTACATTGCACAAGACTAGGGACTTCGTGAAATCACTATCTGAGAAGATCGTTGGGCAGAAATCGAAACATCTCGAGGGCCAGACAGAAAAGACGTTGCAGATACTAAGCCAATTTGTGGCGAAGGTCGATGTCAGTCGCTATATTTCTTCGATCCAGTCTCTCGCTATACACATTCTACAACTCGATACCTGCCGCAAAACCATAGTGAAACTGCCAAAAGTTGCGGCAACAGATTTGATTTTCCGAATATTCTTTCATTACTCAGGTGAGCGTGACTTCCTCGTCACGGACGTCCTGAACTCTGTTCCGTCGAACGATGCTACCGTGGACCAATCTGTATCTATTATCTTGGATGGGGCACGAATCACTCTCGTGTCCGCTTTGTTAATCGCATTTGTGCAAGTAAGCGCAAGCCCTATAGACTGAAATGCTGGTCATCATATGTACTACGAGCTGCCATCGAATGGAGGGGCGCGGAGCCTGGTTTCAGTGAATGCTTCAGTGAAGAAGTTCTTGGAAGAGCCCGCGAAGGATCCGATAAGACAAGTTATGGTCAAAGCCATAGACACTGCCGTCAGGTATGCACTGCAAATTGTGCAGAACTGCCTAAAACAAAATTCGCCTTTCTTTGTTCGTACAATTTGCCGAGACCTCCTGACAGTTTTGTGCTTGCCGAAGTGGCCTGCTGCCGAACTACTGTTGAGAGATCTTCTGCTGGCGATGTTGAACGTTGCGAAAGACAAAAGAGCCTCGACTTCGACTAGAAAGACTGCACTGGAAATTCTGGGTTTCATGGAAGTTGCAATGTCATGCCTGTACGATGATGTTCAAAAGGCAGGCATCGCTGTTAGCGAGAGTCCGCAGCCGCTAATTGACTGTCTTACTGCCAGCGACGTTTGCTGCTGGGATGGTCTTTATCACCTCGCCAGCAATAGTATCGAATGTGCTGGGCCAGACGACCTTCATGCCAAATCAGCCAAAGTTTACCTCGTCATGCAATGGGCGAGATCTGTCTTTGGCAAGAACGATGAGCTCGGAGAAGAGACCGATATGGGCGATCGTTCTCTAAAGGACTTCCTAGCCAGAGCTTGTTCCGTGCCCAGCCAGTCCTTCAAGATAGCCGACTCCCTAGGTCGCCAAACGCCATCCACTCGAGGCTGTAGGGCGTACAGTGTAGTTCTAATGGCACAAGGCTTTTGCCGCCAGTTGCCTCGTATCTACACAATAGTTCAAGATGGTCTGGGGGCCGAGGCAGCGTCTGTCCGCGTCCCATGCCTGAAAGGCTTGATAGGAATACTGGAAAACAATTCCATGCTTCTGGCCCGCATGAGAAAAATCGAATATCTTCTGATGAGGCTTATCACTGATCCTTCAGATATAGTACGCGAGGCTGCTTTGACAAGCATGCAGGATACCTCGGTCACTATCCATTCGCCGTTCAGACAATAGGTCTTCGCCATGCTGTGCCATGATTTTGGTTCATCGGTAAGGTTACAGAAACGTTCTCTTAGAATTTTGCATGATGTATATCAAAGCTCTGAAGATTGGAATTCCAGAATATCAGCTGCCTTGCGGCTGTTACTGAGAGTCAAAGATTCGAATCAGAGCGTCGTGATGATGGCACGAAAGTTGCTGAAGGGCGTGTGGCTTGAAGACACCGTCGAGGCTGCCACTGCCCGCCGTGATGAGACCAAAGACACGTTAGCTACAGTCAAGGCAACCGTCCAGCAATGTTCTGATAGAGAGCTTGCTTTTGTCCATTTCGTACGACAAGCGACATCCGAAAGCTTGCAGGGATTCCTGGTTTTACAGAATTGCCAATGCCTTATTGCCGCGGCTTTCGAATCCTTGATCGATGATAATGATCAGATAGTCATGCTTCGATGTCTGTCAATATTCGCAGAAGCCAATGCTTCCCTTTTCGTACGCGAGCAACTTGACATACTAGAGTCCATGGTCTGTGAAGTTCGTGAGAAACCTTTTAAGAACGCCATAACTCTCTTTCGACTTATTATACAACGGACGCAAAGAGCAGAGAGATCACTGCTTCTCAGGGTCCAGAAGTCTCTAAGGAAACCCGACTTCAAAGTCCGAGCATCCGATATCAACGAGTTTGCAGCTTGCTTGTGGACGGTCAGTTTGCACGTTGAACAAACGATGCAGCTTATTGACCTACTGCGTATCTTCATGTAGGAGCTCAGAAGCTTGGCATGCTTGGATCTGTCGGAGCCAAAAAGTGCAAGTTGCTGGCACAAGCAAGGAAGTTCGTACGTCTCATTGGATCACACGGTAGATATTGCGATTCACCCTGTCAAGAACAATTCGCCAAGGAGCTTTCTGAATCGTGTGAGCACTGGGATGCAGATTCGACGATGCGGACTCTTCTAAACTTCACTGATGCAAGCCAACCAATAGTGTTGAGGCTTGATGCAGTCATGAGCGTGAGCTTTTTCTGTCGATCATGGCCAGATCAATTCCGCGATTCGGAGGTCCATGCCGTTTTCTCTGCCAATCTAAGGCCAGATGTATCCGAACTTCATACAGTAACTATACGAGCACTGACCGCTTTGTTTGGTAATGAAAGTCTGTCACCTACAGAGCCGAATGATTTACCTGCGTCGAACGTGCATGATCGAGACAGAATTGGTGCGCTTCTTGTCTCGCGATATTTGCATAGCCTGCGTGATATTGCATCGAGCCAGAACCCCTCTGCTCTGGAAGCTGTAAAGCTTCATGCAGTCATCTCGACTGAAGGCCTCGTGTCATCTCAGGAACTATATCATATCTGGATGTCACTCGGAATCTCAATCAACCTGGATGTCCGCTGCATTGCGACGAAACAATAGTAGGAAATGTATAGAAGGCACGATAGATGGTTGCAATCTTACTGCGTAAAAGTCGTGAGAAGAGCTTTTGATTATCAATTGTAGGTACTGAAGAATGATAAAGAGGCAACGTACGAGCATCGTCATCTTACTCTCAAGTTAGATGCTCTATTCAAGACAACTAATACGAGCGACGTCGTCTCTCGTCGAGCATTCTTTGAGCACTATTGCGACGAACTTGTACTCGAGCTTGAATTATGAGATATGAGAGAGCTTCAGTTCATCAACTTATCGTATTCAAAATTCCTCGTCGAAAATCTAACTTTCTTCGCGTTCGAGCATCTGAAAGATATAATACATACTATCTTCATTCTTCGAGCCATCTTGACAACTAGAGGATCGATCTATGCTCAGATCATTGACAGCGATCAATTTTGCAATCGCTGCATTGATAGACACTTAGGAGCTCGAGAAGAGCCTTCTACATTCGAGCAAGTGACTTGCGTGTCCATCTTGCTATCAATAATTGGCGAGTTGCTAGATTATTTTGTCACCTTCGTGCCGCTCCGTCAAGCGGAAGAGCGGCAAGAAAGAGTCTCGCCGGCTGGTTGAAGCCATCATGGAAGCGTTGTTTAACTTCCATAATGCTCATGGAAGAGAATTTGTTGAGGCTGTTGCCAGGCGACTTGATTCTCGGGACTCATCGTGACACAATGGAACGGCAATGTCATGATTTCGCGACAAATCTAATAGGGAACCTTCCAGCACCTAAGGCAAAAAACCAGAAAGCGGAAGCGGGCTATTGGGAAGGGTTGTTAACGCAAGCAGAAGCTTTACTTGGGTAAATTGTCACTGTATCGGTACCAGAAACTATGAGTACAATTAAAGATATCGACAGTGGTTATAATGTAAGGGAGGTAGGAATCTGATATTACATAAAGGCGTATTCGCTCCACAGTGGATTTTGTGCGGTACAATCCGAGCTAACCCAATTAGATTAGTGGACAGTGTAATGCTACTGCTACTACCTTATCAGCTCTCACTGTTCCTATTGCTCCTTCAACTTAACATAATCTTAGCGTGGGATCAAGGAGAAACAGTTCTATTCAACATATTCAAAGGCCCAAAAGCCTTACACTCCTTCACTAACCTCCCCCCGGGCACGCTTTTCCCTCCTTTCGGCACAAGCAATTCACCTCCTCCAAGCTTGTACGGACGCTTGTGCACAAATGCTAAAGCCTCCAATCGCAATCAAGAAGACGGGCTAGCGCTAAAGGTTGGGAGATAACTACACGTCGGATGGCGATGATGAAGTCGGCACATCGTTTCAGCAAGTAGGAAGGTGTGTAGGTAGGTATCCTGACCTCGTCCATGGTTTTCTTCGGGTGGTCGAATGGGGAAAAGGAGCGCGCAAACTGCATAACAAGGATTACGACAGGCTGTACGGCGAACAGGAAGAATGGAAGAAGAGGAATAGCTCTTTACGCCCGATAGCGTTTCTAGTGGTATCGAAGAGGAACAACTCTTAGGTGAGGTTTCTTTTATCTAAGGACATTTCCACTAGCATCATCCGGCCTCGATTAGCGGTATAGACTCGCTCACCCTCGGGGACGGCGGTGAGTTTATCAAGAAGGTGGTACATGTTAGGAGATGGGAAGCCATATAATGTTTTTCCGTGTACAGCAATAGGAGAGTTTTCGTTTCCGAGCTTCGTTCAATGACATAGATGTATCTACGCATGTTTTCAACGTTGATGTCTCATGCTTTGCTACTACTGGTACTGGACTATATGCCTATATTAAGCTTCCGTCATCTGGCTAGGCTGCTACAACAGATACACTAAACAGAGATAAAGTTGCCAATATTGATCCAACGAGATGTTGTAGACACTATCTACTTGGAAGATTCCTTTCTGTTCGATGAAATCTGTAACCGATTAGTGTTATTGTATTCGCGAGGTGTGTTAAGTAACTTACTTCACTGGAGAACAATTGTGCAGGTCTCGCTACCGAGTCATCAGATTTCTGGTGCGTACTCTTTCTCAGAAGATAGCTCGGCAATATAGGATACTTCTCCGTGGGACTTGGTGGGCCCTATGGTCAACCAGTCAGTTTTTATATTGTTAGAGTGGATCAAGTGATGTACCTCTTTATTAGAATATACTATATCAGGTCCAGGTGTGAAGTCCTTGGGCCTTCGATTCGGATCCAATTTTTGACTGAGGCCCGGACATGTCCACGGCGGAGTTTGATGCTTGGGACTCGATGAATCCTTTGGGATAGAGATCAGTATCCGGGGCTATATCATATGAGATAGCTCACTTCGTTGGAAAAGACTTCATCAGGTCCAGGTATGAAGTCCAACAACTTCTGGATTGCCATTCTACGGAAAGGTGGAGCAACCAGCAAGGATAATGTTTTTCGTTGCCTGTAGCAGTCTCTTAAGTCCAACAATTAGAGACAAGATGGTACGAGGAATGCACGCAGAGAGGAGATATACGTTTATACATAACAAAGACAAAGGGAAGGAGTTCGCAGAACCGCTCTACCAGATTCGCCCGTTGGATCTTTGCATGGAACAAACCAGAAGCCTTCATAGGAAGCTTTCATGAAACATACTAATGGGCCAGAAACACCGTGGTGTACAGGTTGCAGGTATGGCTGCAGTCACATCTTTGCTTGGCTTGCATGGAGCGCTCCTTCAGCACCTTGAGCCATCAAGCAAACGACTTGTACACACAAGCCTTCCGACTAGTTTCGCATGCTTGCCACGGACAATGAATATCCGAAAACCATGCACTTCCGCCAGAGAACAACAAAGAGATACGATGCGAACACAATCAAGAGGTTCTGTGTTTAAGACCTGGTTCAGCTTAATACCAACTTGGACAAAGACTGAGGCTAACAATGGTAGAAACAGCTGGCAAACTGCCCTTGGCAATAGCTGTGGCTCTTCCTTGGTCTCTGCAATGCAGGAAGCCGTCAAGTTTCGCTTCTTTCCATGTCTGTCTCCGAAACAATGTTCTTACTCTGTTTTCCACAGATTCCTGAGGCTTAGCAAGACTGGTCGCGGAAACTCTCTTTTCTTGTATCAATAGCATCAACATCGTAGTTCTTATGTTGCGACGGACTGAGCGAACGCTCGCCATCAAATGTCAATAGGTAGGCTTAGGGCTGGTCTCCGGATCCTTGGGTGAGTTTCGGTTACTAAGCCGCAGGCCTGACTCAATGGCTGTTGAGGTATGAAGCTAAGGTGCTATGGCGTAAGCTATGGAGTTGGTATAAAGCTTTCTAGAACCCATTAGAACATTCGGATTCTCATTTCACTCTTGGGCTTGTGTATGCAAATCTAACCAGTTGTGGTGATGCGTGAGGCTTCAAGCCTATATCCACTGGGCGGAGACGGCTTTTGGGTTCTACCTCTCAACTCCACTCTATCCGTTGGGTAGGGCATGGGTAAAATGGGCAGGAGATTTTGCTGTTAACCGGTTCCGACGGCCACGGTCAAGCTGTAGGAAGGGTGCTTAGCGTCGAAAATGTCACGTCGACACTTCTACAGTATTCAAGCCATGACCACGGGTTCGATGCCAGTAGTATTCAACTATTCATTTGTATTGGAGGCGACGGAAACACACTGAGAAACCACTATTTCTACAATATAACAAAGTCAAGCACCATCCGTCTGTCCCATCTCGTTCCTTTCGACTAGCACTTCTTTCCATTCATTACTTCAATCCCTTCGCCGCTGACGTACATCCGTCACCTGCCTTAATCTATTTGAATGCTATCAGTATTCAAAAACCTTTGATGCTTCTGAGCGCTATCCGTGCGATCCTCCATTCTCTCGATAAACTCAAGTACGTCAAGCGATAAATGATGTGAGGTGGCTACGGCATGAGGGTTTCGTCGTGCAGCATCAGGATTGAAGTTGTGATTCATTCTGCGACGTGAAGGACGCTGAGAAGAGAAACTGGAACTGCTGAGAAAAATTTTCAAACGGAACGGCGCGGTGATCATCCTCTAGCACTGTTAGCCATAATCTCGTGGATAAGACCATATCCCGAACCATACCCATCCACTGATCCCAAGGCAATGCGCGAAGCGTTTTGACCAGTAACGTAAAGTATTCTATGCTCAGGGTGGTGAGCAAATAAGCGACTTGGTCGTTGTTACAGGCTGTCGCCAAGGCAGCATTGACGGCATCTCTCATTCATGCTAGGATGACAGCTACCAATAAGATTTTGTGAATGAGCAATATAAGGGATAGCGAAACGAGTGCGAAGACACACAGGAAGATGACGATTGCGAGGTTGAGCATATTGAAGATGGTGTAAAGCTAGATAGCTGAAGTCTTTGGAACTTGTAGTAGAGAGGTATAAAGATGGTTGAAGAGGATTGTGCAAGTATGAGATAGTTAGTAAGATGGTAGGCTTGCACAGTCGACTTGTGGATGATCCTTATAAGAATCGTTGAGCGTCTTCTTCTAGACCGTTACGCTGTGTATGAAATGATGCAAGACACTCTGAACTAATGATGTCAGAATCATCAACGAAAATAAAGATGTGACTGAAGGAATTTCGCAGTGTCTCGAGTGTTTGAATGAACTTTGCATAGCGCTTTTCGTGAAGAAAGAACATTTACGTTGATTTTCTGAATGACTTCGAATTTCGACAAACTTGAGAGAAGACATATCTAAGCAACGATAAGGAAGTTGTAAACGGAAGCATAGACGCAAGTGAGATAAAATTGAAAGTCTCGAGTGTCTGAAGAACTTGCGAAGATCTTTCTTTCTGTAGCAAGAATATTGATGTTGAATTCAAAACTGCTTCGAAATTCGACAGGCGAGAAATGTCATGTGGCCGTAATCTCTTAGACCAACAGAGCGGCTGAAACGTTGGTTGACCACGATTGATGAGAGCTCTCGAGTGATGAACGGACACTTAACATAGCAAGCGAAGAGACGAGAAACGGGCATATTGAACGTAGATGCCCTTTTTAGACAATGCTATTAACTCCAACACCATGATGGTGAGCATAACAGCAAGCGAGGCCACAAAGCTGCTGCCCGATAGCTGAGATCTAGCCTTGATTCGACCGAGACAGTGGCTATGGAACCACCTGCATGCAGAAAACCCCTCAGCCTCCCGGTTCACGTGTCCACGATTGCGATCGTTTACTATTGTTGAGGTCTAAGACGACGAGGCCTTGAATGCCACAACACGTCGCGAAGTATAGATGATTACTGAAGCAGCTATCAGCCAACGCTGAAAACGACGTCAGAGGAGGCATATGTTGCTTCGGAATGGCAAACCAGTAGCGGGTAGAAGCGAAAAGAGCACCATCACTCCGCGAAAAGGCGAGAAGGGTGGAATCAGCTTGGTGGTTGATCATGCTGGTACGTTCGGTCTGTGTGTTGGAAGTGGTTGATGATCTCCACCTTATAAGGCTGAGCTACGCTAGTAAAGTTTGCCCCTTTTATGTACGTGTGAGGCAGCGATCACAGACAATAGTCAAAGACATTATTACAGACAAGAAATTACTTTGATTATGGGTTTCCTCCTCAACTGGGCAATGATCTGGTGAATTACAAGCAGAGTTCTGTTTTTGGGGATTGCTGCACCGTTTGATACGCCTTTCAAAACGTCGGCTTCTATTCAAAAAACCCTGAGCGCTTGAGCAGGCCCTGCCACATTACAGTATCGACATCTGTTTGATCCACTAAGATGCCCGTGTTCGGCGTTAATAGCCCAATTCGAACGCACGAACATATGATTTCTCAATGTATGTCTGCTGTCAAAGGGACCTCCACGTCCCTGAAAGAGGCATCATGGCACACTCCTCCTTCACTTCATAACCTTCTTCTACCACAACAGCTTTCAGCACAACACCGCCAACGCCATTCGGTAGATCATCCAGCTAGACCCAGACCATGCCGAGCTACCCGCGTCGATCACGCATTTCGCGGCTTCCAAGCCTGAAGAGAACAAATGTCTTCAAGTTTGTCGTACGTACGAGCCACTCTTCCACTGTGCCCATCTCCTGCATGGTTGCCAGCGGCCAGGTAAGCAACTATCCTCGTCACCGCCGTTCTTTCTTCAAGCAACATCGACGGCGTCCCCCTGGAGCGCCTTCGCCTGCCTCTACTCCTCCATCGTCATCGCGCTCGTGGCGATCGTGCTTGGTGCATAGCAGCAGTGGGTCCTCCCGATGCCGATGAGCAAGAGCATGGTGTCCAACGCGAAGCAGATCCGGAGGCGGTGGATAGAAGACGGGAGAAACCGCGAGAATGGGAGCAGATACGGGACTGCGGAACAGTTCAAAGAGAACAAAACTATGCTTTTCGCGCTGTAGTGTCCCATGATGCTGTTCATGTTGAGCGTTATGACGTTTTCGGCGGGGACTGTGGGCAATTGCGTTTTCGTCTCTCGCGAGCAGGGACAAGGCGGAAGGGATCATGCTAGGATTACGGTCTTCTGTGGTACTGTGAATTTGTTGGTACTCGTGTTGTTTAATGGGTGCTCAGTTGTGGTTGCATCAGCTGAATGAGCAGGAGGAAGAAGGGTTCTAGAGATAAGAGTCCTGAAGGTGTCAATGGAAGTGTTAGCTCTAAGAAGGCATGAGAGTTGATATTGGTTTCTAGGACAATTGGTGGGTAATGAAAAGTGGCCCCGATTTGAGATTGATTCTTGGTTAGTAGTGGTCTGCCACGGACTCTATTCAGCACCAAGCTTCCTGCTTTTGAGTTTGGGGGGGCTTTTAATTGGGGGTGGTCTTTGAATATCAGTCAGTGTAAAAAGTATTGGATGAGGACTGGCTTGGGTGAAAAAGAGTGCGTAGAAATCTATGATGGAGAAAAGTCTTCTTGAAAGATTTTTTTACTTCACTGAAATGGTCTTCACCAATTTATTTCCCGTTAACACACCAGCCCCAGTCCTTTTGAAGCCACCCTCTCATACCTCTGTCCCTCTACTGCACTCATCTCGAAATCGCATAAAGCCTATGTGAATCTCAATTCACAAGCACACGAATACCCTTTGAATCCAACCGGTAGCACGCATTGAAGAAATCGTGCTCAATCTCCACGTCACTGACATCCGTCTCGAAAAGCTCGAAGCGAAAGCGACCTGGGGAAAAAATAGCCCCGAGGGTGAGATAGAGCTCGCAGTATGCAAGACTGGGAAGTTAGGTACGGGACGGGGAGAGGGAAAGGGAATGGTATGGGAAGGGGGTTTTACTTCATGCCTAGACACTGTCGCGAGCCTTTGCTGAATGTCACCAGGTATTTGCGGAGGCGAGAAGAGTCGGGCTGGAGCCAGCGCGAGGGCGCAAACGAGCGAGAATCGGGGAAGAGGGTGGGGTTGGAGTGCATGAGAACTGAGCTCATGCCAACGGGGGTCTGGAGAAGTGAGTTAGGTTTTAGGATGATGAGGTTATGAGGGATTTTTGGTCGAGAGGGGAACGTACACCGGGAGGTATGGTCCAGTTTTTGTATTGCAGTGCTGCGTCCGGGGAAATGCGCTCGAGGCGTTGCGTCACACCGTAGCCCCATCTTTTGATGATCAGCCCATTGAGTCGTACTGTAACCTGCGTGAGGTGGATGAAGATGTACCTCAGACCCTCCGTGATTACAGCAGTCTGCGGATCTGTTAGAAGAGGGGTTTTAGGAAGGGACATTGAGGTGAACTTACAAGATACGGCAGTTGTTCAAGCTGGCTCCATTTGAGTTGGGAATCCTGTCGTGGCAAGACAGATCTCAACTCTGTCTGTAGCTTGCTCAAGATCTCCTGGTTGTTTATTACATGGAATGATATTACAGAAAGCATGTGTGCCGTTGTTATCGAACTACATCAACATTAGATGTATCCTGCACCACGAAAATGTCTGCGCGAATTTAATCATATTAATTTGCCTACCCTGCTGCAACAACTGATACTCCCTCAGCCTCAACACGGTCGTTTGTTTTGTCTTCCGGTGCCAATTGCTCATTCATGAGCAGGTCATAAAAAACCGTTTTTTGACCCTCGGGCTTTCTGCCTTCGGCGACCTCAGCCTTTACATGGGAAACTTTATCGCGGACCATCTGACTTTCCGTTAGTGTGGCAATCGATCCATCATGGGCTGTCGCACTTCTGATAGATTGAACAAGGCCCCAAGCAGGGGATTCATAGCCATGACGATTCGCGGAGGTATTTTCCGCATCATGGGCTCCACCCAGCCAAATTGCTTGAATAAGTGCGACGTCTCCGAAGCATCCATCACTGCTTTATGCCAATGAGGCGCAAAGTCTGGCCTGTCCATGAAGCCGTATGGCGAAGCGAAGGCATATTGACAGATGATATCGGCCGTTAAGGAGGTGAAAACATCAATCAGATTGACAACGGTCCCAGATCCCTGAATTGTCTCCAGACGCGACCCTAACTTGGTAACGATAGCTTGCACAGAAGGCTCAAGTTGGTACACAGAGGCCTTGGAGAAGAAAGGTGCCAAAGCACCACGCCGCGTGCGATGAAGGTCATGGTCTTCGGTGGCGAAGGTCGAAATGGTTGGACCGAACCCTCTCATCGCCCATTCGTATTTCATTGTCCTTCTCGACGAGCTTACATACAACTCGTCATAGTATCTAAAATTCATCAGTGATCTCTCAACCAATCTTCAACCTGTTGTGTGGCTACTCAGGATCATCTATGTGTAATTCATAGGGACTGATGCGTACGATTGGGCCTAGAAGGTGAATCAACATCATCGAATGGAGCATTGTGCTCCATTGGCGTCAAGCTAACCATATTGCGCATGCATCTCCATGATCTTCCAGGTGTACCTGCCGCGCTTGACAACATCGTAGTAGAATTCATACCAAAGCGTCAAAGCAGCCAGCCTGGGCCCAGGGAATTTGGCCAGAGGACTGAAATATAAACGATACACTGCTACTGTGATTAGGGAGGCCACTACCAAAATGGCCGACGACATTACGAGGTCTAATACTGTGATGAGTGCCATGGTGGAAATCCTAAAATAGATGCGTAGAAAAGCAGGGGAACAGGATCAGGAGAGTTCTTCTTGACTGTGAAGTTGAAGGATTCCTTTCCCGCTCTTTGCTTTCCCGCTGAAGGATTCTGGAGCTGCTCTTTGGCACCTTCTTGGCGATGGGTCGTTCTCAAAGACCTAACCGCTTGAGTCTTGGTGCTATTAGACCGGTTGCCTCAAGGAATTAAACGAATAAAGCTAAACCTCTTCGAGACCCTGTTACTCTAAGCTTTTTTGAGTTAGTATCGCTTACCTACTTCGCCTTTAAACAGGTACCTTACCTACCTTACCTAGGCAAGCCTCCACTTGGTTAGCTTCAAATAATACATAGTTCAATCAATACATGCACATGCACATACTGCTTCTGACCCTCATATACCAACACATCTGATCGGACGAGGCATCCGTGGCTCGGGGATCAGGTAAGGGTAGGGAGTGGGTTTTCGCATTCTCGATCAGAAATGGGATAGAGACAATTTACAAGAAACACCCAGAGGAAAGGCCTTTCGGGTAATGATCTGAGGTGCTTTCTGGGGCTCTAGAAGGTGGATTTATATCTGCTCGAATGCGATTGGGAGTCAAAGAAGCACGGCTATTCAGCAGCCTCCTATATTCAGGTTTTGAACGACAATTTGATTGAAATTTATCAGTCAGGCCTAATATTCATGCAGGATAACGCACCCATCCATTCATTCAGCTAAAAAAAAAAAAAAAAAAAAAGGAAGGCCTGGTTTGCAGAATGAGGGGTTGAAGTTACGGAGTGGCCTCCGTACAGTCCTGATCTGAACCCCATCGAAAACCTCTGGGCTCTACTGAAGGAGGCCTATAAAGTCTATCCGGACCTGAATTCGCTGGAAGGTATAGGGGACGAAGCTGAAACCAAGCTCTTTCAGATTTTACAGAGGGTCTAGGCGAACATACGGGAGGAGGTAAGAGAAGGATTATTATCCAGTATGCCCCACAGGTGTGCTGCTGTTATTAAGGCGGAGGGCTGGCATACCAAATATTAAAACATCCAGTTTGAGGGAATTATAGGCCTGTATCTACTGAATTGATGGCTCAAAATTTGGAGTTCCCCAGCTGATTTCGAAGGTCTGGTGTATTTCTCCAGTTCCGCCTCATGTCACCCATCAACTCCGAGTCTCTTCCTCTACCATCACAACCACAACCACATCCGCATTTTTCTCTTCGCCATGACTTCTTCCTCCACCAAAGACTCTTCAACTGAGGCCTTAATTGATGATTTGGCTGTTCGAACCACCATTGAAGACTATGGTGATATCGGGTACGTGATCGCTCACCAAGCAAACTGCCATCGCAGGCTGCGGTGCTGACGCTGGACTTCAATGCACAGGATCGTCATGATCCCAGAATTTGCGACGCTGTCAGAAACTGAGCGGATCGCAGTGCTCAACAAAGCACGGTACATACGCAGTATATCTTCAGATAGCCCTGGAGAGCGAAGCTAAAGTTGCTTCTTAGACAACTCCAGGCGGCAAATGCTCTCGCGTCGAGACTACAGTTCGTCCAAACATACCCTACGTTTCGTCCCTGTACTAATGCGGTGTCAACGTAGGTCTCTGACGCCGCCAGCGGACGAGGACGAGAAGAATGAAGAGTCTCGCCGGCTCGAGGCCCACGCGCGGAAGGAACTGGAAGATGCTGGCTGTCCTCCCTGCTACCCGCCCGACGTCGACATCACCACGCGGAATGTCCCCCAGAAGTTCCAGGCAATTGTGGATTACTGGTTAGCGTCGCTACGGACAGATGATGTTGTTCTTTGTGCCCAAGTATTGGACTATCGGAAATTCCTGGCGGACCAGCTACAGACCCGGCGCCGCCTTCGAAACAAATGCTTCGGCAAATTTGAGGATGAGGTTCGTGAGCGTCGGCGAAGATATGGTCTGCGTGGCGATGTCCACCTGCTGCCGGGCTCGAGGCAACACTCTCAGCTGCAGAATTGGGTTGAGTTTCAAAACTACCATCTTAAAAAACTTGAGCGGTTGGAAACGGAACAGGACGAGTCACGACAGAAGTTGGATGACGCGCGGAAGCTGGCTAGCAACAGAAGCGCCGCAGCTCCTGAATGCGCAGAAGCTCTGGAGCATATCCTGCAGCGGGATGAACGGAGCATAGAGCAGCGCAAGGTTCTGCTGAACTGGATCGAGCAATGGCGACAGGTGATGGATTCGGGGCATCTGATACCTCCCCGTGAAGAAGACAATAATGACCAGACTGTCCTTTCCAAGGCCGGGCAAGGTCATGAAGGCCAAGTCGAAGAACCGGAAAGCGCCGATCCGGAAGCCCAGGCAGCCCGAAGTCGAACCTACCATTCAGGATCTGAATGCTATTCCCCAGGCACCGGTACATCAAGAGAAAACGCCTCGGCTAACCAGGCAGGACGAGACGTTACTCCGCCCATTTCGTCCGGAGAGGGTGTTTAAGGCAACGCGCTTCGCAACTGGCAGCGCGAAACCACTGTTAGGTACACAACGCCGCGGCACGGGGTGTCCTCGATCTCTGGACCGAACACTATCAAAGCGTCGGCTGGCCCCACGGCGACCACAGCCTGCCCCTCAAATAGTCACGATACGGAATGGACGGATATCAAGGCCTCCAGTGAGATGGGCGCCAGGGTGAATTTTCTGTCACATAGGCAGGCAAGAAGGTAGGCGGGATGGCAGCTGCATTCACGCCACGAAATTCAAATGGAATACGGGGAGCGGGGTAAATGTGTACATATCTACCAACTTAATCATGACCCTTGCCCCCAACAGGAGTCTCGATACAGGAAGTGCATGAGGTGCACGATACAGAATACTACCAAACAGATCATGAGCATAATGAATTTGAACACGACTTCCAAATGCCATATGACATTTGATTTGATAGTGTCTGAGCTGATCATCTGTAGGGAAGCGGCCCCAAGGCATCAAGAAACAGCAAGCCCTTCGCAACAGCCCACGTCTACAAGCAATACGGCAGTCTCACAAGCAACCTTTATCCGAAAGCAATCACATCCAGGAAGTGCAGGCACCTCTCTCTCCTCCAGCAAGCAACAACCCCGGGTTTTCCGTGTAAAGCCTTTTAAACCCCGGTCGCCTGTTACCAGCCCTTTGCTCTCGTTTCTCGTTTCAGGGCATGATATTAAAGCCACATCGGTACCTATTCACGTAGATCGCGAGAACAAACCTCCATTCGCAAACGGATTCTGGATCTTTGACGCCGACTGGTGACTCTGCTGCATCCATGATGACGCCGCATGGGAGAACCTAGCACCACATTAATATTGTTTCCATCAATCCTTTCCGTTCCTTCTTGCTCGATGAAAGAGTACTTGACTCACATGCTCACAAAGGCCAACGCAAACGTCCCCGTCACAAGCCCACAGCTTGACCCACCACCAGTCCCGCTTCCATTGTTGTCACTCCTCTTATTGTTACTATTCCCGCCCGAACCGCAACCGCCTCTGGCAATCCCACCCATCGGACTGGTGAAGGCAGCCACAACAATAAACCCAACCACGAAACACAAATCTAACCCGATCAGAATGGCTTTCATAGCGAAAAAGCCGACTTTCACGAATATTGATATAAGGGTGGCGATAATGGTGTAGGCCAAAGCAGCAGCGAGGATGCCTTGTACGGCGCCTTGGGCGCGGACGATGGTGGCAAGGAGATGGGAGATGTAAATACTGAAAAGGATGAGGGAGATCAGGGAGGAGAGGAACTGGATTATGCGGATGGCGGCGAGCAGGTGGGGGTAGAGCGGGTGGGAGGATATGGCTTTCGGGACCGGGGGGATGATGCTGAACATGGTGAAGACTGTGGGGAGAGTTAGCATACGGTGCTTGTTGCTGTTGACGAGGTGTGACGAGGCTATACTTATCAGCTGAAGGTTTTTGGCTAGAATATAATCGGCTTTGATTTAAGCTCCCAATCGCATATCAATCACTTTTTTGAAAGTCCAGGCATGTCAATGTTCCGACTGTTATGAATGAGGAATGACAACATTAATCACGACGATGAAAATCAGAGAATAACGCTAGTTTCTTTACATTAACTTGACAAGGATCTCGGCAAAGTATTCACTATATCAATATCTTATCTTTGTAGAAAGTAGCTCGAGCAAATCACGGAATTTGAATAACTCTAACCAAACTGTAAAAAGAGAGAATACTATGTACCTTGCCTAAGGTACTCGAAGCCATGCATAGATTAGACATTTGGGTGGCAGCTGCGGCTGATCAACGGATATAACGGCACCGATCGCTTCAATCATATACTTTCCGAAGCAGAAATCCGGTTTCTGCACGACGTAGCATGGCGACACCTCAGCTTCTTGATGAGGTAGGGCAGCAGCAATGAGATCATCAGGCTTCGATGAGGCTTGCGCTCTCCTACCTTCCCATGGTTTCATACCAGGCAATGATATTAAACGTGGGGCTATGCATGGCCGTAGAAAAAATTAAATGTAAGGTACTTTTGGTAGGACTCGAGACTCTGGATTTTAACATAGTCTCCATGACATCATACTACGAATAAGTAAGGTAACGCTCAGGCACTGCGGCGGAGGGATTCCTCAGGATCGCGATTAATTCAGGGGCAATTGATGAACCCTGCCGATTGTATACCATGTCTCTCTTCCACAGCCAATCCTCCCACCACAAAGAAGCACCATCTCAATATCCGTCTGAACCCAACCATTGTGTGCCGATTATCCTAAAGTCAAAATGCATTCTCGGTTACAGCTTCTCTTCCAGAATCGTTCCAATCGCGTTCAGAATTAGTCCGCCACAGTAGATAAACCTATGACACCAAAACTACATAACCCCAGCGAAGCCAAGAATAGCAGCGACAGCGATCACAACATCTGGGGCGTAATCGTGGACCGCAGCGCCGCTGGACGTCGTAGCGGCAGAGGCGGACGTACTGGTAGAGGTCGCAGGGGTTGCGCTGGTGGTGCTGACGGCAGCGGCAGTGGTCTTACTAGAGTTCTCGCTGTTGTCCCCTTCTTTGCCGGTGGAGGTGGAGCTAGCGACGGTCGCTATAGTGGATCCGCTCATCGTGGTTGTGGAAGACGTAGACATAGTAGTGGTGCTAGAGCCATTTGGATCCGTAGCTTGAACACCAATGGTGAGAGCTCCGACAAAGAGTAAGATAACGGTCGTGAAGTGCATCGTGAATAAATAGTAGATGCTCGTTCGCCGGAAGGAAAGTGAGAATTGAGCGCTTGAGATTGCAGACAATTGTGGTGGAGATGAGATCGAGTTTGGAGAAGGATCAAGAACCGATGGTGAAGGTTTATTTATCAAATTTGATGAGTGAGGAAGAAGTTGATATATACCTTTGATATACGTGAAAGAATAGTTACATCATTTCTCATCGCCTTTTCGAAATGCCGACACAACCGCTATGCTTCCCTTTGAAAAAGCCAGGCGTGGTGATATGACTGGCTTCTTCGCAAACACTCAGCCATAAGCTAATGCATCCGCAAACCCACTCTCCAAAACATGCAGCGTCCTCGAAACCCTGTCCCGAACGATTCCAAGGACTGATCAGCAGAAGCTGAAGTAGCAAGCTGAACTCGTTGGAGTAGTAAAGAATACAGGGCGCTATTTTGGTGAGATCTCTGAATATCACATAGCCACGAATTGTGACGTGTCGTCGCTTCAAGGACGCCTAAAGTTGAGGTCAAAGCAAGCAGGTCCAATTGGACAGCGAAAATTCCGCTGATCGTTTCAATATGGAGCAAATTGATGCTTGGCTATGAAGCAAATCGATGCTATACAATTATAGTACTTGCCTGTAATCAAGATCTGCCCCAGCATGGACCAAGAATTTGCAAGTCTGATATTGTTTGCCATACATTGCCCACTAAATAAGAGCTTAGCCTGCTATCTAGAACAACGTTGAAGTGATTGATCATACTCGGAGCACAGAATATCCACGCGTACTGCTGACGTCCCAAGGCGACGCTAAGCCTCGTTTGAAGAGGTCTTTCAGCCCATCAATGTTGCCATTCAAGGCGACACACTGCGCAGAATCTGGAACCCTCCTGAGGGTATTCAATTCCAGGCGTGGTCCAATGTTGGGTTCAAAGGTCAAGCGAAGTTGGAAGATCTGAGACCAGACAAAGCCGAGCGGAAACCAGTATTCAAAGCTAAGATGAGGAGACTGAGCCTTCTCGCACGAGTCTGTATTGCATTTAGCGCTGAGAAGTGGCAGCCCAGCGTACTCAACAAAAATTTGTCCGAGTGCACGATTTACAAGGCTAGGAGTGGCAGATCTAGCTTGTAAGTGACACGCACAGAGACACCCAGGGCGGCAAGCATTATATTGACTGACACGCAAGCTTACACCTTCGGCTTCCGTGGGCTTCACGTATTGCGTGTCCTGACGGGCAGGCCGCGGCGGCTGTTTTGTGTACGAGGACGGTTGCTCATAGAAGTGGCCCATATGGTTGAGTTGGCTTGCTTCAAGCTGCATCGACTGGGTCTTGAGCAGTTCCTCAACAGTGCCGATCCGCTGGTCGACCTGCTGATAGATACTGGCAAGAGAGTCTGCCAGACTGTCGTGGTGGCGCAGAAGACTGGTTTAAAGCTGATCTTGCATTGTGTTTTGGCCGTGCGCCAACTGTGAGCTGACCGCTGATATAGCTTCAAGGTCGACATCAATACGCATCATGTCTCGACTAATTTTTGTGGTTAGTAAAAGACAGCACGACTTTTCCCTCACAGAATTGCGACAGGTGAAAGAGAAATTCTCAGGAATCGGACGAAGTAAGGAGCCGTGCTACTTACGAGTTGGATGCCCCGAGCATGAAATTGAGGCTACATTTGACCGTCTTAATATTCTCTTGAAGGGCTTGCAGTCTCGGCAGGTTCTTGCGCCAGGCGTGAGCTCGGAAGAGAGGGATTTTGGTGTGTTCACAAATTTCTGTAAGCCTCCGAACTATCGCTCTCAGCTGGTCTAATTTCGCTTGTGCCTGCTTCAACAGTTGTGGTATATCGGCCTGTTGATCCTGTAAGACGGGATCGCTGGCTCGCTTCTCCAGTACTGAAGCGACTTGATAAAGGATCAATTCAATATCGGTCACTTCGTTGCTCAAAGCATGTAATCTCCCGGGTAACGTCTTGCACAGAGCACGCAGGTCGCTGAACGCACGGCCAGTCGATGCCGCCAGACTTGCCACAGTGATGACTCTTGCAGTGATAGAAAGGGGATTCATGCTCTCCCGTAAAACCAAACCTTGCGATGTCAGAATAGATCGTCGATCCACGTTCCTACCGTCGATTAGACTGGAGCCTAACAGTAAACTGGTGAACTGCCAAATTGATAGGCGTTTTAAGTGTTTTCTAGCCCTGCAGTCGGTAGATCTTTCTATCAATCAGAACTCGCGGTCTCCGCCATCCTTGTCCTTTCCAGAACACAACAAATTCAACAAACAACAACGATGATGACGACGACGATGACGATCACAACGACGACCACAATGGCAACGATGACGGGAGAATGGTCGTTGTTATTTGCTAAGGTAAGTCACTCGACAGGCCAAGCTTTAGGAGCAGAGTCTATCTCTTCAGCCATCGCAGTTGACCTCAAAGCGTATACTTACTCATCATGAGTAGGTCGTTCTTGTCATTATCTGAAACGTGCTGTGCGAGGTGCCATGCGCGTTCAAATGTTTAGCATACGTATCTTTGCGAAAAGTCAAGAATAGATTAGATTTCTGTTGACAACAAGTTGTTGGAACACGAGGTCATATGGGGCATTTTGGTATATGTGTTAGGAGGCTATCTAGGAGGTGGAAGGTGAAAACTCTACTAGCGGCCCCCAGCCCTACCAGCCCTATGAAGCGGAGGTTACCAATTCCCCTATTTCCAACCCAAGCATCTCGAAGGTAAAAAAGCCTGACGCAACGTCGTCGAAACTAGACTAGTGGTCAGCATCGAGGACTAAGGTCCGCAGGTTCGAGACGCATTTGCACAAGGAAGTTCTGTTGAGGCCATAAACAAAGTAACCCGCCATACCTTCGAGAGCGCTGCTTAATCCTCCTACCCATTTCTGTTGACATTTTAACAAGCCTCAGTGAAAGCAAACCAGTGTCGGATTCTGTACCCGGGTGCTGGGAAGAGGTTGCGGGTAGCGAAAGAGAACCGGTCCGATTCATCAAGCAACATCATCTATACTTTTGCTCTTGCTTGATCCTGCTGCTCGTTCAAAACCATGAAATTCGGGCGATTCTTCCACCGGTACCAGCTCCCTGAATGGGCGCCATTCTACGTCAATTACAATGCATTTAAAGCGCGTACCAAGGCTGCGTGCTTAAGTGCTCACGAGCAGAGAACTTCTGTAAATTTCACAGGTAAGTTGCTGGAGATCTGGTGAGCTCTCGAAAGCTCTAACAGTCAATTAGAAATTTTTGTTGCCCTCAGCCATGACGTGGACAAAGTCGAGACTTTCTATCTTGAAAAACACGCAATCATTCTTAGAATGGCATCGTTGGTTTACGAAAGTTATGGAACATCGCTGAGTCTGTTCGATGTCGTGAATCTGAATCAAGCAGATCCGCATGAGATCGGGGACCTTCTGGGTTGTTCCGTTGAGGTACTCGATGGACTGGAAAGGTTACAACGATTCGGAAAAGCGAACCGAGACGGCTTTCGTTATATTTTCCGCAAGATTGATAAGGTTCGATTACCGAGCAATCCCCATTTACAAGAGGGCAATTCGAAGCTACTCAACTCACAATTCGCAAGTCAAAGACGATGCCTAGAGGACCTCGAGCGAATCAACAAATGCATAGTCGACCTCAGTCGCGCAAGGGTGGAGAGCCAATCCAGTTCAACACACGTCTCATTATTTTTGCATAGTTTCCGTGCTCGGTTCTACTCTTCGTTCCTTTCTCCAAACGCTGCGTATCTCGCTATTCTTGAGGATGATATTTCAGCCTTGGATTACGTGCTTAGAGAGCAATACCATAAAGACGAGGGGCCTACTCCAAGCTATAACATGTTTCTCATCGCTATGCTACAATTCTCGGTATTACGAGGATCCAAAAACTGTGTTGAAAAGCTGCTTTCACTGACCGGGTCTCTGACGAACATGAATTTACATGATGGTGTAAATTGCTTCCATTGTTTACCAATTAGTGTCGGTCGGAGACTGGTGATTAAGGATCAACAAAGGCAACGATTGCGTCTTCTGGAGTCCATAGAATCTCTTGAGAACAACCGTTCCTTGCTGGCTTACATCCTCAACCGGCTTTCCACTAGCCAACATGGTGCCCTCGAACAGAAAGACTCTTTTGGACGTCTGCCTCTTCATTATGCGGCCATGTATGGCCTTTTGGAAATGGCCCAAACATATTTAAAGTGCATGCAAACCCAAAGACAATTTTCTGGTTCAGCAGCTGCAGATGCGGTTTTGTTGCAGGACTCCGAGGGCTACACGCCTTTACATTTGGGGGTCCTTGGCGGCTATCCGTCAATAACAAAGCTCCTGTTGGAGGTATACGAAGAGGGGGATGATAGAGATGAGAAGGTCAAAGACCGCAAATTACAGACGGTTCTAGGTCCGCTACTCAGGATCGCTCTACTATCAGACTCCATTGAAATAGCTCAGATCTTAATTGCACACCGTGTCAACATCAATCACCAAGGTCTGTGTGGAGAGACAGCTATATACACTGCCGCAAAAAATGGTCGTGTAAATTATGTGAAGGCTCTAATTGAACTTTCATCTTCCCATAGCATTGATCTTGATCTGCGTGAGAGCGTGCGTGGCTGGACCCCATTGTTCATTGCCTGTGTTGAGGGACATTTGCCAGTTATAAAGCTGCTTCTTGATGCTGGGGCAAACCCACGAGTATACGATTTCTCTGGTTGGACTGTGAAAGAGCATGCGGTGTTCAGAGGCCATATGAGGATAGCGAGTTGGCTAACAAAATTCACTCCTGCAGAGTTGGATTTTCCTTTCAACAACGTGAAATCTGTGGCGGTGGTAGAGTTTCTAGGCCCAGGATCAAACGGCGTAACACAAGGTAAATACGACAAAAAATCCTCTCTGATGCCGCCCCGAGCCTCCAGTCATCAATTTCAGACCAACAAGGCCGAGAGTCAAATCTTGTTCACACTTGGTCCCTCAAACACAAGAACGAGTCTGAAGGCGGTAGAATTAAGTACTTGTTTGCCTGGCCACCCTTACGCTGCGCATCCCGAGACTGGATATTCGCTTGAGATCGGCGTAATTGGCGCCACTGGATCAAAACAAGTCATTCAATTACCCATGCTAGAAGACATGACCAATGCGCCATGGGTTTTTAGAGCAAATGACCTGGGCAATGTCAAGATAGTTTTCGATGTCTTCCGCATTACTAATTATAGTGGCAGAGACAATGCATTTGTGGGAAGTGGTGTTGCCCTGCTACATAGTCTCAAGGAAGCGTTGAGGTTGAAGCACGAGAGTTTGAAAAGAGACTACACCGTACCTATCCTCGAGAAAGCAACCCTGAAGCTTATTGGCTCTGTGACATTTAGTGTCTTAGTAGCAACGCCATTTCCACACCCAACTGTTAATCCGATAGCGACACGCGGATTCTGGAAAAACGAAGGTCCCATCCAAGTAGTCGGACATCGGGGTGATTTCCCACGTAAACTGTCTAATGTCAAAAATACTAAGCATTGTACAGGATCGGGTGCAAATTCTATTGAACGAACAAATTTGCAGATTGGAGAGAATACGGTACAGGTATCTAAAGCTGTCTTCATCAGGAGTAGGATGTTAAAGTGACATAAGTTTAGTCATTCTTGACAGCTGTTGCCCTAGGGGCGTCTTGTGTTGAAGTAAGAAGGCAAATTTCGCATCCAGTCAATTACGCTGATAAGATTTTAGTTCGGTACATTTTATCAAAGAAAAACATTTACCGCCCATGCTAAGTTTTGATAGACGTGCAATTAACGAAGGATTTTGTGCCTATCGTTTTCCATGACTTTCTTGTGATGGAAACAGGAGGAGACACACCTCTACATACTTTGAGCCTTGATCAGGTCAGTTCAGACATCACCGTTAAATATCAATAAGATCTCCATAACTTGACTTTTTAGTTTAAGCACCTCGGGAAAGCACAATCACCGAGAGGTGACCTGTCGGGAATGGCTGAGATAAGGTATCTGGAGAGGACGAAGTGTCAGGAGGGTCAAATAGGCCATCGGAGAAGGCCTCGCTCGCGCTCTCTAAATGCATACGATGATTCCAGGAGCGAGGACCTAGTCGAGCGAATGAAATACACGGAAGAAGGCTTACAGAATGCTATAAAAGGCAACCTGAGGGGTCACTCCATTTAAGAACCATCTTCGACCTTGGAGGAGCTCCTCTTAAATTTACCAGAAAACATCGCTTTCAATGTTGAGCTAAGTACTTGTTCCCAAATTCTGAAGAGCGTTGCGCGCGGAACCTGACCTGTGCTACCAAAGAATATCCCATGCTATGGGAAGCTGAAGACAGAAACATGGAAACCTGCGCTCTGGAGCTTAACGCCTTTATTGACACAACGCTCGACAAGATCTATCGTCTGGGCGCAAAAAGAAGCATTACCTTGTCATCATTCAGCCCGGAGATATGCATTCTCCTATCAATCAAGCAGCAAGGCTACCCGGTCCTATTCATCAATAAGGCTGGTTCTGTTCCCACGGGAGACGTTAGAGCCAGCAGCCTACAGCAAGCAATCCGATTTGCGAAAAGCTGGAACTTGGCCGGGATAGTCATGTTGTCGGACGTATTCGTCATGTGCCCGCGGCTAGTGCAGTATGCAAAACGCTCTGGGCTTGTCTGCGGCTCGTATGGCAATCTGAACGATGACCCCAAATATGCAAAGGTACAGCAGTGCATCTTCCGGGCTTTTTCAATGGTGGTCGTGGATATATGTTGGCTAATGCTTGAGTGTTTAGATTCAAGCTGATGCAGGCCTTGATGCTATCATGGTCAATAAGGTCCGCCTCATTTCACAGACGCTCGCTAAGTAACGATCTGAGCTTCTGGGGGTCGATGAGAAATTGTTCGTCGCCTTGGTTGCTGGTTCTTTTGCTGACTGTTGTTTGTTGGCTTTAAGTGCTAACAATAGATTTTGGGGGAAATCTGGTTCAAGATTCCTTCAATACGACAGTGTCACAATATTGCGCGGTTCATCTAACCAGATAGCCAATTAGATTAATTCCTGATTAGATATCACTTGTGGGCCTGCCAACTCATCTGGAAATTTCGGCTGCGTTTCTTCTTGCCTACTCCGTTTCTTCTCTATACTCGCGCAAGATGAAAAAGCTGAGCAGAATTATAACACTAATTATCATCGAAACCTCCATATACCTACGGTAATATGGGCCAGAATCTCCTACGTAGGATGAATCAGCTTTCTCATTTGGAGCGTTGAACAAAAACGACGTCGTTGGTAATGAATAACAAGATAGCTGTCCAGGAAAGCCGTAGGTAGGCCAGCCTACACTTCGACTCTCGAATTGTGCTGTAGCGGAAATATTAAGTTTGAGAGACCGATGGAGCTAGGAGCGAGTACAGAGAATGGTGGCGTTGTTATATCAAACTTTATGTCACTGCATGATTGAATTGTAAGATATTTGCAGAATATCAGTCAATAGACTTGTGTGAAGAGACTTCAATGTAGTCTCAATATTGAACGAGTGGTTTCCACCTCATACAAAACAGCCTATCAAAGGCTCAAATTAAATCCAGAAAAGCTCGTCTTGCTCAAAATTCAATTCCTGTGGTACTGTGCAAATCGACTTCTTGCCAGCTTAACAGACCAGTGAAAGAGAATTTTGAATTCCACATATGTCAACCTAGCTTCACATCGCGCCGAGTTTTGAACGTCTTTTGGCGACGGAGATCTTTAACAGCATAAACAACCTCTCGCAGCGAGAGGAAAGCAAACATGAGGAAAAGGACAAGCGCAAGCGCAATCACAACCACACACACACGAGCGTAAACATCGAAAAACTCCGCGAGACCTGCGCAAAGGCCATCCACGGGCGTTCAAATTTAACAGACGGCTGCACGGCCAGCGCGACCTGCATGGCGTTGAACGACAGACTAAGCACCGCGAAGACGAATAGAAGGGGACCGTAAAACTGCGCAAAATATGCGCCGTACTGCCAGTGAACCTTCTGATACGCGAAGCGGCGGAGGAATATCTTCGACCAGAAATTCAGCCGGCTCAGCCGTTGCAGGAAAGATAATGTCTCTTCTCGATTTTTGGAAAGGTTCAAGTACCAATCTGCTTGACGTGGTCAAGCCTTCTTCGGCCATTGATCAGGGCGTACACGATGACTTCATGAAGTTTCTTGGATCGGGGCCTAGGGCTGAGAACACTGTGTGTGTCTTTGGAGCCGTAAAAGAGTCAATCTTGAGCATGTCTATCATGCATGTGAGCGCTCTGTCCCTGATTTAGGCGTCTTGAACCAATACTAACGCTTTCTGACCTTGAGGTCGTTGAAAATGAATTCGCAGTCATAGACAAATCCCACAGTATAGGTTTCGAAAGATTTTCTTCGAATGACGACGAATACAAGAGCATTCTTCAGTATGTATGTATATGTATATGATTGAACTATTCTAGAAAGCTACGAAGATAGAAAGAAGATGAAAACTCTGAACTCTCTAGCGTCAGCCCTATAGGGCTTGGAGCGGAGATTACCTTACTAACCACAGGGGTAGCAGTACTACTATATTCAACACGAGTGAGATACTGCGCATTCATTAGTCTGAAACTCGGTAGAATTGAACTTGTCATGATGTGCACATGTCCGAAGAAGTCACACACATTATGCAACCATGAGCTGTTGCGAAGATATACCGACAATGTGGGAACATTATTATATGGCGAGCCTCTTGTCCCGCCCATGACTGTTATGAGTGCTATATGAGACACCGAGGTGGGAACTATGCGGGCGTGTGGCTTCGTAAGAACTATGATTGAGCAATGACTATGAAGCAAGTATCTACTATCGCTCTACAATTGATGTTCTGCCTGTCCAGTCAAGCAAGAAACATCCCCGTTTCCTTTGAAGGAGATCACCTTGTACCAATTTCCAACTCTTCTAGTCATCATCTTGATCCTCGTCTTCAGAGTCTTCCCAATCTTCATCATCTTCCCCTTCATTACCGCTGTTCTCGCATTCTTCATGTTTTTCAACTGAAAATAAGATCTGCTTATTGGCTGCGAAGAGGGCTAAGTCGTCGCGTTGCACCGCCTTCTTTCTCTCTTCCCTTGCCCCTTCGAGCAAATCCTCATACTCGTGCCCCATCTCTTCCACGAACGCTAAAAGCATTCCCTTCTTCATGAAGTTCTCCCTTGTGCCCCAGTACGGCTTTCCTAATTCATTTGCAAGAGCAATTTTCTGCTCCCCCGATCTCCAAGACCGTCGCAACATCGTAGTACAATATAGGAAATACAAATATCTCGCTCTCGGGCAGAAATCGCTGCGAAACGAGACCGGTTGCTTGTCTAGTTCGAACCACTTGCGTTTATCGCCTCTGCCAAAGATTGCCGTTTGCATGATGCCAGTTGTTTCAAGGACACGTATTTGGTACTGTTTGATCTTGCAACGCTGCCAATTATCAACTTCGCTCTTCGACGGTCGATCTGGGAGGCGAGGAACAATGACAATACGTCCTTCATCCAGCATCTTTTCGGCGGTGGTCGATATTAGAAGGCCATTGTACGGAGAGAAAAGTTCGGGAGGGTTCATTTCGCCGAATATGCTTGTCATCATCTCTTGGCCATGCTTCCACGCAAAGAGGTGCGCCGCCGTCATGGTATCCTTGTGCCACTCACTGCCCGCAATTGGACACCAGACTGCCTCGCTTGCGGGCTCGGGGCCTTGATTGGCTATATCGAAAAGTGCCCTACGAAAACTCGTCTGGTCTCCACTTGAACGAGCTCCGGCACCTGTGTTCTTGATCCCGAGGCCGATGGTGCTGGTCGTAAAGAGCTTCATGAAAGCCCTTCTTCCAACTTTTAAAGTGTTGCCTTTCTCTAGCTTTAGTCGTTGCGCTTGAGTGACGCATAGTCGCTCCTCCAAAATTCTCGCTTTCATTTCCTCAATCAACGTTATGCCCTGCTCGGATTGCATCCAGTCCGCCTCATTCTCGGTACCCGTCTGATCATAAAAGTCCTGCTTGGATATTCTTCGCTTGATTTCGTTGACACTTAGATGCCCGTGAGAGATTTGAGCTCTTGCATACCAGTAGCTAAAACCGGAACGAGTCATTACTTAGTGAACTCAAGCTGACGCAGATTGAAACTTACTCGCTAGTAAAGGATGCTTGAGCCTTTATCCTTTTCTCGTCTTTTCTAAGCTGATCAGAAAGACAATTTCGCTCCTTCTTGAGATCATCAACCGCCTGCCTCTTGCTGGAGGTTCTCAGCGGAATTTTCGGGCATTCAGACATTTCTACCAAACAAGAGTAGTGTTTGAGACCGAGCAATCTTGAACGGTAGGCTTAGGTACAAAGATTTACTACGGGAGAATGTTCAATGTTCATGAGAGCTTGACTGAATTGCTGGAGGAAATTTTATTAGTTGCTACCTGAGTTGTATCGAACTGTGGTTGTTAGCTTGGCAATACAATTCTCGAGCCATGGTTCGCATTCATCTAGCGTTATCGTTGAGTTAAGTCATAATCAAGAGAAATTTCCCAACCCGATTCAAATATCTTGCAGAGAGTATAAGGGTCCGAAAAAGTCATACGTTGTGCTGGCTTTGTTCCTTCCTGCTCTGTCATTTCTTTCGCACCACTACAAGCGATAGGATGGAGAAAACGAGATCTTGAGAGAGAAACAGAAGTTGATCATTGCATCTGTTAATTTAGACCGTCTCACTCCGAGGTAGCACTTCTCCACAATAGTAAATTATTAAAGAACAAATGCGACAATTGACGTTGGCATCTAAGACTGAAGCTTCTGATCACCAACGATGGTATAAATAAACAAAGGAAAGAGGTATTTTCGATGAGACTTGAGGGCAATGATGAAATACGATGCCCTGTAGACGTATGTTCGATTTACTACATCCTCGTAGTTCTCGTCTATCGCACAGCTAGTTGAGTTGCCTCGACATACTCTGACCGGTCGTTACTTTTCATCGAGCTGAATGTTTGCAGAACAAGCTCGTTATTCTCGACGGTGAGAACTGTCTCTGTGTGAAGTATCGTAGATACTTTCGTAATAGGCGTCCAAAGTTGTGGATGAACTATCCGAGTCATGATCCCGACAACTGCAATAAATGCAACTACGTAAAGTGATTCCCTGGATTGAATAGGACGACCCGCTTTGAAAAACGCCATAGCGTTAAAGCAGTACTGCATTTGGGCCACCCAACCGATGAAGATGGAGAATAGAAAGCATTGTCGCGGTCGAGAATCGAATATTCCAGGTCCATCGGTTCTCCTGAGGTTGGTACAATATATCAGGACGCAGCCGCTAGCGATGAAAAGAATCGCGAGCAAAAGAGTCATGAGATATATTAGAGGCCTAAGGGAGGAACCGTAGAATATCATGAACATCTGTTCAGAGATAGGGCTGAAGCTGTAAAACAATATGACCGCCCAACCGACGAAGACGAAGAGTAGAAAGCATTGTCGCGGTCGAAAATCAGATATCCCATAAGGACGGAACCGCTAGCAATGACAATAATCGCGAACAAAGAAGCCCAGAGTTTTGTGTGCTGAAGTGTAGATCTGATAACTGTCTAAAGGTGTGTTTTCTACAACAGGAGGCTAAGACTTGTAGCCAAATTATGTTTTGTGCCGCAATTGGCGCTAGCCCCAACTAGGCTAGCGGGCAGTTTAATGGCACTGCAACTACGACTACTTCTCCTGCTCCTACTATTGCTCCTACTCCTCTTGCTCCTACTATTGCTCCTACTACAGCTTCTATTGCTTCAACAGGCATGCAGTTAGTTGAAATTGGGTCCTCGACAAGTAGGCCTCTCCTCAAGAGCTCAATAGAGCTTGACAAGTGCAGGCCATGGCCATTCACAATATGAGCACTGAAGCATAGCGACGAGACTTTCTTGAAGAGCCTTGACTTGCTGAGTCCTCGTGTTGGCGCTACCGCCAAATCCTGTGTTCACACAAAGGATCATTAGCATGTCCATTGACCCACTACGGAAGCTCCGAATTACCGTAAATAATTTTGCCTTCTCGAAGATCGCTTTTCAGGGATCTCGCGCTCGCGGTCAGGCGAGTCAGGGCAAATTCATCTAGGCAAACGTTTGATCCATATCGTGGTGAATATCGGCAGAGACACTTCGCAGATGGTCTGTCAAGCGTCCTACCTTGCTACAGCTACGATCTTGGACAGATCGAGACCCTTGCCGTTAACAACGATAGACTGAGTAGGGCCACTCAGGTTTTTCAGTGTAGACTTCCATTCTTCGAGCTGAGAGCGCGCTGCGTTTGACGACGGGCATGGCATCTAAGCCTCTTCCATATGTATCATCCTCTACTGCGAGGACTCAGGGCGCAGTGCACACCTTGGCATATTTGATAGGTCCCAACTATTTGGGACACTACGATATTTCGCCGAGCCACGAAACCTGCTTGAAAGTCTCTATACGCCGCGGCTGGAATGCGTTGGGAAGTCAAAACATGACATACAGGTCCTTGAGGGTGTACCTGCTAGCAGTGCGTGCTACTAGTACTGTGCCGGAAAGCATCTATGCCTCAATTCATACATCGAACGGCATCAGATGGATACGAGCAAAGCCATCGACTGTGCATGTCTTGGGGTCTCGTTCTTTTGAAATCCTGCCGCTAATGAGCAAGGATACCGATCCTTCAGCAAGATTATGTACCATTCGATGTTGTGGGCATGAGAAGGCCATGCAGTAAGAAATCTGCTGTAATTTGGTCTTGGCCTACTAAGGCCGAGAGAGCGGCGCGTGGTAGCGTGACGAAAAGCCATGGTGGCGATTAGTACCACAGAGCACGCTCTCCTATAAAAGCTAACGCCCTGAGGATGTTCAAACACCAACTTGATCCAGCTCCTCCTCATACACCTTCGACATGGCCACCCGCTGGACTGTCCCCTTCGCCGTCCGCACCATTGGTTTCGCCGGCGTGGCAAATATCACGCGATTTTTGGAAACTCTGGCGTGTTCGGGGTAGGCTTGATTCACAGCTTCCAAAGACGGACTGACGGAGTCGAGCAGTCTGGTCCGATCCGCCAATAACGATTCATCTCGAGGCTCGATGAGAAGCGCTGCTTTCTTTCGTGCTTGGCCGAGTACCACTGCTGTTTTCACATCGGGATGGCTTGCGACCGCACTCTCCATAGCTGCTGGGAGGATTTTGTACCCACTTGAGAGTTGGATGACATCGTCGACCCTGCCTCTGTAGCTCCATAGACGAGGCTCCGTAGGGTGTTTTGAGTACAAGTCCTTCATTGAGTATTCTTGGAGATGGGGAAAGGTGTAGAAAATGGCTTGGCAAGCCTTCAGGTTGGGATGACGGGCGATGAACAGCTCGTACAAATCTCCGTGATGGTGACGGAACTCGGCCCCCATGACCTCGCTTGGAGTGATGTACTCCCAGTCTTGCCGATCTAGCAGCTCTAATGGTACTAGCAAAGTCTCAGTCGCCCCCATGTATGTCGTCACGGAGGTCTTTGTGGCAATCTTGTCTCCGATATGCTTGGGAAGGACGCAGGACGCGTTCATAACATAGTCTAGAGTTCCAAGGCGTTCCAGCCAGCCAGGTTCATCGGCAATTTCGCCCAGAACGTCAGGACGGAGAATAAGTATGTTGACGTCGCCGTGTTCAAGGATTTCACTGGCTAGAGCAGCTGTTGGCGCGGTAGATGGTCCGATAACAGGGATAGAACCGTAGAATGTTGGCATTGCGAGCAAGTGGAACATCCCAGCTGCATGGTAAGGAGGAATGCCCGCGAATACTCGTTTGCCCTTGAATAATTCCACCTGAGTTCGAGCGTAGCCGAAGATATGTGCACTCTGATATGCATCACAAGCTGCCATGGTTCCGTGAGTTATGGCGATGAGTTTAGGAAATCCGGTAGATCCCGAAGTGTGAAAGATAGCAAATGGTTCCATTTGTGCCTGCTGGAATCCTTTTGTATAGGGATAGACCATGACTGACGGTCCACTCAGAATATCTGTCATTTCGGGCATTTTTAGGTGCTTCATTGGTCTCCTCGTCGTGATGCTATCGACAAGTTTTGTAGGGGTGATTGAGGTGATAAGGAATCTGCAGTCGGATGACTCGAGAAGGTGAAGATGAGTTTCAAGATTGTTCCAGAGGGACGAGAAGAATACCTAAGGTAATGTAAGTCGAACAATGCAATTTTATGTAACTGGGAACTACCTTATATCCTGTTTTCTGGGCCGCCACTGCGATGATGGCATACCCGATATCTGTAGGCCCAAAGTATGCTATGGTTTCGAAAGTGCCACTCCTACCAAGGTTGTCCTCAATCCACCAGGCAACACGGTTTATTGCATTAGCTAGCTGGAGCCAGGTGATGTTGTCAAACCCATCCTCAAGATTAGCGGTACGCGGTATAAGGTAGACACGACTCTCAGGGTGCTCTTCAGCACGTTCATCTATGATTCTCGGAATAAGACGCCGACCGAAATCTGTTGAGGAGTCTGTAGAGACCGGAGTCGCATCGGTTGTAAGGGCCGAAGGAGTGAATGGCGACCAGAAGTAGCGGTAGATATTTCTCTTGACCCATGTGAAAAGTGAGATCGACATGGCGGTACGACGTTGTAGATAGCAAGACTATAGCTTTTAATGGCGGTTTATGTGAAGAGGAGAATCTATCGATATAGTGTTCTAAGACTAAATTAAGGGAGTCAGGGCTCGATGAAAATAAGGACATATAGGATGTGGGTGGGAATATTGTCCTACGCCCCAAATCTAGTGCTTGTGCCGCGAAGGGCGTGAGGAGACGGAGCCATTCACTATATTACCAACCGCATAATAAATGAGAGATGTATTCTTGCATTGGCGCTCCAGGTATCCCTTTGAGCAGATACTAGCTGTGCCACAGCTACGTTGAGCGTGGAAAACAAGTTGATGTGATGCTACTGCTGGAAACAGGGTTCACAGAGGATGCAGACGTGATGAGACATCATGTATGACAGCACGAACGAGTCTTGAAAAGGTTCATCTGCTTATCCTGTCGAGCAATCGATCCTATTGCAGGTCGTCATCGATTTCACCGAGTATGGATATAGCTGTACCTTGTTCAGTTGAAAGCTACCACCCCCGAGGATCAACTTGTTTGTGCAATAGGACTCCTTCGACAGAATTTCTCATGCCTATGATGGAGAGCTGAAGCCTGAAGGCCCGATTTGCAAGGATCGACGGTAGAAGGGCTGCGATTCACACCGAGGGTTCTCAAGCCCGAAAGACGTGCATAAGTAGTGCGAGGCAAGGCGATCATTTATCATCCTTCGACCCAGGTGAAAGCGACTGGCGTCCGCTGGGCCATGACACGCAGCGGTACAACGGGAGCCATGCTAGTCGATGACTTTACGCTGTACGCTATTATAGTATCGTAAAATACCTTTTCAATACTGCTTCGCTCACGTTACGCCCCCACGCCATCTTGCAGGCTCCACAGATTTTGGTGCATTTGCACCACTAGCGAATCGCCTGGGTATCCTACCTGGTAGACATGGCCGTCCCTCATCTTTCCTTGGGAGGGTGAAATCCCACGACCCCGAGCCCATTCTGTCTCGGAGTATAGCACAATAATTGCTACTCTCGACACCGTGTGTTTATCGGAGCCATTTCACACCGCAGTAACTAGGGAATGTCGCCCCAACCCCTTCCAGAGAAAGGCACTGCGCTTGAGGGTGATGCTGTGACTCCTGAAGCTGTGAAAGAAGGTGCAGAGAAGGTGTCCAACGAATGCCCCGATGGCGGCTTCCTCGCTTGGACGCAGGTTGCTGGGGTGAGTTCTTCCTATGGGCTTGATATCCTCAGTCAGTCCCACTGGGAGAGTCATGACACAAGTTTCAGGAGCAGTGGACTGCTTCTCACCTCCAAGATTTGCACATCTGATGTGTCGATTGTTCCCAATCCTTGGCTGAACACGGAGATGCTGAATCAGACATCTCACACAGGCGTTCTTCATATTTTTCAACACATGGGGGATTGTAAATAGCTATGGGGTCTACCAGAAGTACTATGAAACAGGCCTGCTGAGTTCCACCCCCGGTTCCAATATTTCTTGGATCGGCTCCGCGCAAGGTAGCCTGCTCTTCCTTGTCAGCATCGTCGCTGGTCCTCTGTGCGATATGGGCTACTTGCGCCCTATTGTGTATGTCGGCACCTTTCTCACGATACTCGGCATGATGATGACCAGCCTCTGTCGGAGCTATTGGCAGGTTTTCATTGCGCAAGGCCTCTTGGTTGGGGCAGGAGATGGCCTTCTCTTTCTCCCAAGCATAGTCATTGTGTCACAATACTTCTCCACGAAAAAGTCCTTTGCGACGGGTATAGCATCTATGGGAAGCAGTATTGGTAAGTCTTCACATGTATACCACCATCTGTGCTAGGTGAACCATGCTAAAATGGTATCAGGAGCCGTAGTATATCCCGTTGTGTTTGCTCAACTTGAACCCTCTGTAGGATTCCGGTGGGCTACTCGCGCTATAGCCTTCATCATGATCGCAACCTCGATTGTTACTGTGGTTGGTGTGCGGCAGCGTACGCAGCCTACACTTAACAGGAGCAAAATCTTCGACATTGCATCCTTTCGTGATGCCCCATTCATCTACTTCAGTCTTGGAGTATTCTTCGGATTTATGGGCATCTATGTACTGTTCTTCTACGTCGAACTTTACGGCTTACAGGAATGCCATATGGACAGCAACTTGGCCGCATACCTCCTAGCTATCGTCAACGCAGGGTCATTGTTCGGCCGGCTCATTCCAAACTATCTGGCTGATAGAATAGGACCACTCAATATACATGTTCCTTTCGCCTTCGTCGCAGCGCTTCTCGCATTCAGCTGGATAGCAGTCCGTGATACAGCAAGCCTTATTGTCTATGGCGTCCTCTACGGCTTCTTTTCAGGGACCTTCGTCTCGCTGCCAGGGCCGATCGTAGTAGGAATTTCCATGGACTTTCCAAAACTCATTGGCACTCGACTGGGTATGTCGATGGGATGTGCTGGCATTGGTCTTCTCATCGGCAGCCCTGTCGCAGGTGCAATTCTCGACAAGCATGGTTGGGTGGGCCTACAGGCTTGGGCAGGATCACTCATCACAATTTCTGCGCTTTGCATGCTCGGTGCTCGTGGAACGAAGTTCGGATGGGCGCTGAGAACCCTAGCTTAGTCAGAGGATAGTTGCGGTTTCGCGGTTATTTTTGTCTTTAAGACACAATGTTCTGTTGGCGATGATAAATAGGTTTATTTCGGTATGGCAAACGTTCGGCGCAGCATCGATGGCGGAATAGAGGGCAGTTTGGCTGGGAGTTATTTCTTTAGTAAACACCTCGACATAATCGCTCAAGTACCAAAGCTATATTCCAAGTATCAAATTTAGATGCTGGATCTGGAATATCCGAATTATGTTCGCCCAAAATTCAGCCCAAGCTCCTGGGACCATTGAGCAAGTCGACGTTCCTCGTGACGTGTATAGCGTTCAATGGGACTGCTTGAGTGAATACTTCATTTCCGTCACTGTGACTACCTGCTGAGACCCAAGTATCATGGACGGCAGATTTAGGAGGCAGATTGATCACATCGTCGTCCAGTCTGCGGAAATGTGCAGTGCCGGCTACACTAGCCGCTGAGCTGATGTGCGTACCATTCTTCTGCCGCGAAGTATGCATAGTATATTTGGAAGGCTTGCTACCGCCCAAAACATTGCCGAACAGTTTTTGAATGACAGGTTGCAGCACCGGAAGACATGCACATATAATGCCGACATTAACTTCAACAGAGGACCACACGAGAGTACCGGCGAAGGCATCTGTAATTCCGTCCGCTTAGCACCAAGTTTTGTGTCGTGTGTAATCGAAGGACTTACATGAGGCATCATTATTGTCGATTGTCGCCACCATGTATGCACGAACAATACTCACGACACAGACGCTAGCAAATGAGGTCAGCCAATCAATCAGATAGCGGCGACTTTGATGAATATACAAGGTTCCGAGTAGGAAAACGCCGCATAAAGCTCTTTTGCGTCTCTTCGAAATCTGTAACTGCCATACCATAGATACTGGTAGTATCAAGATCACGAAGTCTGTAGCCACATTTGGGACAGCTGTCCCAAGAAGATATTTAGTATAGTCGACTTGGGTATGCAGCTCCTTCGGATACCAGATCGCAGAGATGGGGTTAGCTTGAAAAATGCCCGAGAAAATAATTGAAATACACCAGGCGACGACGAAAGCTTCTGTTACGAGAATGGCGATCTTGAAGGGCTTGCGGATGCCAAAAAGACGTAGGTAAAGGAGCAGGATCGATGATTTGATAGCCGTGATGTGTGGGCCGTACAGAATCTCGCTTCCATAGATGATCTGGTCGACGCTGTCAGACAGGAGCGCTTTCCCCGGTAATCACCACTGACTGACCTTGAGGAGAACCACCATCTGTGATGGACTGACCACATGCTTTCCAGCGCCGTTGGCTGCAGCTTGAGACGCTGTCAACAAGCCTATCCTATCACTAACTTCAGAGTACTCACCGACAAAATTAAAGGTAGATGATCCAAAGAGCAAAATCTAGTAAACAATCAGCACTTAAGTAATGCTGATGGAGCACCGGTAGCAACCAACCAGGCTGAGTATTATACATGCGTCATCCCACCAGAATCGCGCCGCCGATAGCCAGCGCGACACCAGACGTAAGCTTACTACTAGACAAGAAACGAAGAGTAGGGTAGCGTTGACGCCTATGACTTCGGTGGTCCGACTGTAAGAAGTGTTCGACATTCTGACATGCGGTCTTGGATCATACAAGTGAGGGTCAAAAACGACTGAAAGGATTCGATTCTGTGGAAGCGAATACTATTGTCAAGCGTAACCTGATGTACACACCCGGTCCCCTCGCGACAACGCGCGAGCCATTATCAGGGAATTGCAGATCCTTTCGTGTGCGGCGTTGAAGCAAATGTTGCATGATACTGCCGAGCAAATCCAAGTCAACGGTCAACGACCATTGGGGGTTGGATGACGGAGGGGACTGAAAGGGGTGTGTGAGGAGGCCGATCTGCGATTCGGTCAGCCAGGTATCCTAGGTGTGCCCCATCCCGTATTAGCTTTCGAAGGTCGTTGCACTCTCATGTCAAGTACCCATGCTTGCCGCCGCAAAGAAGGAAGCGACTTCGTGCCCTCAGGCCAAACATCATCCGTGTAATTTACGAACTGGAACATTCTAGTGAAGGCCGCTAGAAGGTATCCAATCAGCGCTAGAGTAGCGTTCGTGCCGCTCAGGCCGCGCGGGCTTTCTTACTTCTTACGCTACAGCCTACAGATGAGGTACAGTACAACAGGGTCTGATTCGTTTCACCAAATGCAGTGACAAAACTCAGAGTGACAATTGCTCGGATCGCTGCAAGAAGTGAGTTGAGTCTGACCTTTGGTGTGGGTTCATACGTCCACCACACTTCATGCCATCGAGGATTCAAAGCTGGGGATGGCCATCTTGAGTGGGTCGCACTCACCGCGTCGCCCAACTGCCGGATTGCTTTTGCTTGGTTGCACCGCCGTGTTGATCCATAAGACGGCTTGATGGTCATGACAATCCCCATTCGGAATCCTTCTGCGATCCTCCTCATGCACCTCCCCCACATCCAAATCAACTTGACTACGACACAACATCGATTGGTTTAAATTTGTCAGTCGTATGCGCCCTTGGTAAATTAAAGGGCAGAGCACACCTACGAGTACTGTACGTACCGGCAGACTGGAATGCGCGCATTTTTCAGCTCGCTGCAACTTTCACCTCAATCGTGGCATTGCATCTTTGCTCTGCTTCGAGTCAAGATGATTGGCCCCAGGTACACGTTTGTAAGCCTGGCCTTGTCATTGCCGTTGTTGAGTCAGGCCACCGCTCAGCAACTTCCGTCGGTGGATCTAGGCTATCAGGTCTACAGGGCGAATTCATTCAACGTGTGTTCACCATTCCAAGCTGCATGATACAGATACCTCTTCTGATAGGTACTTCCAGGTCTCCGGAGGTTACTACAATTTTTCGAACGTCCGTTACGCTCAGCCACCGCTTGGCGATCTACGCTTCGCAAAGCCCCTGGCTCCACAAGGCCACAACTCCTCTGTGGATAACGGGAACGTAGGCAGAATATGTCCTCAAGGCGTGCCTGAATGGCTGCAAATTGGCGGTCCTTTTCTTGCAGCCTATGTTAGGGGGCAGCCGTTCAATTTCACTGCGGCCAATGAAACCACGGCAGACGAGACCAGTACCGCTGCCGCACCTCCGCAAGACCCAAGAACAACAGAAGACTGCCTCTTTCTAGATGTGATCGTGCCGAAACCGACTTTTGACTCTGCTGGCGTCAACGATACGAGCCACTCCCCGGTACTTGTATGGATATATGGGGGTGGATACTGCTCCGGAGACAAAACAAGCTATGGCAATGGAGCTGGACTTGTCAAAGCGGGTCAAGCATCTAATTCCTCGGGGGTCATCGTCGTTTTATTGAACTATCGGGTAAGAAACCACAGTCTCCTTTCAACACATAACGAATGAAGAACTCTTGCTGACAGTCGATAGCTTGGTGCTTTCGGCTGGCTTGCAGGGCCCACGTTTCAAGCCAATGGCACTGCTAACGCGGGTTTGTATGACCAGCGACTCGCGCTCGAATGGATACAAAACAACATTCACCTTTTTGGCGGCGACCCGGGGCGCGTGACGGTCATGGGTGAATCGGCAGGCGGCGCCTCGATTATGCACCAGATCACGGCCTTTGGAGGCTCTCAGGGTCCAGCGCCCTTTCAACAAGCAATTATCCAGAGCCCTGCCTATGTCTCTGATCTTCCAGTCCAGCAGCAAGAAGACACACTTCAGAAATTCCTGCAGATCCTGAATGTGTCTACGATCCAGCAAGCGAGGCAGCTCCCGTCCGAAACTCTGATCAGTGCGAATGCCAAATTTGTCGGCGAGTCTCCGTATGGTAACTACATCGTGGACCCTGTAAGTCTCCATTCAATTCATTATATGATCTGAGCCGAAGGAATACGGCCATCTTAGGGACACAACCCTAATATCACCAGTACAGGTCGTAGACGGCACGTTCGCCCCAGCTAGCCCAGGCCAGCTCCTCCTTCAAGGCTCCTTCGATCAAAGCGTCAAAGTGATGAACGGCCACCAAAGCGACGAAGGACCCGTCTTCACCGCCCCCTACGTAAACGACAACGGCAGCTTCTCATCTTTTATGCAAGGACTAGTACCGTCCGCAAAAGCCCAAGACATCTCCTACATCAGCAACACGCTGTATCCTGCCCTCTTTGATGGCACACTTCCGTACCGCAATCAATTAGACCGCGCCATCCTCTTCGTGAGCGAGTATATCATCACCTGCAAAACCAATTGGCTGGATCGCGCGTTCAAGAACAACACTTATGGGTATGTATTCAGCGTCCCCCCAGGCGTGCACGCGCAAGATACGAAGTACACTTTCTACAACGGGCCCGGAACGAGTGATGCGTATGGCACGTACAACGCCTCAGTCGCTCAAGCTCTCCAACAATACATCACCAGCTTCGCAATGACCGGTATCCCAAATGAAGGATCAGCGTTCCCGGCGTTTCCGCTATATGGGAGCGGCACGATACTGAACCTCACCGACTCCGGCTTCCCGAGTGTCCCAGATCCGACGGCGAATGAAAGATGCCTTTACTGGCAGCAAGAGCCGTACAAGGTCGATACTGCGTCTGCGAAGAATGCGTCCACGAATGGGTCGAGCATGCTCTGGGGAGGTGACCTGTGGAAAACAATTGGGGCGATATTGGCTGGTTTGGTAGTCTTGTGAGTTTACAGCTGGAAGGAGAGGAGAGGCGGAGGATAGTCTTGGTGTGTAACATGATCAGATCTGTAGAGATCTGCCATGTCAGAGCTGGTGTGATGTGCTGAACATCTCCTGGACGCAAGACAGATGAAAACCAATCTTGTCCGCAGACCTCCCGAAAGCATCATTGCCTACCAGAGCAGTATCCCCTTAGCCTCCAGTAACATAATTGACGTCGACGCAAGGCCCAAGCCCCCGTGGATAACGTGGTAGGAGGGATACAGTCTACCTTAAAGTATGGTACGAGCCTTCGAGCACCATTCTTTGCAGCCTAGTAAATGCAAATTGTCAGCCTCACGCCATAGAGTTATCCTTTAAATTTGCTTGGCATTCCCCACCAAAACAGTCAACTTTTCTGATTAGCCCTAATATGCTCCCCCCAGCAACGCACATTCTTACATAAAGGTAGCCACTACAGAAACACCACCTAACACTGCTGGTACCCCCCCCCCCGCACTAAGCCTAATTAGCAACGCAGTTGCTTCTACTGACTGATTTTGACCCCTTTTCACTAGCCTGCGACAACCTTATTTTAATTATTTGTAAAACGGTTGACTCTTTTACCGAAGTCGCGAAAGTCAAACCTATTACAGTTAATCATTTAAAAAGCTAAACCCATTGCAGTTAGACATTTAAAAAGCTAAACTCATTGCAGTTAGAGATCAATTTTTCTTCTTTTCTATTCGATAATACGACTTCGTATGTACACTGCTTTTCATGCTTCATCGTTTGCTTCACTTCGTTCTTCATCGCTAACAGCGTGCTTTCACCTTCTGCTATCATGCCTTCTATATCTTCTAACAGCTATATAAACAAGAAACGTCAGAGCAATGCTTGAAAGACTGCTGCTGCCGTCGCACGTCACAGACAGCCTGATGAACAGTCTGCGCTACAGGTTCATCGAGACTCTTCTGCTCAATCTTCTTCTTTCGCTCGCTTCTTCTCTTCGAGAATGATGTTGCAAGAACATGATTTCAATATGAACGTGATTTCAAAGCGAAGAAGAGAACGTTCTAGCAGAGAATCGACACAGTCGATGTCATCTGCTAAGCAAAGAAAAATCGCTCAGCAGATGAAGTTTGCAAGACAGAATCATGAAGATCATTCTGATATATGCAAGTTGCAGAATCGATGAGAGAAAATCAGACAGCGATATCAACGATATTGTGAAAGAGCAACGCGTTTGAATTGCACTTCATTGAGTTCTCTGCTCATCACTTCAAAGAAGCTTCACTCAACTTTGTGTTGAAACCGTGCCTAGAAACTAATCAGAGTGCGTGCGTGACTAGAATGTTTGATCTATAAAGATAGCTATAACTAAGACTTTAAGAATACAGAAGAAAGAAGATACAAAAAGCAAGAAGAACACGCTCTATATAGTAGTTACTCAGATCGACGCTAGTCTCAAAGAAAACGTGTTGAAACACAAGAAAGATGTTGATTCGAAAGATGTTTGTGACACAAAGAAATGTGTTTGTCATAGACATCTGTTAACTATTCGTAACACAAAGAAGTGTGTTTGTCTAGAAGACAATAGAAGCTGATTAGAAGGTGCTAGAAAAGAAAAAAGATGCTGAGTCATATCTGAGTCAAATCTGAGTCAGATCTAAGTCAGATCTCGACTAGATCTTGACTAGCTTTAATCAATTCTGACGCATTCGTAACATTATCTTTCTCTTTGAAAATTCATGTTCGCATGAATAGAACAAATAAAACGCAAAAATTTTCACTGTTTTTCAATTTAGTGTGACTTGTCTGAATAGAGCTTATGAAATTCAACTAGAACTTCTTTCAAGTTCTTGAATTCTTCTTTATCGACATAGTATCATTCATTGTCTCGATCTAGTTTCATTCATTTGATCTTGTATTGTATTTGATCTTGATATCATTTAGAGTTCAGAATGTCATCTATCTCTCAGTGCTCATCGTCTTCAATAGTGAGAAATCTAGATGATTCTGAATGTTGTTCTGATAAGAAGTCATTGAAATAAGAACGTAATAACTTTGAACTGAACATTGAATGCAGCTGCTTCATGCTTATCAATAGACGAAGATGATAGAAGATCTCAACTTTGACAGTGATTTGATAGAGTTTTAACTGTTTATCTTCCAAATTCTTACATGATCTAGTTGTCTTTATGTTTCTAAAGAATAATTAAACTCAGTCATCTACTTCATAAATGATGTCTCGTCTATGTTTATTGATCTGAGCTTCGATGATTTGCTTCGTCTTTTTCAATTATTGATGATCAAAGATAAGAAGTTCTTTCATTCAAATGACAATATCATTTGCTTTTCTAGCTTCAAGACGTTCATGAATAGTTTCGTAGTCAATCGTATCTAAATTGAAACTTATTCGTGAGTGAAAATTCTTATTGAAGTAGAACGAAGTCATTGAGATGATTGAGAAGATATTGAAATTCTCGCTGAATTCTATCATTGATAGTCATTTTGCTCAGTCATTCTGCATGTAATTGCAGTAGATTCTTAGTTTTCGTTCAACGTCTTGATTAGCTCATTTCGATTGATTATCAATCTCAGAATGATAAGCTGTTGATAAACTAGCTGTGATCTTGAGTCGCTTGCAAAGACTTTGTCACATGATTGATATGAACTGAAAGTCTCTGTTCAAAACAATAGAACTAGATAGATCATGAAGTCGATAAACGTTTCATAACATGATTTAAATCGTTTCTTCAACTGAGATGTCAGCGTCTTCTTAATGACAGAGAACATAGTGATGTTTCTTGATAAGTCAACATATGATTGTGCAAATGACGTTATAATCTTCTGATAGAGATAGCTCAGTGATGAAGTTCATAGCTATATTCTTTCAGCGTTTCTGTGAAATTGAGAGAGAATGAAGAAGTTCATTGATGCTATCTTTAGATGTCTTGCTTTGTTGATAAACATGATAGTTTCAAATGTAATGTCTAATTATTACTCGATGATCTGATCAATAGTAGAAACGTTGAACTAGATTGATAGTTCTTTGATTGTCAGAGTGAGAGATGAAAGACTGATCATGAATTTTCTTTAGCAATTTCGTATGCATATTCTCAGAAACTCACAGTAGATCTTTTCTGAACAGAACGTCATCAACGATCTCGCAGTGCTTCAATTCAGTGCTATGTAGCTTGAGCTTGTTTTCACTTATAGCTTGTTTATACTCATTGCAAAGCTCATTCGTTCTGTTGACATTTTTTACTCGCTGATAGAGATCAACTTCAGATTCAATAGCTAGAATATTTACTCTATTGAATGTCAGAATGATTTGATAGCGATCTTCAGTACGCTGAGTTGATTCAGAGATGTCGATCAGAGACATTCTGATTAGAACATTGACTTTAGTGTTCATTTTGCCTGATTGAAAAATGATCTGAAAGTTAAACTCAAATAGAATGTCTAAATAATTGACTTGACGTCAAGTTAACTGTTTGTTTTTCATGAAAGTCTTCAAAGTCTGATGATCGATAAACATCTGAATGAGCAACTCAATGCATTCAAGCTTAAGTCTTCAATGTTCAAAACATTGAATAATGATCAGCAGTTTCTTGTCATAGATGTGATAATTGCATTCAGCAAAAATCATGCTCTTGCTGTAGAAAGCTATCGAGTGAAGAACTTTCTCATCATCGTACTGTGATAGAATTTCATCTTTGACGTAGTCAGATGCATTGATTTCTAGAATAGTCTGTCGTTTTGAATCAAAATGTCATAGAACTGAGATCGAGCTGACTTGTTTCTTTAGATCATCAAAAGCTTGAACACAGACTTCATTTCAAACAAAAGACGTGTCTTTTCTAGTCAGTTGAGTGAATGATTTGACTAGCTTCGAGAAGTTCTTAATGAAACAATGATAGAAGTTAACAAATTTCACGAAGCTCTGAACTTCTTTTAGATTGATCAACGTAGTTCAGTTGACTATAACTTTCATCTTGACAGAATTCATACGAAGACTCTGTTTAAATACTATGACTTCTAAGAAGACGATCTCTTCTACATCGAATTCGCACTTTCGAATATTCATCTGTAAACTCGCTTCTCATAAGCAATTCAATATCATTTTGACATGTTGTTTATGTTCTCGTTGAGTTTTGCTGTAGATCAGAATGTCGTCTAGATAAACTTGACAGAAGTCATTTAGAGAGTCTCATAGAACATCATTCATATACTGCTGAAACAAGATTGAATCATTGATAAGTTCAAAGAGTAGCATCTTTGATTTGTACACTTCTAAAGCGATAATAAAGATAGTATAGTTCTTACTATCAGAATGCATTCGTAGTTTATTGAATGTCAAAATGATATTCAATTGAGTCAGATGCTTGCAATCAACTATTTTGTTGATCATCTCATTTATCAAAGATAAAGAATAGCGATTTCTTTTGATAATAGCATTGAGCTTTCGATAGTCAATGCAGAATTATAAATCTTCATTTGCTTTTAGAGCGAACAGAACAGGTGAGAAATACGAAGCTTTGCTAGAAGTTATAAATTCTTTGAAAAGATTCTCATTCAGATATTTCTTTACTTTCTGAAGCTTGTAAAGAGACATTCAATATGCTTGACAGCGAGATGATGTTACGTCACTAGTAAGCTTTATCTTATGATAATACGAATGATGAGACGATAGCTTGTCTGCTTGAGCTCGATCAAAGACATCTAGAAAATCTTGATACTTTGATGATAGCTTGACTTTAATATCTTCTAGATTCTGAGTCGTTTCATTGACTGAAAAGACGTTTATGACATCTAATTTGCATTGAGTATTGTAGATGATTTTTCTATCAATGTCTTCGATGAACATAGCAAAAATCTCGATCTGATTCTTCTTTTTTCGTTTTACTAGTGCTTGAAAAGAGATGATGTTTATGTTTTGAATCAAAAATGACTCTTTTTGAATGATTGAAACTGAGTGCTTGAGAATCTTTGAAGCATTGCTATGAGTCGCTGAAGAAGTGAGAGTTGACTGCAATCAACTTGAGTGCTTTGTATTTGACGAGATTAAAAAAATCGAAATAGAAATATCTAATTGATCAGAGAATACGATAGTATCATGTTTTATGTTCAATAATATTTCATTTTTGTTCATTCAGAGTTTGTTCAATATAGCTTCATGATGCTCGATATCAGCTATCAGCATTGACATAGTCAATTTCTTATGACTTTCGATCGTGAGATTGAGTAGAATCTTATGAGTAATAGTCTTTCTAGCTAACTTTTCATTATATTCTCGTATTAACTTCTCTTTTGCTAGCAATATAAATTGTATTTCAAGTTTCTGACATACTTTATCGACTAGCTTGTCATGTATCAGCGTGTAGACAACGAAATCACTGTCTATCAAAGAGCGAAGGCTGAAAGAATTGCTCTGAGAGATAAGAGAAGCATTGATCAGAAATGACTTCTCAAAATAGTTTTCTTTTGATAGAACTTTGATTTGACTGCACAAAGATATGATCTTTATTTCTTTAATGATTCTGAAAGAGATAGCTAGTTTTTTGAATCAGAATCTGATTCAGAGTTCAATGTAAATCGATCAAACTCATCATCTTCTAATACATTGACTCTTGAAGTTCGATCAGAACACTTTCTAGAAGAATGATTTGACTTATGACAAATGAAACAGCTTTCAGTTTTTATATCTGTCTCTTTGACGTTAGTTAAAGTCACGTCATGCGATTTTGACGAGTCAACTGATATGATAACTTCGATCTTTCTATAGAGATTCAATGAATCTCGTTTCTCAGCAAAGATGACTTGCTTTCTGATCTTGATCATGAATTTCTTTTCTTTGATGTCATTCATGACTCGATGCTCATTGTTCAAATGAATCAGATAGCTATGAATTTTATTCAGAGATTCTGACTGAATCAATTGACTACTTCAAGCTGCATGAAGACAATAGACTATCTTGTCTCGTAAATCAATGATCAATTGCTTTTCATGATACTCTAAATAGAAGAACAGACGTTGAAACATCGAATAGAAATCGTTGAATTTGCTCTTTTCTTGAGAGATATTAACATACTCTCTTCGAAAGTTTGTCTCTTTGTCAAAATCATCGTATAACTGAGCAAGTTCATTTAGTAAATCATTGATCATTGAATAAAAGTTCAATGAATCTTACTGATGTCTGACTAAAGTGACTTTGACTGCGTCTTTGCTGATTCAAAAATGAATGTAGACTAGTATAGCTCTGTCATTGTCGAAATAATCGACGTTGATTTCTAGCTTGTCACAAATCTTTTCTTGTCAGTCATTTCAGATAGATTCTTTTTCATCAGTAAACAAAGATGAATTCGAAAGCTTCTGAGATCACTTGCTGAATGTGAAAAGAATAGAGATCGATGAAGTGACATCTCTAGTCACTCGCAGATGATGTTGTGCTTCAGTCAATTTGTTCTGAAGTATCTGATTCAATTGATTCAATCGTTTCTTTGCTCGATCAATTTTCTCAAAGCGAGTCTTTCATATTTGTTCACTTGATATCTTGTCAAATAGCTCACAAGCTTTCACATCAAGATCTTGTTAAGTTCGAAGATTGTTTAAATCTTCTAGAAACACTTCTGAATCTTGTTTGACTCAATGTTGTAGCTGCTTTACATTTTTTATATTTCAGAGAATAGAAGCTTTCAGAGATTCATTGAGAGTCTGAGAGTGAGACACAGAGTGACGACGTTTTCATACGAAGTCGATTCTAAGATATTTTGATATGCGAGATGATAGCTCAGAATAGATGATTGAATCTGCAGTGACAGAAGAATAAAGACTTTGATAATTCTTAGAGAGATTTTTCACAGATGATCGAGTCATAGCGAAGAGTTAATGATTGAGCGAAGAACGATGCTTGACGATATGTAGTGAGATCGTAGTTCAAGTTGTTTAGTCTTCAAAGAAGAGTGTTGCTGATTTGAAAGAGGTTTTTTTGATGATTCTCAAGCAATCAAGATCTTAATTTCTTGATTCTATTAATCGATTTGAACGAGCGTGTACTGAATGAGCTGTAGATTCTCTAGCAATGCAAGATCTTAATTTCTTGATTCTATTGATTTCTTGATATTGTTCTGTCTTTTGATGTTATCAATCATCAAATACACAAATTTCTTTATACTTGTCTCGTTGTCAATCAAGTGAATTTGAATGAATAATGAGATCAGTATCATGTGATTAACGCATTCTTAAAGTAATGTTGAGATCATGTCTAGAAACTAATCAGAGTGCATGCGTGACTAGAATGTTTGATCTATAGAGATAGCTATAACTAAGACTTTAAGAATACAGAAGAAAGAAGATACAAAAAGCAAGAAAAACATGCTCTATATAGTAGTTACTCAGATTGACGCTAGTCTCAAAGAGAACGTGTTGAAACACAAGAAAGATGTTGATTCAAAAGATGTTTGTGACACAAAGAAATGTATTTGTCATAGACATCTGTTAATTACTCGTAACACAAAGAAGTGTGTTTGTCTAGAAGACAATAGAAGCTGATTAGAAGATGCTAGAAAAGAAAAAAGATGCTGAGTCATATCTGAGTCATATCTGAGTCAGATCTAAATCAGATCTCGACTAGATCTTTACTAGTTCTAATCAATTCTGACACATTTGTAACACTTTAATTCAGTCGTTGATTTTGCATCATTACAATCTATGTATTAATTGCAATGTGTCAAGAGTTTTGACTAACTTTCTCTTCAAAAATTTGATTAATTCACTCATTTTATGTGTTTATTGCATTGACACATCTGATTTTTCTGAAAATGAAATGCATTGATGTTTAAATGATAATCACAATGCTCTTCGCTCAATCTTTCAACGTGTCAATGATCTTGAATCAAGTCAATGTATCATCTGTAAACTCATATCTTCTGACTCAACATCATCTGTTTATATCACATTGAATCAAACTCTTGATGCTTCAATTATGTTTGAGAATGATTGAAGTTTCATTTACAAGTTTTACAACATTCTTGAAAACTTTAAACAAAATGATTATAACATTTGCAATGAGATTGACTTTGACATGAAGTTGATTAACTGAAAGAAACAATGCTTTTGTCATCAATGCATCAAGAACAGAAGAGTCAATCTTGATGATTTTACGTTGTGATTTATTGAAAACAATATGAACTCACTGTGTTTATTCATCAATCTTTCTGAATTGTCTCTGATCAAGAAAATGTTGATAGTCAAAGCTTATGTCATCATGAAATTTCATTATGTAAAGAAACATCAATATAAATATATTGATCATGTAATTAACTTTGTGCAAAACATTCTTAAGATTGTCAGTCAATTGCTTTCTCTTTCTTTTGAACTGAAAGTTTTTCTCTTGAAGCTCATCATTTCAATCATTGAGAACAGTAATGTAAATCATTAATTTAAGCATATCTTTTATGTATGTCATCATAACATAGAAGTTTGACTGATCTTTTTGAAAAAACATCACTTTAATTATGTAAATATTATCATTGATGTTAAATAACTTTCTCAATTATCTCAGAAGAATTTCATTCTGAATCGCTTATCTTGCATTCTTCAAAATGAGAATAATGAAAAAATTGTGACAGAGCAAAAGTTGAATCAAGATGCTCAGATCTTGAATGAAGAATCAATCATCATTAATTTGACTTTCATTTCTGATTTAATCACTGAACTTTTTGAGCTTGCTCAACTTCGAACTGAACTGAGACAATCTCAGTCTGCTGCAGCTGCTTCACATGCTCAGCAGACTTTCTTTTTCATGATCACTTTGAGTTTTCAATCTTTTAATGAATGCGATTTCTCTTTACACATTGCTTGTATAATCTTTTCTACTCTTTTTTCTATTGAAGTTGTTTTTGTCAGAAACTGAGCTAGACTAGAAATACTATCAATATAAAAGACTGATATTATTATTATTACTTTGATAGAATCTAGATACAAGACAATACATCAAATAATGTACAAGATGAAAGACAAAGAGCAAAAGAAAAGAATGAGAACTCAACTTCTATATACATGAATTGAGCAAAATCAAGACTAGATAATAGTTCTATTGACTTAAGATTGCAGAAGTTCGTGCACACAACTGAAATGATTGAAACAGAATTGCTGAAACTAAATTAAAATGATGATGACTAGATTGATGACTTGATTCATTGAACTGCAAAACAGATTCAATGAATCGAGATTATTTAAGATATCAACGATTTATGTTCTAAATTGAGTTGATGATCTGACATTATGACAGTAGCTTCTCTCTTCAAGACTGAGCTTCTGCAAGACAATGAGAAGAAACAAAATGAAATGAGAAAGAATTGAAAACAAAGATTGAAACAAGACAAGAATTGATGTGAATGTATTTTAATGTGATGAAGCACAGATAAAACTAGAATAAATCTGAGTCACATCTGAATCAGATTTGAGCAAGATATCTGAAGAGTAAGACGAGATGAGACGCATTTTAACATGATGATGCATGAAAATTGAAACACATCTAAATCACATCTGAGTCAGATTTAAACGAGATGTCTGAGTCAGATTTAGACAAGATCTGAGTCAGATCTGAGTAAGAAAGAGATGAAATGCAGTTTAATGTAATGATGCACAGACGAAACTAAAATACATCTGAGTCACATTTAAGTCAGATTTAAACAAAATGTCTGAAACAGATTTAAACAAGATCTGAGTCAAATCTGAACTAAATTAAAACAATGAAGATTGAACTTAAAGTTCTTGACATTGACATTAAGACATCACACATAACAGTACATGTGATTCTTCGACGACAGAATTGACAAGATGATATTCATTGAGTGTTTGCTCACAATTATTCAGAAGATGAAAAGATTCTCAAGTAGAAAAGTGATCTTCTCAATCAATGTAATACTTGAGCAAAAGTGAATTATAGCATCTATCATGCTTGAAGATTAGTATGCTGTTTACATATCAGAATCTTTCATCATTCTTGATGACAACGAATTCTTGAGATTTCTGATGTTAACTTGAAAGAAGATCACTTGTGATATGATTCAGAAGAATGACATGAAAGATTAAATGAATTTTCATGAATGCTGAAAGATTTAACTCAATGATCAGAGAATTGTTCTTGAAGACACACTTGATCTTGAAAAAGTCAACGTTATAATTGTTTAACTTGACAGCGAGATGAGCAATGCTGAGATTGTGAGCATTCAGTCAGACTTTATCTTCAACGAAGTATTTAAAACAAGAACGATGAAAAAGATTGACATTGAATTCATAAATAATCTGAGCTATAAGCATCTCATCATGTAAATGCTCAGTTAGTTTCTTCATCTTCTTGATGAACTTTTCAACATTGATTAACTTGTTTCAAGCTTAAAATGTAAGATTTTTAAGCAGAGACTCAAAAGACTTGAAGTTTAAACATGAGTTTTGACTTGAATTGATCAAGAAGAATGATGCTAAAGTGATTAATGATGATGTGTTATTGATGATGAATTCGACTTCAGAAAGTCATTTAACTCAGTCATTCTGCATGTAATTGACGAAGACTTGAAGATAATGCTTCATGACAGCATTGACTCTCTCGATTTGATCATCAATTTCAGAGTGATACGTTGTTGATAACTTAACGTCTATCTTCAGCATTTTACACATATGCTTTCAGACATCGAAGATGAATTGTGTGTCTCGATCAGACATGAAGAACTCGAGTAAATCATAATGTTTTTAAACATAAGCATAGAAGCAGTTGATAACTTCTTCAACTTTTATAGAAGTGATGAGAATTAAATGTCTCATTTTGATAAGATGATCAATGAAGACTAGAATATATTTATATGTGATACTCATGAAGATACTGAGCAATAAAGAATCTACATAGTTCATGAAGACATCACATCAACAACGTTCAAGAACTGAAAGAAAATACAATCATTCTTGAGTTTATTGTTTAAAGAGCTTGAAACGTGTGCACACGTGACAGTTTCATATGAAGCGTTGAACATACTTATAAATGTTTGATCATCAGTAGACTCGACTGATCAGTTCATAACTTTTTGCTCTTTCTGAGTGATCATCAATGACATTATCATGAGCGAGCTGAATGATACGAAAATGTAGTTTATCTGAGTTGAGCACATACTTTCTTTCTTGAAAGTACAGATGATTCTCGTGTTCTTCATACTCAACTAGAGAAATCTTGTTGTGATGTCGTGCTTCATTGCAAAGTGCTTCAATTATCTGAACTGTGAATTTGTCATTGATTTCAACTTGCTTTCACAATGTCTGAGTGAGAATGTCAGCAAAATCTTCATCAAGATTCAGAATGTCTTGATCTAGCTGAGACTCAATGTTTTCAACGTTAAATTCTTTGATTTCTAGATTCATGAGAACTAGAATTTGCAAGAATGCTGAGATAACTGAAAATAAATGTAACTGAACTGAATCTAAGATGATGATTTGTGACTGAAGCTTCATGACTTTGATGTTGAAGACATTAAGAACGAGATTCTCAACAATATTGAAGTTTAAAACATGAGTTTTCAAAATTGTCTGATGTTGATATTGATGTTGAGAATCGAATGTATTTCTCTCTTTAGAAAGATCTTCTGAGTGACGTGTCAGAGCATTCAGCTTATCGTCGATCTTGTTGAAATAATAAGCGATGTGATAGTTGAATCTAGACAGAAACTCACTTCAATGAGCTTGATAACGACTCAACTGCCTAGTTGACATGAAATACTTAAGATTTTTGTGATTCATAATCATCTCAACAGAATAAATAGAGTCTTCAAGCTCTGATCATCATTTCTTGAAAGTGCAAACAATGATCATGAGTTTTTATCGTAGATCTCATAGTTACACTCGACTGAGTTATGCTTCTTCGAAAGATAAGCGACTGAATGAAGAATCTCATTCTCATCATATTGAGAAAGAATGTCTTTGAACACATAGTTCAAAGCATTGATTTCTATCACAATCTTGTGATCTGAATTATAGTGACAAAGAATAATCTTAAAAGTGAAGACTTTCTTAAGAGTGTTGAATGCAATCTGACATTTCTGAAATCAGACAAAGAATACATCTTTTCTGATGAGATGAGTGAGCGAGATAGCTATTCTATTATAGTCATAAATAAATCTTTTATAGAAGTTCGCAAAATCTAGAAAACTTTGAACGTCTTTAACGTTGATCAAGATGAATCAATTGACAATGATATCTATCTTAGAAGAGTTCATCTTGATCTCTTTGATGATGATTATCAATTCTAAATACAAGACTTGAGTGATGTGAAACTTGCATTTGATTATATTTATCTGAAGGTTTGCTTCTTGCAGCTTTCGCAGAATGAGCTTGACATGAATCTCATGCTTGAGTTCATTGTCAAAATAGATCAAGATGTCATTCAGATAAGCTGTACAGAACTTATTTAAATGTTCATGAAGAATATTGTTAATGTACTTCTGAAACGAGACAGACTCATTACATAAATCAAAGAGCATGACTAGATACTTGAATAATTTAAATCAAGTGTGAAAGACGATGAGAGCTTCATCTTTTTCTTTGATTTGAAGTCAATTGAATGCAGAAATAATATTCAGCTTGATAAAGATTTTAGCTTGACTTAAATGATTCAGCGTTTCTAAGATCAAAGACAGAGAATATCAATTCTTGATTGTGATAGCATTCAAATCTCAATAGTTTACGCAGAAGCAAAGTTCTTCTTCAAGTTTCTTGATGAAGAGAACAGAGATGATCGTTTGAAAGCAACTGACTTGAATGAAATCTTTACTCAGATTCTTATTCAAATAATGATGAAGTTCTAGAATTTCATCACGACTCATGTTGTACAAAGCGAAGACTGAGAATTGAGCATCTTCTTTAAGATGTATGACATGATCATGAGCTCAATGCAAAGACAAGATATCAACGTTCTTCTTGAAGAAAACATTTAGAAACTTGAAATATTTGAACGATAGAATTATGATTGAATCAACGTTCTTACTTTGTCAATAGACTTCAAGATTTTCTTGTGTCGTGAATGTAATTAAATGAAATTTCTTTTTCATTTGATGAATATTTAGATGATGATTTTTATCATACATACTGTCTTGAAAGTAAGATGAGAACTGAGCAAGAGTTGAGCTGTTCTTTGAACAGATAGTCAAAGTCGCACAGCGCAATTTTGACTCGTTAGAATCTAGATTAGAAAACGAGATTAACTCAAGATTCAAGAAGACATTGATTTTCTTTAAAGTGATGTTAAACACTTCAATGTCTTTGACATGAGCAGCATGATCAAAGCTTTAAACTCTCAACTCAACTATGTCAAGTTGTATAAAAGATCAATTGAATTGATCTGCTCAAGAAACAACAGAAGTTTTAGAAAGAAAAGAATTTTGACACTTGATTTTTGATGAGTATTCTTTTTGAATGACTTGAAGAATATGACTAGAAGCTTCTTGTTTCAAACGAGAGACAAGACTGAATGAGATTTGTTTCTTGTGAATGAGCTGAATATTAGTTGACTTCTCATGAGCAAACAAGAAGTTATATTGCTTCTTGTGAGTAAACGAGAAACTGAGTTGCTTCTTGCAAGTGAATTGAGAACTGAATTGCTTCTTGTGAGTGAACTGAAAACTGAATTGCTTCTTTTAAGCAAATAAGAGATTAAATTGCTTCTTACGAGTGAACTAAGAACTGAATTGCTTCTTGTGAATGATCTGTAGACTGAATTGCTTCTTGTGAGCAATCTGTAGACTGAATTGCTTCTTGTGAATGATTTGTGAACTGAGTTGCTTCTTGTGAGTAAATTGAAAGCGAGACTGAGAGAAAGCTACTTTGTTAACTTTGAACGAGAAATTTTCTTCTTGTTGATTAAGATCATAGATCTTGATGAGAGATGAGTAACAATGATTAAGACAGAAAAAGAAAGACAAGATGAGAATATTGTGTTCAAAATTGACATCAATGACGTAATGATGAAGTCATGATAAACTCATGATGATGAAGTACTGACTTAATTCAATAACATAAAAGAATAGTCTTTTGATGTGTTCATCGAGAATCATTGTGATTTCAACGACATAAGTAATGTCATTGATTAAAGTGACTTGATTTTCAAATTCTTGAAGTCTGCAAGAATGAGTTAATTGATGCAAGAGAAAATGATGTTGTTGCGCGAAGAATTTATTCATAAAGATATAAGCAGAGACTTCACTATCAATCAGAGCAAGAACGAGAACTCTAGATTGAGCTTGACGTAGAATACAGAATACTATCATGTGACTATCTTTAAATGTCAAATCGAATTCAAAGAGTTTCAAGATAAATTTAGCAGAAAACTTTTTATATGATTGAAGTGAAAGTGAAAATATTGAGACTAGTAGACAAGATAATATGTATACAGATTTCTGAGCATGACTTAGCTCAAAGACTAAACTTTTTTTGCAAACAGCGAGACTTCTTCATCTATACTGAGAACGTCACTGTTGTAAACATTTATGATATGCAGAGTGAAGAGCTTCTTATTTGAGCATTCTTTAGCAATTTTGCTTGAATGTTGCAACTTGCAGTAGTAACACAGCTTTCACTTGTTGCAAATTTTCTTGATCTCAGAAATGATCAGAATCTTATCTTGAATGATGATAATGACAAAGCTTAAATTCATTGACTCATTGAGAAACAAAAGAGAAAGAAACAAAGATGCTGTTGAAACAACAGTCACAAAGATGATGATCTTTGAACTCAAAGAATTACTAGTCAACGCAGAGATGCTCTTGACTTTGATGAACAAAACAATAATGAAGACGAAGCGAGATTAATGATGCTTAAGCTGCTGAAACTCTTTGTTGCTATTAGAGAATGCTTGAATTTATTGATGAAAGATGAATGATTGAATTTCATTGAAATTTCGTCAGAAGAAGATGATGACTTGAGTGAAATAATTAACATTGCGCTTCAGACAGTCAATTAATAAGAAATATTTCATCAAAGAATGTTCTTTCTTTTGATAGAAGAAATTGTAGTAGTTAACAAAGCTATTCATGTCTTGCTTCAGAGTTTCATGAAGATATAGATGAACATCTTTTGCCTTGAAAGAATTGTTGCAGCAATGACGTAACTTGTATTGTCAATCTGCAAAGATGAAAATGATACAGAGATCATTGACTCGATATTGACTCATTAGATTGTGAGTCTTCTTATCTATGATGAGTCGTGACTCAACATAGATGATCTTGACTCGATGAAAAAGATAATGATCATTGTTCACGTTCATGCGCTGTATCAGACTCTGCTTTCATGCATTCAATTGATCTTTGTCTCTCTCATACTCAGATATGTCAAGAAGCTTCTCGAATCTAGAAGCAATGAAGACAGCGACAGAATTTGCAGAAAGATGAATGATGAAAGAAGATTAATTGTTCAAGATTTGTGCAATGATCTGAGCTATCATTGTGAGAGACTGAGAGTTCAATTCTATATAGATTGAAGAACTGAGAATGATGAATGAAAATGAAATGATAACATCATGTTGTTGAACTTGATTTTAAAGCTCACGCATTGCGCGAAAGATCTCGACTGAATTTTCAATCACACTTTGAGTGAACTGTTCAACAGCACGCTCATTATCAATTAAGAAATTGTAAGATGACTTCATTTGAGCGAAAGAATAACTAGACGAGATTTCAATGTATAAAAACGTTGCAGAAAGTGTAGATCTTTCGTAATGTCAGAAACTGAGCTAAACTAGAAATACTATCAATATAAAAGACTGATATTATTATTATTACTTTGATAGAATCTAAATACAAGACAATACATCAGATAATGTACAAGATGAAAGACAAAGAGTGAAAGAAAAGAACGAAAGCTCAACTTTTATATACATGAATCGAGCAGAATCAAGACTAAACAATAGTTTTATTGACTTAAGATTGCAGAAGTTCACGCACATGACTGAGATAATTGAAACAAAATTGCTGAGACTAAATTAAAATGATGATGACTAGATTGATGACTTGATTCATTGAACTGCAAAACAGATTCAATGAATCAAGATTATTTAAAATATCGATGATTTATGTTTTAAATTAAGTTGATGATCTGACATCATGACAGTTTTCTTCAACAATGCTCATTTTCACGTTGTAACTTCTTTAGTCAATTATCATAATCATTTAATGAAATATAAAGATGATCACTTCGCATGTTATTCTCAGTTTCGCTATTGAGCATTTAACAATCAGCTGCAAAAGCAAATTTATTAAATCAGTCAATGATATATAAGTTGCAATGCAAAGAAAATAAATGATATCAACATACTTCAAAAAATGATTGAGAATTCAGAGTCTCATCTGATTGATATAATTGTTTACAAGACAGCGACTGTGCAAAACACTTGATCATACTGAAACAAAGTCAAAATGAAACTTGAGACTATGATTTATGATTTTATCTGTCTCTTGCTATTCTTTATTCTTAATGTCACTGATTTACAGTGACGTGATCTTTATGCATACATGTCTGATCAAGAAATTTACATGACAGCGAGTAAAAATGAATGAATTAAGATAGCTTGAAGACTGCTTCAAAAAAATTCTCACATCATCATTAAGTGTTTGAATCATAAAGTGACGCTGTTTTTGAAGCTTGTTATTAAGAAGAAGTTCAAGATTCAGAATTTCTGATATTGCTTTGAGTGACAGTCTCATGAAAGCGAACATATACATGAATTTTTGTGAATCAACAACGCTTCAAATGTCATAGATCTTGATCAATATCTTTCTTTTTAAAGTGTACAGATCATGATCTTCAATCTCATTAATGATCTGTCAATGACTGCTGTTCATTCAAGCAATCATTCTTTTTCAAAACATATTAATACACTTTGTAAACTGATTGAACTGTTGAATTACTTTCAGCATCACACTCACTGCACTTTGAGCTATTGTCAACATAAGATCAGAGAAACAGATGAGCTGACTTGTCATTTTCACTTTTCTTGATCAGAGCAATCTCTGTCTAAAGTCTCTTGCAAGATGAATTCAAATCATCATGTTTATCTTTTCGCTTGAAATAACATTCTTCTCAACAGTTATAACATTACAATGATCATGAAATGAATGATTAACATGAATCTTTCTCTCTGTATGAATTAAACGACAGTGATGCACTATTTGATCAAGTATTGCTTCAAGATCAAAAAGAAGTTTAAGTTGTTCAAAAGTCTTTTTCAGTTCATCATGCTTAAAGTTTCTGACAGAACTTTCTTACTGTTTCTTGCTATTAAACTAATATTTAAGTTTATTGTCAAGCGAAACTGATCTGCTCAAGAGATGTATCATTATCTTCTTCAGCGAAATTTATGAAATTTCTTATGAATCATGCAGAATCTTGATCTATGATCAATTAAGAAGCAACGACGTGCTTTGAATCTTCAGAATGATTATATCACAATGTTCAAAATCTTTCTGAAACACTATTGCAAGCAATCTGCTCATCAAAAACATTTAACTCTTCTAATTGCAGCTCAAAAGTACATGTGAATAAACAAAACTCAAGACTTTTGCTCTTGATGTGATCATTTTAAAATAATTAACTTATTTTCTTGTTATTCAGATCAATTATCTCATGTTGATTATTTGAATTTTTGCAGAATCAAGCTCATGCTTCATCACTGCTTTTAAAGTATCATTCTTGATGATTTATTAAATTATGATGATGAGAATTGAGTGTTTGCTTATATCGCTTGCGCGATCAATTATGATCATTCACATGATTCATTAAGAGCTATGCTCAAGATAATTAAGATTGACTCTGAAATCAAGTTCTTAAAGCATGATGAGATCAAGCAGAATCAAAATCTTCATCACGAAGAACTGCTGAGTTGATGCAGATCAAATCATGATGACAGTCTTATGCAGATACTTATCAATCTGAGTGAAAGATTTATGAACAAGAATCATGATTAACTGCAATCTACATGTGACATGACTTTGATCATCATTCAAAATCACTCAATCGTTGCTTACGTCACTTGCAAGAATGCTTTCATCTCAGCTATTCTTGAAGAAATCAATAGTCTTTCTTTTTTAAATGTTGAGCAGCAAAACGTTGTTAATTAAATCATTGATCATTATCATGATCATTCTGATGCTCAACTTCTTCTGCATCTGAATAAGATTGTTGAAATTGAAAAGTCAATCTGCATCAATCTAATCTTCAATCATTTGACATATTATGCTGCACAGATTGATATAATTAATTCAGTACTGCAAGTAGTTTTCATTAATGTAATTGTCTTTAACATTAAGAACTTTACTCTTCATCAATTGTTGAATCTTCTCATTCAAAGTATCTTCAAGTTCTTGAAGTTGAAACATTTTACTCATTTGCAGAATTGCTTTCGTCATTGTTGTTTTCTCATTATCAATGAGAAGTTCATGATTGATTTAAAGATTTCTCATTACATTGATCAACATCTTCAACAAAGTTATGCTCAATTTAATGATTTTTTCAATGATTTTTTCAATCTTTTTTGCAATGATTTTGATCAACTTTCTTTGATCAACGATTGAGCATTGTATAATTCTCATGTCACATTTCTCTTCATGAAAGCTCTGACTGATTTGCAGACATATCTCACTTTCAATCAGATCATTGTACTGTCTCAGATCATGAAATAACAAGATAAGAATGCTGAATCTTAACAGTTTCATGAGATTTTAAATGAGCTGCAAGACAACAAGTTGAGTTCTGAGAATTGAAACTTTCTTTTAACTCATGTAAAGAAAAATATGATTTTAAAAAGCTGAATTGATTTTGATAAAGCATTACATCTTTACGTCATCAGACATGAAATTAATGAGTATAATTTCGATTGTCTTGAGTGATTAAGTCAGTCAATTATTAAGATATGTATCAAACATGTTAACAAGAAGATTAAGAAGATTTCATTCAATGAGATTAACAAGCTCTCTTGCACATTACTTTTCAGCAGAGATGCTCAAGTCATACTAATGTTTAATATGTTTATCAAGAAGAGCTTAATTAATAATTTAATGAACATTGTTGTTGATGTTATTTGAAATGATGACACAGATGATTCTTTTACAACTCTTTCTGCAGTTGTTTTAATGAAAATAAACGACTATGTTGATTCTATCAGCATGCTCATTAATAATCAAAATGTTGTTTTTATTTTTCTCAGAACAGCAACTTGAAATAATAATGATAATACATGTTTTTATGAGCAATTTTCTCTGATTTTGATCTTTGCTATCATCATTCACAAAAGTCAAAGACTTATCTTAGTCAAAGTGATTCTCAATCTTGTTATATTGAACTTCTGTCAAGATTTAACATATGTAAGTTTATCATGAATTCATTGAATTCAAGATCTTGCTTTTAAAATTTCGTTTTTCTATGATCATTTCTTTTAACGTAATGATGAGTTAATTTTCAAACGCATTAATGATAATCATCATCATCAGAAATTGATATCACTCTTCTTCTTTTTTCTCAATGTTAATGTATGATTTATATTTGTAGTAAAGATCAAAGAATTTAAACAAGTTAAAACAGCATGACGTGAGTTTATTGTTCATTCTATCAAACAGAGAAAGACAATCAAAGAATTTGAACGAGTTAAAACAGCGTGACGTGACTTTGACATTCAATCAATGAACAGACACAACTAGTTCAAAAAAGAAATGATTATCACTAATTATTTATTAGAGACTGAGCGACTATTAAATTTTTTTTTTTGAATTCTTACTCGATTCAACACTCATTATGAATCTATGCAAGATTCTATATAATGTAATGAACGCTGCGCTAGCATAGCGTTCTTTTCATATCTACTATCGCTTTTCTCTGCGCTCTATACTGTAACTGTTCTCAATACAAAAACTTTATGAGCTTGTTTCTTTTTTACTTTCTCTTTCTTTCATTTGATTCTTTAATGACATCACAGTTTGAAATTGATGCAGTATGCTTGTTGAGAGTATTATTTGAATGATCACTGTTATCACGCTCATGATTTCTAGAAGCTTTCTCAAGTTCGTGATGTTCTCTTTGCATTGCATCATCTTTCATTCTATCTTTCATTTAAAACATGTTAATAAAATGTGCTTAATTGACATTTGATCTCTGTTGCACTTACACATCATCATAGTGACATCAAGTACTCGTCTCTCATGTAGAAATTAATTGAAGTCAATTTTTCTTGTGCATAACTGCGTCAGCAATGCATTGTGAGACTTTGCATGATCTCTGTGTAAACACAGATGTTGATAATTCATCTTTGATGTTAAATATTGAAAATGAGCTGCGTTGAATTTCTTTCTTCAAACTACTCTTCATGTTTGTCTGATCTGTTTCTGTATAAACATCAATCACATCATCATTTCAATGCATTGATGCTCAATCAACAATAGAGACAACTCATGTGCATCATCAGTCATCTTGTCTGCTGCTTCATTTTCAAACACTTCTGCATGTTTTGTCATTCAATGTAACTTCAGCATGACTTCTTAAGATCAAATGTTCTCATATGCAGTCTGAACTCATTATAGACGTGTTTGATATTTTGTTGATGTCATGATTTTCACTGCTTTCAAAAAAATCTGACTGTCACTGTATATTTTGTATATCTTTTCATGACACTCTTGATTTGCTGTTGCTACGTCTGCAAGATGTTTTGTTCTCATGATTAATTCTTTCAGCTCATCATGATGAGTGATGACTAAAGTCGATTTTCTCAGTCTCTTATTTAGCTCTCAGTTTATTCTCATCGCGATCACTGTAACATCATCTCTGCTGTCGTTATCATTCAAGTAAATTCTTTGCTTTAATGTGAATGTGTCAAGATTGTGTTGTTTTATTGACATTTTTTTGTTTGCAACTATAACTATCTTCAATGACTTTGATTCAAGAATCACTGTGTAGAAATGACTTTGATTCATCTTCATCTGCTTAAGTGTTTCTTTCATTCACTTTCGCTTCAGCTGTAGAGATGTCTTATGCAGCTTTGATTTTCAATCTCTTTTAAGTGTCAAGTTGTTGTAAATTCAATGCATTGTTATCTCAATAACTTTATCTGATTTTCAAGAGTTCATGTTTATTATTGATCTTTGTATCAGCTTTTATAAGTGAATATTTATTAATGTTGTGTTTATTTTCATCTGTAAAATCTTTGTTGATATTACATGATAAACATTGATGATCTGTCACAATGCTCTTTCTTGCACTGATTTCAGCTTGACATTCAGACTCTTTCGATGATCTTTCATCTTCTGTAATGTATATCATATGATGACTTTGTGACTAAGCAGAGAGCGCGTCATTATGAAGTATATTTGCTTACTCATCATCATTGATGAGTCTCAAGTAAACTCAATGATTGTCTGCATGATCTTTTGTTTAATCACTAGTTTTGCTTTGATATGATGCATGTGAATCACTCATTTCAACTTGAAGTTCAGTTGAACTTTCAAGACTCTGATATCTGATTTCAAGTCAATCTGATGTTTCATCAGCTTTACATTAACTTTCATATTGAATCATTTAAAAGTTTTTGTAAAGTGAATCAACTCATGCTTTGTTATCAAGAATTTGATGTTATGCGTTTTTGATCACTGTTTGCATCTATCATAAATCTCGTTAAGAACTTTGCAGTTACGTTTCATAAACTCTTTGTATGTTAAAATATTGATGTCATTTACGAAGTCTGTGAAGTTAGTTCTCAGCTTGATATCATCACATGCTTTTAACAAGTTTGCATTGTAGAACAGATATAATATTGATGATAGCAAAGAGTCTTGTGATATGTTGACATTCATGCTGCATTTCATTGTCGTGTAGTCATCAATTGTGATCATAATGCATCGATTTCTCAGAAAGTTCTTCACAAACTTAAGAAGCAGTCTAGAAACTTTTCTCTTCTTCATGTCATGTAAAAGTTTGCTGTGCATCACATTGTTAAACGCACTCTTCTCATTCAGACTCAGCAATGAAATTACTCTTTTTCTTGTGTCACTTTACACAGTATGTATCTTTTTTATAATTAGTTGCAGAGTCGTATCTATTGATCTGTGCTTGCAAATTCTCATTTGAGTATTCAATATTGAGTTGCAAACTTCTACAACATTTTGTAAACATTTGAATATGATGAACTTCAATATTTTGTTCAGTGTGTTGAGTAACACAATTAATTTATATATTTTTGCATTGAAGTAATCTTTCTTGTTTGACTTTTGCATCATTATTGTGACTGCGCTCTTGAACTGAGTTGACTGTATTCTCTTTTATAGACATTTTTCAAAGAGAAAGCATATTTATTCTGACACATCGTTGACGAGTCTGCATATTATTCTATTTGTATATTTCATATGTTTTGATGTCTTGTCAGATGTTGCTTTGTAGATGACTCTCTTAATTTTATGATGCATCAGCGAAGTATCATCTTCAATTGAGAATGAGTACTTGAAATTTATTGTGTTCAGCATAAAAATCTCTGAAGATGATGAAAAGTGAGTCTGAAACATCATCTTCGCTTTATTTTATGCTGTTGTGATGATGTCAGAGCATTCTGACTTCGTCAGTGAGAAAATTGTCGCTTAAGTAAATGTGTCTGTGATTGCATTTCTTGCTCATTTTATGATTTGAAACAGTTCTCTTGAGAATTGCTCAACATTTTGCATGATCTCTTGATATTCACTGCGCTTCTGTTTTCTGACAATCTTGCTCTTCTTATCACATGCTTGAATGTACTCTACTCAATCATCAACGATTTAACAGTTTCTTCTCATTCATTACATACTTTTGATAATTTCTGTACACTTCTTCATTCATTCTGCTTTGATCATTTCATGCAATCTTGCTCAGAGAGTGAAAATCTTGATAATCTCTCTCAGTGCATTCAACAGTTGCTTTATGTATTCATTTATGCGCTGACGTTTCATCTTTTGATTCAACAGTGATTCTGACATCTGTTCTCTCAAAGTATTGATAAATTTCTCTTCATTCATTGTCTTTCAGTTGCAACGCGATCTTCGCGCTGACTCTTTGCAAACTTTAAGATCTATTACTGTCTGTATCAACAGATGATCTGAGAAGTTTTTCATTTCTTCATTGATTTCACATTGTATCAATCTGTTTGTGATGCTTTCTGTCGTGAAGATTAAATTTATTGTCGTTTGAGATTCTTGATAATCTTTCATAATTGTGTCTTGAGATAATGCTAGCGATGCATCGATGTTTGTGATCATTTCAATTAACTCATTCAACAATAAATGTTGTTTTGAATAAAATGATTCTTCTCATGTGAAGTGATGCAGATTGAAGTCTTCTACAAGAATGTTTTCTTTCAACATGTGCAACGTTTTTTTGATGTCTGAAAGATTTTCTTTTTCATGAATGATTTCATGATTTCTGAGTGATGAATTATATACTTCATGAATGTGTATAACTTTCTGAGTCATCTGTGCATCATCTATTAATGTTTATAACATAATTATGTCTACATTTTTGAAGTGTCATGTTGAGTATCAGATGTTGCTGTCAATTTTCTTGTTTATGTAGAAACAGATTCTATCTTTATTATTCTTCAGCATGAAGTCAACAATTGTTGAACAGTATGCTTTGAAAATGTCATCAAATCATCAGAGCTCTTGAAGAATCAAAATTTCATAATTCTTTATCTTTTTCTCATGTAGTAATGCTATCATCATCTTGTTTCTGAACTTGTGAACGTTGTACTGTAGTATTTGAAGCTTCTTTTGCTGAAACATTAAAGTTCACATTTCAGACTGTTTAATGTTCTCTTGAGTGTTTGCGAAGCACTTGCTTCACTTGTAAGATTCTCAACAGAAGATAACATTGACAACGACATGACTGATGTTGACTTTGATTCATTTGATCTTGACTTCTTGATCAAGTGATTCAGTATAGTGTTTCCTGATGTGATGATTGCGCTGAGCAGACAACTTTCATTCATTAAGTGTCTCTGCTTTCTCTTCAAGTTGTTGTTCATCAGCAATTTCAGACTGATAAATGTCTCTGTGAATGTCTTTGACATCGTTGCTTTGAGTTCTTTCTGTCTTCATACAACATAATATAGAGATCTGTGTTTTATGACTCTCTTTATTCTTTCTTTTTCAGCTTGTCATTTATGACATTGAGAGTCAAAAACTCTGTGTGTATTTCAACATACTTTACATTTTCACATGTTTTAAGTCTGTTTGTAAAAACAGTGCTTTAAGCGATGATTCAGCATGCAGTAAACACATTTCTGCTTGTTTTTACACTCATACATCTTGTGATCATATTCTTGATACTTTAAACACTGATGCACTCTGCAGCTTAAGTCATAGAACTGTGTGATCTTTATATCAATCTCATGACATACTTTCTCATTAATCAGCTTGTTCATCATCTCAGCGCTGATTATGCATATCATCAGCAAGATGTATCTCTTTTGCTCACTTTTCTTTGTGAGTCACTCAATCTTCTTGATCATCATTTTTGAATGTATGTCTTTGTTGATCTTGATGAGTGTTTTCATCTCTTTCTTCTCTATGTTCTTAGACATTTCTTCGACTTTAATCTCATGTATCACTACTTCAAAACTGACTTCGCACAGATATATGTTCAACAATATCTCTTTGATTTAAAAATCATTTTTCTTCAATGTTCTTTTGCTGTTCTTCATCTTGACTTAAAATATCAGCAGTCTTAATCATCTCTTCATCGTTTTATGTTCTTGCGTGTCAACAATGTCTTGTCGACGTCAATCTCTCTCACTCATTTCACTATGTTCTTCATTGTTATTATCATGATTTTCTTTACTTCTTCTTCTTCTTTGATGAAGATCTTTACTTCAAACTTCTCACAATGATTTCACATTGATGACAATATGTTGATGTTGAACACAAGATGACTTTCAAACGATGTTGTTGATTTCACGCTCACTCTCTTCACTCAGTTGTCAACGTGTTCTCTCTTCTTCATGAACTCTTTTTCAAGTCTGCTCATTATCTTTTTCAGTCTCTTCAGCTAATTCTTCATGCGCTGATTGACAGTCAATGCAGTAACGCGTTGACGCGTCAGCTTTTCTATCATCTCTGTCAAACTTCTCATCTTTTCTCAGAGCATCAGTTTGTTGTTTCTACGTTTGTTGAGCTCATAAAGTACTCGCAGCTTGTGTAATTTCTTCTGTATATCTTTCGCCTTGACTGAATTCTTCTGTCAGATAGTAATAATCATTTCTCGTTCACTCATTGACATCACATCAACAACGCTTCTCATTTGCTCTTGATGATCAGAATGAAGCGCAGACATCATGTTAATGATGTGCTCTGTCTCTTAATATTGATTGTATATTAGTGATTGATAAATTATTCTGTATTCGAAGCAAAGAGTTTACTTGAATGATAGTGATTAAAAAAAACTATTCTCATCATAAAATATGCTCTTCAATATTCTCATCATCTGAAACGTTGACTTGAACGCGCGCAAGACATCAAAACAATGCTTGTCAATAATTCATCATGCTCTTTATCTGTTGATCTCAAGTATCAGATTTATCTGTGTCTGAATCATGAGATTTACTTAAGTCATTCAACAATACAACGTCTGATTAATTGAATTATCAAGATAAAGCTGAGTTGATGAAGAAAATTTATATAAAATTGATTCAAATTTGTTTGCAAGTTCAAAAAATATCAAATTCAACATCTTCTGTGTTGAATGCACGCAAGAAATGTTAATTTATGAATTCAATTTCTCATTGTCAAGAATTTGATCATTATCATTGATAGTTACAAATCATGAAAGAATAATTCTTTAAATAATCTCACTTTCATTATGCGTGAACTTGTGAAGAATTTCTGACATCATCACTTGAACATCATCTTATTGACATGAGATAGAAACAAAATCTTCGTACTCAATGATATTCTCTTTAAGATAAATTTTCTCAAGATCATGTACATGATCATTTGATGCTTTCTCTTGAATCTCTATCTTTTTTCATCAGTTTTCAATATGTTTATGAAACTCAGACATGATTTCTGTGTAATCATAAATGTTCTTGTCATTTAATGAGACAAATTCTAGAATAATGTTGCTTTTATATTCATCTTTCAAATATTTAAACACATTCATATCAATGTGATAAAAGAATGTTGAATCGTTGAGCAGAACATATTTGACATAATAGAGATAAAATACAAGTTGAGTGTTAAGATTCAAGCAAAGACATGCATATAAAGTTCAGTACTCAATGTCTTGTTTAATGATCTGCTGACTGAGCGAGTAAAACATTGTTCTCAATCAGCTTTTGTTCAATTGATCATTTCGTTCATGCTGATGATAAAGACACATATCAAATTTCTTCAGAATCATATTATCAATGCTCATTTCATGTTCTTTCTTGCTATCAATCTTTGCTCACAGTCAAACAAACATATCTTGAATCAATAAGTTTTCATTCATTTTTTACTTCGCTTAAACTCTTGATTCATTAATCTCATTGACAATGACTTTGACTTGTTTCATGCTTGATTTAGAAACAATGTTCTTTCTGATCATTCACTTCGCGTAAACATCATGCAAATCATCTTCTATTTGTGATTGAGAACTCAGTTGAAATCAAAAGATGCGCGCAAAATTCATCTTAAGTGTAATTAAGTCATTTTGATTGTTTCAGCACGTTTCAAGACGTTTTCTCAGTTCAGTTGAATTTAATTTCTTTATCTGAAAATCAAAATAATTAATAAAAGCATGAAAATGTTGATGACAGACATGTTTGAGAAATTTTTCATTTAACTTGCATGCTATGATGCATTGTAACATTTTAATACATTCAATCTCTGTCTTTATATCAAACATTCTTGCATTCTTACGTCTTAATCTTTTTAACAGACTAAACTCAATGTCTCTGCAGATGCAGCTTGAATGTTTTTTCTTACGATGAATAATGATGCTCATCTCGCTGTCAATCTCTTCATCTTCATCATCTGCGTTGTTAACTTCATCGATATGTTTAAACTTCGCTGAACTCATGTTGCTTTTATTTTTCTCAAAATTAAACATGCTTGTATTCTCATTTTTTGAGTTCATGATAACATCATCATCATTTATATTATCTGACTTAATGTCAAGATTGATTTCTTTGACTGTAAATGCTTATTTCTTAAATAATTGAATGCTGGAATTCTTGAATCTGACAAGCTTGTGATTCAAAATCAACGCTTGAGAAAGTAATATTTTGATTTCATTCTCATCAAGTAATTGCATGTTTTTTCAATTCTTTATGATCATTCAAAAGAGGTTGAAAATCAAAGCTGCATAAGACATCTCTACAGCTGAAGCAAAAGTGAATGAAAGAAACACTTGAACAGATGAAGATAAACTGAAGTCATCTCTACATAGTAACTCTTTGATCAAAGTCATTGAAGATAGTTATAGTTGCAAACAAGAAAATGTTAATAAGACAACACAATCTCAACACATTTGCATTAAAGCAAAGAGTTTACTTGAATGATAGTGACAGTAGAGACAATGTTACAGTGATCATGATGAGAATGAACTGAGAGCTAAATAAGAGACTGAGAGAATTGACTTTAGTCATCACTCATCATGATGAGCTGAAAGAATTAGTTGCAAGAGCGAAACATCTCGCAGATGTAGTGACAGCGAATCAAGAGTGTCATGAAAAGATATACAAAGTATACAGTGACAGTCAAATTTTTCTGAAAGCAGTGAAAGTCATGATATCAACAAAAGATCAGACACGTCTGTGATGAGTTCAGACTGCACATGAGAACATTCAATCTTAAGAAGTCATGCTGAAGTTACATTGAGTGATAAAACATGCAGAAGTGCTTGAAAATGAAGCAGCAAACAAGATGATTGATGATGTACATAAGTTGTCTCTATTGCTGATTGAGCATCAGCGCACTGAGATGATGATACAACTGATGCTCATACAGAAACAGATCAGACAGACATGAAAAGTAGTCTGAAGAAAGAAATTCAACGCAGCTCATTTTCAATATCTGACATCAGAAATGACTCATCAGCATCTGCGTCTACACAGAAATTGTGCAAAGTCTCACAACGCATTGCTGACGCAGCTATGCATAAGAAAAATTGACTTCAATCAATTTCTACATGAAAGACGAGTACTTAATATTGCTATAACGACATGCAAGTGTAACAGAAATCAAATGTTGATCAAGCACATTTTATTAACATGTTCTAAATAAAAGATAGAATGAAAGATGATGCAATGCAAAGAGAACATCACGAACTTGAGAAAGCTTCTAGAAATCATGAGCGTAACGACAGCAATCATTTGAATAATACTCTCAACAAGCATACTGCATCAATTTCAGACTGTAACGTCATCAAAAAATTAAATGAAAGAGAAGAAGAATAAAGAAGAAACAAGCTCATAAAGTTCTTGCATTGAAAACAGTTACAGTATAGAGCGCAGAGAAAAGCGATAGTAGATATGAAAAGAGCGTTACGCTAGCACAGCGCTCGCTACATTATATAGAATCTCACATAGACTCATAATAAGTGTTAAATCGAGTAAGAATCAAAAAAAAAATTCTTTATGATAATTAATCAAGTTAAGTCTTGATTTAATTAAGTTTTTTGCAGATAATTTATGATAATCTTTTGAATCAAATTACTTATCAGTTTAAAGATTCAATCTTTTGCAACAGATGTGATATTATTAAGATAGTTTTTATTCAAAGTCTTAAATCATCAATCTTGAACATTTATTTTTCATTTCATCTTGATGATGACAATATAATGCTTCTTTCTATTTCGACTTGATTGAGCGCAAGCATGAAAGTTCTTCAAAAATGAGATGTTGATCATCTTGATGACATCATTCTTTGTCTTGAACTTTGCTTTTCATATTTTTTTATTGATCAGCATTTCTCAGACTTTCATAATAACATTGTTCAATTCTTCAACATGCAGTTCAGCTTGTTCAAAAATATTCAAGATTTCTTTAAGTTGATTTTCATTACTTTCATGATTCAACACTTACTTGTTGATGAGTTTTCTGAAATTTATTTCAAAAAAGAAGTTTATCTGAAGTTGCAGTTAATTGAAAGATGATATTGCTGTCATAGTTGAGCTGATACTCTTCTTCATTATAAGAACATTGAAATGTAAAATAGTATAATCAGAATGAACATTAATGATAGAACAAAGATGTTGAAATTAAATCATTGAGTTTAACTGATGAATTGAGATTTGAAATGAGAAAGAAACAGAACTTCAACAAAATAAATAAGTTTTATTTGAAAAGCTTTTATTGAGATTGATTGCTTAGAAAAATCTTGAACATCAATTAATCAATCTCTTTTGACAATAGAACATCATTGACATGATGCTTGCGCTTCATTCTGATCATCAGAAACAAATGATGAGCATCATCAACATAATGTCAGCAAGTGAGCGAGAGATGAGTATTGCTATCTTGCAGAAGAATTCAATCAAGACGAAGAATATACATGAGAAACTGAACAAGCTGCGAGTACTCTATGAGCTCAACGAACGTAGAAACAATGAGCTGATGCTCTGAGAAAAGATGAAGAGATTAACAGAGATGATAGAAAAGCTGACGCATTAACGCGTCATTGCGTTGACTGTCAATCGATGCATGAAGACACAGCTGAAGAGATTGAAAAAGATAATGAGCAAACTTAAAAAGAAGTTCGCGAAAAAGAAGAAATGCATTGATAACTGAGCAAAGAGAGTGAACGAGAAGTTGATAACATCATTTGAAAATCATCTTGTTCTCAGCGTCAACATTGCATCATCAATGCAAAATTATTGCAAGAAATTCGAGATTAAGATCTTCATTAAAGAGAAAAAGAAGATCAAGAGAATCATGATGACAACAACAAAGAACATAGTAAGATGAGCAAGAAAGATTGACGTCGACAAGATGTTATTGACGCGCAAGAACATAGAAACTATGAAGAGATGATCAAATCTACTGATATTTTGAATGAAGATGAAAGACAGCAAAAGAATATTGAAGAAAAACGATTTTTGAATCAAAGAAATTTCATTGAACGCAAGTCTGCGTGAAGTCAGTTTCAAAGTAGTAATACATGAAATTAAAGTCGAAGAAATGTCTAAAGACATAAAGAAGAAGAGAGTAAAAGCACTCATCAAGATCAACAAAGACATACATTCAAAGATGATGATTGAGAAAATCGAGTGATTCACAAAGAATAGTGAACAGAAGAGATATGTTTCGCTGATGATATGCGTAATCAGCGCTAAGATGATGAACAAGCTAATTGACGAGAAAATATGTCATGAGATCAACATAAAAATCACGCAGTTTTATGATTTAAATTGTAGAACATATTAATGTCTAAAGTGTCAAGACTATGATCATAAGACATATGAATGCAGAAACAAGCAAAGATGCGTTTACTGCACGCTAGATCATCATTTGAAGCACTGTTCTCATAAACAGACTTGAGACATGTGAAAATGTGAAGTATGTCAAGATATACACAGAATCTTTGACTCTCAATGTCATAAACAACAGGTCGAAAAAGAGAGAATAAAGAGAGTCACGAAACACAGATCTCTATATCACGTCGTACAAGAGCAGAAAGAACTCAAAGTGATGATATCAAAGATGTTTATAAAGACATCTATCAGTCTGAAATCACTGATAAATAATGACTTGAAGAGAAAACAGAAACGTTCAACAAAGAAAGTCATCTGCTCAGCGTAATCATCACAATCGAAAATACTATATTGAATCATCTAGTCAAGAAGTCAAAAACAAATGAGTTGAAATCAACATCAATCACATCAATTTCAGTATCATCTTCTTTTGAAGATTTTACAAGAGAAGCAAGCACATTGCAGATGCTCAAGAGAACATCAAACAGCTTTGAATGTAAACTTTAATGTTTCAGCAAAAGAAGCTTCGAATACTACAGTACAACGTTCACAAGTTCAGAGAAAAGATGATGATAGCATTACTACATGAGAAAAAGATAAAGAATTATGACATTTTGATTCTTTAAGAACTTTGACGATTTGATGAGAACTTCAGAGCGTACTGCTCAGTAACTGTCAATTTCACGCTGAAGAATAATGAGAATAAAATCTGTTTCTACATAAACAAGAGAATTGACAGCAACATTTGACACTCAACATGACATTTCAAAGATGTAGACATGATTATGTTACAGACATTAACAGACAATACACAGATGACTCAGAAAGCTATACACATTCATGAAGCATACAATTCATCACTCAAAGATCACGAAGTTATTTATGAAAAAGAAAGTCTTTCAAACATCGAAAAGACATTACACATGTTGAAAGAATGCGTTCTTTTGAAAGACTTTAATCTGTATCATCTCACATAAGAAAGATTATTCTACTCAAGACAGCATCTATTGTCAAATGATTTAATTGAAATGATTACAAATGTCAACGCATCGCTGACGCTATTTCAAGACACAATTACGAAAGATTATCAGAGATCTCAAACGACAATAGATCTGATCTTCACGACAGATGATATTATGAATTGATTAATATGATGCAAAATTGACGAAGAAATGAAAAACTTCTCAAATCATCTGTCGATACAGACAATTATAGATTTCAGAGTCTGCAAAGAGTCAGCGCGAAAATTGCGTTGCAACTGAAAAACAATGAATGAAAAGAAGTTCATTAATATTTTGAAAGAACAAATGTTGAAATCATTGTTGAATCATGAGATGAAGCGTTAATGCATAAATGAATACACTAAGCAACTGCTGAATGCATTGAAGAAGATCATCGAGATTTTCACTTTCTGAGCGAGATCACACGAAATGATCAAAGCAGAATAAACAAAGAAGTGTATGAAGATCATCAAGAGCATGTGATGAATGAGAAGAAGTTGTTGAATTGTTGATGACTGAACAGAGTACATTCAAGCATGTGACAAGAAGAGCAAAATCATCAGAAAATAGAAACGCAGTGAATATTAAAAGATCATGCAGAATGTTGAACAATTCTCAAGAGAACTGTTCAAAACTGCGAAATGAGCAAGAAATGCAATCGCAGACACATTGATTCAAACGACAATTTTCTTTCTGATCAAGTCAGAGTGCTTCAACATTGCTATGACAGCGCAGAATAAGATGAAGATGATGTTTCAGACTTACTTTTCATCATCTTCAGAGATTCTCATGCTGAACACAGAAGACTTCAAGTATTCATTCTCGATTGAGAATGATGCTTTGCTGATGCATCGTAAGATTAAGAAGATTGTTTACAAGATGATGCTCAACAAGACTTCAAGACACACAGAATACATATATAAAATAATGTGCAGATTCGTTTATGACACGTCAGAACAAATACACTCTCTTTTTGAAAGATGTCTGCAGAAGAAAATACAGTCAACTCAGTTCAAGAACGCGATCACAATAATGATGTAAAAGTCAGACAAGAAGAACTACTTTAATGCAAAGATATATAAATCAATTGTGCTACTCAACACAATGAGTAAAATATTGAAGTTCATCATATTCAAATGTTTGTGAAATGCTGTAGAAGTGTGCAACTCGATATTGAACATTCAAATGAGAGCTCACAAACACAGATCAATAGATACGACTCTGCAACTGATTACAGAAAAGATACACATTGTATGAAGTAACACAAGAAGAAAAGTAGTTTCACTGCTGAGTCTGAATAAGAAGAGTGCGTTCAACAATGTAACACATAGCAGATTCTTGCATGACATGAAAAAGAGAAGAGTTTTCAGACTGCTTCTTAAATTTGTGAAGAACTTTCTGAGAAATTGACGCATCATGATCACAATCGATGATTACACGACGATGAAACGCAGCATGAACATCGACATATTACAAGATTCTTTGTTATCATCAATATTATATCTGTTTTACAACGTGAACTTGCTAGAAGCATGTGACAATATCAGATTAAGAATAAGCTTCACAGATTTCATAAACGACATCAATATTTTAATATATAAAAAGTTCATGAAGCGTAATTGCAAAGTTCTTAGCAAGATCTATGATAGATGCGAACAGTGATCAAAAACGCACGACATCAAGTTTTCAAAGACAAAGCATGAGTTGATTTACTTTATGAAAATCTCTAAGTGATTCAATATGAACGTTGATGTAAAGTTAATGAAACATCAGATTAACTTGAAATCAGATATCAGAGTTTTGAGAGTTCAACTGAACTTCAAGCTGAGATGAGCGACTTACATGCATCATGTCGAAGCAAAACTAGTGATTAAACAAAAGATCATGCAAACAATCATTGAATCTACTTGAGACTCATCAATGACGACGAAAAAGCAAATATACTTCGCGATGACGCGTTCTCTGCTTAGTCACGAAGTCATCATATGATACATGTCACAAAGAATGAAGAATCATTGAAAAGATCTGAATGTTAAGCTGAAATCAGTACAAGAAAGAGCATTGTGACAAATCATCAATGTTTATCATGTGATATCAACAAAGACTCTACAGATAGAAATAAACACAGCATCAATATATATTCATCTACGAAAGCTGATACAATTGTCGATAATGAACATAAACTTTCAAAAATCAGATGAAGTTATTGAGATGATAATGCATTGAATTCGCAACGACTTGATACTCAAAAAAAGTTGAAAATCAAAGCTGCATAAGACGTCTTTGCAGCTGAAGCAAAAGTGAATGAAAGAAACACTTAAACAAATGAAGATGAAGTGAAATCATCTTTACATGATGATTTTCTGATCAAAGTCATCAAGAATAGTTATAGTTGCAAACAAGAAAATATCAATAAGTTAACATTGTCTTGACACATTCACATCAAAGCAAAAAGTTTACTTAAATGATAGTGATAGTAGAGAGAATGTTACGATGACTGCAATGAGAATTAACTGAGAGTTAAATAAAAGACTGAAAGAATCAACTTTAGTCATCACTCATCATGAAGAATTGAAAGAATTGATCGCGAAGATGAAACATCTTACAGACGTAGTGACAGAGAATCAAGAGTGTCATGAAAAGATATACAAAGTATACAGTGATAGTCAGACTTCTTTGAAAACAGTGAAAGTTATGATATTAACAAAAGATCAAACACGTCTGCAATGAGTTCAGATTGTACATGAAAGCATTTAATCTTGAGAAGTCACGCTGAAGTTACATTAAGTGATGAAACATGCAAAAGTACTCAAAAATAAAGTAATGAACAAGATGATTAATGATGCACATGATTTGTCTTTATTGCTGACTGAGCATCAACGCACTGAAGTGATGACAAGATTGACACTCATACAGAAACAAATCAAATAAACATGAAGAATAGTCTGAAAAGAGAGATTCAACGTAGCTCATTTTCAATATTTGACATTAAAGATGACACATCAACATCTGCAACTGCACAAGAATCATGCAAAGTCTTACAGCACATTATTGATGCAGCTATGCACAAGAAAAATTGACTTCAATTAATTTTTACATGAGAGATGAGTATTTAATGTTGCTACAATGACGTGCGAGTGCAACAGAGATCAAATGTCAATCAAGCACGTTCTATTAACATGTCTCAAATGAAAAGTAGAATGAAAAGTAATGCAATGAAAAGAGAACATCACGAACTTGAGAAAGCTCTTAGAAATCGTGAGCGCAGCAATGATGATCATTCAAATGATACTTTCAACGAGCATACTAAATCAATTTCAAGCTGTGACGTCATCAAAGAATCAGATGAAAGAGAGAAAAAATAGAAGAGAAACAGATTCATAAAGTTCTTGCATTGAGAACAGTTATAGTATAGAGCGCAGAAAGAAGCGATTTTTGATGCGAAAAGAACGTTGTGCTAGCGCAGCGTTCGCTACAGTATATAAAATCTCGCATAGACTCATAATAAGTGTTGAATCAAGTAAGAATTAAAAAAAAAATTAAGTTTTGTTTACAAACTTCAAGATCATCAAAATCTTCAACACTTTATCATAATCAACTCATTATCTGTCATCATGATCATAACAATTAAACATTTGACATTAATGCTTCATTGAACATTAGTTTTGCTCTCTTGATATAATATGTCTCTCTAATAATAATTGATAGTTCGATAAAATCATCAGTAAAGTTACGCTGCGTGACTTTATAATTATGCTGTATAGAGTTTCAAAATAAAGATCATAATCAACTTTAAAAACTTCAATACTTTACTCACTCAACATACATTTTTAGAAACTCAGTTTCTAAAAAAATGCATTATCTTTTTGCATTATCATGAAGAGTGTTCGATAGAAAGTCATGATGATCATCATGAAATCTTCATAATAAAGACTGTTTGATCAAGCTATTTACATTTATCTAATATCTTGTCGAATTGAGTCAAGTTATTGAGTCGAGTTGTTGAGTCAAGCTTCTCAACTCGACTCGAGTTCTTGAGTTCAACTTCTCAACTCGACTCGACACTTTTTCAAAAAAATTTCAACTCAACTTGATACTTTTTGAGTCGAGTACTTGACTTGAACTCGAGTACTTGACTCGACGTGATCAATCTATGTTTAATCAACTTTTGATCAGAGATTTCATTTTACAATCAAATCAACTTTGATTTTGACAGCAATATTAACTGAATATCAAAGCATTTACATGACTCTGACATCAAAAATTCATCAATGAAAGTCATATTAATGACTTCAGTATTTATCAGAGTAAGAAATCTGAATATCCTTTCTGAACTATTCAAGATGATATCAACAGTAAATGACTTGAAATCAAATAAATTATTAAACATGCTGATGAAACAGAATATAAATATATTGCTTTCAATCACTACTTTGATGAAAGCAGATCATTTTTCAAATTCGCAGCAATCTTATGCACTTAAGTCATTTTGAAACAATCATATGCTTTATATTTTGACTTCTTGCATTTAAAGCAAAGTTCTTTCTTAAACAATTCTTTCTGAATAAAATCAAGATTCAATCTTCTGAGTTTCTTTCATAAAGAGACTGATATCTGTGTCATAAGCTGAGCAGATGATGTGTTAATGACAAAGCAAGCAGCTTAAGTAGCTGATGCTTTGATGATTGATTGAACATTCAATTCAGTCAATTTAACATTGACTTGCATGCAAATGTCAATAAACTCATTCAAATTCGTAATTTGTTCATTGAGCGTTACTCACTGAAGATCTGAACTGATTTTATGCTGAAAATCATTTAGTAAAGTTTCATTATTGTATTCTAGTTTTGCACTAAATCTCTGAAATTTCATTCAAAATTCATGAAAGAAAATCTTGTTCTGATACAACTTCAAATACTGTTATTGAGTTGTATAATGATGATTGAAATCATCATACATTTTATTGATAATTGATAACACTTTTTCAACTTCTAGAAAGAAATTCAAAGATGTGTCTCTCATTTAAAATGCTATGTGTTTGATTGCAGCTTCACTGACTTGACTTTCAATGTAGATAATTTTCAACTCTTCAATAGAAAAGTGATTCTTATTTGTCTTCAGCTTATTTTGCATTCACAATAATCAATTATCTACATTCTGTAATGAATCTTCAAACAGTGAAGAATTTAATAACTTGATTAACTTCAAGAATCAATCTTCAGAAGTTGAAGTACTTTATCAACTTGATGCAGCTTTAAAATGATGTATAATCACGTTCTTATTTTAACTTCTTTCTGCATACGCGTCTGTGTAATCTTCAACATCATGTTTATCTCATTGACATCTTCTAACATTTGAATCATATTATTGTGAATCTTGATTTCAATGTCATGCTGTTAACATATGTACTTGATAAAGATAATGAGATCATCTGCTTCATAAATGCTTATTCAAGCATTCAGTTCAGTACTGATGCTGATCTTGATTATTTCATGATCAAAAAGCAACATGTTCATGTTCATTTCTTTTGTATCAGATGATGCATTCATGTTTTTTTCTTCTGATGCTGTTCAATTCTGTAATAGAAGTGATTCTCTTCTAGCATTTTGAAGTTTATAGCGAGCAATGCTCGCTGATTCTGAGCTTCTAGTCATTATATGAGTAGAAAATTGCTGATTGAGATTCTGATGTTACTTTATTGAACTTTCTGAATTCAAGCAATGATTAATACTCTATCAAACTTTCTGATTTCAAGTACTGCTAAAATTTCTGATTTCTGATGATGAGTTCAATAAAGAGTTAATCAAAAACAACGCATTCATGTTCTTCAATTCTAATTCTATCGAAATTTCTGATTTCTATCAAACTTTCTGAACTTAAGTTCTGATTAATTATGTAGCTTATTTTGTATCATTTACACGTCAATAGCAAGATTTAAGTTTTAAATTAATGTTATGAGTTTGCATAAAGCAAATCATATGAGTGTATTCTAACTAGAAGTTCAAAGCTAAAGAAGAAAGAAGATGCAACATGTTGAAGATTTATACTCATGAAGACGTGTTAAATCACTAACGTGTTAACATCAGCTTTATACTAGTTTATGTTAAACTAATCTGATCTATGTTAAATTAACTTAAAGTGCATGCTTGCAATAGTGCTTAGCTTTTGCTTCACTTCTAAATGTCAGCAAAGAATGATTCAGAAATGATTGATAAACAGTGAGTTTTAATTTGATATAATGCTTTGCATCATTTCATGCTGAAATACAAATTTTCGTTATAATAAATCTGCAAGTTTCTTGATGTTCAGATTTTTGATTGTTGAAATATAAATTATGTGCTTGATCAACTTATTTATTATTACTAATATGATATCACTTGTTTTTTCAATGTACAAATTCTTTGCAGAAAATATGTTTATTATGAAATTCATGATCATCATGTAAAATGAATTCACGTTCTTTGAAAATATAAACATCAGCTCTTCATAAAACTTATGATGATGTACTTGCACTTGTTGACAATCTGAACAGATGCAAACATATTTCATCATCTCTTTGAGCATTTTTGATCAGTAATATTTTCTTCTTATTGCAGTCTTAATATGAGCATATGCAAAATGATCTGCTTCAAGATCATCATGATTCATATGCAGAATCTCATTTCTTGTAGCAAAGTCATTGAATACATAGACTGTAAGATCACGACGTAGCAGTTCATCATTTTTCATACTTCATTTTGAAAACTCATTCTTTCTAGATGCAAATCGTTGATGTCACTTTTTATTCATAACAAAAATGTTTCTTTATTATAACTTCAGCAATCACGCAGTCATTAATTCACTCATATTCAAAAAAAATCTTTTCAACTTCATAATTTGATGAATCAGAAGTTAAAATGACACAGTATTTAAAATTCTGCAAGATTTAACAAGTACTTTCTCATTCAAACACATGATTTAAGTATCTGTAATAATTATGTCATTCAATTATGTCATTAATACTGCGAGTTTAATCACTGTTGAAACTTCTTTATTCTTTAACAGTTCAGATTGACATTTCTGATTATAAAGTTTATTTTGCAGAGTAAATAGAAAATAATTATTATTCTTCTTACTATCATTTAATTTTATAATGTTGAGTCTTCTTAATGATGCATTCACAGAGTTTGATTTGTCTTTGTGATATTTTTATATGAAAGTCAAATGCAGTTAATTTCTCAGCTCAATGCATCTGTCATACATTGAGCTTCTTCATCATCATAAAGTAATGAAGATTATTATGATCTGTTATCACATATATAAATCACTTGCTATTTTGAAGATAGTGTTGTCAGTTCTTAAAATCAAGAACTATAGTGTACAGTTCTTTATTATGCATATTTCATTGTACTTCAGCTTCTTTGAACTTATAACTATAATATACAATGAAATGTCATTGATCAGTTTTGTTCTTCTGACTAAGCACATCTTCAACTTCATGATTGAATGCATCAATCTTTATGCAAAGATCTGCATTTCAATCATAGTGTGATTGTGATTGTAATTGTAATTGTAATTCATACATTCTTGTGACATTGATTTAGACTCGACTCATGAGAGACTCTATGCTATTTATATCGAATGAACAAAACTCTCTGAGAAAGAAAATCACTTGTTGTCTATATGATTGCTTCACGCAGTCGAAACAATAAGATTGACGCTGTGTTATCAAGTAATGAATCTATAGCTTCTATTCAACGCATGATGCTTGAGTAAACTCTTGATGAAAGTGTCTGTGCTGTTTGATTATGACACATCGTCTTTGCTCTGCTTTTCATTGACGATATTTTATACAACAATGTCTCGATTTGATTCTTGATTCAAAGATGAAAGACGTTTTCTTTGCACTTGTGATGCTCATGATTGTAACATACATAGAGCTGTGTTCTCTTACTCAATGATTGTCATTCATTGAGCAGAGAAATATGTGATGAAAAAAAGATGCACACAATGAGAAGATAAAGTGTGATTGTACTGAGTAACTCTTTTCTTCTCTTGATTTGACTTATGTCACGTAGACGTTGAATGAATTGTTAGTATAAACGTGCGATCGCAATCGTTCAATGTTTGACTCTGATCAATGAAAGAGAATGTGTTTTGATCATTCTCTTGAGCTCTCAATTTTTCACGTGAATAGATGAATGACTTGACATCAAGTAAAGAAGATGAGTTCAAGTCTCTTCAATATATCAGCGTGATCAACGAGTCACTACTTCTTTGAGCACTGTAGTCATGACTCTCAATACTTGAAATGACTATTCTATCTGATATCTTTTCATCAATTACTCAATGACATTGTCAATGTGATGAAGACGTTTTGATATCGACGCAGTCAACAAGTCGCAAATTCTTCAATCACTTATAGTCACAACTTGCAGACTCTTCATTTGAGTTGTTTTTTTCACTAGTAGTATCTTTTCATTTCTTATTGACATCGACATGTCATTAATCTTCTTCATAGATTAATTATGACTGTTAAAGAAGAGTGTTGTCGCATGAGTGAAAACTCTGCATGATGACTTTTCTGATCATGCAATGTTTTAACATCATTTGAACTGCGTCGAATTGAGATCTCTTGACTTTTCTGACTTCTATTCAAACACAGAATAGAATCAAAAGATTCGTAGTTGACATCACGTACAGATGAATCTCGTTGTCAGTCATTATTCAAATTGTCAAATCATTATTTTAACTCTATAAATATATAATTTATCTGAACAATTTTTTCTCAGCTCAATTGATCTGTTTATGATTTTAAAAGCTCTGAGAATGAAAGCTGTGAAAATAACAAAACAAAGTTCTGAATTTGATGAAAATCTACTGACTGAGACAAAATACTCGCGACTGCATAATTGAATGCGTCGATCTCGATGCATATATGTCGCTCTGAGTCAAAATGTCTTAGTATAAACGTCTTCATAAAGACGTCGCGAAGCTGATTAAAAGCTTGTTTCGCTTCGCTCAATCATATGAATGAGTTTGTTTTTACATCTTTACACTATCTTTCAGCAGTTCTGTTAAAGACTCTACTATCTGAGAGTAGTGATGTATAAAACGTTGATAGAAATTGATGAATCTCAGAAAAACTTGTATTTCTTGATACATCTTTGATCTGAATCACGTTTTGATGATGTCTATTCTACTTGAGTTCATCGAAACACTCTTGATGAATATGATAAATTCTAGAAAGTTCACTTTAGTGATGAAGAATTCACACTTCTTCAAGCTAGCATATAGCTTGAACTTTCTTAATCTCTCAAGAATTTGCTTCATGTGATTTATGTAATCAGTCTTCTCTACGAAGAAGATTAGAATGTCATTCAGATAAACAACACAAAAGTCATTTAAAAGCTTTGTCAAGATCTTATTAATATAAGTCTGAAAGATGACAGACGTGTTGATCAAATCAAACGACATGATTATATATTTGAAGTGATCATAATGAGTATGAAACGTCATCTTTCACTCATCTTCATGTTGAATTCTGAGACGATGATAAACGTTCTTCAAATCTAATTTAGTGAACTGCTTAACTTTATTAAGTCTGTCTAGAGTTTCACTAATTAAAGACAGCGAATGACGATTTTTGACAGTGATTTTATTCAGATCTCGATAATTCATGCATAGATGAAAACTATCATTCTTTTTAAGAATGAATAGAATAGACGCGTCAGTCAAGCTGACGAAGTGCTTAATTCATTCTTTCGCTAAAACATCGTTTAAATACTGTTTCAAAGTCGTTAACTCTGTGTTTGACAGATTATACAACGATTCATACAACAACTCTGCAGTGATTTCGATTGCATGATCGTGATCTTCATGCAAGAGCAATTTGTCAACACTTTCTGTTGAGAATACATCTTCGTATTCTTTCAATTCAACGAGTAAAGTCTGCGTTTCAAACGCGTTTATGATATGACTCATCACGTTATTCATTGCTTTCACTTGATATTTAACAGTCAACTTTTTGATGATGTTGATCATGACAAAAGCATACACAGTAGACTCATCTTGTAGAGCTTTCGCAAAATCTGCTGCAATAAATAACTCAAATGCATGCTCATTCATGTTGAAACATTATGTTCTTGTGATCATGTTTATTCGAATACGCTCGAATTGCATATTCAATATACTCAGAATCAGAGAAAATTCTTTCTTGTCAATAGCATAGAAGATACTTATATCTTTTTTCTCTATGCTTCAGCTGTCTCTCAGTCAATAACACATCTTATAGACGTCATAATAATAAACATTCTGATCGTTCATTCAGATAGATCTTGAGAGATCGACGTTCAACAATGATATATCTTGCTCAACAATGAAATGTTGACTAATCACGTTCATCTTGATGTTGATATTCATGTAAATCTTCGTTTCTGTCTTCTGATCTTTTTGAATTACATGCTCTTTATATATAAGAGTCTTTACGAAGAGAACTTCTTGTTTTTCCCTCGATAATTTGAAGCATTCATTAAGAACTTGCCTTTTTTCAAAATCTTGAGATGATTCATATGTGACATTGAATCAATAAATACTCGATTTGCATCAGATTCTTTTGATCTATTCTTGATCTTTTCATCTTTACAATCAGTAAAGTAATGATTCTTTTGATTGCACATGTAACACGTTATGTTGAACAAATTCTTGCTATAACATGACGAAGCATGTAAGCTTGTCTTTGATGAAGAGTTAAGTCTGATTAATCGATGAGATTTCTTTCGCTTTGAATGAGTCTTCTTGTTGATTTTATCTCGATCATGCAAGTTCTCGTCTTAAGATTGTTTCAACGACAAGACATGTTCTTTTCGCAAATTTGTTTTCAATCGAGCGACAAGATTGATTAACACATTTCATGTGATAGAAATTGACTGCACATTAGTAATGATCACGCGCAGCTCAGATCTCAACTTAATGAATAAATGAGCTCACTTATGCTCATCACTATACAACGAAAGTTGATGTTTCAGAATGCTCAGATGAGCTGCAAATGTTTGTATCATCTGATCTGAACGTTGTGATGCATTCACGTATTGCTGAGTCATGTCTATGCTTCAATTCATCGAATTTTCAATTAAATTCAAAAGAAAGTCAATAAAATTGAATTACATCTGCTGAGTTGCAGACATAGTCTCTTCATGATTGAATCAAAGTTTCTTTGATTCACTTTTCAGATAAATCATGCAGTACAAAATCTTTTTCTCATCACTTTCAAAATGTCAAAAGATATTTCAAAACAAGATTTTAACATCACGAATTCACTCTCTATGTTCTCTTATGATTTTGTCATGATACTTCTTCAAAGACATTGAGAGTCTTCGCTTCTGCAAGATGATCTCATGATGACTTTGTTTTATCATCATCGACATTATGAAGACGATGTGTAGATCATTCAAGTTCTTCGTGAGAGTTTGAGTGAAAGCTTGATGACTTCTCTTCGTCGTTTCAACGACTTGCAGAGTCTCAATCTCTGATCAAATAGCTGCTAACTTCTGTTTCTTTTGCAGTTCATCACGTTGAAGCATTACTTGTGTCAGCTGTTCATCAATATCAAGAGAGAGTTCATCTTCTGCTTCTTCACTTTCTAATTTCATTATGCAACGTTCATTTTCTGATATGATGTTTTGTGAGATTGAGACGTTGTTGTTTCAACTCTGTTATGATCACATTGCTGTTGTCATGCTTGAATATCAAATTATCATCTCTAAGAAGAGTTTGAAATAATTAGAACTGTGATGATCGAGTCTACTAGATGAATAGACAAAGTCTATAAGAGTGATATGACAATGTAATATTCTAAGCAGACACAGAATGAATATATATTATAATAGAGTTAATTATTAAGAAGCTCTCGATAACTCGAGAAAATCGATCAACTATAGAAAGTTTGTCAAGCATTGTCAAGTTGAGCACGACATAACTCATGACATATTAAGTCAAAGATATGACGTAGTCTAAACGATGTCTTGACAAAGTCATAGAGTATCAGAGCTAACTCAGATCTGATCTTTGACTCAATCTTTGACTCTAGTCTCTGATTTAATCTCTATGAGTCAATTCATCATGACAATCATTGACAATGAGATGACAATGAAGCATTCAAATAATTAATGCTATTTATATATATCTCTCTGTTTAATATCTGCTTCAATAAACGTGTATTAAACACGTTTATTGACTATTTCAATTTGATTAAGCAATAAACATGTTTACTTGATCTATCAAAGAGTTAAACTCTAGCATGTGAAAGCAAATCACTAGTTTCTTTATGTCGCTTTAATAATTTACTATGACAGCTCTGAAAACATCTTCTTTACTATCTACTTGATCAGTCAATCAACATGATTCTTTCTATCAACATGAAGCTTCTTTCATCTTCTTCATCTTCTACGTCTATACGCAAGCAATTGACATGAGATCTACGTTTACAAGTACATACTTTACATGATGTTGACTTTCAATACATCAGAATTGCATTCTCACTCGATATATTACAAGATCAGATTCAATACGCTTTGAATCATCGTCTTACATCTCAAAACAAGCTCTCAGATTCTTTCTTGATAATCAATGATGACGCTGCAAAGATATTGATTGATTTCATCTGTGCATCACATCTTCATCGTTGAATGTCTTACTTTCTTGTTGTTTACAAGCTCAATTGAAACGTTTTTGAACGCGTTATACAACATTTTCTCAAGTTACATGACTTTCACAGACATGAGACTCGAAGAAAATCTTACATATCAAAGCATAATCGTTTAGCACGTCTTGCTTGAGCTTATGAACATCTGTTCTGAACACGAAAACAATGAAATTAAATACTTTGAATGAATGAAACGTGAGTCATGAACAGACACACTAAGATCTGAGTTACAAGACGTGCAGAAAAAGAATATGATGATACATGCATCATAGATAAGAAGACAAAACCTCACGAATGACTGTTTTGAGACTGTTTCTCTGATGAACTGAGCTTAGAATCAGAGCTTTTCTGAAAGAAAAGCTGAGATTTTATTAATCAGACTTCTTACATTGAACATACAATATCACAGATTGTTGCTTAAATCAAATATATATACTCTGTCAAAGATAGAGAGTATTTTGCTAATTACTATGTTAAATTAAAGATTATTTCGAGCTACAATTGATGCAGAACAACGCTTCTCTTCACGCTGCTAAATACACTAAGCAGATTTTACACGAAGCAGATGTTTCTGTTATATTTTGACCTGTCTTTTCACCTGATTTGAATTCAATCGAGTCGTTATGAGATCTCTTGAAGAATTGAATCGCAGACAATTATATAATGAAAAATTTAAAGAAATATGAGATAATACGAGAGACTGTTTATCGAGACTGACTTGCAATTAGAAAGAATCAATTGAATCATCTAATAGATTCAATGTTTGCAAGATGTAAAGCAGTCATCGTAGCAGATGAAAAGCAAACAAAATACTAGATAGATTATCTTCAGAGCTGTCATAGTAAATTATTAGAGCGGCGTGAAGAAACTAGCGATCTGCTTTCGCACGCTAGAGTTTAACTCTCTGAAGAACGAGTAATACAATCATGACCCTAATTGCGACGGGTCGAATCGCTGAAGCGATTGTCGATGATACGATGAAGAAAGACGATGTCGTGAATGAATACGTTGACCGCGTATAAGACGCTGAGGTAGATTGCGAGGGTGTGAAGTATTGCGAAGTCCGAGCGAGTGATGTCATCGAAGCCGAGAGAGAATGTTAGATGCTCTTCAGTCTATGTCTCTATACGACATAGTGTCTCTTAGAAAGAATATTTTATGTAATGTGCTGATGTACCCTGACGAGTCTATCAAGTACACGGTATCCGTGCCCCTCACTTTCGCTTAGTTCTTCGCTTAGTGCTCACCAGCCATGCATCACTTTCAGTCATGCATCACTAAATCTTCATATTTTTGATTCATCACCTTCAAAAATCCACCAAATTTCAACCACATGACTGCTACTTACGCTATCATCGAGAGTTGCATTCAGAAGGCTATTGACGTCATAAACACGCGTGAAAATTCTAATCGAGCCGAAATTGCGCGTAAGTTTCGTGTTTCATATGACAGACTTCGATCTAGACTACGAGATTATCAGTTCAAAACAGCAGTACGAGAACTGCATGACAGAGCTTTAAAATCTGATCAGAAGTCAGCTTTACGACAATACTTAACTACAGTGAATCAGTTAGACCTGTCAGCTAGACTACACATGATACAATCAACGATAAACGCTCTTCGTGCTCAAGACTTTGCTCGTTGAAATTCTTCAGCTCTACTGAACGCTTAATGAGTCAAACGATGATTAAATCGTCAATCAGATCTCTTCAAAGCTAAACGAAAGTCTTTAGCAGCTGAAAGAAAGAACGCGCATGATTCAAAAGTACTACAGACTCATTTTGATGAGTTTAATGAAATGATGATCAAATATGATATAACGAAGAATGATACACGAAATCGGCTATCGTATGAGCATTGCACCGTTGCACGCTTCGATTGAATTGTTACTGTAGATTTAAATAGAAGAATTTAATTCAAGAATCCGAAAAATAGAGAGTCATTGACGAGCATCGAACGCATCAGTGAAGAGAGCAAGGATATATCGTCAAATAGAAGCCGCTGAAAATGCTCGCAAAGCACGCAAAAAGCAGTCTAATAAGGTTCTCAAAATCGAAGGCATCTTGTACGTCAAAGACGCTCGAAGTATGACTCAAGATAGACAGAAATTGAAGGACGAGAGGCAGCAGCAGCGCGAAGAGGCCTGGGAAAAGCGTTATTTAAATGCACTAAAGAAGTGCTACAGGGCTACTAAGTCCCATAGAGCTGCTCGCATTAAATTCGTTCAGGCTTATCAGTAGAAATGGCGGGTTATTTTGAAGCAATTGCTCAAAAATCCTCGTGTATATAAAGGGTAGTTGAATTTAGTGGTGCATGGCTGAAAGTGGTGCATGGCTGGTGAGCACTAAGCGAAGAACTGAGCGAAAGTGGGGGGCACGGATACGGTCATTGAGACGGAAATCAAAAATTGTTATATCAGAGGTGCCTAAATATAATGCATTAGGCGAACGAGATCCATAGTAGCGGACAAGGGACAAGAAGAAACGGGGGTCAGAGTAGCCTTGTGCGTCACGTTGATGCACTTACAGAAAATTAAGTCATGCTCAATTGTGACACGTTTTCCAGTGCATTGTGATATGAACGTGCTTTTGCCTGATCCCGTCATGCCCAGTACAAGAATGAAAAGCGCATCGCGGGGGAGCTTTTCGGCCTCAAGAAAAGCGAAGAAGTTCTTAGCTTGCTCCTCGATCCGCTCTCCTACGGCAGCTGCATCCTTCATGGCAAGTTTTTGTAGCTAGCAAGTAAGTGAGGTGTAGAAAAGTTGCTTATTTTCTATATGCTAGCAGGCAAGAAATATAATAATGCATCCGCATTCAGCGATTTGCTGACTACGGGATTATTAGCCTAGTAAAGTTTTTTGCGTAAAATAACTTTTGTCAAGACCAATCTTCTTTAGAATACAGATTGGCAGTCTAACGTCTCTTGGAGGATGCAGTTTTCAGTTTCCCTGCGTGGAGAAACGCGCTGAAAACCCCTCGCTAGGAATAAGGAAGTGTGCTAAGGTAGATAACCCCGTGCGGGGAATCTACAAATCAGCAAAGCCTTCTCTGAATTCTAAAATTCCGAAACTTTTGCTCTATCAAGCAGTATCTTGCCTCTAAACAGCAACTTCACTTTAAGATGGCCGAACTACTCGTCGACAATGAAGTGAAGATCGACAAGCCATGCGAAGAAAAAGACGAATGCGTGTCCCAAGCTTGCGAGGTTGAGTCTGCGAAGGATGAAAGATCGTGGGAAGGCAAGGCCACGAAGGCAACAATGACTGGCTCGATCGAAGAACAGAACTTTGTCAACCAAGAATATAGCTATTGTGTAGCCGTGCGTCGAAACAGACGCGAACGCCTATCCCAAGCTCGCAAGGCTACAGATGCAATATGGTGGAAGGTTGCTGGCTCGAACGAAGAACAGAGCTTGTCGGTCAAGGACATAGCTGTAGCCGTACGTCGAAACAGAGACGAACGTATATTTCAAGCTCGGAAGGCTAAGGTTGTGCTGAACCCAACATGGTGGAAAGTCACTGGCTCGATCGAGGAACAGACGATGTCAAGAGAAGACCTTGATAATTTAACTTTATCTCAACTTTCTATTTGGACCAAATTCCGGTAACTAACCTAACTATAATTCATGTGGAACTATGTTCGGAACTTTCTTGAGGTTTTGCTACACTCCGAATCATTTTAATTTCGTTCATTGATTCAATGTCTCTTGAAGTCGCTTCCACCTTTCACCCTGTCACTCGCAGAGCTGCTTTCACTTCGGAAATGTCGTCTTCAACATCGTCAGTCAGTCGTCAACAATGATATCTGCATTGGACATGGTCTCGCCCTCAAGGAATGGATCATTGTCGTATTGATACAACTTTGCGAACTCTTTCAACTCGGCCTTGAAATCCTCAATCATCTTCAGTCGTGCTTCTCCCTGTATGACAAGATCATCCCAGTCACTGACGTCAACCCGGCGCGCGAATTCGGTCTTGCTGGCTTCCGCGGTTTCTGGATTGAATGGGATCCCCTCGGTGCTGAGAATGACGTGCCGTGAGAAGAGAGCATCCACATGCGCGTTAAACACGCGATGTATATCAATGCTATCTGGTGGAAAGAGACGCGAACCGCTTAGCGGATACGTCTGATCAAGGTAGACAGCAATGTCGAATGAATCGTCGACGTAGATATTCGTTGCTACATCGTGAATCATTGGCAGCGTGTAGAAATCGCTGTCATCGGGGTGCTTGCGCACAGGAGCGACGCTATGTGCCATGCGCGTTGCTTTGACGTCAGGTAACTCAACTCACTTCGTCTCGTATGATACAGACTTAACATTCAAAGTGTAGCTGAGGGAGCGTGAATGTCAGTACGGAATTGGTCATCGATGAGGATTGGGGAGTCGTATACCGCGTTTTCCAGGGATTTGGAGCATAGGTTCGCTTTGGTGGCCCTGAGGCAATTTAAATCGATTCTTTAAAAACTTTGATTAATGTTTTTATGACTACTTTAAAGATCTAGGCTACGAGTAACTTTTGCTAAGATTCTCGGTAAATTCTAGGATCGGTCTAGGTTTTTGCACACGGCGATACTTGGGTAACGCCGATTGTGGGGAGAGCGGGGCACGATTGAGAATTTTGTTGCCTTGACAGACACAACTTACACTGTTCCAGGATCTGTCCAGCCATCCTTTAATATTGTCTGTCTATCCTATTAGCAGTTGTGGCCGCCGATTCAGCTCTTGCTTGAGGAAGTTGCCAGCCTTGCGTGGTTGCGAACGCATCTTCATTGAGATCTCCAATGACGCAGAGCATGGCTGCCGCCAAACCACCTAGGCGGGCAATGCCAATCATTCCTGCCATACCTCGCAAGTTGGAGATGAAGGCACAGCAAGATACGCGTCGTACAGCAATACCTAAGCCGGAGGCGGAGAAAGAAAAGCAATCCCGCAAGGGCACTCCCAAGCATTACATCTGTGTTACGGGTGACCAAAACCTTAGTCTTGCAAACCATGGAGACGCAACGGACGAGATCTTAGAGCCGAAGAAAGATTCACCAACCTTCACTCAAGAGCTAGCCAAAGGTAACTTGAATGACTCTTCGAAAGCCCCAGGTCCCCTTGCTAATTCTACGTTAGATAGAAATGGAAAACCAGCGGTTCTCATTGAAGATTTTGGCATTGGGAAGCATGGTTTCATGCTACCTCCTCCCTTCTATCCGTCTCACCGTCCGCCTGTATTCTCGCCTGGTGAGCCTTTTGAGCCCGCGGGATCCTCCGATTCACACCTCCCCTTACATGATACGGATTTGCACAACGAAGGAGAGATTGCAGCAGAGCAAGCTGTCTCGAATCTTTCAAGTCTACCAAATCCTCAGTCTTTGTCTTCGACCCTCCATTCCCATCCAAAACCCCCCGATGACGTAACACCTTCTCCGACTCAATCGTCATACCAAGGCTATGGCCACGTACAATATGTACCTTTCTACCCCAAACCGACTCCGCCCACCGACGCCTCAATATCTCCCACTCATTCTGCGTACCCGGAGTTCGGGTATTCTCATTCAATCTCGTTCTGTCCCCCTTCCAGTTCGCTTTCTGTTGACACTTCGTCTCCAACCCAATCTTCGTATCAGGGTTACACATATAGCGATGCTTATCCCGGATCCGGAGCATTCCCTCAATCTTACAATAACACTCAGCAACTACCAAGTACTTCTCTACCGTTCAGACATGAGTATGGCTCAGGCATGTCGCACTACAGCCACGTGCCAGCTTTCTCTTCCCTGGGCAGTCATCCACCGCTTACGCCTTCTGCAACACCTCTGAATAGTGCAACCAAAGAGAGTCCCGACAACTTATTGCAGTACCAGAACTCAACCGAGTATAGTGCTAGCACTGCGAGTACCGTGCCCCAGGACCTAGAATCTCCACATCTTACCACTTCTGAGAGCACTTTTGGTCTTGAAGATACCTCGTCTTTCTCAAACTCTTCCAAGTTTGGTTCGCCGACTGTAGTACTGGATAGAGATTCTGCATTCGAGCTTTGGCGTACGGCGATGCTGGAGAACTTACAGCATGTACCACTTGAAACATTGTCTGATCAACCTTCGTTGTCCAGTTATTTACTTCGGCGTTTCAATAATGATGATACTTACGCCGATTGCTGTTTGCAGGTCGCTCACGAATCCCATCGTTTCCAGACTGTGAGATTTTGGCTCCATAGCTTGCTTATTGCACAAAGCCCGACGCTGCAAGCTTTGGTGAATACCTCAGCAGTTGCAGCTGACGGCAGGAGGCTTTTATGTCTTGAGATGCACGACCATTATTCCACCCCTGCAGCAATCAAATTTGCTCTTCGTGTCTGCTATGGCGAGTCACCTCACATTTATACAGGCTCTACAGCGTTTATGGAACCCTCAAAATCTGCTGCTGATGTATCAATATCTTGGATGGACGAGGCTTTAGCGTTCGCGGCTGTTGGCCAGGTACTACAGCTGAACTCAGTTATAACCAGAGGCATACAGATTGCATCAGGTATTCTAAACTGGGATAATCTTGAAGGGGCAATATGCTTCACTTTGGACCGTGGACTTGATCGGACATCGGATCTCATTTCTCATTCTCAGCCTTCAGCCAAGTCCTCCACTGCAGTGCCTCCCTGCAGTAATCAGGGAACCCCTTCTTCTGCCAACAAGGACTCACCAATTGAACCTACGCCGCTTTCTATATCACCTGACGTACAGGCGAATGTCAACGGTCAAGATGCAATTACAGATGTGTCTAAGGTCCTTCTGTACCAATGTCTTGATTTCATTGTTTCAAACTGCCCAGGCTCCTGGGATTTAGATGCGTCCGCTAGACCGCTGGCGGACAATGGTAGGCTACCCGCAATAGCAGGAAGTCGATCGCCAATGTCTAAGTCCCGGCTCAGTCGAATCCAGTTTGGAAACCACCCATCCGAAATATCTGCGAAGTTATGTAATCCGAACACAATCCTATCGACCATCTTACTTTCGATGCCATTTACCCTCCTCAAGTATCTTCTAGACCATTTTGAAGAATCCATCGCGCGCCGGAACAGCAGATCCATCGTTGCTGAGAGGGAGCGAAGACGCCTGAGAGTGCTGAAGAACGATAGTGTTTCTTCTTGTCAGAAGCAAGCTGCTGTGGAAGTTTGGGCAGAGGCGGGATGGGAAGAGTTCGTGGCTGAGCAAGAAAATTCCAGACTTCTAGTAGCAAGGAAGTGGACAGGATTTTGACTCTTAACAGGTTAAATGAGGTACATGTTACGACATTGTGTCAGGATAAGCTGGAGATGCTTTGGCACTGGCAGCAGCGGCGGCCATGGTGGTAGGAATTTCCTTGTATGCATTGCGAGCGCTGGCGTACGATACAAAAGGGGGCCGATGGAGCGAGAGGGTTGGAACGTACTTGAGCATCTGTCCATATGTCAATTCGGCTAATCCAAAAGTCTTCCTTCAATATGCACCTACCTTAGCGGACTAACACCAAAGTTTTTTACGGTTTGAGATCGACCCAGCAGTGGAACACGTCAAGCAGTCAAAACAACTGTGAACAAACCGTAAAAAAACGCTTAAACTCGTAATCAAACGGTAATTCTATGAGGTCAACTGTTCATGTTAGTGGATTGATCTTAAACCGTTAGAACCTACTACCTTGGTCTGCTAAGGTATTATTCACTTCCACTAGACTTAAGAACATCAGGGAAAATCAATTTGGCACTCGAGGCGACGGAGTATTTAGTCCAACGTAGACTGTGGAGTCGTCGAGACATGTTGAAATCACTATGGAGAAAGCTCACCGTATTCCGTCAGAAGCCAACATAGGAAGTCTGAATTAACTCTCTTTAATCACGATAACCATTCATTCTATTCAATCCCATGGCCTCTCCCTATAACTTGAAACTCCTAAACATACATCACATGGTTCCTTCCTCCTCTTTTTCCCATTCACCCCTTGATTGTAATATCCGTTCACTCCTTCCTCTAAGAATCTGGCATCCTCTACATTCACCTACCTCACCGCCCTCTACAAATATGTTCTCCATGTCTCATCCTAAGATGTCTAGCTCAATTCCCTAAATATTCTATTCCTGCTCACCTACTTTCTATAGATGTCTACTACTATTGCTTTTGCCAGCGAGGCTTTTACTCCAGCAATGACACGCCGCGGTCACCGTCGTCGTCGTCATCGTCAAAGTCAGGCCAAGTCTTCCGCTGGTCGGGAGATGAGTGAAGATCGGGAGGATGATATGATGGAGGGTGGATGTCGTATAATTAGCCGTGAGTTCTACCTCAGCCGTTTGGATCCCATCCCTGCTTTTGATTGCAGCTTCATAGCTAACACGAAAGCCGAAACTAGAGAATCGTTTCGCGTCCCTCTCTTCAACAGAACCAGCGCCAGGTTCGCAAACTGAGCAAACTGCCTTCGCGCCGCTGCAGTTGGCCTCCAAGATTGCCGACAAAAGCCCGAAATTTACCTCTTCCTTTGCTAAGGCATCGATTACGCGCCGCAAACTTCGTCCTACGAAGCAGGACGTGCCAGTCTCGCAGGTCGAGCGTACAGTCCCACAATCAGCTTTCACCTTTAGCCACAAGACCCCAGATTTCAAAAGTCCTGGAGCGTCTGCCACTACAGCCAAATTTCATGCCAAGGTGCCGGCCAACTCAGCGGCACAGCCTCTTCCAGGAACAAATACCGATTCATCCAATCCACACCTCCTCCCACAATTCTTCCCCTCCATCGCTCCGTCAACAGCCGTCGAGCTCTGGAACAATATGCCTGCTCCTCCCTCAAGGCCTCCTGACGGCCCAATCACCCCACCGCCAATTCCGTACCCTCCTGCCTCCCTCTTGACTCCACCTCCCTCTCCTCCTGCGGCAGAACCTGGAGCCGATTCTAGCAAAGAGCCCTTGTATCCTGCGAAAGCTTGGCTGGACTCGTACAAAGTGAGTACGGAAAAGGGATGGCCAGAATTAAAGAATGAGCCCATGGCCCCAGCAACCAAAGATAGGAAATCTAGGTTTTTCCCCCATCTGATCCCATTTATGCTATTCGCCCCGCGAGCAAACACATCCAAGTACAACGCTGGCGACAGAACTGGAATGGAGAGGAAATCAAAAGCGTCCCCGCCATCGCCGTTAGACCTCGTGAGTATTTCTTTAGCCAGTCCACTTGATGACGAAAGTCCTCTTCTTGTGCGCGCGGATTCGGGAAATGATGCTCGAGGCGCAAGTAAGACGAAAGCTTCCTGGATTCTATGGGGTAATGACATGTCTCACCTGCGTCTAAAAACCGGTGGTTTCATTGACAGAGACCATTGGGCGATAAAGGACGGGGAAGTGGAGGAGGAGGTGGGTATGGCTGAGGAATATATGAGAGAAATGGGACGGGGAAATATGCGCGACGTGCATGAGGGGGGGATTGATACAAGTTTAGGAGAGGAATGGGAGGTCGTCGAGGTTGAGCAGTGGTGATGGATGGCAATTCAAGGGAGTGGAGACAAGGTTTGGGAAGTAGAGAATTTGGTAGTAAGAATTGAATCGACGGGTGAAACTCGTTTACGACAAGAAAGTGAACAGGGCTGAATTGGTTAGGGAGAGGTCATTGAATAGCACTGGATGTTGTGGCCTTTAGAGGTGGATGGCAGGTCCATGGTTGGAACCGCTTTGAGGTGCTGGATAGTTGGAGTCAGGTTATGGTTTAGGTGTTATGCAATAGCAGTTATAAGATTAAAAAAACTTTGGAATCATGTCCTGTTGGGTGAAATTAGGAGAAAGTTGTATGAGGAGGATGCGTGTGGAAAGGAGGCGGTTGAAATGGGGTTATTGGCGTTGATTGCGGGTTTAATGTACCGAATATTGGAACGGAGATAGGCAGATTTTTAGGATGATGGTTGAACATGGCTAGGATTTCGAGAGGTGCTCAGACACCTGGAAATCAGGCTTGGAAGAGAGTTTCGTTTCCGGTTACCTGAGTTGAAGAGACCTCGATAGCAGACGTCTTAGATGAGAACAAAGGTTCTGAACAAAGTACCAAAGGGATGGATAGAGGTGTTGAAGGTTCCAGAGGTCAAGTCGCCGTGACCATGCTCTCACAACCTATACATACCTCAACTACTGAGCAGCAGAAAACAACGACATCGTCTAGGAAGACTAGAAGATCGAGAGGTTCGAAGAAGGCGATGATCAATACCTTACCGTGTCACCCAGTACGCCATCATACAAAAAGCTTAAGATTTCTCAAGTCTCCGTGGACCCTGGTAGTAATGTTTGCAGGACAATAAATAGATTATCTGAGTACTTTGGCTCAAGCTGCCGTAATTGCGGATCAGGTATGCTTTAAGGCTATCAGATAGCAGATGGGAATTTTATATAGACGTCTCTGAGGATCAAATCCACGGTCCGCCATCGAGTTGTGGTAAATAGCATGGATGACGAACGTTTGGCGCCGCTGTACAAGGCCCGAGCTGGAAACCAACGGGCCAGGTCAGCCTGGGCAAATATGTGTGCCACGGAAGTAGAGAAAGCATTGTGCTAAGATGGTAATACTAATCGGGTGATGAAGATGATGTTAGCGCTAACCCGGTCCAACATGTCACGTGCCAGGAACCTCAAAACTCAATTCTGTACCTTGGATGATGTTTAGTTAACAATAACACTTACTAAGACCTATGCAGTGGTCGCTGACCTCCCTCCGCAGGATCTAGTATCAAAGCAACCAATGCTTGCCTTTCTTAGGCAGCTTTGTCGAAAGAAGATTGAGGAGGAGCTTAGTCAACTATATCATCCGTCGAGGTACTACCCTGTCAAAATTGGAGATACATTTGCGAAGCGATATAATGTCGTGGGGAAACTAGGGTGGGGTCAATTCTCTACCGTTTGGCTTGCAAGGGACACTAAGTAGACCTTCTCTTATTCTTGACATGACGGCTTGGTAACAGCATTCCTAGGGACGAGAGGTGGGTATCGCTCAAAGTCTCTACAAGTAATGTCACCGGAGGTGTGACGAGTGAACGAGATGTCCTTGAGACTCTAAAGATGAGAGATCCAACGCATGATGGATATCATCACGTCCTTGCGTTGCTGGATTCCTTCACTCAAGATGGGCCCAACGGTCAGCACATGTGTCTTGTCTACAAAGCCATGGGGGAGCCAATCCGTCGATTCCAGGCCAGGTTTCCCCAACACAGATTTCCAACACCATTAATGAAGAGAATATCAAAACAATTACTTCTAGGCCTAGATTACACACATTCTTGTGGACTTGTACACACCGGTATATTATCATGATTGAATTATCGTGACAAGAATACTAATCACTGCGTGACAGACATCTCACCCCGAAACGTGCTAACCGAAATTAAAGAAACTTGGATATTCAGTAAATACTTAGATGACGTCCCTTCTGCTCAAGAGGTCAAAAAGCTAGGTCGTCAATCTCCGGTGCCAACAACCTTTATGAAGCCTCCAAAAGATTACAAAAACATCGACATTAGGCTTGCGGATTTCGGCGAAGCTCGACAGGAATCAGAGCAGAACACAGACCAAGTTCAACCCGAGAAGCTGCGTGCGCCAGAAGTGCTCTTACAATTGAAATGGGATTCGAAAATTGATATATGGAGCGTAGCTTGTATAGTAAGACAAAGGAATCACGAACATAAGCTACATTCATCGGTCTAACTTTCTCTAGATATGGGAGTCATTCGAGCAAAGGTTCCTCTTCGGTGGCCGCATACGTCGTACAGATGATTATTCGGTTCGGGGCCATCTGAGCGAGATTGTACACCAGTTAGGCCCTGCACCGCAAGAACTCCTTGCTCGCTCAAAGCATTCATCAATATACTTTAACGAGAATGGTGAGATCTTTTTCAATATGTGTAATACTCGGTCCACTAACACCGTCTGAAAATGTAGGAGAGGTTAGAGGTCTATCACCGCTCTCAGCTCCTCACTTCTGGCAACAGGAAGAAAACCTTGAGGGTAATGAGCAAGCTCTATTCATGGACTTCATCAGGTCGATGTTGAAGTGGCTCCCGGAAGACCGCCCAACAGCCAAGCAAGCCATGCAGCATGAATGGCTCAGAACCTGATCTGTTTGTATTCAAACCCTAGGAACCAACCCCTTAAAATACAGCCGGTATCGACCGAATGACGGTCCAAGGAATTCATGAGGGTTCTCCTGAGCCAGATTCATTGCCTCCGTCTCTTCCCGAGGCTTCTGGCGCCCCTTTATTTTCCTTTTCCGTGAACTTCCATTTCTTCATCAAACCATCCCGGTAGAAGTGGTAGGTCCACAATATTTTCCCCATGCGGTCCAGGCCATAGCCCGTTAGGTGGTCAATATCCTTGCCTGGGTGTAGTGGAGCTCTAGATGTGATGATATTTTATTACTAGACAGCGTTAACTCAAGACTGCTCAGGATCCCTCACCTGTGCTGAATCTCAGCAATTCCGTCTGCCATAAGCTCGGATATGTTCTTGTCCACCGCCATGTCCGAGATCTCATCTCCCTCCACTGACCTATGGACTCGATCATTCCATACGATCCTCCTGATTCCTCTATAGACTCGAGTAAACGGGAATGCTGCTGCCTGTACAGCGCTAGTTGTGAACAGTCGGAGCATTATTGAAGGCTGTGATTTTGCTTTTTGATGGCTCGTTATGAGTTCGTCCTGTGAAAAATGCTTAGATAAGAGTGGCTCAAGGTACAGCAACGAGTAAACTCACTTCCAAGATGAGTAATGGTTTCCTGAGTCGAGCGGTTTGAATACTTTACTAATGCGTCAAAGATCGATCTCCGCTGAGTTTTACACATAGGAGACTCACGCCAGTTTGAGCGATATAATTTAGATCGACTGCTGATGTGTAAGAGATAGTCGATGTTCTTGATTTCAGCTGTCTCAGGCGCTCGAAGTCAAGCTAGAAGCAGTATTCACTAATGGGTCATGGAGTGAATGGAATCTCAACCCTGCGGATAGATTGATATGGATCCTATAGCAAGGGTAGCCCATTTCGGAATGGAAGAGATCAAGTTCTGATCGGTTGGATTAATTTTTTGACCGAGCAGCTGAAGTAAACATTCCGATTTAATACGGATGACAAGTGTCAGAAAGTAAGTTCTACTCGTTGGCCCACTGTACGTCCTCGACTCTCCGCAAATGAATCTAGGACACGAAGGCAAGACCTCGATCATAAATAAGGTCGGGCGTCTATGCAGATTTCACGTCCTCCAGGATAGCCCAAGAAAATTTTCTCCTCCAGCGATTCCCATCTTGAGTGGACCGTGGTGCCCTTAGCAGGAAGTTCGGATTCGCGTGAAAGTTCGCACAAGGTAATGACAAAAAGGAGTAACAGACCCGACTCACCCGGAATTCTCTCCACCACGTGTCGAATCATGGCTTGAGGAATTGCAGAACCATCGGCGTTCCCAGAGTTTTTCTCTCAACCAAAAACAACGTAAGAATAAATCAGGAAAGTCCTTGAACTTTTTGAAAAGGAAAGCAAGTTGCTTTGGAAACCCCATTCTTTTTTTATTTCAACAAGGGCTTCCTACCGAAACACCGTTGCAGACATCGACTTTGTCTGAAATACATTTATGCTTGCAAATCTGCTGTTTGGTTGCACTTCCCCGGAATCCATGCTATTCCTGACCGACGTTCATTGATGCTAGAGAGCATCTACATGTACATACAAGCCTTCCGCAGATGTTGTTCTTTATTCAAATCAAAAGTTGAGAACATGGGATTCGCAAAATTTCATAACACACTATCGAGAAATAATCCTATACATACTACTGGTCTGATAGAGAGATGATAACCGTTGGTCATTAAATCTGTGGAGTTTGTTTGGTCCATTATTCATTGAACTCTCTTGATTCTTGGTATTGGTTTTTTATAATTTGTAAAATGTATGGATCATAGCATGGTGGTGCATTACACCAAGAATCGACGGTCCGAAATCCAAGACAATAGCTCGTACTACTGTATCATGACCTGATCACTATCAATGTGATTTTTAGTGTTGGTCGTAGGCCTTTACGTCTAATAAGTCTTCCTTTGGAAGATTCCATCCATTCTATTTTCTAGCTCTATGTAGAAACCACCAGAGGTTCTTCTATCATGCATGCTATTTATTCCTAGCTTTGACTCAGCGAGTGACTATGCAAGCACATCAGAAACCGCAGACACAGTGCAGCCATCCAAAGGCTCTGGGACTCCGAAAGGGAAAACTCAACTAGCAGCAAGCACGAAAGCAAAGCCGTTCAGGATTACTGAACGGCTGATATTAAGCCCAACGCCAGAGACGCAGCCATGAGAATGTGTGTGTGTGTACCATGATTTGCTTGGCGTGAGTCGTTGTCTCGTTACAGTCCTAAAGAGCGGCATTACGTCGAAAACCTTTGCCGCTTCGTGCCGGAACTTGAGTCTTTCGCGTCAGAGCATACCTCGCGCAGACATTCCATGACTGGAACATACAGCGCGCCGCTTCGGATCGCTGTATAAACTTTGGTGACTAACGACCCGATCGTCGCACTGTTTGTGCTTGGATCCATCCATGTTGCATCTGGATTTGATGCCTTCGAAAACGCTGTTTGAAACGGCACCCCAAGCTCTTGGCGCACAAACTTGTACATACGGTTGGATGCAGAACCAAGAAATCCTGTGGGGTCTGGGTTGGCAGCATAAACATCACGGCTAGTACGAAAGGTTTCCAAAGCCAATGCACAACATCTTTCTGTCCATTGCCTCAAAGCTGGAAGAAGGCTCGCGTCGTCCTTGGACGAGTGTAATGCGTGGGCCAGTATTGTCGTCTGCATGGATCCAATCACCTGTGGAAAGCGCTCAGCTGAATCCATAGTCGTGGTTCTGTTCAGCTCTCTTTCGAAGTGTAACCACAAGCCTGCATGAAGACGGTCGACATTATGCAGGACCGGTGCAAAAATTTCGTATGTAACGCTTGCCAATGCTGGCTCCAGAGCGTCAAGGAATCGAATATGGAGGACCCGTAAATCCAGAGCCTGGCATAGAGTCAAAAGAAAAGCCGCGGATAATTGAGAGAGAACATCGAGAGCCATATGCGTGTAACGTGCCGACACAAGGGCCAGAGAATTGAGAGATTGATTCCCCATCTCCGCGTTCTGCATGTGGGATTGAATGGGGTTTGCCAAAAGACCCAATTCAGCTTGAAGAGCAGCAATGCTAATATCAACGCCTTTCAGTAAGAACGACTGGCTAGGCTCATCAGCAGTCAAATTGGGTGGCAAGCCATTATTCAGAGCTGGATTTATTAACTCCGTGCATTGTGCAAACAACATACGTCCAATGGCTTGCATGGCAGAGCGTGCTTTCTCCATTGCAGACGTGACGCTCATGGCTTGGAAATTCCCCCCGTGCAAGACTCTACCCCCTTTGGAGTCAATGATGGGATTGTCGGTTGAGGAATTAATCTCGACGGAGAGCTGCTTGTGTGCCAACATCAAGTCCTCTAATTGTGGGCCGAGCCATTGAGGGGCCGTCCGAGTGGAGTATCGATCTTGACGCAAAGACCCGTCATCAACAGAATGATGATCGCCCGTGGTTATCAGCTTGGATCCCGTAAGGAAGCTCTGGATGTTATGTGAGGCCTCTATTTGACCCATATGTGGTCGAACTGCTGCTAAAAAGGGATCAAAGCTTTCTGCACATCCCCGTAGCGACTCGACACTCATGGAAGTCAAGATCTGAGAGAGTACCGCAAGGCAATGGGCATCATGAAGCGCCAAGGTCCCAATCCCCGCAGATACAGCAGTTCCATTCACAATTGCGAGGCCTTCCTTGGGCGCCAAGCGGAGAGGGGCCAATGACGATTGCGAGAGTGCCACGTCAGCCGTGGTTATCTTTCGCCCCCCTTTGTTGTCGTTGACCCATACTTGGATTCCAGGACTTCCTTCAAGAGCTCCACCAATATAGGAAAGAGGGATGAGATCACCAGATGCAGAAACGCTACCGCGAACGGGAATAACTGGAATTATGTCCTTCCTTAGGAGACCAACCAGATTCTGGATCAGCTCAGGGCGTACGGCCGAGTTTCCACAAGCAAGGGAGTTGCCTCGGACCAACAAGGATGATTTGACCCATGACTCCGGCATGAGGGTAGATGCCATCGGATCCTCGTTTAGTAAAGCCTTTTTGAACTGTGCATTAATTCGGGACGACCGTTGAGATCCATGACTATTGCCATTCATCTCGCCATTGATGAAGCCATTTGTCAAACCGTTGGAAAAACCGTTCGTCGGCTCATGAACATGGCCATTCGTGCTTAAATGGCTCTCCTTACGCACTGCGAGAACCCCACAATTCAAGAAACTGATCAAGGTGCGTTGAAGCTTGTCGACTTCATCTGTGCGAGTGTCTGCACTACCTCCAAAGCCCGTATTCACACCTTTTCAATAATTCTCAGTCTCATATGCGATTATTGGGCCGTCAGAGGGTACAGACCGTAGATACATTGACCGTGGGCCAAGCAGGACTTGAGAAACTCTGCGCTCTCCTCTACACGAGGCAATATCTTGTCGCTCACCGTTACATGAGCATCGTATCTGCATCCTGCGAATCAGCTTGGCAACCTTACACGATGTGCAGACATGTCGAATATCTTTGCCTCCCTTTTTTAAGGACTTACCTGGCAACTGCAACTACGGTAGCAAGATGCAAGGATTTTCCATCAATCGCAAATTCTCGTCCTGGATCGCCAATCAATTCCACGAGTTTGTCCCAATGCCGTAAGACCGTATGCCGATGACTTTCCGTATCAGGGAGCGGAAGTTCGACAATTTCCCACTGCTTCGACATTGGTTCTATTGCCGGCATCGGAGGCGAGACTTTGATGGTTGTGGTGTTCACGGACATGGAAGGCAAAGTAAAGAAGTCAAAGGATTATCCTGCCAGATCTGGCTAGAATATTCTTGTACTCTGAAAATCAAAGCGCAAGGTCTACAGTAAAGCCACCATCGACTTCGCTAGATATGAAGCGGCGGACAAAGGTGAATTTAGTCGACTCCAAGCCGCGGCGGGGGGCCATCTCTCTCTTTATCGACTCGAGAACAGGATCTCTCTCTTTAGAATATCGGCTCGAGAACAGGAAACGACGAACATCCCCAAACCACGCATACCAAGACACGCCGCCAACCTTGGCTTTACTTCTAGTAAATCAGAACTCCTTAACGTCTATCTTTAGCTTCTGCTGTGGTAAAGACCTCTTCCACGATCTCGGCCCATTCGCCCACTCTTACTACCTGGAGACTCTGTACTCTAAAATCCCAGTCCCGTGTCTGTGGTATTAACGAGGTAATCCTACATAACCCTAAGTCGAGGTCGGTTAGGCTATGAGGGTTATAGCAAGGCTTTCGCTAACTGGGCTTAGTTGGCAGTCGCTCGTCTACCGCCGCATATGCGCATAAACTCTACTGCATAATCAATTTCACCATTAACAACAATAAATGGGTCCTGGAATTTGGCCCACTCAGGCAACCCTCATCATGTCAGAGAGCCAGATAACACCAACAAGCATGCAAGTACTGCCCCCTGACTCCCCCCTCCTGCTTTACACCGTCACACCATCAGCAATCAGTCCCACGAGGCTACATGCACTGTCCGCTTCTCGCAGCATGATCAGCACACCGCCGTGTGAGAGAAAGTATCTATCAAGGTGGACCTATGAAAATCGATCTCCCCCACTATCCAAAACACGACAAATGGCGCTACTGAGAACAACATGGTGTTCTCAACTCCGCACTATCCTGGGGTTGGAGGCTTTCTCTTAATTTGCACAAGTTGACTAAGGAAACGGTTTGTTAAACCCGTCAGCATCTACGCCGCAGATGGATGCTATCGAGCTCACCGAACGAGGTAGCGGTTTTACACGTCTACTATCATCCCACGGCCCAGCCAGCAAATCTGGCTTCGTGTCACTCATGGACGAAGCCAAAGGAAATCTCGATCAACCTGCTCCTTCTCCGCCCGAAAAATTGAATGGTGGCTTAACAGCCTGGCTCCAAGTCGTGGGTTCGTTTTGTCTATTCTTCACCAGCTGGTAATGTGTAAGATAAGAGAGGAAGCTTGGTCATTTACTAATGGTTAATCTAGGGGCATCGTGAACACTTTTGGCACCTACCAAACCTACTATGAGCGTGAATTACTATCGCACGTCAGCTCTTCACAGATATCATGGATCGGTTCAATCCAAGCGTTTCTTCTGGTGGTCATCAGCGTTATCACAGGACCCATCTTCGACCGCGGATACTTGCGCACACTGCTCCTCGTAGGAGGTTTCCTTACCGTCTTCGGTCTTATGATGACTAGCATCGCTACGTCGTACTATCAGGTGCTTCTCGCCCAAGGATTCTGTGTGGGTTTAGGAAGTGGATGCCTCTTCGTTCCTAGCCTCGCTGTCGTGGCGACATACTTCACCACTAAACGTGCCTTTGCCACCGGGATCTCAGTGGCCGGAAGCAGCGTAGGTACGCATACGATTTGTTCTTGAATGCCGCATCGACCAGAGCTGATCCTCGAATTTACAGGAGGTGTTATACTACCTATCACATTCCGAAAACTACTACCAGCCATCGGTTTCGGCTGGGCGACCCGTGTGCTGGGCTTCATCTCTTTGGCCTTGCTTTGTGTCGCAGTTCTGGTTCTAAGAACTCGGGTGACGCCCAAGAAATCCCGCTCCTTGCTGCAACTGTCAGCGTTCAGATCGGCACCTTACACCCTCAATAGCCTTGGAATTTTGATAGGCTTTTCGGGTCTTTACTTTCCGATGTTCTACATTCAGAGCTATGCGTTGGCTCGGACGCATGTGTCAAGGGATTATGCATTCTACTTGCTGGCAATCATGAATGGCAGCTCCGCCTTTGGTCGAATCATCCCGAACTTTCTTGCAGACAAAGTAGGACCTTTGAACATGCTCACGCCTTGTACACTGGCAGCCGCAACTCTGTGCCTAGGCTGGATTGATATCACGGACACGGCGGGGATTACGGTCTTCAGCATTTTCTACGGCTTCTTTTCCGGAGCCTTTGTGTCCTTGATACCACCAACTATTGTGGAGCTCACACCGGACATGTCTATGGTTGGTACTTGGATGGGCATGAGCCTCTTCATTGGAGCATTCGGCCTGCTGATAGGCAACCCAATCGCTGGAGCTCTTCTCGAGGTTGCGACGAAGAAATTTGGTTCCGCTCAAGGTTTCGCTGGTGGAATGGTTCTTGGAGCAACATTACTATTTGGCGTTGCGCGGTTATTGCGATCGCGGGAACTTAAGACGTGGAAGGTCTGAGTTTCGGAACGGCTGTGACCGGACAAAACTCAAAACCGCGGGCTCCTTGAACGAAGGACGGAAGTGGAATCATTCCCCCTCCCCGTTGGCGGACACCGTCAACCGGTCATCCCACACGGCCCTCAGCGGATGCTGACGCTCCATAGTGGGCGCCATTCCAGCAAGCAGCCGAGGCAGCCTGACTAGGTATGATGTTGGTCTCCGTCTTGGCGCTCGGGAACCGAGCAGCTGTCATCTGTCACCATGTGCAAACAACCACTGTTCCCACGCGACACGACGATGATTGCATCAATGAGTGCATGTCTTTGTCAACGTCGGACTGGGAGATGTCAGAGTGGGAATACTTCCAACCATCAAAAAAACAACTATACCTCTGCAACAGCATCTTGAGCTTGATTTACCGCCTGCAAGAAAATCCATTCATTGATTAAATCGATAGATCCATCAACCCTGTACATCACCCTGTGAGTATGCGAGCACTAGATAAACAAGAAAATAAGGGCGGCGGGAGAATGCTTCGAACCTTGAACTATTGGCTGTCCCAGCTCGGATCACTCTGCTTTTGATTGCGCTAGAATCAGGGCTCATCTCGAGGCCATCAGCGCATCATGTTAGCGTGGTGGTTGGACCTGTTCCCCTTCGGCTCTACATACCTAATACCCAATCAAACATCTATCCCAACTCGCTTCTTATGTGGGTGGACGGCGCAGTAATATTGGAAACAACCAATTCGCAAAAGCCGGGGCACACAGTGCCGTGCCCGTCAGGTTCCCAGGTTCCAGCTCCGGCGTCTCCGAGCTTATGTATTGTGTGCGAAAGCCTTGGTATTTTACGGAAAAGCAGACCCTTACGTGTAATATTACGCCAAGACGTTTCCGCTGGGATTATCTACTTCTCAATCTTGTGGCTTTCGCTGTTGCGAGACCTTAAGCAAGACCAAGCGGATGGATGACGAGAATGTCTTCCGCGCTATTCAGTGTACACCGACACCAAACTCCAGGCCAGCATATTAGAGAGTATCCCGGTGCAGCAAAACATAGACAGGAGCATGTTTTCCAACTTGACATTAAGCAGTACATCCCCATCGACAACCCCCGGCCCCAGGCTGGAGATGTAACCATCATCGCAGCGCACGGGAATGGCTTTCCAAAGGTAGATTGCTTACTCTGCCTTATCTTTGCGCGGTGTGGCGCCATACTTAGGCCGAATACAGGAAGTTTACGAGCCCTTATGGGATGATCTTCTCATACAATTGAAAAGGAACCATATCAGGATCCGAGGAATCTGGATTACTGATATGTCCCACCAAGGAGCTAGTGGAGTCTTAAATGAGGATATTCAAGGCGACGACCGTGGGCATAGCCCTTGCGTTACAGAATTACAGATACTAACGTTCAAATTAGCATCGTGGGCAGATCACGCCCGAGATTTACTGTTCATAATCAATCAATTTCGTGACCAAATGCCTCGACCTATTGTGGGTATAGGCCACAGCATGGGCTGCACTTCACTGTAGGGTGGTCGACTGGGAAAATAATCCAGAACAGTATTTGACTACAATGTAGGGTAAATTTGTCCATCATACACCCGCGGCTCCTCTCTACTCTCATTCTCTTTGAGCCGATTATTCAATCTTCCGTCGATCAGGGAATCGTTTATGCTTTCCATTCAGATCAACGTCAAGATCTATGGCCTTCACGTGCCGTAGCGGAAGCCGCCTACCGCAGATCGAAGCTTCACAGCACGTGGGACCCGCGTGTACTCCGTCTATGGCTCAAATATGGCCTTCGATCGACTCCGACGGCCCTTTACCCACCTACCCCATCTCTCCCCGACGGCGCTGTGACCCTCACAACCTCCAAGCATCAAGAGTCATGGACTTATATTCGTCCATATTTTGATCTTCTGCCTCTGGATGGTGTTAAACAGGATCGTGAACGCTATCCCGATGTTGACGCCAAGCTGTTGTCGACTCATCCTTTCTATCGAGCAGAGCCAAGCATCACTCTTTCGACTCTTCCTTTCTTACGTCCTAATGTATTATATATCTTTTCAAAAGCAAGCCCCACGTCCACATCTGGAATGCAAGACGAGATGATGAAACTGACGGGTATTGGAGTTGGTGGTAGTGGCGGTGCAAAAGAAGCGAAGGTTGAAAGGTTGATTCTCAGTGATCTAGGGCATCTGCTTACCCTCGAGGCACCAGAAAAATGCGCAGCCGTCGCTGCAGACTGGTTGAGTGGATGGCGACAAGAGTATCAAGCAGCGGAAAGCAAAGCGCAAAACGAGACGAGTGGAAAGTCTGAGCGTGGGGGGTTGGTTGTTTCAAAGAAGTGGCAAGCCCACACAAGGAAATGGATGGAGAAATCGTCGCGAGGTGTAAAGGGGAAACTTTGATGTGATTCCACAGTATCTTGTAGCAAAGTAGTGGTTGTCGCGTACGAAGCATACCCTTTAATTAAACTAGATAGGATGCGAAAACATTGGGGGGTTCCGCTGAGAATAATACATAACTAGATAAATTACTACATACAGGCGGCGTAGCGCGAATACGCGCACGCATGAATTCTACGTCAAGAGATTGAAAAAGAATGCTTTATCTTGATATACTAGGATTACATAGTAGTCGGTGTCTGACATACTTGTCCGTGTTGTATGTAGCCCTGATAGTACGCTGCTAAGGCACGCTTCAAGGTTGGGTTTACCTTAATAGGCCAGGAATGGCTAATGCATGCATCGGCTTGGGCGGGCGGAACGATGTAAGAAGCCATCCACGTCGAGAAAACCAACCACTTCCACAGACCACAACTTCCTACATACATTTCCTTTGGCTGACGGAGGGGAGACGGGTAATCACCATCACCACTACCACTACCGCTGCTATGCTGCATGCAGAACTAAAGCATACTACGAGTATCGAATATGTCTAAAGAGTGGACACACCGAAGCAGGCTTGACTATGAGCAGAGAAGATCGCTCCTTCCACAGTCCGCACTTGTGCCCGTCGTGCCTCACCACAGAGCTTGTTGGAGATCTCTCACACACAGCGTGTTGAAGGATCAAGACAAGCACGTGGGGGCTTGATCCGCGTTCAATAACCATCAACCTGCATAGCCCTAGAAGCAGGACCCCCATGTGTTGGTGTAACCCTGGGAATCCAATCTATTGTCTATAGTGGTGGGAGTGGCTTTTGGAACAGCTCGCAATTATTACTTTCAACCCCCTAAGAACCTCGAAATCAACACACTTACTCTACGCTTCTTACTAACAGGTTGCGCCTCCCTCCCCTTCGGCAGAATCGGCCCGCACCGAAAGAAGAACGGAGGAAGATCTTTCAAATCGTGACTGTGCCGCCAGGGAAACTGTCAGTAAAGACACTCTGGCGTAATTGGCTTTGAAGATCTGCTGGATGCAACCTCGACTTCTCGAACAACCGTTGTTACCAGTATCGAAGGGAATAAAAGCAGAGGCGATTGTGGTTGAGAGGTAATCTCCAAAGTCTATATTCCTTTGGTTTTAATATATTGTGGCATATTATTGATCCTTAGTGTAGATAAGCCGAACCCTACCAGTTCCAACTCTTCTTCAATCTCCCCATTCAAACTTATGCACAACGCAACTCTGTTCTGACGAACCTTTGATCCTACCGGTGTTGTAAATCAATGGGTACTGCAGCTTCTCCATTTTCTTCAACATGACCTCTCCCGATGGTCTGTCTTACAACCAAAATTTGATCATCGCCATTACGACCCTGGTGTTGATCTTGGCGTATGTCTCCTTTGGTCTCCGACTGTATGCACGCCGAGTCTCGGGAGCAAAGGTCTGGTGGGATGATTATACGATAGCCGCTGGCCTGGTAAGATATCGACGACGCCTTCTGATCTTCTCCGAGCTTGGATTGATCTATAGGCAAAGAAGCTCATGGTTCCCTTAGTTCTTTGCGACCATTCCTTGCATAAGCAATTATGTTGGTATGTACCATCGACTTCTCGCGACGAAGACTGCGTGCTCAGTATACTCACTCAATTAGGTCTGCGATATGGATTTGGGTTACACGCCGCCACACTACCCAAGGATGACCCGGAAAAGTATCTGGTTGTGAGTGACCATATCAATCTACCCGAAGGCTCTCATCTTATACGATCAACTAGTGCCTATTCACGCTCTTACTCACATGGATGGTATCTTCAACCCTCATCAAAATCGGAATCCTTCTCTTCTACTGGCGACTCTTCCCCAACAGACACTTCCGCTGGTCGATATGGGCCGTCGGCGCATTCTTCATCGCATGCTTCATCGCCGGCTTCGTCGGTTTCGTCCTGCAGTGCTTCCCCGTCGATAGCTTTTGGATGCCCACCGCGACGAGCCACTGTATAGACAGAAATGAGTTGTATCTTGCAACTGCGACTTTGGGCCTTATAGGCGATGTCATTGTACTGATTCAGCCAATTCCTATCGTGTGGAGATTAAAAGTCGATAGAAGTCGCAGGATAGGGATCATCCTTGTTTTCCTTCTTGGTGGACTGTAAGTCTCATACCTTAGCACTTAGGTGCATGAAAACCATGCCAAGAAGTGTACAAAAACTGACAACTCTTTCCAGCGTCTGCATCATAAGCATCTGCCGACTTTCCTCCCTAAAAGCCATCAACCCCAAGGACATTACATGTAAGCTCCATCCTCCAATCCCCAAACCATTCCCACCAATTGTAACAACCCCCTTCCCCAGGGTCCAACGTAAGCCCCGGCCTCTGGTCCACCGCCGAAGTCACGATCGGCGTCGTCTCCGCCAATCTCCCCTCAATGCGCCCCCTCTTCACCAAAGTCACCGACAAGGCCGCCCGCTTCCGCACCGCCTACAACAACCGCACCACCGACTCCGTCAACACCGGCAGCTCCGGCCGCCACACTCTGCGCTCCAAGGGCTTCACGCGCATGAACGACAGCGGCGCCCGCAAGGACGCCACCGGCAGCCAAGGCAACGGCTTGACCAGCGTCATCCGCCCCGGCAGGAGCGACAGCGAGAGCTTTGATTTCGAGCTCGGGTTGCCGCTGCATGGGATTGCCGTGAGGACATATGTCGAGCAGCGCGTCGAGGACGCCGATGGGCAGCCGGTGATGGCCGAGGGGGATGCGAAGCTGGCGGTGGCGCCGTGGGTGGAGCCGGTCGCGGACCGGTAACGCGAGGCCTAGCGCGCATCAAGAGTATTCATGAGAGGCCTGGCGAACATAACGATGCGGCGATAGAAGAGATGGCATTTAGACACCTCACGATCTAGGACCTCATCGCTTGCAATCATTTCCCCCCTTTTTTACGCATATACCACCGTTACATTCCCTTTTCGTTATCAGGGCAAGCATTTACAACGTCATTAGACCGGAGCATTTCAGGTTAGGTATTTTGAGCGTTCGAGAAATGCGTCCATATAGAACTCACGAGATTTTTTTGGTTTAAGACGTAAAAAGAAAAAGTTGGAATAAGAAGATCCGGGGCATTTTTCCACTGCGGAAGTGGTGGATTAATGTTCGCACACAACCTCCTATTCTCCGAACCCAATCCAATCCCTCCCCACCATTCTCTTCCGCGAGAAGCGGACGTTCTTTTCAAACTGTCTTTTTCCAAGGGTCAAAATTGCTCGCGTTCTTATCTGATGCTTAGAAGTGGTTCCAGATTTCTTTTAGAAACAGTCTTTCTCAACGAACGACCAACGAAATCCAAGACAAACCCACCAGCTATACAGCGCATCCACAAGAAAGCCAGGATCCGTCAATCGAAGAAGCCGAAAGCCTAAGCATCGTACTAACATCCCCCCTCCTCGACATTCTCTGCAAGATCTCCATAACCCTTCAATGATACGAATGACGACGAGCAGAATAACAATGGCGGTTATACAAAAATCGCACCGATCAAATCTTTTCGAAGCTAAGTGACATAGCAGGAGGAGGTGTCGCAACCCTCACACGAACTGCTAAATCTGCTTGTTACCTTAGAGAAGCTTATCACATAAACCCCCTTCACCCCACGCCTAAACTATCGCCATTCCCCCTTTCCCCCAACCCCATACCCAAAAGCCTATAACCATCCTCGATACGGAGCAGCAGCAGGTTACGTATGTTCCAGTGCCAACCTATGTGCGCAATTCTGCAGGAGATGAATTTGTGAGCGTCTGATGACTAAACGCTTGAGACGGCTAAGACGGTTGTGGTAATGAAGCCTAAGAGGGTGGTGTAGATATATGCTCGACTTAGAAGAAAGAAAGAAAAGAGGTAGAGAAGACGGAATCCATTTCGGTCTTTGGTCCACTTACTCAATTCACAGATGGAGAAATGGCCTGCTCTGTGCTCGGGTAAAAACTGCTTATGTCGCTTATCCGAAATGGAGCAGATGCTTGAAGAAGGAGACCTTAAGGCTCTGGCGCTGCCTAAAATATATTCGATCTAGAGCAATAACTAGAAGAAAGGAAAAGAGAAAAAGAGGCAAACAACGACACCCCTTCAACCCATTCCAACGTACCTACCGGTAGCAACTTCCACAACACCCAAATGCCCCCATTCCCTCACCCACAGCTGACCCTACGAAGCCCCATTCACAAGGCAAGGGAAAGCGCCCTGCTCACAGCGCGGAGCCAAAGTCCCAAAAAGAAGAGCAGGGAAAGCGCAAGAAGACACCCTGTATGCGAAGCCCCAGATCAGCAACGCGTCGAGCAATGAACAGCTAAGATCCGAGCAGGTTAGTTAAACTGACCTTGCATAACCGTTCGCAAGCTGGGATTCAGCCGATAAGAGAATAGGAAAAGAGTGGAAGCGATGGTGATGGAATAACACGGCAATACATACCAAACACCAATGAGAGATTTAGAACGATAGGAGGCCGCAGCGACGCTGTCAGGTTTCCACCGCTCGATCAGTAGTCGGCGTCGGTTCTTTTTGATTTAAGAAACCGCTCGTGAAAGTCAATACACGAACAAATGCAAACCGATAAGATCAAACTACTCCATAAGCGGCCAAGAGAATCAAAAAAAAAAAAGATTCCCAAGTCTTTCTACTTGAACGACTATTCCAGCTCTCCCCTCCACTCGTTGCCGAGAGTAACCCTCACAGCCTGCATGCTGAGGTGCCTCATCTGTGTCCGCTCGACATTTTCCTGGCCATCTCTCAGGCAGTCCTGCAGAGCTGGCACTTTGATCTACCAGGGTAGTTGGCGAATCGCCACACCCGTTGTAGCGCTTTCTCAAACCAGGAACAGAGGGGCGGAGTCGGAAATCCTCAGTATAGGCTCACCCGCGCCCGTAAAAGATCGCGTGAAACTTTGGATTTTCGAAGCGTTGAATGTGCTGGCGGGGGACCAATGCTGTGTGGGCAGCTATGGAAATCCCGAGAACATCCCTGCTTTTCATCTGCTCTGTGGGCGGTACGATGACGATGACTTGTTGTAACAAGTAATGCCCCATCTTCATAAACCACCCTCTCGCCTCTTCCCTCTTGCTCCTCCGTCCGGAACAGGAACTTTGAAACAAAACCATCGGGGCTTCTCTCAAGGGGAACGAGACGAGGGAATACGACGGTAGCAAAAGGCGTCCGGATGTGATTTGGTAGGCTGGATAGGCCGGGGTTAAAGCTCTGCTCAACAATCGACTGGAAACGATTTTTGGGGGGGGGGGTGCGAAAAAGGGGTGCGTGCGTGCGGGAAGAAGGAGCTTTTCGGTCGAGTAGGTAGCAGAGCAGAAATGCTGACGCGGCACTTGGTCGATATATATGGAACCTCGAAGGGGGTGGCGAGCATCAACGGGGAGCCTGCCGATTTACCCCCCTGTATCGCAAAAAAACGGAGAAAAAGGACCAACAGCCAGCCGCAGTCTTTCTTAACCCACAACACTCACACCCAATACCCAATACCCAATCCACTCCACCCCAACCCTTGTTGTCCCGGGGACTTCAAGATTTCCTGTAAACCACATCAGCGCCCTCACACTCGCTTCAAACCCCAAAATGCCAGACACGGATCGTAGCTCTGGGTTTTTGGTGGCTTACAATGTCGGTAGCTTATTATCGCGCTTGAACTTTTTGGCTAGGACGTGGGAGATATGTAGGAATGCAATGAATGCATTGGTGTTGCTCGGATGGTTTACTGTAGTGCGATTCGAACACAGTGATACCGAGAGAGATTTTTTTTTCTTTCGGTTTGGGACGAAAGGTTAGGAACGTGCGGATGAACGAGGACTGGTTGTTTGTTGTTAGTTACTGATGTAGGCTGATAGAAAGGGGATAAGAAGAGACTACTTGGCTTCGAACACCTGAAGAACTCGACAAATCTCTTGGAAGGACGTGAGATCTCTAAAAGTCGATAAAATTGCCGGTATCTAAAGAAAAGTTGACGAGGTGGAGGAGTCTCCAATTATATAGTATAAAGCCTTCGCGCCACGGCCAACACCGCCACGAATCAAAATAATCAAGATTACCCATAATAGTGGTACAGACTGTCCGTCCCAAAACAATGCCCCCCAAACCCAAAATGCTAGATGTGATTCTCTACACAATCCCATATATCTATGCAAAATCCGAGTACCTCTAATGTGGGGATTTGTATCCCGTGGCGACGTTGCAGTTTGCATCACCACAAAAACTGACCAGTACCGGGCCTGGGAGGAAAGTCTTGACCGGGAGTGACTTTGATAAGCTCCTGCCACTGAAATCCAGTGCCTCCGCGTAGACGTAGGGGGCGAAGCTTGGTGCCTTCCACATTGTTTCGAAACCACTCTTGGCAGCGGTCGGCTGCGCGGTGTAGGTACCATTCTTCGAGTTGGCGGTCCAGAACCTCCATTGCGTGACTTGGGTCGCGCCGTTCCAACTAACATAAATATGGGTGTTGGAACCGTTGGTTTTGGCGTAACTCCAAACAGCGGGCTTGTCAATTGGGGTGGAAGTCCAATCGTATTTGAAGGCGCGGTAATTCCCGATCCCGTGGGTTCCAAGGTTGGCGTACCAGACTGCGTTGCCATCTTTAGTATGTTCAGACATCGAAGGGATGACTCCCCATCCGACTAATGCATTTCCGCTGGGAAGGACCTGCATGCTACCTTGGCTGGCTGAAGAAAGACCTGTCCCGGGGGCGAAGTACTGTTTGAGGATGGTGGCAGTCTTGGTTGAAGTGTCTACCGAAATAATCATACCGGATGATTGGGGTATAGACTGGTTGAATCCGTCGGAGCCGTTGTCAAATATAGAAAGGGTAGTCGTAGTGTTGGTCTCGCCATGGAACCGAACATGATGTTGGAAGGCAAAGTTGAAACCTTTGAGGGCAAAGTCTGAATGTTTGCCACCTAGTCTCCATTTGATGGATCCGTCCTTGCCCGAGATTCTAAAGATGGTGCCTGTTGCTCGAGAAGAAACGAGGTAATCTCCGTTGGCGCATTTGTCAATGGCATTGATGTGGCTGTGGAATGATCAATATTAGGATCTCTGTCGAAAGCCTACAAAGAAACTCACAAGTAATCCCATGCTGTTGTGTAGGTGAGTCCGTTGCCCGAAACATCGGTAGAACTCAACTGGCTGTAGCTGTCATTTGGAGACACGTGATCCAGAGCATTCCACTCAAACAAGACTGCTCCAGTGGTAATGTCAATCTCCTGGAACATCCCCTGAATAACCCAGCCCATTCCTCCTTGGACTCCATAGGAGCTAAGATCATATTGTACTTGATCAAAAATTGTCAAGATAGCCGACTTGCCGTCTGGCAAGACATTGAATTCGTGCAAGTCAGAGGATGTGCGCCCATTGCCTGCTTCTACCGTCTTGTAGGTTCTGTAGGATTGATCGAGGATGAGACCGTGTCCATGTCCATAACCACTCGCAAGGTTGATGTTGTTTACCGACAGATGGGGCGAGCCGTTAACATTCACAACGTTGAAACCCATCGAGGTACCAGCACCGCCGTTACCGAAGCCGCTCCAGACGAGGTCCTATGATAATCAGAACAGAGCTCGACTACTTCAAAAAGGGCAAAGCTTACACCATTAGTGGCATAGATGTATGGGCCTGACTGGTCGGTCCAGTATGGGCAGATGAAAATATATCCCGGCGTGACATAGCTAGCGTTGTTGATCGTAACGTTCAAGATCGGAGCCATTAAGTCTGGTCTCTGCAAAATGCCGAAGCTCGGTCAGTGTTATGCAATTAGGGAATCTGCGAGAAGCAACTGACCGACATATAAATGTGTTCCGGATTGGTCACATTGTTGATATTGGTTGTAACTCGTTCCCACGGGCCCTAGATAAGTCACCAATCCGATCAGTTCTGTGGTCCAATAGGTCTCTCGGATAGACTTACAACAATATGCCCTTGCTGAATGGTATTGGTTTGTGAGATTGAATTATCCTGGGCCAAGACTGAGCCCGCAGTAAGAATTGCTGCGCATAACACGCGATGCAACGCGGTAGACATTAGAGAAATCATCTTTCTATATCCAGTAACAGCCTATTCGATATATTCCAAACAGGAAAAGAATGTGGTGGTTGTAAACGAGCGAAAAACCAACAGTTTTTAAAGAATGAATCCTACCACACTGAAAGAGACCGTGAAAATAACCCGAGGACGATAACGATTCAGCAAAGAAGGTCAGCTGGGTTCTTATATCTAATCCTCCTGACCGTCGCACATGTTGGATACGTACCACCGCCTTCTACATTCGAGTGTAGAGAGATCGGTCCATGAGATAAACGGCCCCAAAGCCCCCACAATAGGTCAAGCTTCGTTTTGCTTCGGTCGGAGCCTGTGCCAAGACAAGTAGGAGGAGCCAATCCGCCTGAGCTAGGTTGAACCATTGGCCCCCATTCAATCGTATCACGGATCGTCTAGAGATTACGGTGCCTGGCTAGGTGCTCCGCTTGGATAGATTGTGTTACGACGAGCTGCTGCGAATAGGCGAGGCGATGTTGGGGTCAGTGATTCTCAGATTATATTCGAAGAAGGCTACCTGTCTCCGTGCCTTGCATATACTATGGTACGTAGTTAGGTAGGTAGGTAGTGTAGAAGCTGTGCGGCTGATCTTTCCTAGATTCTTCGGCGCCTCCCATTTTGATGGCAGGTCCGCTGTGATAGCGAGGGCAAAAGCCAACCAAAAGGGGTAAAGTAGGGCTGTTTCTGAACTAGGGAAGCGATAAGCGGAAGGACTGACGCAAGGGCTAAGACTGGTCACGCATTAGAGTGTGGACTGGATACAAACAGCCATTATTTGCTCGTGCGTTTCATTGCGCGAAGGTACATACATGGTACTGAACAAACAGAGGCGCAGAAGAGGTCAGTGGGTACTTGCGATAGAATTCTGTGAGACTGTGTTGGGTTCTCTGTCGCACGAAAATCGAACATCTGATGGATTCGAGACCAAGATTCGGATGGTCCAGGTTCCACAGCAGAATCAATTGATCAGATCAGGGCAGATCTTGAACGCTGAATAAGCGCATCCATTACGACCTAAGGGCCTGGACAGCTCTTGGAGGATTAGGCACAACAGGTGCCAGCATCAAACTCTCCGGCGAGCATTTTCGAACACGAGCAGCCCCACAAGCCATGCGATCACACATCCAGCTCGTGTACCTCCTTCTCTCCTTCACTTCCTTGTCATCACTCACCTCAGCTGCCTGTGAGTCCTACTTCGTCACACCCGTCCTCCTCATCATCTGCTTTACTAATTTACCCGGCCCCCAAAATCTAGCCCCCACCTCCTTCTGCAAATGCGTCTGCTTCACCAACAGCACCATCATCGCCCTCGACCCTCCCGCGTCCTCCGCCACATCTCCGGCCTTTAGGAGCGCACTCTTCGCTTCCAGAGCCGATGGGCGAATAGCGATGCCGGGTTAGACGACGACGGTAGGGATAGGAAAGAATACAGGGCTGGGAACTGCAATGACTGCAATCGACAGTTCTGTCTAGACTACAATTTGCCGATATGTAAGGGGGCCAGGGTGGAGGATGTGTTTACCACCTGTTTTCGTACGTCCAATATACTTAAGAGAGATTGGGTTTCAGGAGACGGGACTAACAAACCACTGTAGAGAGAGACTCGAGAAAAGATGGGGCGGTTGTGTTCATATTCATATTCGCAACGGTCGGGCTTCTAGGCTGGGCGGCAGTCAAGCCACGGGTAGGGAATTGGATTGAGGTGAGTGCTATTGGGGGAGCGCATTCTTCGTACAAAGACTAACAAAAGATGTGGGCAGAGCGCGAGGGAACGAAGAAGTTACATACCACTACCGAATCAGGCAGACAGTTGACGAATTGATGTGATTTGGAAAGCATGCTCCTCCTTTATCGGCAACGATTCCTTTATACTTCAGCGTAGGAGCTTGGCGTTGAAACATAGGGTGCTTTCTCGGACGCTTTGGACGGTTATTAGCATGCCATTGTTTGGGATTCGGCGACGTGGTATTATGGGAGCGGTCATGCCCCGACCAACCGGATAACTGAAAGACAAGGTCATGATTTTCGTGATGGGTATGAAGGATTTCACGTTCGATTTATCCGTTCATCTATCGTCATTGCTGCTCTAGACCGAGTAACAGATGCAAGCAACCAAGTCTTGTGGATCCACTTGGCATCCATCACGTATTCTTGTTCGATCCATGGCACACACCAACCTCCTTTCCCCATTCCCTTGATCAACCACCACCACCCTCGATCCATCATCATCCTCCCCCATCTCCCTGACCCTTATCTAAACATCACCCCTCCCCTCCTTGCTGACTTTCTCATGAGCGGCATGCTCCAGGGGCCCCTCAGGGTTGCTCGGCAGCGCATTCAGCTTCTGATCATCGCTGACCTCCTTGGCGTGCGTGTCACTGGGAGCGGCATCGATCTTGCCGGACTCCGGTTGACCGATCTGAGCGTCGGATTGCTTCTCTGGCTCTGGGGATTGGCGGCCGGCGTTGGGGGCGGACATGGTCGGTTTGGTTTGGATTTTGTTGGGTTGTGGCAGTGAGGCTTTGTTTGGGTTTCTGCAGATGGTTAGCCGAGACTTCTCGGGATTTGCTGGGACGGTGTTGGAGCATGAAGAGTTGTAGCTGGGAGAAGAGGGATTTGTTGGGGGTACATCGAGGTCGGTGGCCTAAGTTGGGGAAAATGGCAAGAATTACTTACTCGACTGTAATAGTTGGATCTGTAAGTTGAGAGGCTTGGGGGTACTGTGGGTGTAATGGACGTTACTGATGTTGGGAGCAAAAAGTGGTTAGGAGGGGTGAGCAGCTTTACAGTTATAGCCCCACCAACTCACCAAGTACGTCACAGTCGGATTTTCAGAGGAGCGGAAGTTCAATAATATATTCGCGCAGCGCCTGGTGAGCTTAACCATGCATTCTTCCATCCAGATGTTAATTGAATGGCTAGGACTAATTACTGTGCAAACATCGGGCTTTTGCGCCTAATGTATATTACAACCCACCTGAAGCAGTCGGGTTGCTGAAGCACTGGATTGTGATCTAGAACGATTATGAGCATCCTTCTCTTTCGAAATCCTGGGTGGGTTAAGACGACTGGTGTTGCATTGCTGTGCACTGTTGAGATATGAGAGCTAGCGCTCGGTTATTTGTATGGAGATCGGACTGGACCTGTAGTGATCGATATCCGGATGCATTTGCATGACGAGTATCTTGCGCCTGCATATGGCAAGACCTTTGGGCCATCGAAAGATAGCTCCAGTCAAGTAGTATATCCGGTGACCAGCCTTAGGCATGCAAGCCATGTCCAGTAACTGGCAACCCACGCTCCCGTAGCTCTTTCTCGATGATCTTCCACCTGCCAAGTTCCTTCTCCTTGTCAATGGGTGTGTACCTTCGATCCATTATCTGCAGGTTCGGGAGAGTCTGGAGCTTGTCACTGAGCTTGAGCGTCTCGGCTAGCTTCTTAGGTTTTGGCTTCTTAATCAGATGCCCCAGTAGCCCATTCGCAGATTTTATGCCATCAATCTCCGGGTCTGGGATGCGAATGCCCGTAAGCTGCATGGCACGCTTCAGCACCTATACGAGTGTCAGCCACTGGATCATCCCTAGGGAGCGAAAGTACATGCTGCGAATTTTAGAGTTGGGTCATCCAGAGGTATGCTAGACCAGCTTTGATCCTGGGATGCAGCATCCAGCAAAGAAACTTCTTTTCTTCCCATTATAGGATCTGGTCCAACCTCCGATGTCTGCAACGGATCGGATTCCACCATAGCAGCATTCATGTTGTTGTTTGCCTGTTCTTCGTCTTGCTTCATTCTTTCCTGCACATCCTCTTCGGAATAGACTTCCATATTCTGTTCCGGCGCAACTCTTGAAGTAGACTCTAGGACTTCCTCTCGTAGTCGCTCATTGACAAAGTTGAGCTTAACATTCCTACTGGTATCTTGTGAAAAGCTTACGCCACTCAACTCCGGAAGATCATCTTCCCAACTTGATGTGATCACAACGGGCATTTTCGCTTCCCGGAGCGCGTAAGTCTCGACCAAGGCCCGATGAACAGCTGCTGAGACTTCTTCCCGGGTTTTCAATTTGGAAGGCGCCATAAAACTATGCTTAGCCTTCAGTATACATAGAGTAATAGATGGTCAGCAAAACCGACCATTGGAATGGAGGCATTTGATGTAAAGGTGGAAGAAGCGCGAGATCCGCGATTGATGTTGCAGGTATATAGTCTGAACCCAGATCGCGATCTCTTGGCATCAATGGTTTGGCTTTCGTGTCTGGAATGACCTCTCCAGAACTTGCTTCATCTGCCTCTTCAAGATCCAACTGGCTCTTGCCACCGTATGGGTCTTTTTGCCCGGGAGGTTCTGATGTGCCCCAGATCCTTTTCCTAAGCCCCTCCGTGAAATCGCTGCTGGCATTCCGCTTGGCGGTGTATGTCGTTATCGCTGATGGATGAGGCCAATGACCAGTTGCAGACGCTCGCTGCCGGCATTGAAGACATACAAAGCCGGATCGAGACGCGATTTGACCTGGTCTTTGCGCATTCGCTGCACTGATACGTACGGCTGATCTCATAGTGGTCTGTGGGTGGTCTGTCGTGCTCTTGAAGTATTTCGAAAATGGAACACAAGAACAGGGCTGTGGCGCTAGTCGTTTATCGTTGTATGCAAAACCTTGTACGTTTTTTAGGATTTGCCGAGAGCCCCACCAAAATTAGTGGTAAATCTCCAAAAGTGCAAAATAAGAAAACAGAAATTGTAAAATCAATCTCACTGCCTCCTTCCATGCCGTAGCATTAGGAATTGAAGTTATACCCACCTGCCATGGCCCTCAGAAGGTTCACTGTTCCTTCTTCTGCTACTGCTTCTTCTGATGTCACTCGTTTCAGGAAAAGAGCGGCATCCAAGTCACTCAGCAAGCTCAGATTGACTCTTAGATCATCTGAATCATCTGAAGTTTCAGAGACTGATAGAAGTGTTCTTTCTATTCTTGCTGCTGCTGCTGTCGTCGTGATTGTGATCTTCTCGTCGTCGCTCTCGTCGTCATCGTCGTCGTCGTCTTCCTCTTTTGAACGATTTCGACGATCGATCAGTTCAGACGATTCAGAGACTCAGAAGTTCTATCGTAGTGTGCAAGCTTCACATGACGAGACTCAGACTTCTGATGTAGTTTATCGATGATATCAGCTGCATTCAAAGACTTCGTCAGTCATAGAGATTGATTCAAATACTTGATCAGATAGCAAAGCTTCTTCATCAGTTTCTTCGTCAGTTTCTTCATCAGTTTCTCGATCAGTTTCTTCATCAATCTCTTCGTCAGTTTCTTAATCAGTTTCTCAATCAGTTCAGAAGTTGAAGAAGAAACAAGAAAGCAAAGCTTTCAAAGCTGTCATCGTTCTTGTCGTTGTCGTTGTCATCATTCTCATCATAGTATTCTCAGAGTCTTCTGTCTTAAAGCTTGCTGTTTCAGAGTCTTTTGTCTCAGAATCTTCTATTTCAGAATCTTCTGTCTCAAAGATGATTTCATACTCAATGAACTGTCAGCTTCTTTATGAGATTTCAAACATACATGATGAAGTCTTGCAGTGTATCAATGATGATCTCAACAGCGATTTAGATCTTGAGCTCTTAAACTTCAGACAGAAGATACATGCAAAGAGTTAATGTCATGATGTCAGATCATCAACTCAATTTAGAACATAGATCATCGATATTTTAAATAATCTCAATTCATTGAATCTGTTTTGCAGTTCAATGAATCAAGTCATTAATTTAATCATCATCATCTTAATTTAGTTTCAGCAATTCTGTTTTGATCATTTCAGTCATATGCATGAACTTCTGCAATCTTAAGTCAATAAAATTACTGTCTAGTCTTGATTCTGCTCGATTCATGTATATAAAAGTTGAGTTTTCATTCTTTTCTTTCATTCTTTGTCTTTCATCTTGTACATTATCTGATGTATTGTTTTGTATCTAAATTCTATCAAAGTAATAATAATATCAGTCTTTTATATTGATAGTATCTTTAATTTAGCTCAGTTTCTGACATTACGAAAGATCTACACTTTCTGCAACATTTTCATACATTGAAATCTCATTTAGTTACTCTTTCACTCAAATGAAGTCATCTCAGAATTTCTTGATCGACGATGAGCATGCTGCAGAACAGTTCACTCAAAGTATGATTGAAAATTCAGTTGAGATCTTTCGTGTAATGCAAGAGCTTCAAAATCAAGTTTGACAACATGATGTCATCATTTCATCTTCATTCATCATTTTCAGTTCTTCAGTTTATATAAAATTGAATTCTCAGTTTCTTGCAATAATAACTCAGATCATCACACAAATCTTGAACAATCAATCTTCTTTCATCATTCATCTCTCTGCAAACTTTGTCGCTGTTTTCATTGCTTTTAAATTCGAGAAGCTTCTTGACATATCTGAATATGAGAAGAACAAAGATCAATTGAATGCATGAAAGCAGAGTCTGATACAGCGTATGAATGTGAATGATGATCATTATTTCTCTCATCGAGTCAAGATCATCTATGTCGAGTCATGATTCATCATAGATAAGAAGACTCACAATCTAATGAGTCAATATCGAGTCAATAATCTCTGTATCATTTTCATCTTCGCAGATTGATGACACAAGTTGCATCATTGCTGCAACAATTCTTTCAAGACAGAAGATGTTCATTTATATCTTCGTGAAATTCTGAAGCAAGACATGAATAACTTTGTTGATTATTACAATCTCTTCTATCAAAAGAAAGAATATTCTTTGATGAAAGATTTCTCGTTGATTGACTGTTTGAAGCGCAATGTCAATTATTTCATTCAAGTCATCATCTTCTTCTGACGAAATTTCAATGAAACTCAATCATTCATCTTTTATCAATGAATTCAAGCATTTTCTGACATTGACGAAGAGCTTCAGCAGCTTAAGCATCATCAATCTCACTTCATCTTTATCATCATTTCATTCATCAAAGTCAAGAATGTTTCTGCGTTGACTAGTAATTCTTTGAGTTCAAAGATCATCATTTCTGTGACTGTTATTTTGACAGTATCTTCGTTTCTTTCTTTCTTGTTTCTCAATGAATCAATAAATCTAAACTTCATCATTGTCATCATTCAAGATAAGACTTTGATCGTTTTTGAGATTAAGAAAATCTGCAACAAGTGAAAGCTGTGCTACTACTGCAAATTGCAACATTCGAGCAAAATTGCTAAAGAATGCTCAAATAAGAAGTTCTTCACTCTGCATATCATGAATGTTTACAACAATGACATCATCAGTATAAATGAAGAAGTCTCGCTGCTTGCAAAAAAAGTTTAGTCTCTGAGCTAAGTTGCGCTCAAAGATCTGTATACATATTATTTTGTTTATTAGTCTCAATCTTTTCATTCTCACTTCAATCATATAGAAAGTTTTCTGCTAAATCTGTCTTGAAACTTTTTGAATTCAATTCAACATTCAAAGATAATCACATGATAGTATTCTGTATTCTACGTCAAGCTCAATCTAAAGTTTTCGCTCTCACTCTGATTGATAGTGAAGTCTCTGCTTATGTTTTTATGAATAAATTCTTCGCGCAACAACATCATCTTTTCTTGCATCAATTAACTCACTCTCGCAGACTTCAAGAATTTGATGATCAAGTCGCTTTAATCGATGAAATTACTCATGTCATCGAAATCACAATGATTCTCAACAAACACATTAAAAAATCATTCTTTTATGTCATTGAATTAAGTCAGTATCTCATCATCATGAATCTGTCAGAACTTCATTGTCACGTCATTGATGTCAATTTTGAACACAATATTCTTATCTTATTTTTCTTCTTTTGTCTTAATCATTGTTGTCAATTTCTCGTCAAGATCTATGATTTTAATCAACAAGAAGAAAATTTCTCGCTCAAAGTTAACAAAGTAGCTTCTCTTCAGTCTCGCTCTCAATTTGCTCACAAGAAGCAACTCAGTTCACGAATCATTCACAAGAAGCAATTCAGTCTACAGATCACTTACAAGAAGCAATTCAGTTTACAGATCACTCACAAGAAGCAATTCAGCACTCAGTTTGCTTGCAAGAAGCAATCTAGTTTCTCATTCACTCAAAAAAAGCAACTCAGTTTTCAGTTCACTCACAAGAAGCAATTCAATTCTCAATTCACTTGCAAGAAGCAACTCAGTTTTTCGTCTGCTCACAAGAAGCAATATAATTCTTCGTTTGCTTATGAAAAGTCAACTAATATTCAGCTCGTTCACAAGAAACAAATCTCATTCAGTCTTGTATTTCATTTGAAACAAGAAGCTTTTAATCATATTCTTCAAGTCATTCAAAAAGAATACTCATTAAAAATCAAGTGTTGAAATTCTTTCTTCTTTAGAACTTCTGTTGTTTTTCAAGCAGATCAATTCAATCAATCTTTTATACAACTTGACATAATTAAGTTGAAAGTTCGAAGCTTTGATCATGCTGCTCATGTCAAAGACATTGAAGTGTTTAGCATTATTTTAAAGAAAATCGATGTCTTCTTGAATCTTGAGTCAATCTCGTCTTCTAATCTAGATTCTGACAGGTCAAAATCACGTCACGCGACTTTAACTGTCTGTTCAAAGAACAGCTCAACTCTTGCTCAGTTCTCATCTCGTTCTCAAGACAGTATGTATGATAAGAATCATCGTCTGAATCTTCATCAAATGAAAAAGAAATTTCATTTGACTGCATTCATGACACAAGAAGATCTTGAAGTTTATCAACAAAGTAAAAACGTCGATTCAGTCACAATTCTATCGTTCAGATATTTCAAGTTTCTAGACATCTTCTTCAAGAAGAACGTCGATATCTTGTCTTTGCATTGAACTCATGATCATGTCATACATCTTAAAGAAGATGCTCAATTCTCAGTCTTCGCTTTGTACAACATGAATCATGATGAAATTCTAGAACTTTGTCGTTATTTGAATGAAAATCTGAGCAAAGATTTCATTCAAGTCAGTCGCTTTCAGATGATCATCTCTGTTCTCTTCATTAAGAAACTCAAAGAAGAACTTTGCTTCTGCGTGAACTATCGAGATCTGAACATTATCACAGTCAAGAATCGATATTCTCTGTCTCTGATCTCAGAAATGCTGAATCATCTAAGTCAAGCTAAAATTTTTATTAAGCTGAATATCATTTCTGCGTTCAATTGACTTTGAATCAAAGAAGAAGATGAAGCTCTCATTGTTTTTTGCACTTGATTTGAATTATTTGAGTATTTAGTCATGTTCTTTAATCTATGTAATGAATCTGTCTCATTTCAGAAGTACATCAACAATACTCTTCATGAACATTTAGATAAGTTCTGTACAGCTTATCTGAATGACATCTTGATTTATTTCAACAATGAACTTGAGCATGAAATTCATGTCAAGCTCATTCTGCGAAAGCTGCAAAAAGCAGATCTTCAGATGAATATAATCAAATGCAAGTTTCACGTCACTCAAGTTTCATATTTAGAATTGATAATCATCATTGAAGAGATCAAGATGAACTCTTTTAAGATAAACATCATTGTCAACTGATTCATCTTGATCAATGTTAAAGATGTTCAAAGTTTTCTAGATTTCGCGAACTTCTATAGAAGATTCATCTATGACTATAGTAGAATAATTATCTCGCTCACTCATTTCATCAGAAAAGATGTACTCTTTGTCTGATTTCAGAAATATCAGATTGCATTCAACATTCTTAAGAAAGTCTTCACTTTCAAGATTATTCTTCGTCATTATAATTTAGATCACAAGATTGTGATAGAAATTGATGCTTCAAACTATGTGTTCAAAGACATTCTCTTTCAGTACAATGAGAATGAAATTCTTCATTCAGTCGCTTACTTTTCGAAGAAGCATAACTCAGTTGAGTGTAACTATGAGATCTACGATAAAGAACTCATGATCATTGTTTGCGTTTTCAAGAAATGATGATCAGAGCTTGAAGACTTTATCTATTCTGTTGAGATGATCACGAATCACAAAAATCTTGAGTATTTCATGTCAATTAAGCAGTTGAGTCATTGTCAAGCTCGTTGAAGTGAGTTTCTGTCTAAATTTAACTATCACATTGCTTATCATTTTGACAAGATCAACGATAAGTTGAATGCTCTGACACGTTGCTCAGAAGATCCTTCTAAAGAGAAAAATACATTCGATTCTCGACATCAATATCAACATCAGACAATTCTGAAAACTCATGTTTTAAATCTCAATATTGTTGAGAATCTCACTCTTGACATCTTTGACATCAAAGTTATGAAGCTTCAGTCACAAATCATCACTTTAGATTCAGTTCAGTTACATCTGTTTTCAATTATCTCAGCATTCTTGCAAATTTTAACTTTCATGAATTTAAAAATCGAAGAATTCAACATTGAAAACATCAAGTCTCAGTTAAATCAAGACACTTTGAATCTTGATGAAGATTCTGCTGACATTCTCACTCAGACATTGTGAAAGCAAGTCGAAATCAATGACAAATTTGCAACTCAGATAATCGAAGCACTTTGTAATGAAGCACAATATCACAACAAGATTTCTCTAGTTGAGTGTAAAGAACATGAGAATCATCTGTACTTTCAAGAAAGAAAGTACATGCTCAACTCAGATAAACTACGTCTTCGTATCATTCAGCTCGCTCATGATAGTGTCATTGATGATCATTCAGAAAGAGCAAAAAGCTATGAATTGATCAGTTGAGTCTACTGATGATTAAACATTTATAAGTATGTTCAACGCTTCGTATGAAACTATCACGTGTGCACACGTTTCAAGCTCTCTAGACAATAAACTCAAGAATGATTGCATTTTCTTTCAATTTTCAAACGTTGTTGACGTGATATCTTCATGAACTATGTAAATTCTTTATCGCTCAATATCTTCATGAATATCACATATAAATATGTTCTAATCTTTATTGATTGTCTTATCAAAATGAAACATTTAGTTCTCATCACTTCTATGAAAGTTGAAGAAGTTATCAACTACTTCTATGCTCATGTTTGAAAACATTATGATTTACTTGAGTTCTTCATGTCTGATCGAGACACACAATTCCTCTTCGATGTCTGAAAGCATATGTGTAAAATGTTGAAAATAGATGTTAAGTTATCAATGATGTATCATTCTGAATTTAATGATCAAATTGAAAGAATCAATGCTGTCATGAAGCATTATCTTCAAGTCTTTATCAACTACATGCAGAATGACTGAGTTAAACGACTTTCTGATGTCGAATTCATCGTCAATAATGCATCATCATCAATCACTTTAACATCACTCTTCTTGATCAATTCAAATCAGAATTCACGTTTAGACTTCAAGTTTTCTGAGTCTCTGTTCAAAAATCTTACATCTCAAGCTCAAGACAAGTTAATCAATGTTGAAGAGTTCATCAAGAAGATGAAGAAACTAACTGAGCATCTACGTGATGAGATGCTTATAGCTCAGATCATTTACAAATTCAATGTCAATCTCTTTCATCGTTCTTGTTTTAAATACTTCGTTAAAGATGAAGTTTGACTGAATGCTTGCAATCTCAGCATTGCTCGTCTCGTTGTCAAGTTAAATGATCATAATATTGATCTTTTCAAGATTAAGCATGTCTTCAAGAATAATTCTTTGATCATTGAGTTAAATCTTTCAGCAGTCATGAAAATTCATTCAATCTTTCATGTCATTCTTCTGAATCATATTGCAAGTGACTTTCTTTCAAGTCAACATCAGAAACTTCGAGAACTCATTATCATCAAGAATGACGAAAGATTCTGATATGTAAACAGCATACTAAACTTCAAGCATGATAAATGTTATAATTCATCTTTGCTCAAGTATTACATTGATTGAGAAAATCACTTTTCTACTTGAGAATCTTTTCATCTTCTGAATAATTGTGAGCAAGTGCTTGATGAATATCATCTCGTCAATTCTGTCGTCAAAGAATCACATGTACTGTCGTGTGTGATGTTTCAATGTCAATGTCAAAAACTTTAAATTCAATCTTCATCATCTCAATTCAATCTCAATCTGACTCAGATCTTGTTTAAATCTGACTCAGATATCTTGTTTAAATCTGATTCAGATGTGACTCAGATGTATTTTAGTTTCATCTGTGCATCATCACATTAAACTGCATTTTGTCTCTTTCTTGCTCAGATCTGACTCAGATCTTATTTAGATCTGACTCAGACATCTCGTTTAAATCTGACTCAGATGTGACTCAGATGTGTTTCAATTTCTCGTGCATTATCACGTTAAAATGCGTCTCATCTTGTCTCATCTTTCAGACATCTTGCTCAGATCTGACTCAAATGTGACTCAGATTTATTTCAGTTTTATCTGTGCTTCATCACATTAAAATGCGTTCATATCAATTCTCGTCTCATTCTCATCTTCATCTTCAATTCTTTCTTGTTTCATCTTGTTTTCTTTCATCATTTTGCAGAAGTTCAGTCTTGAAGAGAGAAGCTACTGTCATGATGTCAGATCATCATCTCAATTTAGAACATAAATCATCGATATCTTAAATAATCTTGATTCATTGAATCTGTTTTGCAGTTTAATGAATCAAGTCATCAATCTAATCATTGTCATCTTAATTTAGTTTCAGCAATTCTGTTTTGATCATCTCAGTCATGTGTGCAAATCTTTGCAATCTTAAGTCATAAAACTACTGTCTAGTCTTGATTCTGCTCGATTCATGTATATAAAAGTCGAGTTCTCGTTTTTTTCTTTCGCTCTTTGTCTTTCATCTTGTACATTATCTGATGTATTGTTTTGTACCTAAATTCTATCAAAGTAATAATAATATCAGTCTTCTATATTGATAGTATCTCTAGTTTAGCTCAGTTTCTGATAAACAGAAGCAGAAGCAGAAGCAGAAGCAGAAGCAGAAGCAGAAGCAGAAGCAGAAGCAGAAGCAGAAGCAGAAGCAGAAGCAGAAGCAGAAGCAGAAGCAGAAGCAGAAGCAGAAGCAGAAGCAGAAGCAGAAGAAGAAGCAGAAGCAAAAGCAGAAGAAGTACTTTGATGATTTAATATATGACAATGATGTTTACAAGAAAGTCTCAGACAATGATTACTACTTCTGAGCTTGAATGTCTGTTTTTCTAGCAGTTTATCTACATTTATGAATTATAGTCTATGTCAGCAAGTCAAAATAGATTGTTTGAATCATCTTTTATTTGTGATCGCTATGATCTCACTGCATTGTGTAAAAACTCATCAAATTCATCTCTGAATTCTGTGTAATACTGAATCAGCTCAATGTTTTTCTTAATTCAGATTTTCAGCATTGCAAAGAAGATTTCTATGAGATTGAAATCAGATGAGTACGATGACAGCTTAATCAGCAGTACTTCAAACTTCATACAAAGCTGATTTAGTTTAATAAATTGATGAATTCAAGCATTATTTATGACTACGATGAAATGAGATTTAGAGTTATTTGAAGTGCATTGAAAAAGAACTTTGATTTTTATGAAGTTCAAAAAGATAGTCTTGATTATGAAGTCGTGATGCATCTTTCATGTCATATATTTCTCTATCATGTATGTCGACAGTATGCTTCATCTCTTTGATCGCTTGAGCATTTGACTAACGTGTAGAGAAACTTTGATAGAAGATCAGTCATACTTTCGATCATTTAGTCAGTGAATCAACATAAAAGCTTCAAGCGTTGATCTTAATCTTTATTTGTTCACTCACATGCAGCACTTTGATTCAAAAACATCAGCTGATTTGCTGTTCAGTCAGTCAGATGAAGCTTTCACTTCTTTCTCAAGATTTCACTTCGCTGAGCTGTTGTGCATTTGATGAGTTTCTTGCTTCATTTTCACGTGACTAGCAGTCTGAATACAGTGCTTTAATCGATGACTATGCTGAACTCGTCAAACAGAAATCAGATCATCTCGTCTTGATAGACAGTGAGTCGTTGATGCAGATATTCAATGAGCTGCTCTGCATGATAGTCGCTCAGCTTGAAAGATCTTTCGTCTATGAAAGCAGTGATCATGTCGATGACGATGTATGCTCTTCTTATTCTTCTGATCTGAATCATGCTGACTTCGATGACTTTAGATATGAAGACAGTGAAGTCTGAATGATCGAAATGAACATGAATACGACTTCGCATCGCTGAAGAGAGCGGCGGCGACATACTGAAGCTGACAGCAGTGGCAGCAGTGATAGAGCTAGTCTTAAGATGAGTATAACTTCAATTTCTAATGCTACGGCATGAGGGGAGGCAGTGGGATTGATTTTACAATTTCTGTTTTCTTATTTTGCACTTTTGAAGATTTACCACTAATTTTGGTGGGGCTCTCGGCAAATCCTAAAAAACGTACAAGGTTTTGCATACAACGATATCTACTAGCATACTTTAGGAATCGGTAAGGTAGGGAAGTATCTCTGGCACTTGAACAGACTGAACTTGCTACTCTCTCATGAGTTTGAGAAGGCTCAACTACTATCACGTATTCCAGTCATGTACAATGGTGGACAACAACTCGTGATTCTCATTCAATCTTATCCGCATGCCAGTCATTGCCACGCTGAATCACAATACGGGATATCCGTGCTTTACCGTGGTAAAGGATTCCCGTCAACTACTGGCACTCCCTTTAGAACTTCTCTCCAAGTGGTGCTACACCCGAAGAGGCGGCAACATCAGCGGCCGGTCCTGTCGCCGACTTTTCCCCACTTAAACCACTCTTCGAGCACCCACTGCAAGCACATTTTCCCTCCGCACAGGGACAATTCCCTGTATCTCCACCACAATTGCAGGTCGTCTTCTCTGTGTCAGGCACTTGCTGCATTGACTTCTCGTTCTCCGCCATGGTATTGCCGCTGCCGCTGCTCTTCCCACCCTTCATGTCGGCCAACCGCCTAGCTTCGGCGTGTATGTCCCTCACCTGCTTGTCACTTTGTGTGTAGAAGCTTACCAGCTTCTGGCCCGTCGGAGTGCCAAGGGCCTTCTCGAAGTAGGAGTTCAGGCCTCTCCACGTAGTGTTAGCCTTGTCTGTGATCCCGTAGCTTGCATCCAGGCCCTTCGCACGATCCGTTGCCTTGTACTTGCTGTCAAATTGTTGAAGAGCGTTGGTGAAGCGAGTGGAGACCCCGTGCTTATTGTCAAGAGAGATGGCGCGCTGGATGGCATTATCGCTGATCACGTAGCCGTGGGCCAAGTACTCGGCAACAATGCGAGAACGCGGCTTGTCTTCCTGAGAGATATCGTGTACATCGCGGGAGGAATCGTCAGCAGCTGCGTGAGAGCCAGCAATGTCATCGAGACCAGCGGCGCTTGAGACTTGGACTTGCGAACTACCAAGTTGGGTGTTGTCAAGAAGGAGGGCTGTCTTTGCGGCCCTGGAGGAATATGAGTATGGATCAAATCAGATCTGTTCGACACTAGCTCACGTCTCTTTCTCGAAAGTGACTGTTGCGCTCTTCGGGCTGTCTGCAGCTTCGGACGCAGGCGTGACAGAGAGGGAGGTGATCTTTCCGCTACCTAAAGTTAGAAATATTCGTTTTGAGTAGGAGGTTTAAGACACACCAAAAGCTGAAGAAGTCTCTCACTTCTTTCTCGCTTGTTTCGTGGCCAATGTTTTTAACCTATTGGGTGCACGGTCAGAGATCGAACTTGCGTATATGGAAAGGCCACACTTACATGGACGACAGTCGACGACATGATGATGGACTTGAGGGTATGGTAGGTTCAGGTTTGTATTTGGAAAGCGAGTTGAGGGATGTGGGTAGGGTTCTTTGTTGTAAGAGGAATAAGTGACAGAGAAATAGGTAGGTAGTAGAGGGGAGGGGTATGCCCGGCTGGACCCTGGAGGATCACAATGGAACAGTACTGTACTCGTACGTCAGTGGCTCAGCAACACCTGCGTGAATTCCACGTGATCATTCACTCTATAGATTCAGTCACCTACCAAAGATAGGAATCTATAAGCATTATTATTCGTGATTCCATGCGCAGCTGGTACTCTACATGAATCCGGAATCCGGTCTCCTTCCACTTCAGGATATCATCCCATAGCCAAGTTCTTGCTCGTCGGCACGGTAGAACAATTCCTTGCCATAGCTGTAATACACGACGTTTCGTTTTGACTAAATGCGTAAACAGGCTCACCATCACCTGCAAAGTATCACCCAACACAATGGAGACAGAGTTCGCAGGCGCAAGTGTATATCGATAGACTGTTGGTCTCGTATTCCTTCCACGTCTTGTTATCCCCAAGTACCTCACCAGCGTGATTGATGACTCGAGTGAACAAGTTCGCGGCGACGGGAGCGAATTTCTCTATCGGTAGCATTACGATCCACGCCAAGAGTCCCGTGAAGATCCGGGAATTCTAGCCAGGAAAAGTGCAAAATAAGAACCAGATTTGTAAAATCAACCCCACTGCCCCCCCAGTGCTTCATATGTAGTATATCCAACGCTCCATATGTGGCCTATCCAGTGCCTCATATGTAGTATATCCAGAGCTTCATATGTGGTCTATCTAGTGCCTCTTATGCGACTTACTGAATAGATCACATAGACTACATATAAAGCACTGAATAGGTCACATATACTACATATGAAGCACTGGGTAGGCCACATAAGAGGCACTTGTTGGAAATACTGTAGGGGAGATGGTAATCTCCGCCTTCATAGGGCTGATAGGGCTGGGGCCCGCTAGTAGAGTTTCAACCTGCTCGCTCCTAGATAGACTCCTAACAACAACAACCTACATACCAAAATGCCCCATAAGACCTCGTCCTCCAATACTGGATATACTACATATGGAGCATTGGATATACTACTTATGGAGCACTGGATATACCACATAAGAGGCACTGGATATACCACATATGGAGCACTGAATATACTACATATAGAGCATTGGATAGGCCACATATGGAGCATTTAGTAGGTAACGTGTGAAGCGTGTATAAAGCACTGTATGAGACATCTATGAAGCTCTATATGACATTCAGATCATGTACGAAGTGCAGTGTAAGTGATTCTACTGATTTCTACGAATTCTGCACTATTTGGAGATTTACACTCAATTTTTGATGGGTCTCTCGGCAAATCCTAAAAAACAGCGATAGAACTGAAATCTTCTTACCATTGTCGATCGCGTACGTCGTATTGTGTTCAGATGTTAACCGACGCTTTGGTTCTGCATCATATATATTAGTCCACGAATTATAGTGTATCTGCATTAGGATCAACCCTACAACAGAAAAGGCGGTCGCGGCCATCATAACCCTTAGTAGAAAGTCTACCACGAGGGTATCTACGGTGCTGGTGCGCGTTGTCGAAGGTATGTAGGAGCGCGACTTAAGCGTAGCAGTCCGAATTCGCTCGCTCTCGGCCGCCACCAAGGTGGAGGAGACTCTAACGATGGCCCGAAAATTCTTGTTCTCACATGGATAGAGTGTTCGATTGCGCTCGTGTTCGTCTGTGCGAGACTGTTCACCCGAATCAAGCTTGTCTGCAATTCGGGATGGGATGACTGGACAATGGCTTTTACTTGGGTAAGCTCAACAGTACTTTTCGGCAAACAACGTATTCCATCCGGATGCTGACTATATTGATAGGTCTTGTCTATCATATGCTCGATATTTGTTACCCTCGAAGTTCACTATGGCGTGGGACGACATGTGCGTTACTTGAACAAATATCAAGTAGCTCAAGCTACGAAGATGGTTTGGATGACCCAGCCTTTCAGCACCATGAGTGCGTGCTTTGGCAAGATCTCGGTGGCCCTGCTTCTGCTGCGTGTCATGAACAAGAACAAGATCCAGGCGTCAATTCTTTGGTTCATCATGGTCACTTTATTGATCGTCAACCTAGGCTGTGTCATCGTCACCGTTGCCCAATGCACGCCCGTTTATGCTCTTTGCGCTGGGGCGTGCTGGAACCCTAATATTCAGTTAGACGCGGGCTACCTCCAAGCTGATACGTCTAAGACCTTCAAGAAAGCTGCGGCCTTTGATCGTACTGATTTTCCAAGCTTACTCCACGTTCACTGATTTCGTTCTTGCACTCTTCCCCATCGTCATAATTTGGAAGCTTCAGATGAAACTGCAAGCTAAGATCGGCTTAGCGACGCTCATGTGTTTGGGTTTGCTGTAAGCTTGTTCATCATGGCATGCTGAATGTAGGATGTCTTCACTCACATCAGGAAAGTGCAACTGTCGCTGCTGCCATTAAAACTGCTCTACTTGGGGATTTGGCCCAGCCTGATTTTACATGCAAGTGCAATCGATATTCAGATGGTAATTTTAGCGCGTTAAGCTAACTCTTTTACCTAGATAGTACTATTGACTTGGTATGCTGGTATACGTGAGTCACTTCTGTCTTTATCTTCTGTGTTCATCTCTGCTGAGTTTTAATTCGAAGAACCGAGAACTATATCATCATTATTGCAGCCTGTGTTCCGACCCTTCGACCCTTGCTCGCATTTATCCGTGGCAAACCCATTGAAACTAAATACTCACGTCATAAGAGCTACCGACGTAGTAGATTTTCAGGTAACTCTAAGCCGGTTCATCCCCCCAAAACCAAGAACCAGCTAAACGACGGTGTTGACGCCGATGTCGAAGAAAACCTGGGGGCAGGGGACAATGTCGATCTCAGCAAAATTGGGTCATTGAATTGCGACCGTGAACACGAAGAAGCTGGAAGTGATGTCGAAACTTAGAATTCAACAGAACTACATACGCTGTGCAATGGCCTGGGTTAATTGCACAATTTACTCTTGTCCTCCACTTCAGTTTTTGGTTTAGGTACTCAGTAACGAGTTGAATTGAGTTTACAGGTGGTTTGGGTTTTGAACGAGGGAATTCCATACATCGGCAATTTGGGAACCGGCCCAGGAAAAGTGGTTAAGTGTCCATAGGCTCCAAGGTCGGGCTGAGAGGTAGTGGTTTGACCCCGGAAGTCAATCAAGTTTCGCTTATGACTATGAAATTACTACGAGCAGCTGAAGAAACAGAAGAATTGAGAGTCAACTGAGTTTAACGACTCTTGTTTCATCATTTTCATTTGATCTCTGTGTTCAGTTAAGCTCTGAATAAAGAACGTGCGATTATGCACGATGAAGCCTGGATCATAAGAAAGTGATTTCAGTTGATTTCAAATACATTGAAGAAATATGACATTGATTTGAAAGACATATACAACATGAATAAATAAATCGTCTTGAAATCATGCTTAAAGCTCTTTCGAAATCTTTCTCAAAAGCTTCTTTACAAGCTCTTTTAAAAGCTTTTTGAAAGACTTCATTAAAAGCTCTTTCGAAAGCTTCTTCGAAAGCTCATATATATTCGTACATAGAAGTCTTTATGGCTCGTCATTTTCAGTGTCATATATCATTTTCAAAGATGCTAGAAGATGAGACAAGCAATCGTTAATGAATAATGATTCTGAGGATGAAGTAGGTATATTCTCGTGGGGGCGCTAAATTAGCGTGCGCGACTGGGCCATAAATACGAGTAAAAGGTACCGAGGCACGGTGAGAAAAGGCGTGGCCGCGTATTGTGGTCGCCCATCCCTGTACATTTTCTCCTTCGTTATCTGTGAAGTCTTTATTTTAAAGATGCTCTATGAAATTTGTGTTGTTGTTAGGATGCTATCTATTCCGTAGGAGGTGGAAGGTGAAAACTCTACTAGCGGGCCCCAGCCCTACCAGCCCTATGAGGCGAAGGTTACCAACTCCCCTATTTCCAACAATTTGAAACATCAATGGCCTTGACCGAAGCCGTAGCTGAAGAATTCAGCGCTTTATGGCTCAACCCTTTTCCATCGAACAATTCGAAGATTCGGGTTGTGGGGTATCTTGGGGGTGGAGCTGCTGGCTATGTCTTCAAAGTTCAAATCAATCACAAAGCGTACGCTTTAAAGATGGCAAGTTAAACCTTACGCATATATGTTCTACAACTATAACTAACACTTCATTCAGTTCAAATTTTACTATCCTGATCTTCATCCTTCCACACTTGGAGGACTGGCTAAAAGAGCGCATTACGACAGCTTCCTGGTGGAGTGTCGTGCCAATGGCTCTCTCATTGACAAGCAAATGAACGGAGAATATACACCTTTCTGCTATGGCTGGATAAAGATTTCTGCTAGTATCGAAGTCTCCGTGGCTAGAAAATTCAATGTACAACCCTTTTTGTGGGATAGACCGCCTGGAACTGAACATGAGCGGGTTCGAGGGATCTTGTTTGAATACATCGAAGGCAACACACTTGCCAACATTCAAATCACACCGCAGATCGTTAATGATATTCGTTCTGGATTGAAAGGACTACATAACGCATCGATAGCGCACGGCGATGTTCGAGCATCAAACATTCTCGTTCAAGGTAACAGAGTTAAATGGATAGATTTAAGTGCGTCTCTGACAATGCCTCACATTCGAATCTCGAAACAGAAACTGAGAGAGATTCAAGCATTTGAGCGTCAGGATTTGGAGATCGGTTTCGCTTTGCTCTCGAGTGTAAGATTCTTTGTATATGCCTTGTTCATTGAATATATGAGGCTGACGGAGCCAGCTTCCCATGAATCAAGGAATGTATGTTGCTGACTTGTCGCTTATCGGCATGTCTTCTCTCAGCGAAGTTCTTACATTATATGACTCAATAAAGCCCATTTGGTCTTCCCTTCCGCCCTCAGATTGTCAATTAGCTCAGAATCCTTCTTCACTACCACCACTGCCACCGCCACCGCCACCGCCAACGTCGCCGCCAACTAAGCTACATGACAACGACGCGTCGCGCGCGGACATGACAGGTGTGCCGGCGTATCTGGAGTCCGATAAGGATCGGGCGCCCGCTCTAGGAGAAAGAGGGATTTAGGGTCATCGATCAGGTGTTGGTGACTGCGGGCCAATATCCGAGTTTGGAAGCGAAGGGGAGATGAATGTGTTGTATGATGGCGAAAAAAGCTAGGAGGTGAGGGGCAGGGAGGGAGTAGTGAAGCAGATATTAGAGGGAAAAGGGCAGAAGCAGAAGGGGGAAGTGAGGGTGGCAAGGGCGAATGGTTTCCGTGAGCTATTGATCGTGGCAGCTTGTCAAAAACTTGGGTTGAAGAAGCTGCAAATCCATATCGTCGTAAACGGGATGTCCTTCGTCCTCGAAGAAAAGTCGGCTGATCTCTTGGGTAGCTCCTACAACGAATCAGATTAATATCTAATTAATCAGATATTAATAAATAATTTATAAAGATTAAATTGAATTTAAGAATTTTCTGTTTATTGATGCTGTTATCTATGATTTTAGATTATCAATACCTTAGCTCAGGAAAGCGGAATTATGCGCATGATCGACCGTGCTCGGCCAATCGAACGATGTATGAATCAATCAATCAATCAATCAATCAATCCCTAATTTAGGTTTGTGCGCTGCCCGCTCTGTGCGCTGGGTTTGTGCTTCTGTCTTATATAGCCAGTTCTTCAAATCATGAGTCTATCATTCTATACATTGATGATATAGATGCCGAAAATATTCCCAGACACGTTTGCATCAATGGTTGCGTTGAGAAAAGGAAAAATCTTGAAGTTCAGAGCAAACATGTCGCCACGACGATACCCATTGTACCCGACAATTAGAATGTTGCAGACATATGCGACGACCGACATAGAACGAGGGGAAGGTCAATATTGTCCTCCAACACAATCGCAGTAGTCGATTCCCGCAATAATGTGAGAGCTATACGCGATAACAGACCGTTGAAGTTTCGACTACTTCGTACTTGCGTCCCGTCCCGTCTCTGAATAGGTAATGGAGCCCAAGAAACATTGGCTCTACTACTGTACAATGGGCACCGAGAAATCTATAAGTCTGGACTTTACCACTATCCTCTTTCTTATCGATATGCTTCACTGGTGGTGGTTTGATAATTTACTTCTTCTTTATTGTAACAACCTCGGGTGATATTGTAGCATTTAGCTCAAGTACAGCCTCAATTCTATACATGTATTTCTTCTTTGCGTTTATCTGGTTTACTGGGTTAGCAACAGGCTTTCCAGCGGACAGATCAGGTTCCAGTCCAGGTTCGCCAGCCGCTTTGCTCTGCTCAGCTCACATCTGATTCTCGAAAGAATACCTTAGCTGACAACAAATGCGAAGTATCTAAGAGAACCGCTGAATCTACCCTGCACACAATCCAGGACAGAACCCTCGGCACAACCCTCAACGGAAGCTCCAACGCAGCCCATAGCAATGCTGACTATTGGATCATTAATTGCGACGACAATGAGACCAAACTGCTAAAGTTTGCTATTGCCGTTGCTCGGGATGACGGTTTCCGTGGGGTGCTCAACGCTGTGGAGGGTGTTCATTCGCCGGCATACAGGACCATGTTCAAAAGCAACCAATACGTGAACAGGATCCAAGCCGTATGGACTGCTATGTTGAGGCATTCGCCAACAGCGCGCACGGGAATCGCTCCGTCCTATACTTGTATCAAACCAAGTGACCCAAATTGGGGATATTGTCGATCTGGGAGTTACATTGTCACTCCATCATCCGTGTTGCCTGTTGTAGGAGTATGCTCACCTGCCTTCGACTTACCACCTGGAAGTCCAGCAGATTACGATCGTACGAAATGTCCCGTAGTTCGGAACAATAAGTTCGCCTCAAGGCCAGGAGCTGGAGAGCCTTTCGTCGCCAGTCTAGCCCAGCTGATAAGTGATGCACTTCTTGATAAATACGCTGCGATTTCCAATATCCGTGATGGCACCATTATAAGGAAATTGAACAGCGCCGTTGCGCGAGATATCGAGAGCTCGAGCCTTCTTGCACCTAATTATCAGATGTGTATCCGACGTAAGTAACCCAAATCCTTGGACTTACATGCCCAGGTCCGTCTCCCAACAGTTCCACTAACCATAGTATTTTCAGTGGTGTTATACAAATGTACGGATTTCCCGGATGTCACCCTACCGCCCTTCAACTTCCCCCCCGTTGGGGCAGCCGCAAATCCGAGTCCTGTCTTCAACTTCACACTCTCAAATGCTTCGTCTCCCGATCTGTCTACTTCAAATTCTAGTCTGCTGAGTAGCAGTTCGAATGGTGATGTTGCGACCGCGTAAGCAACACAGAGAAAGGTTGGATGAAAGTAAGGAAGCAAAGGCTGCAATTACAGCGCCGGAATTAATCTTTTTGGGTCTCACTAGTCAGAAGAATGCGGTAAAGCGCCTTCTCGCTAGGGCTCTCGAGGTTTATTGCATCGCCATCTAAACCTTTATGGAAAATTGACCTGCAAATGACCAAAATGTCGTAGGTTTTTTTTGTCACGGGTATATCATCTAGTCAACTGAATTGTTTTCTACATCGATGCTGCCCCTTTGCATTAAATGGAAGTATCAACTATAATTCGTGGCGATTATTACTAAATACAAGATTTAATTAACGAATTATTCAATTCTACTACCCGTTACCTATCACCCGTTTAAATTGACAATACAAGTCTTCTACATAAAACCTACTATCTAGGTACATAGACCTACTACAGAAGCTCCTTCCACGCCTTCCCTATCAAAAAACCTCACATAGCCCGATTGGAAAATATAGCCCCACGAACGCATTTATGTAACCAAGCCAAACCCTCACAACTCCTGCCATTTCCCTATCACGCACCACCACTCAGTCTTCCCCACCACACCACACCTTGGATTTAAGAAAGCTGACGTTTTAGTCACGAAAGGGAAGCATGGAGAGACAGCAGTGGTTCTAGATAGGCAGCTAAAAGGTAAAGGGTTCTGAAGCAGTAGTCAGGCGATGCTCCTTTTAGCTCGCTCCCGGCTTAGGCTGAAGCCAGCCGTTTGCTGTAGGTCAAAGACGGGAATGGGAACTTTTCGTGGCCGTACTGTTGATAGATAGGAGGTTCATGACAAAAGCGAACGGGTTTCCCCAAAAAAAATTCTAGATTCTGTTGTTCTCATTGCTTTCTATAAACGCCCAGTCCCCATGCCGCTATGTCGACTCAAGTATTGCCAGGCCCTGTCCAGCACGGTCGTCGCATCTCCCGTTCGTCCCATCTTTTCGTATGATCTGGCTAGATCCAGGGCGAAAGGCAGGAGCCGCTGTAGTGAGGCGCCATGTCGACTTAATGACTGCCAGGCACTTCTCGCAAGAAGGACTGCGTCTGCTCTTCTTTTCCTCCCGAGCAAAATATTGCGCGCATGAGCGATCGCGAAATCACAGCCACGAGACGAGTATATATCCATTGTTTCGAGAGAGTAGACATGATGCAAGATTTGGCTCCTGTACTCGTTGAAGGCTTTTAACATGGTAGGACAAGAACTGATAGCATTAAACAGGTGTAACAGTTCAGGAAGAGACGCAAGGATTTGACCAGTGACTTCGACTGGAAGCTCATTCATAGTGACCATGGTGGCGACTTGATGCTCAGGCGTGGATGTGTTTTTGATATGACGGATAGCGTGGTTAGGTCTGGACAACTCGCTGCCGCATCCGCGAATCATGCATTGTTTTCCATTTGATGCTTTGAATGCGTGATCGTAAGAGATATCCCTCCTCTTTTCCAAAACTGAGATACGCGTCAGGGCTGTTTCCAACGTCTTGTAAAGCGGTCGATTAACTTTCTCTTTTGGGAGACTTGTTATGTTATCTGGTGAACCAGAGCGAAGACGCTCGCCATGGGAGTGATCCTGATCAAGGTGCTCCAAAACTTCAATTCGAGCAAAGACGGTTTCTGCCATCTTCCACAACTTCCGATGAGGGCTTTCTAAGGAACGCTGGCGCTTGGGGTTGGCCTGCTTCGCAACAAGCTCGCTATGATGGAAAGCATTTGTGCTTTGCTCATTTCGTGATCCTAAGACTGGATTAGTCCACGAGATGAACTTCATAAGGGTGGCTGCTTACTTTTGCTTCGACGTTGAGAGCCTAAAGTAGGAGGTTTTGCTTTATTCGATGCAGCTGCTACCATGCTCAAAAATGTAGCGTTCATCGAGACGACAGTCAACTCCCTACAGACTTCTCTGCATGTCCCTGCCGAGCACGCAGCACATTTATGCTTCCACTATACTTTATGTGAGGTCGGCCTACCTCGTTGCCGTGTGGGCTAGAGAACACCGAATTCACCTTCTAGGAGACTGGAATGAGAACATTTCTAGTCTCTCAGCCATCCAATACCATGCCTGAGGGGCGACAGCAATGGTTCAAAAGCCTCAAAGAACTATAATGCACTTGCTTCATTGACTTTTTCTTCTTATTCTTCCTAATCTGGCTGTGGATGAAGCCCAAATTGACGAGCCTGAGGTCATTTTCTCGACCTCATCCTTCGCAACTGCCTCACGTTCACTCTCCTCGACCCGTCGAGGTTGTGACTGCACTGTCACTCAAAGCTTGAACCCGCGGCTACGCGAAACCTCGGGGAATTTGTATAGCCCGACAGGCCAGGTCGAAGAGCGCATAAATCGGAGAGGATATAAAGGTAAGAAGCGAGATGGGAGTGCGTGTGAGTGGGGGATTGCTTTTCATGCCCTTTCCTGCTGCGGGGCTGATAAGGGAAAGCAGAAGCCAGGATACTTAATAAACAGACACTACACATGATTGAAGCCTCTCGTCTAACAATGACGGACGTTTAATCCTGGCCTCCATTACTTCATCCTCAACATATAGGCGCTAGCCAGTGAGAAGGCCGTAGGGAGCAAGTACAGCATCGCAGAAACGGAGAACCATTCTCGGCCGTGCTTTTGTTGACGTTGCAACTGATGCAGCAGACATGTCGCACTCTAGCCACTTGATCTTGTGCCATTAGCTATCTGCTGCCACGCAACATCACCTAGCTGCTGCACATCGATATCGACGAGATCCTCTTCGAAGATGGCGATATCTCCTGGGAAATCCGATGCAACACAGGATACGTTATCTTTTTCAACCACGAAGGCGTGCCTCTTCGTCACAACACGCAAAGACCATTACATGGATGCAAGTGGTTCGAACGCAACGTACTTTACCCCTTCATGGCCTATGGTAATGGCAAGAGCGCTGTGCGTCTCACCCGTGGTGTGGCACCGAGTGGCCCCACTGCTTCACAGACTATTATCTTGCAATACCCCAACCCTTCCTTCAAGACCTGGCGCGCGAGATTCATGCTCTACCACGACTTCTCGGTTCTGGTTCCATGATCTAAAGAAGCCCATCATCATTTGATTTCATGCTGCAATCGGGCGAGTTCAGTCAAATGATGCTTTGGAGATTGGTGCTAGCACGCTACTTCTTCGATCGCACGGCTCTCGATGAGGATGGTGTGAAGCAGGCCGCGGCCTTGGGTTATCTGCGCCATTGTGCACCCACGCTGAAGGATTAGATATTTAGTAATCTCAATATTATATCACGCATGCACGACTACACTGCCGCGCAAAGGCATCATCCACAAAGGTGTGAATCTGCATTTCATGCACGGTACCGAATTGTGATCACCACGAAATGCCAAAAATGCTCCCTATGAGATGAAAACTACCGACATGCCACCAACGACGACGCAGTTTTGAAATTCGGATTCCACCATGGACCTGCCCATGATCAGTGTTAGCATTGGCTGCTTCCTACATTTTTTCCGCTTTACTAACGCCGTCGGGGCGGCTGGAATAGTTGAAGCCGTCTGCGTGATGGTAGACCGCGGATTGATGTTTGAGATTCCTTTAAAAGTATTTGGAACCAAGGAACAGAATGCTGATGGCATACCGTTCCAACAGAGAGACATGTGTAGATCTCAAGGTTTAGTGTTATAACAAGATGGAGTTCCAGGTTCATCATAGGTAAATGAGGAGCATATGGTGGGAGTACCAAGCGGGGCCGGTAGACGAGTTTTCCAAAATTCCATCCTGAAGACTTGATAAGAATTGGAATAAAGGGGTCAATTGCAGATTACTATAGATGTAATTGACTGAATACCCAGACGATATTGAACAGTGCAGACATCAATACGAACCAAAGCCATGCAGTTAATCCAATCCTTAACAATTTCTTAATAGATGCCAAAGAAACAAGGAGCTAAGAAGATAAAAACACGACAAGAAAGCGCCTTGCCGTATCTCTTTGCAGTCCTGAAGAACTCCAAGCAGGTTAAGCTTCCAGCACCAAACCCACCCACCACCCTCACCTAATTTCCCTTAGACCCCGTTGGCCTCTGCCGGCGACGCTCCACCTTGGTAACTCCATAATCGGCTCAATTCCCTTACAGTCTTGCCCTCCGTTTCTGGGGTCGCTCCCTTCATGGCCTGAGGTATGAAGTTGATCTTCGTCTGCGTGCCCATACTGTCTTCATTGAGCAACGAGCTTGGAGCAGATCCGAAACCTGACTCCCGGCGCATGAGGCCTAGCTTCCTAGTAGCGGCCTTTTCTCTACCAATAGCTGTCACCATGTCGACATCGACGATTTTGTCCAAGAAGTTGTCCAGTTGGGTGTGACAAGGGAACATAGCGTCCATGTAGTGCTGATTGAACAGATGCCCGGTCGCGCCCATGCGCACAAACACACTGCCATTGTAGCGGTTGTCGAGGGTGGACATGGTGCTGTGTAGCACGCCCCAGCGCGCAATCATATCGTATTCGTTGCAATAATGCTCGATATGGGCTATGCAGCGGGGTTGAGATGATAGTGTAACCAAAGGATTGGAAAAGTGGGAGGCTGCAGAGCCCAAGGTGTAAACTTCCTAGAATCGTAGAGATGGATTAGCTATTCACTTCTATTTGAATTATGTAGATGATAGTGATAAATACCAATTTAGAAACGGTGGATCTTGGAAGGTCAGCAAAAAGCTCGTCAAGGACCATTGATATGATAATGCCGCCTTGTGAGTGGCCAATGAGAACAACCTTGGTAACGGTAGGATCGGCGAGGCAAGCTTTGACATAGTCATAAGTGACACGGACGTCCATGGTTCTGTAGGAAAAGCATCTTTGGATCAAGCATTCAATCAGATCGGCCACAAGACCGTAGCTGTACCTAGTCTTAGTAGCCACCTGGCAAACTATAGTTGAAGTATCTACCTGTTGTTGTGCACGCCAATAATAGCACGCCCAAATGTCTTAGAGAGACGATCAATGTTCTTCTGCAATCCTGCATGGCTATGGTAGTCAGTAAGCCTTAGACACCATGGGAATAACGGGATAGGTCGTACCCAGTGGCGCAGCCATTGACAAACAGCCAGCGCTCGCTTCCATGCTGATCCGCCGATGCAATCGTATCATCGTCCATCATGGAGTATGCGATCCTAGGGCCCTGCATCGGCCATGATAGTACGTAGATCATGGCGCAGCACACGGTGACTACCGTGATCGAGAGCACGCCCGGTAATATCATCATAACTGGGATGGCTGCGACCAGAAAGGTAATCTCCAGGATAGAGAGCCAAATTTGAAGCAAGAGGTCTCTTGCACTCGATGGACCTACATATAACTCGCAGCTCTTATCCGATGTCCTGAATGGGATGACGAGCCATGGCAGGTATCGCAGCAAGGTGGAAAGCACACCTGCATCGCGCAACAGCAACCGGAGAGGGTTCTCGCGGGAAGCCTGCGTCGTCGTGCTGGCGAGAGCATCCATCTGTGGTGGGATATACTTGATGTTGCTTGCCATGGTGGTTGTGGACACGGTTTTTGCAGGCGGAGGTGTTCTCATGACATACGGGGCAAGTTGCTCATGTGGGACGCGTGTTGGCTCGTGACCGCTGTTAGGAAGACCCGGCATGGCGACTTTTTGAGTGGGGAAAGGTGGATGAAAGAAAGTGCAGAGCTCAGCCGGTCTTGAGTATTTGGAAGGCTATCCACATGACCACAAGAGACGTTGGAAACATTACGAGTGGAATGCGATGTTCATCCCTTACTCTAGACAGAATGGGGCTAGCCTTCACCAATGGAACTTTTCAACAATGGTCCACTCTAGGTCACCACATACGATGGTGCCTTCTTCGCGGACGATCTGGCTATTGCAGACAATAGCGCACGGTAGGTCGCCCCTTCCAATCTTCACTAATCTTTCCCAATCGTTCATTCTCTTTGTCCAGCGCCATCTCTCGATAGTCAATGCTTCTCTGGACTTCAAAATTGCCTGACACCAATCGCCGACCCTCACAACCATGCCTCTAGTGCCGGCTTCATGGTTCTCGACCTTCAGGACGATGCTGACATACTCTCTCTCTTCACCAACCTTCTCCACCTGCAAGTCACCCCACAGCTCTTCGTACTCTGTTTGAAGTCCTGTGACGGGGTGAACCTGAGTTCCTCGCTCCAAGACGTCGCCATTATTTTGCCGCCACATATCACCTTCATCAGGTCGTGGATTATCGCTTTTGGAATCTATCCAGTGCTCCCAGATCGAGTGTAGAGGTTTGGCATCTTCGGGTCCGCTAGAACCCTCGGTCGTGCTAGATGTACCAGCAAAGGCCCATTCTAAGATGGCTATGGAATGGATCTCATCCTTTCGGTCTAATTCTTTCTGGTACAAATCTTTGTAGATACGGACGTCGACATAATGCGAGGTTTGGGAGGTCAGAACTACCGTAGAAGTTGGTTCTTCGGGCTCGCCAGGCACCTAGAGAAAGGTTAGATTCTCCAAGCCTTGGTGGGGGAGGGATGGTACCAAGCGAAAATGCTTGCGCTGTGTGATGGACGGGACCCCCATAGCTTCATATGACAGACATACTCAGGCGGACTTCTTGTCTCAAAAATGAGAGTACTGTGACCTCTAGGGAGTAAGGTGATATAAATATCACCCGCGCAAGGTAATGCATCGCTAGTCCGAGGCCCTCGATTCGCCTAAACTACCAATCCTTGCAAGACGTTTCAATCTCAACCTCATCTTCATCGATGCTTGCCATGATAACGACATTATACGATTGGATCATGTTCGTTGTTTCCTAAACTTGTGCCAAGTCTTCAAATATGGGTCCCACTATACGTACGCCCCAATTTACTACATATACGCCCCCCCAAAAAAGGTTTAGCTTCCGAATATGCGCAACCCGAAGGTACTTCATTTTTGGTGTGACTGTCACTCAATCTCATGTATTTTCTGGTAGAATGTTTTATTTTTCTGCAAGAAACAAACATTCGCCTGACAATCATCTTCACCTTCTTCTTCCTACTACCACAACATCACCTGTACTATTCCTGCTTATCTATTGCCTCTATCTGCTACTGTTACTGCTACCGCATTCTCGTCGTCGCTCTTCACTGACTTCGCTTTCGCCGTCGTCATAAATTCACTGCTACTAGTGCAGAATCCGTCAGCACGAGGCCACGAGGAAGGCCGGTCGGATTCACTGCGCGTACGCGCCAGGAGCAGCAATTTGAAGCCTCAACTCAACCGCTACCTTCTCAATTTGAACGTGTGGAGAAGGCTTTGAGCCAACAAACACAGGTAGCGGGGGTGTAGGTCGAGGTAGGGGGCGAGGTAGGGGGCGAGGCGAAGGTACTGCTGCTGTAGAGCAGGAGTTTCAAACAGAAGCTTCAGATGAAGAAGGCTTTGACTTTACCCAGTGGTGCATAGATTTATATGACCGTCGCACCGAAATAAAGATACACTCAGGTTATTGAGCTTTGAATTCATGGCTTCTACCAGAAAATACATGAGATTGGGTGACAGTCACACCAGAAACAAAGTACCTTCGGGTTGCGCATATTCGGAAGCTAAACCTTTTTTGGGGGGGCGTATACCTTATGTAGTAAAACGCGGGGCGTACATGTAGTAAATTGGGGCGTACGTATAGTGGGACCCTTAAATATAAGAGCATTCGATTATTGCCAACTTACTAAGTCTGAAGGGGATCTACACTGCCACCCATCTCCATTCCCATGAAGTGTTCGAAGTTACTGCGAAGAAGTATGCTTCTTTATAGTTCGAAAGCTGTCATAGCCCCTTTAAATTGGAGACTGGCTTTGCCCTAGCTGGCATGGCGGCTTTCGCCATAGGACTTTAAAGTGCTCAAAAATCCGCGTCGATGCCAACGATAAGAAGGTCACGCCATTTAGACAGCAGGGAGTATTGATGCAGTGCATCTTGGCCAGGGGATGCTTCTCAAGTACACTAATCTGTAGAATACGGCTAGGTCTATTTACAACGGCGTCTCGAATTTTTGATTCTCTACCGCGAGTTCGAAAGATTCAGCGTAACCAGCCGCAAATCAAGCGCCGGCAGGTGATTGTCATGGCAGCCACCAGATTCGTATCGAGGAAGCTGATAAATACTGCTTGCAGTCTGCGCAGTATGCCTAATAGAATGGCGCCATCACTTTAACATCGTTTTGTTGGTTCTGCTGTCCAACAATTCCGTATGACCAACTCTTCGTGTACCGAGATATTATCCTACAACTAAGCTGTTACCTGGGGAGTTTTCTCCTCACAAACCGTTTTAGTATGCGAGTCCTGCGTTCAGCTTATGCATATCGCTTGCCACTCGCCCGCAAGCAGGGTCATGTATCTCATTTGGAGGATCTAATAAGAACTGCGCCGAAGGTGTCTGTGCTGCTCCCTGTACATCCTGGGGAAACTTTAGTGCTCCGAAGAGACTCATACTACAAGAGAACGCAAAATACTCACGGGCTTACAGCTTGCTAAAACTAAAGGATGTAGAGGACGGCAGCTGTACTCGATCCGAATCGTGGGTGTCGCCTTGAGGCAGGTACTGAACGTTGTTGGCTGGGGAACTACACCAACGAAGACGATCGATACTCTTTGGCCCAAGATAGCCTTGAAAGGCTCCCTTGTCGACATGACTGTGGATGAGCCGGTAAGAATATATCTGTTAATGCGTCAAAGAACATCATGCAATGCTGAGATGAAGGAAATATGTTGACTTAGTTTAGTCAAGTCGAAGTGCCGCAATTGGTCATGAAGAATCAGGGTTTCTCTCACATGACAAAAAGCATTGGAGTTTGCATTATCTGCTCGTCAAGGACTGAGCAAGGTTACTGCTGAATGCGGTGAGTAAGTGAAGATCCAGATTATCCGTCTCAACTCTCGCAGGGTATGGTCCTTTTTGGGAGCTAGCCTAGTCCGAGTTTCTGGGGGGGGAAAAAGGGGGATTATATCTGACAATGAGGGATATCCCCCTATGGTCTTCGGTTCCACCACTCTAGTGATGTAGCTATCTGCACATGCTAACATCATTACAGATCAATCAAGTCGCCAGTTCGAATCTCGATAGCGACAACTTCCCCTTTCCCCCCTTAACGCCTTATAAGGTAAACACCAGCAAAAAATCGATCGACTCATACTTAAATTATTCAGCACTATTAAGTTAATCAACTATCAAATTCAATAATGGTATTCAAGGTTCATTCTTCTTTTCTTCCCTCCCTCAACTAATTTCAACATTCCAGCAATCGATCAATCTCGATTCAATTAACAACTAATCTTCAACATCAGCAATCACAATCAAGCATCAATTACAACAATAAAGTAAGTTCCTTCCCCAATACTTCGACCAAAGACCAATTTTTTGATCCTTAATCCTCGACTTGGTCTTAAAAAGCAGATTGTACATGCAAGCTCTTTTGCATTCGACCTCTTAAGATAAGGCTCCTACGTCCGCTAATCTCATGAATATCCTGTTTACCAATCGAAGCAATAATCTCTAGGAAGGCCGAATCGGGAAACCACATTTCACTAAACAGGCACATTCTTACTCAACGAACAAACGTTCTACCCATCTGTTGCGACTGTACATGCCTTGTGCTCTAAAAGATGATCTAGTGCTGAAAAGCTTTTTCCAAGCTTGCATCCACCGTGTTGGAGAAGTCAAGTGACTCGGCCACTCATACGCCGCTTTTAGTAAAATATCCGCCCGGCCAACATGAAAGCTTTTAACTACCAAATTAGCGTAAGCTGCTCGATAGTGGGCTGACCTGAACTAAGGCTCCATAGCTCTCAGTAACGGTCACACAGGGAAATCACAAAAAGACAGCTGGAGCCGGTAACTTACTCTCCGGATCACCCAGCGGCCATAAGTAATGCGCATATCTTTCGCAAAAGGTTTTTGCTTATGACATACATCTTAAAGTATCCTATTACGACCTTCGGAAAACATAGCTCTAGAGCAAGGCCTCCGGATACGAGACAAGACCCGTTCCATAAAAGCACACACACATCCAGACATTATAACATTCCAGCCTCGATATCACTTCCGATGACCACTGCTGAAAAGCCTCTACAGTTCCTTACACCTCATAGTCCCTTTCACCTCCGGCATATATTCACTGACAGAGGCAAGAACAATCGTTGAACGCCATTCAAAAACTGCATCTTACATGACCTCAAATCTCAAGAACCTTATTTACTGTTCGTGGGATAGACGAGCCCGTTCACATAGCCGATGGCTCTATTCTTCAGATTTGACACGAAGAACCCCAATTTATCTGTAATGGTACCCGTGTCGTATCGAAAATTGACTACCAAAACTGAAAAGCTTTAGGCCTCGCACATAGAAGGTGGTACGGAGCCTATTACGACAAGGACAACCACTTGGTAATAGCAAGCTTGAAACACTCAACTTTTCAGGCAGCATTTCATGTCTTCTAACTCGTGGCTTGTCTGGCTTGGTCCGGTATGTTCGAGCCGAATTGGAGAGAATACCTTTTTAGATAATGGGGTGCACTATGCTACGGAGAAGGCCGGAAAAGGAAGGAAGAGTGTGAAGGAGAAGAAATAGAAGAGAAGAAGAATGCGAGAAATTATCACCGCTCTGGTATTCTGCTATTGTTTACTCCATGAGAACCATATCCGCCCATAAACATAGAACACGAGATATCAAGCCATCGCTTCCATCAGCAAGGATCACAAGAGGCCCCACAGTAACAAGAAGCGTACATCACCAGCGCACATACCACACGCAAATCCAAGACACATCAACGAACCATGAACGTAATATGTAGAACATCACCACCAACATTTCACCCCCAAGCCGGCCATTTTAATATATAGATGTACGCACTGGACCATTTCACCCGTGCAGTGACTTAATCTTCCAACCTGCGAACGTCCCTGCTCCCCCAGTCTATACTGAGCAGAGCGTGCTATTAATGAAACCACGTCCATTCCTCCCTATTTCCTGGCCCCTTCCTCCCCCCCCCGGGGGGGCTTCCTCTTCTCTTTCCTCCACTCTTCCTCTTACCCCCCCCCCCCCTTTCACACTGTCCCCACCATACCCCCGTCACCATTTCCCTCAATCCACGTTCAAATCTCTCACGGCCCCGCTTGCGTAAAAGCCCCTCATACAGATCATCTCCTCAACACCTCTCCTCGTGCTCATGCCAACAGATCTGCAATTCCAATGAAGCAACAACGATAGCGACATGCCAAGGAAGACGACAAAGAAAGAAGGAAGGGGGTTTGGATTTGATGGCTGGGTGGGGTTCGTTGATTCGAAAAGGGTTGGGGGGGGGGGGAGCAGACGTAGAATGGGATATTCCAACAGACGTTACAGGTTCTTGTTTAGATAAGGGACGCGCTCAGATGGAATATCGTAACCACCCACTAAAAACAACCAAACAACCAACCCCACAAACCTCCCCCATTATCCCCCATCCCTTAAAAAGTACAGTATTTCCCCCCCACAAAAAACACCACCCCCACAAGAATCGAACCTCCCAAACCAAAAACCCCCCCAAATTTTTTTTTCCCTGACACAATGCAAAGCAACAACACCCCCTCCAACCAAGCCAGGCCGGTCCAGATTTCCGGCACCACGGTGCGCCAGACTCGATCATGACGTTCTACAATAGCTCGATGATGGTCAGGAGGGTTGTTTTATTTTGCTATACATAAAACCCAAAAAAATAAATAAACAGCGAGGTGGGTTTTCTGGTTGAGAGAGAGTGGGGTTGGTTCGTTTTGGAAAAGGGAGAGTTGGGGAAGAGGTTGTGTGTGTGTGTGTGGAGGTTGGGTTTGGGGGGGAGTGGGGTCTTTTTGAGAAATGTTATCTTTATTGCTACATAGATACGCGGTTCTGCTCCGATGTCGGTCATCGGGGGGGGGGGGGGGCATAGGTGTGTACATACGTTCAACTCCATCCCCCCCCCCTCCCTCCCTCCCCTAGAACCTATAGGAGAGGCCTTGTGATGCAGTCTATTCGAACGCTATCCTGCCAACAGCTAGGCTTCGTCTAGTGCCGAAGCGGCCGTGTCGTTTGAGTACCTTTGCTATTGTTGGAGAGGTTCCGTTGAAGAGGACGTATCGTATTCAAGGATCTTTCTCGTCCCAGCACTACTCTTTACAACGACTCGCAATATGGATATCTTGAGTTGCAAATTCCTTGTCCCTCAATAATCATATTCACCCTTAAATACACATTCTCCCTCATCGCTCTTGAACAGAGGCATAGCTATGTACGTCGCCCCGTTCCCTAGAAACCACCGGAAACTCCTAGTAATGCGTTCCCTTCAACGCCGTTATTTGCGTAGCCCTAGCCAGGGCTCCTCTAGTGCCTAGAAGCATTTGTCGTTCAAGCACTTCCAATCATTGGAATTTCTAGCTTATTAGGGGGTATCCCAGCTATTCTAGTCACGCTCCACACCCTGTGAAAACACTTCCTCCAACAGTTTCATCAGCACGGGCGGGACGGACTCGTCCGTTGCACGGATGGTAATGCGGTAGAGCTGTTGGGTTGTTGTTAGTTACTTCCGCTACTCCAAATAAGGAGCACAAGGGACTGGAGAAGCGGAGGAGAAAAGCAAAAAGAAGAGAAAGGGGCTAGACATACCATGGTATCATAGTTTGGCTCCACCCTAACCAAACACCCAAACTTCCCTCCTGCCCCACCACTCTCACCATCACCGGTATACAACACACTAGCCCCGACCACATTCCTCTCATTCGGGTCCACCCCCCTCAACACCCCCCACCTCAGCCTCCCAACCATGCGATCCGTAAACGCTTTATCAACCGTGGTCCCTTTCCCCGCTAGCCCCACGATCCGCTGTGCCTCCCTAGGCGCGCCGCCAATCTGCCGCCAGCGCTTGAAGAAGTCGTCCGCAGAGAGGTCTGCTGGGTCCGTGAACTTGTGGATCATAACGGGGAGCTGCAGCGTCAGGGCCTGCAAGGCGCCGGCGAGGTAGGATATGCGGATTGTTGGGGGCAGGGAGAAGGGTGCGAGGGCGTTGAACATGATCGTTTGCTGGGCTTGAGACTCGGGCTGGATGGTGCTGTCGGGGAGGCTCTTGCTGTCGATTCGGAGAGCATCGACGGAGCGATTGTCGAGGGTGGTGGTGAAGGAGCCGATGGGGCTGGAGGAGCGGTTGGTGAAGTATAGGATGAGGCAGCCCATGCTGGCGCGGTATTCGGAGCGCAGGCCGACTTGGATTTGGGAATCTTCGTATAAGATCCCTTCGTCGGAGAAGAGGAGGCGTTTATAGCCAACTTCCCATCCGGGGCTTAGGTGGGCTGCGGAAGCGAGGTTGGGTGGTTTAGAAGTGGTGGGGGGCGTCATATCGAGGCCTTCGAGGTCGCTGCGGGTGCCGTTGGCATGAGTGCCGTTTGTGCCGTTGATGGTGGGCTGTACGGGACCGTTCGTGGGAGCGATCGCACCATTGGTGGGCGCTGTAAAGGATCGTTTGATGCCATTGGAGCCGGTGGCTTGGGTTAGTTGGATTTCTTTGGAATCGACGTTGGCGGATTTACCGCCTACCACCCAGGTTCTTTTATCACTGGTTCCTGCATGCTTTCCGTGGAGACGCGACAATAGGGCGGACGTTCGCTCGGGGAAAGGGGGCATTTCGTCGCATACTGTCCTTAGGAGATCATCGGTTGCGAGGGTGGCTAGCGTGAGATATTCGCAAGCACGTTGCTGCAGCTCCGAGTCCAGAGCATGACTGTACTCTCGGAACACGTGGAGTAGTTGCGGTTTGATCTCAGGAAACAGGTTGACGAATTTGATGAAGCTGGAGAGGATAATAGCCCGAGTGCTTGACTTGCATCCTTGTAGCTTACTCTGGAGGGCCAGGAACTGCTCAATTGGACTGCATCCTTTGCTATCTGCTATTAAATGCCCAAATTCACCAAGAAGGTATCCCGCTATCTTGACCAATGTCTCATGACATGTCTCGGCTTTGGCGTATTCTAGGATATGCTGCGCAGCATAGACTTGCAGTTCTTCGTTGTTGGTCACGATTTGTATGACCCGGTGCCACACCTCATCGCTGACGTGGTCGCCAGCCATAGCAATAAGCCGTAACGAGATGTCCACATACCACTGAATGTCGGTGGCGTACTTCTCGGTCAGAATAGCGATTTTCAGGACCATCTCTTCACGAATGGCGAAGTCCGCGCTAGCTAGGTATTTCAAAAGCTCGTTGACGATGGGCTGTGCATTCGATAGGTCACACATGCTGTATAGAAGATCTAGGCCTTTTCGCCGGACGCTGATATCTCTGTCCCGTAATGAGCCAATGATGATGTTTTGATGTTTTTTGATCGGGTCGAGCGTTTCTGCTCGAGCAGCGAAGTGGGTCATCGCCTCTAGTCCGAGATATCGAACATTGGTCTCGCGCGACTGAATGAACTTGCCTAACCTTGATGATATTTGCACCATCAAATTATGTTCGGTATCCAAGTGAATCACGAGATTGATAGCTTCAAAGAGCACTGCATTTTGTGCGTTGTTTTGTTGCACGTTCTTTGGCATCTGCATTGCCTCGTGTAATATTTGTTGTAGGGATTCTCGGATGAGATTTCGGACATAAGTATCTTCTGCTTTCCAATCAGAAAAACACTGCTATACCGGGAGCTCGACGCAAACCTGATGGGGGATAGTACTGCATCAGTCTGAGCAGCTTGACCTGTATCCATGGACAAGGCACCTTGTAGTATAAGTAATCCGGTTGAACATCGTTGTCCACAACAATCTTTTTCAGTCGCTGCGCAGCCTTGACATAGCCTCCTTTGTACTGGTCGGGCTCATCCTGGGCCAGCGACATCACCAAAGATGTTACTGACAGTGTCACTCCCATATCAGGGTCGTCCATTAACGAGATGATTCTCTCCGCCCATTCTTGCTGGACGATGGCGGGGTATTTTCGATAAAGACGTAGTAAAGTCAATGCAGCTTTTTTCTTGACAAAGGCTTTTGATGTACTAAGTTCATCAGTTTAGATACCTACTCACCTCTGAAAGCACGTACGGTGATATGAGTAACCTATGTACATCCCCACTCAATGCCTCACCCATCTCCCGCCCCCCAACGTTCGCAATGGCATGAAGGGCTAAACAATTGAATAGTTCATTATGTGACAGCAGGTCCTTCCGTATACTGTTGACCACAAGATGTAGTAGCTCGTGTTGCTCGTGTAGAAAAAGTGTCACAGCAAGATAGCCAATCTGCTTTTCCGAGTACTTGTTGCCAGATATGAGGTTGACCGCTTCCAGGTGTCCAAAGTCGACGTTCCAGCCTAAAATGTATACGTATAACAGTTTACAGACATATTTCTTTTTGTGATAGCCATTTAGATTTCCATCCTTGAACTTCTGCCGTATGTTTGCCAACTCCTTGTTTATGCGCTTTTCTTCCAGATCCCTTGCTCTTGCATTTCGTAAGTCTGCTATGAACTGGATAAGCCCTCGCATAGAATTCTGGTTCCCAGAGCTTCCCCGGCCGAGGAAGCCGGCTGCCGCCGCGCTCGCCAGCTTGAAGGTTGCGCCAACCTTTGGAGATGGTCAGTAGATTTAGCGAGGATATACGAAGCGGTACGACTCCAGGATTGGTGTCAGTAGGCTATGAATTAGGTGTTGTGGAAACGGCTTGGGCACTTGTTGCTGGCGCGTCGAGTACCCCAGAACCAGGATGTGAGGGTAAGCTCTGCTTTTCCACAACGCTCCCCAACAGAGCTGCCTCAGCCGAAGATTGCGTTCAATGAAAGGAAGGCGTACCGCCTGCGCGTGGAAATATCAACTTTCGAATACAATAGATGTACGTCCAACCTGGCTGCAGGACTGAAGGGTGCTACTGTAGAGCTGCAGATTGCTACTACTAAGAATGCGGAAGTGCCGACCTCCGCCGCTAATTCTAGTAAGGTACTTGCCAGTTGCCATCCTGGTGATCCCGTCGTCGGCGGCGGCGAAACAATGATCCGGGTGGGGTCCAGATGTGACGAGGGCAATGAGAGAAGTGCACATGGAAAAGCAAAGATATGAGATCTTCAGTAACAACAGCATATATGAGGTACAGCAGGCAATCCTACAGGAATTAATCGACTAAAATCCGCAGTCCTATTGCGGCACGTATTTGCATGTAGAAGTACAGGGTGACTGCCTGAATTCACACTCCAGCTCACAAGCCAACGCCTGGTATCAAATGCTAACGCCTATTCCTATGCGAGACCTGTGTCTCTCCCCGTAACCATCAATCCTGGAAGCCTGTTGTGCTCTAAAGTACCATCCTAAGCCCCAGACGCCTTTGTAGTGAAGTCGGTCTCAGTGGGGAGGATGCCGCCGTCAGCGGCCTTTTCGCAGCTGCAAGCGTCTGAAGAAGCATCAGCAGAGATTCAGAGGATAACATGGAGAGCTACGTACTAGCTGGTCTTGCACCACAGGCGCAAGTCGACCCTGCAGGTTTGGCATTCTCCGTAGATGCTCGGTCGCAAGTGCATTCTCCCGCGGGGCGAGCTCCTAAGATCGTTGTCAGAATTAATCTATGTTGTGCAACTACTCCAGTGCTGGTAGTAGAGACACCAAAGTCTAGAGGAAGCGAGTTTTGGCAGAGAGGCTTACTGCATGAACAACGGGGACCCGCGACAGTGTTCTCGGTGGAGGATTTCTCGCATGTGCAATTGAGTGCCGATTGTTTACCGCAAGAGCACTTGGCCTGCGAAGCGCAGACACAGTCTCCCCCAGAGCGGCCGCAGCAGGTTGTTGGAACAGTCATTGCTTTGAGTGTGGGTTGTTTCTTGTTGGTGGTAGTCCGCAGAGGTTTGAGTGGATGTTGTTTGAACAAGTTTCTGTGATTAAGAACAGTAGTACTTGAGTGGGCCAGGTGGATTTATATGTGGGAAGCCTTGTCTTTATTGATGGAGTGGTATTGGAAACCGGACGACGCTCATTGGTTCAAGAAGGCCGCTAACAGTGGACGCTAGTCGCAAAGCCCTAAATTCTCATCACGAGGTTTTTGACTTTATTTTGGCTAACCAAACGAGCCAAGGAGAAAACAAGCACGTGACATATCGCCATTGTCGAGATTCTACGAGGCGATGCCTCCCTGGACCTATGCCTCTGTTCCTGGAAGCTGCTTGTGCAGAGGCAGCAAGAGCCTCCACCTCAGGCGTCTAGTTGGGAGACTAGAAGCCCACAAAATTGTTGTATCCGCACGTCGTCACAAGTTTGTCATGGCGCGGTAGACGAGATGCCGTTTTGGAAAAGAGGTGTTAGGCGGCATTGTTCGTCCGAAGCCGTATCGCTAAGGCCATCTTGGCCTTTCAAAAGAACAAGAAGATCATGAATAGGCATTGCCAGTCTGAGAATTCAACGACCTGTGGCGCAAGTGCGAATCCTCCAAGTTAAACCAATTGAGTGACTCGAAGCACCTTCGTCAACCGACTACAAAATAAGGGAATGAATACCCTGCGAAGACTACCACTCTTATTTCCTCGCGGTTAGACACTCTCGTTTCGGCGAGCTCTGGAGTCGCCAATATGTTGGAAGTAGTTTCTACGGTAAGCTGAAAGAGAATACCCGCTTCAGAGCGTACAATGCCCTCTAACAAATTATCATACTAAAGAGAGTTGTTCCCGTCGTTGGCATTGCCGAAAGGTGACGCCGCATTCTTTGGCGAATATTTCTTCAGTTGATTTATTTCTTGGTACTGCAGTCGCTCTTTCATTATCTCCATCATCGACAGGGCTGATCTTTGGCTCTGTTTTATTCTCTCTGCATCGGAAATACCTCGTTAGTTCAAAGCGATATACTAGGGTGATGCTGCAGCCTATTGTGAAACGAATACCAAAACACCATGGACATACATCAAGTCACTAAGCATGATCGACATCTCTAGCAGCATCGGCATCTGGGCATGATCGACTTTGTGCGCGTCTGTTCCCCACGCCGTGGCATTCAGCATTTTCCGAATGCCACATCCGCAATCCACTCTCAAGCGCGAGAATACCCACGGCGCATATTCAACAAGCCGGTCGCCTGAGGGATATTCCCCACAAGTATCTTCCGTCCAAATTCCAATTCAAAGATCGAACCCAAGACACTCACTCTATCTGCTTAATTCAGAGACTACTTGGAAGTCAACCAACCATGATTTATTCTCTCCTCATCACCACCATCATCACCACTCTATCCACTCTTATTCACGCTCTCCCCCCCGTTTTCAACCTTGCGCCCCCCCACTCAAACACCACAACCCACCCTCTCGCCGTAGACACTTTCTGCTACTCCAACAGCCAATACACCAAACCTATCGTCGCCGACGAATGCGATGCCGCCCTCCGCGTCCTCCGTCGTGCCCCCAACGCCTACGACGACCGGTTCTGGTCCGTCCCGCTTGCCGAGCGCAGGTTCCTGGGCCGCTGGTCGAACAAGTACTGCTCGATTGAGGTGGTGGGGTGGACGTCGACGGCGGAAGATTGGTTCTCGATGAACGACGTGGCGGTGCGGGCGGAGGAGATTATTCAGAAATGTGTGGCGCGGAAATGGCATTTGGGGGGGAGGATCGAGGTGGGGGTGAAGAAGATGTTTCAGGTTGTGGTGATACGTAAGGATGAGATACCGGAGGTTAACGCGATTGCTTGAGGGGTTGCGGGAAGTCGATTGGAAGCTTTGGGGAGGGGCGGTCGGCGGGTTTGAGGAGCATGCTCTTAGGATTGAGAGGGTAAGGTGTTTGGTTCGGCGCATTAGATGAAGTTGTGTTTAGGGATTGCTCTGTGAAAATGCAGAGGTTGATACTACATGTGTTCGAACAGTCACGTCGGCTGTGGGCCTCTCTCCGCAAAGCTGTTGATAGTTTTAGCCTCTGTAGTTGACGTCGTCTCAGTCGACGGAGAAGTCCTTCCCATTCTCTCCTGGCCAAGGTCCTTCAGGCAGTCGTAGAACATAGGCATCGCTTTCAAGTATCGCCTATTTCCGCCCGGCCCTGTTCCAGACTGCGACGGTTAGTAGGGTCATCGATATCAATCGACAGTCCAGCCGGCCAATCATTGTTCTCGTCATCGATCCAATGGGGCGTTTGAATGATTTTGAAGTGTTCGAGAAGCTCATGGATGGCTATAAGGGTGGATCCATCTCATCCTCTAATATTGGGTTTGCACATCCTTCAAGAGCTTCAGGCACATATGCCCGGCAAAAGACGTCTGCCGCATACTCAAGCTCATCGACTTCATCAACGATCCTGAAATGTTTCCGGTCAATCAATTTTCCACGCTTTTGGTTTTTTGACAGCAGGGTCCACAAAGTTGAGGATTCATAGACTCTTGCCATGGCTCTCTCGATTGTAGCACTTTTTGCTCTTGATCTCCTGGTATTACGTTTTCCAGGACCTTCCTTGGAGTCTGCGCCTTACTAAAGTCATTGATGGTCGATGAAGTTTACCGCAACAGATAGCCTCGCTCTGGAATATCATAAGTATCCTTTGCTGATTAATGGCATTCATCTAAACCGGTAATGTCAAGCCGCAATGATCCTATACACTACCGAACTGTGGGTTCCTATAATATTCCTTTGCAATTGCGGTAGACGCAGTTGAAGATAGAACCACTGCCATACAAGACAGTAACTGTGGATTAACGTTTGGAAGGACGAGCCACTTTCTAGGGCTTCTAGTGGGGCCTAACCGACTCGAGGAAGCCTACTAAAGCCCAGTAAGCCGTGAACGTGAAGAAGAGACTGATGTCGAACACCTCAAAACCGACATTATACTCCACTGTGTTGTGCTTTTTCTAGGCCTCATCAAACCGGCTTCTACTGCCGAGAACCACGGTGGCTGCTTTGCGAAATTGAGATGTTTCAACGAAATATCGAAACTATTAATACTACCAATGCATGGTATCGCAACAGACATCTAGAGGAATAGGAGATTGAGCAGGCATGGGCGGACTGGGATGATGTCGAGAACTTTCACTTCTCCTCAGCTCGAGAATCGAGTCGTCGCTCAGACAAACAAAGGCTCCTCTCAGGAATCGGGTTTTAGCCGCATATTGGAAGTAGCTCTTCACTGGATTACTCTGGATATATCAGAAGCGCAATCGCCGTTCAGCATGCTCGATCGGTGGAGCAGCTGGACTGAGATTGGATTGATGAGCGCTGAGGATGTCACGTTACTATCGTTGTATCCGAAAGTCTGGTTCAGTTTTCGGGTTTTAGCGAATTTGGCGGGGAAAACACACAAATCAGCCCCGAATTTGGTGCAAATAGAGCAAATACCTAGATACCATCCCCACATCCTCAAAACATCCCCAAGCTTCATTTTTGAAGCTATCGTTGTATCGTTGTATCGTTGATTGCGAAACCTGTATCGTTTTTTTTTGAATTTGCCAGTATATTCAATGCTCCATATGTGGCCTACCCAGTGCTCCATATGCGATCTATCCAGTGCTTCATATGTAGTATATTCAGTGCCCCATATGTGACCTACTCAGTGCTTCATATGCAACCTATCCAGTGCTCCACATGTAGTATATTCAGCGCTCTATATGTAGTATATCTAGTGCTTCATATACGACCTATTCAGTGCTTCATATGCGACCTATCCAGTGCTTCATATGTGGTCTATCGAAAGTCAATGGGGAAGCTCATGGGGAAGTTAATGGGAAAGCCCATGGGGAAGTCAATGGGGAAGCCCATGGGGAAGTTAATGGGAAAGCCCATGGGGAAGTCAATGGGGAAGCCCATGGGGAAGTTAATGGGGAAGCCCATGGGGAAGTCAATGAGGTGCTTCATATGTAGTATATCCGATGCTCCATATGTGACCTACTCAGTGCTTCATATGTGATATATTCAGTGCTTTATATGTGATCTATCTAGTATTCTTATGCGACTTACTGAATAGATCACATATACTACATATGAAGCACTGAGTAGATTATGTATGAAGCATCGAATATACTACATATAAAGCACTGGGTAGGTCACATATGAAACACTAGATATACTACATATGAAGCACTGAATAGGTCACATATGAAGCATCGGATATACTACATATAAAGCATTGAATATACTACATATGAAGCACCTCATTGACTTCCCCATGAGCTTCCCCATTAACTTCCCCATGAGCTTCCCCATTGACTTCCCCATGGGCTTCCCCATTAACTTCCCCATGGGCTTCCCCATTGACTTCCCCATGAGCTTTCCCATTAACTTCCTCATGAGCTTCCCCATTGACTTTCGATAGACCACATATGAAGCACTGGATAGGTCGCATATGAAGCACTGAATAGGTCGTATATGAAGCACTAGATATACTACATATAGAGCGCTGAATATACTACATGTGAAGCACTGGATAGGTTGCATATGAAGCACTGAGTAGGTCACATATGGGGCACTGAATATACTACATATGAAGCACTGAATAGATCGCATATGGAGCAGTGGGTAGGCCACATATGGAGCAGTGGGTAGGTCACATATGGAGCATCGGATATACTACATATGGAACACTGAGTAGGTCGCATATGAAGCAGTGGGTAGGTCACATATGAAGCATCGGATATACTACATATGAAACACTGAGTAGGTCGCATATGGAGCAGTGAATAGGTCACATATTGTCACGGACTGAGGGCTGGATGGAACCAGGATGGAATTCTAATAACTAGATTTTAGATACAAGACGTTGCACGAAGAAGAAAGGAAAGAAAGAGATCATTCAGAGGTTCTTATACCCCAT